>Ga0334722_10000365_pt1 | contig 68448 bp, 59 predicted proteins | sample C3_bottom_MG_FD_207210 | JGI IMG/M metagenome (GOLD analysis project Ga0334722, IMG submission 207210) | Sediment microbial communities from Yellowstone Lake, YNP, Wyoming, USA - C3_bottom | ecosystem: Environmental > Aquatic > Freshwater > Lake > Sediment | place: USA: Wyoming | collected... | reverse complement strand
ATCAGGGAGCTATGGTTACAGCAAAATACGGTAATACCTCTAGATATCGTCCAGATTACGTCTCCAGACCGACCGGTGCTGATGGTAAGTTTTCACTACGCCTTCCACCGGGAAAATCATTTATACTTTTGGCGAGAAGTTCAATAACCGGTAACAAACCAAAACCTGGAGATGACATTGGTAAATACGGCGCAAATTCATTTGAGCCTCAAGTTGATGATATATCTCAACTTGGGCCGCCCCCCGGGGTTAATGTTGAAAAACCGGTTAAGGTTGCCTCTAATGAGCAGGTCACGGTTAAGGGTGAAAGTGGGCAGATAGTATCTGGCGTGGTAATTCATATGTATAAGATGCCTGATCAAAAGGTGATGCAGGAGAGTATTAAAGCAGAGAATCAAACCGACACCGATGCTCCTGATTACTATAAAAAAGGAGCAGCGCTGAAAAATCTTCTTTTTGCAACCAACAGTGTCGAGCTTCAGGGGGAATTTGCAGAAGAACTTGAACAGTGGGTTAAGTTTTTACAAGGAAATACCTCTATAAATATCGAGTTGAGTGGGTATACCGATAATGTCGGTAGTGTGCTATATAATCAGCAATTGTCGGAAAAAAGAGCGCAAGTAGTGGGTACATACCTGATAAATAAAGGTGTTGACCCCGCTAGAGTTTCAGCCGCAGGATATGGTAAGGCAAATCCTGTTGCCGATAATAATTCCGCAGAAGGGAGAAGTAAAAATCGAAGGGTAATGATTCAGTTTATTAGGTGATGACCTGGAGTTTGGTTTTCCTTCATTAGGGACTTCCCTTGTTTTTGTGGTTGGTGTGCGGGAAATTGTACTTATTAACGCAAGGGCCATTTTAAACTGGATGGCCCTTGCGTTTTTTAATTTACTCCATTGCTGTTTGCCAGTTATGGCTTTGTGTCGGCGCAGCGCATACTTAAGCCCCTTAAGTCTTTGTAACTAAGATAAGGTTATTTTGTGTATGGACTTAAAATTAAAAGTTTACTGTGAGGGAATGTCCCGCCAGGTTAGGCGTGATGTTCTCCGAATGCATCAAAAAGGCACCAATGTGGCTTCGGCCATGTCAGCGGTCGATATTTTGGTCGGGCTATATTTTGGCGTGATGTCCACCACTGATGAAATGGCTTGCCGGGACCGGTTTGTGCTGAGTAAGGGGCATGGGGTGGCGGCGCTTTACGCGACCCTGGCTGCGCGGGGAATCATAGATCATTCAATATTGGCTCAATATTTACAAGACGGTGCCCCCTTGGCTGGGCATCCTGCGCGTGGCAGTATGACGGGGATCGAGACCTCCACTGGTTCACTGGGACACGGCTTGCCCATGGCCGTAGGGATGGCTTGGGCGGCTAAACTGTCTGGTAATCTCGGCCGGATCTTTGTTCTGCAGGGAGACGGCGAACAGCAGGAGGGCAGTGTCTGGGAGGCTGCCGCACTGGCTGCACGCTTGGAACTGGATAATCTGGTGGTCATTGTCGATATTAACGGCTTGCAGGGCTATGACCGGGTAAATGATTTGACGCCAATTTGCCTTTTTGCCGATAAGTGGCAAGCCTTCGGATGGTTAACCCGGGAAATTGATGGGCACGACCATGGCCAGATTAATGGTGCGTTGAATGGCTGTCCCTTTTCGCCCCTACGGCCCACAGCGATCTTGGCCCGCACCATCAAGGGTAAAGGGGTTAAGGAAATGGAGAATCAATTGGGCTGGCATTACTTCTCTGTGCCGCCGGAAAAGGTCGAGGCCTTTATCCGGGAGTTGGATGTTCTACAATGAGGACAGCCTTTCGGGACACGCTCCTTGAAGAGTTACGGCACGATTCGACAATCATGTTGTTGACCTCGGATACCGGCTTCCATGTTTTCGACGATTTTAAGCAGGATTTTCCGGATAATTATCTGAATGCCGGTATAGCAGAAGCCGCGATGATCGGCGTGGCCGCCGGTCTGGCCATGAGCGGAAAGAAGGTATTTGTCTATGCCATTGCTCCTTTCGTAACTTTTCGCTGCCTGGAACAGATTCGCCTTGACCTCTGCTATCAGAATTTGCCAGTAAAAATTATCGGGGTCGGTGCCGGTTTGACCTATGGCCCAGCCGGGCCGACTCATCACGCCATTGAAGATATCGCGGTAATGAATTGCTTGCCGAATATGACGGTAATTTGTCCAGGTGATGCCTTAGAAACTTCCGCTGCGGTCAGGGCCAGCATGGGTCTGGCCGGCCCTTGTTACCTGCGCCTGGGAAAATCTGGCGAACCAGTTGTACATTCCGGCCCGGTTCTCGATTTTGCTGTGGGGAAGGGGATTTGTCTGCGGAGCGGTCGGGATCTGGTTGTAATAGCCACCGGTAATATGCTTGCCACTGGAGAGGAGGTCTGCCGGGCGCTCGAAAATCATGGCCTTCAAGCCGGATTGATCAGTATGCCCACGGTTAAGCCCATTGATCGGGACCTTCTTGTCAAATTGGCTGAAAATATTCGGCTTTTGGTGACCATTGAGGAGCATAATCTTATCGGTGGATTGGGGGCAGCGGTGGCAGATCTGCTCATGGCCGAAGAACTTGCGGTTCGACTTATCAAGTTCGGGATTCCTGACTGCTATACTGATTGCGCTGGCAGCCAGGAATATTGGCGTACTCGATACGGTCTTACTCCGCCACAGATTGTGAGCAAGATTGTCGAATACTGCAAAGTTTGATGTGAGTTGTCCCCTGTTGTGTAAGAAACCGCTAGGTTGATCGATGTTGTATTACTTAACCCACCTTAACCTAAATATAGCGTTACGCGATCAATCGGGATAAGTTAACCTAATGGTTTTATCGGGACAAAGTCTGACAATTGTGGTGCCGGCGCGGGACGAAGAAGTGCACCTGAAAGAGGCTGTGCAGGTGGTACTTGATGTGGTTCCGCGTTTCTTTGAAACATTTGAGGTGCTGATAGTTGATGACGGAAGCAACGATCGTACTGGTGAGGTTGCCGACGAATTAGCGGCTTTTCATCCATCTATTGTGGCATTGCACAACCGACCGGCGCGAGGGCTGGGGGGAGTTGTTAGGCAGGGGCTCGGGCGAGCTCGGATGCCGTACTTTATGTATGTCGATGGGAAGGGCGCAACTACGGCGGCCGCATTGGAGCAAATCTTCTGCCATTGCGGTGAGGCGGATCTTGTCATTCCGTATCCCATTAACATGCATGAAAGGAGTGCGCTGCGCCGCTTAATTTCGTTGGCATATCAGAACCTATTGAATTTTTTGTTTGGTTTGCGCCTTCATTATTATAACCATCTCGTGCTCTATCCCACTGTCTTGGCGCGCAGTGTGCGAGTTAGAACAGATACGTATGCGTTTCAGGCTGAGTATCTCATTAAGTTGTTGAAGCGAGGGGTTAGCTTTGTGGAGGTGGGGGTTGAGGACCGCTTTAATATAGAAGGAAGAAAAACTAAAGCGTTCAAGTTTCGCAACGTTTCGGGGATTTGTCTCTTTATCTTCCGAACTCTCTGGGATGTGTACATCTTGCGTTGGTAAAATGACTGAAAAATTAATAGTTCATACACACAACGAATGGGATCCTGTCCTCGATATTGTTGTCGGGACGATTGATTGTGCGTTGATGCCTTCGGTGAAGGACGAATCGCTTCACAGTGTCAATTACGGCAATCTGACCGACGCAGATTTCGCAAAGGTGCGCACCGGCCCTTATCCCCAGAATGTGATCGAAGAAACGCGCGAGGATTTAGCCATGTTTGCCGGGGCACTGGAGAAACTGGGCATTCGCGTGCATCGGTCGCGTGCGGTCGACTTCTCCCAGCGCTACACCACGCCCGACTGGTCAGTCGATGGCTATTATGCCTACTGCCCGCGCGATTCAATCTTTACGGTGGGCGATCAGGCTATAGAAACGCCGATGGTTCTGCGTCATCGGCAGAACGAGGCTGAATTGACGTTGCGGCATCTTTTCGCGCAGACGACCTTGGCCCCGCGCCCACGACTGCTCGACACCATGTACGATCGCAGTGTACTTGGCCGCTTTACCCTTTGTAACGGGGAAGCGGCCTTTGACGCCGCCAACCTGCTCAAATGTGGGCGCGATATTATTTTCCAGATTTCCAACACTGGCAACTACCGCGGCGCCGAGTGGCTACAACAGCACCTGGGGTCGCAGTATCGGGTACATCCGGTCGACAACGTCTATGCCTATATCCATTTCGATTCCACCATCATTCCCCTGCGTCCCGGCCTCGTCCTGTTGTGTCCTGATCGGATAAAACCGGAAACCGTACCGCCATATTTTGCGAATTGGGATAAGATTTGGGCTCCAGAGCCCAATCCCATGGCCTTTGATCCAGCTCTTGACCCTTCCTCTAAGTGGATTGCCATGAATATCCTAAGCCTTACCCCCGATCTCGTTGTAGTCGAGAAGAGTCAGACGAATCTTATGCGAGCTTTGGAGAAACACGGCATCAACAGTTTGCCCATTCAGCTACGCCACATGCGCTCGCTGGGCGGCGGCCCACATTGTATCACGCTTGATATCAGCCGTGACGGTACACTCGAGGACTATGCATGATCCAGCCTCAAATCCCGTGGTGGCGTACAGACCTCGGCCAGGCCGAAGGAGACCGGCTGCTTCAGGCCATTGAAGGGCGCTGCATCAACCAGGGGCGATTGTGTCGGGAGCTCGAAGAGCGCTTTGAGACGACTTTGGCTGTTAAGCATGGGGTCACCTGCGCCAGCGGGAGTGCCGCCTTGGTTCTTGCTTTACTGGCTTGTGGCGTAAAACCTGGTGATGAGGTGATTGTGCCGGCGGTGACGTTTATTGCGACGGCGCACGCCGTGAAACTCATCGGCGCAAAAGTGCGGTTAGTTGATGTTTTGCCTGATCGTCCCTTGATTGATCCGGCCGCAGTTGCTTCTGTCATCGCCCCCCGCACCCGAGCAATAATTGCCGTCCATTTAAACGGTTGTGCCTGCGAGATGGCAGCTTTGCGGAGCTTTGGGATTCCTGTGATCGAAGACAGTGCCCAGGCCTTTTGCTCCCGGGGGCCGGAAGGTTGGCTTGGGACGCTTGGTGCCGCAGGGACCTTTTCGCTGTCGATTGCCAAGCTGATGACTACAGGCGAGGGCGGTTTTTTGGTAACAAACTCCTATGAAACGGCCATAGCTGCGCGCCGCCTGCGCAACCAGGGGGTGGATGCAATTTCCGACAACGTCTTTGCTGGTTTCGGTTTCAATTTTCGCCTCACCGACCTGCAGGCAGCCGTTGGCTTGGCGCAGTTTGCGCGTCTGGAACAGAAAATCGCAGCGGTCCGTAAAATATATCAGTTTTACCGGGGCTCTGTCCCGGGCCTGAATCTGCTGCCCGTTGACTTGGATGCTGGTGAGGTGCCCCTCTGGACGCAGGCTCGATTTCGTAAACGCGAGACCATGATTGCCAGACTTGCGGAGAATGGGATTCAGGCCCGTCCCTTTACTCCTTGTCTGGCTGACAGCCCGCATCTGGAGGCTTCGGGTGATTTTCCCAATGCTCGCTGCTTTGCCTCTGAGGTCTTGACGCTGCCCTCCGGTCCGGATCAAACCCAGGCCGACCTGGAGCGGGTGGCCAGTACCTTGCGCGCTGTCTTGATATGAAAATACCCTGGATGCCACCGCCCATGATTGGATATGTGCGCGCTGCCAACCAAAAGGAGTATTGTGTTTCCTGAGAGCTTTCGCAAAAACTCCCAAGTGATGGCAGTATTTGCTGTTGTCGCCATCCTGTTCTCCCTGCCGGTACTGAAGGATATAAATAATTGGGGCATCCAGGACTGGGACGGGTTTCTGCTTTTCGATGCTCTGATCCGCAATACTTTGTTGAAGTATGGTCAGATACCGCTCTGGGATCCCTTCCTTAAGGGGGGGATGCCGATGCTGGCTTACTCCGAATCCAATGTCTTTTCCCCGGCCTTGCTGGTGCAGCTATTTTTCAACGAAGTTTGGGCCGCCAAGATAAATATCGTTTTCCACACCTTCATCGGGCTGGGCGGCGCCTATGCCCTGGCCCGCCATTATCGCCTCGGCTTTCCGGCAGCCCTTCTGGCCGCCGGTGTTTTCATGATAAACAGCATGTATTCACTGGCCCTTACCGCCGGTATGGAATGGGGCTACGGTATAGCCTTCATTCCCTGGGCATTACTCTACTACCTGAAGTCTTACGATAATTTCACCCATGCCCTGTCTGCGGCTTTGATTCTGACGGTGATGTGGCTGGGGGGAAATGTTTACCCCTTCACGATTTCACTGTTACTGCTAGGGACCTATGGTCTGATCGCGGTATTCTCCCAAGAATTTTCGTTCAAGAAAACGCTCACCATTCTAGCGACGATCTATGCACTGACGTTCGCTCTGGGCGCCATAAAGTTCTTCCCGGCCCTGGAACTCACCTTTCAATATACTCGCCATTCTGACCTTTACGCCGGCCTAAGTATTGAGTCTATACTCCATGGACTTTTTGCCCGGGATCAAACCCTGGCCGCCATTTTGGACAAAACCCATGAGGCCGGGCTCTGGAGCGGTTTTTCGCAAGGTATGGATGAATGTGGCATGTATATCGGCATACTGCCGTTCCTGTTTTTCCTGTTCGGTTCGGTGAGGGGGTCTAAAAAATTCAGAACTTTGCTGCTCTGTTTAGTTGTTTTCCTGTGGCTTGGAACGGGTTATCGGAGCGAACCTCTTAGCTTGTGGGCTCTCCTGAAGTCGATTCCGCCCTATAGCATTATGCGGAGTATCGAAAGATTTCGGTTTGTGGTGGTTTTGATCATTGCCCTGTTGGCCGGCGTTGGACTGCAAAGGTCGATTGAAGCACTCTCCCCAAAATATTGCCGGAGGCAGACTTCCAACCTGATCGGCAGTCTTCTCGTCGCCCTGATTCTCTGCGATCTCCTTTGGGTCAATGGCCGGGTTTTCAAGGATGCCTTTCCTATCCCCCCATTCGAAATCCCCAAAAATGAGGCGTTTGTGCAGATTGGCGGTTTTCCTGAATACGACAAGAATGGCCCTCGCCTCGCGGGAGAGCATGATCTTTATACCACCTTTGGTGCTGCCTACCCGGCTTGGCTAGCTAATGTCGGGACTGTTTATGCCTATGAATCCATGCCGGTTCCGGATAAAGCGGTTATAATGGGTTCCCCTGAATATCGTGGTGAGGTATTTTTGGAGGGAACCACGGGAACTGCCAGATACCTGGTCTGGACTCCGAACCGTCTGGTAGTTGAGGTACAGGCCCGGGGTGACGGAATGCTGATTGTAAACCAGAACTATTACCCGGGATGGCGAGCCAAGGGGATGGTCGTGGAATCGGTCCGGGGGCTTGTTGCCGTCAAGATCGGGCCGCAGACCACCAGAGTGGAACTCTATTACCGTCCGACCAGTTTTGTAGTAGGCGCGGCCCTATCGCTATTTGCTGTAATCGTGGCGGGAGTATTTTTGTGGAGGTCGAGGTTGCGGAGCCTTTTATCACGCCACAAGCAAGACCAGGCCTAGCAGAAGTCACCAATCGAGTCCGAATACGGTAGCAGAATGTCATTTGCCCTGATCACAATCCCTGAGACCTATAACTATATTGCGGTTTTTCTGACCTTGCGCTGTAATCTGCGTTGTTCTTACTGTATCAACCGGTTTGGTGACCTGGACGCTTCTGGGCGGATGCTCAGCGCTGGAGAATGGCTGGTCAGCTTAAACCGGCTTAAAACCAGACCGGACCTGCCTATCACCCTCCAGGGCGGTGAGCCTAGTCTGCATCCGGGTTTTTTTGAAATCATCAACGGCTTGCGTCCCGACCTTCCCATCGACCTGTTGACCAATCTGCAATTCAATGTTGACGAATTCATGGGAAACGTGCCGCCGTCACGATTGCAGCGGGATGCGCCTTATGCTTCCATTCGGATTTCCTATCATCCTGAAACCATGGATCTCGCTGAGTTACAGGCTAAAACCTTGAAAATGCTGGGGGCAGGATACTCGGTGGGGATCTGGGCGGTAGCCCATCCCGCCTCCGTGCAACATATTAAGGCGGCTCAGGCCAGTTGTGCCGCAGCCGGGATAGACTTTCGCCTCAAAGATTTTCTGGGTATCTACCAGGGCCGTAAGTATGGCAGCTACACTTACGAGAATGCGATTTCCGGCGAATATCGGACTGTCCAGTGTCGGAGTAGTGAACTGTTAATTGGTCCGGATGGTGAGCGGTATCGCTGCCACAGTGATCTTTATGCCGCTCGGGATTCTTGCGGCAATATTCTTGCCGACGGCTTGTCCCTTGATCAGGAATTTCAGACCTGTTCCCACTATGGTGTTTGCAATCCCTGTGATGTCAAGACCAAGACGGATCGTTTTCAGCGCTTTGGTCATACCTCGGTGGAGATCAGGCTTCCTGTGGAGAAAGCCGAGGGGGATGCCGCTGGTGTTTGATCCGAATTTTGATAAGCAGAAACTGATGTACCATCCCGAGCGGGTGGCGGAGTGGTTAAGCGCTGGGGTGACCTCCGGCCCTCTGTACACCGAATTGGAATTGAGTAATCACTGCAACTGCCGTTGTCTTTTCTGCGGAGTCGATCACCAGGTCAACCAGACCGGGGCCTTGATGGGGCTGCCTCTGGCAAGTAAAATTATCGAGGGTTTGGCCGGTTTAGGTAATAAATCCGTGATGATTTGTGGCCACGGTGAGCCTCTGCTGAATCTGGAGGTGCTGGCGATTGTACGCCTGGCTGCGGCCCGGATGAGTGTCTCCATGACGACTAACGGTTGGGCGCTTGACGAGGCTAAGCTGCCGTTGATCGACAACCTGGAGTGGCTTCGTTTTTCGGTGAATGGCTGTACGCCGGAGAACTACGGAAAGATCCATGGCACCAGTGATGCTGCCTTTGTCCGGGTCTTGGCCAATATTGGCGCGGCGGTAGCCCGGAAGCGGGAGCTGCAGTTGCCGGTAACCATTGGTACGCAATTGGTTCTCTTACCGGAAAACCAGAGCCTAGTGGTGCACTTGGCCGAACAACTCAAAGAACTGGGGGTCGATTACTTCAGTGTTAAACCGTATTCCCAGCATCCCCTGAGTATCAACCGGCGGCAGGTTGACTATCAGGATCTGCTCTGGCTTGAGCAAGCTCTCAAACCCCTGGCGGATGAACGGTTTCGGGTTATTTTCCGGGCCGCCGCCATGCGCCAGGCCGGTTCCGGAAAGAGCTATGAAAGATGTCACGGGATTCATTTTCTCTCCTTTATTTCGGCCAATGGCGACCTCTGGGCGTGCAATGTTTTTGCCGGTGACCAGCGGTATCTTCTCGGGAACGGAGATCGTGAACAACTCCGGGATATCTGGTTGGGAGAACGGCGGCAACAAGTTCTCTCCTATATTGCCAACGATTTGGACCTCTCGGGGTGTCGTGACCTTTGCCGCATGGAGGCCTGTAATAGCTATCTCTGGCGTCTCAAAAAACCCTGGCCCCACGACAATTTTATTTAGTGTCCGCAAACTATTTATTCGCGGGCAAGAACGTGAGCGATAAACAAACTGAGCGTATCTGCCCATGATGGCAAAGCATCCAGACATAGACTCCCTCGTAGTCGATCCGCGAAAATATCTGGAGATGCGGGCTGGCCTGGAGAATATCGAGCAATGCCGGAATTTCCCCAAATATTTTGAGATCGAAACGGTTCGGAGCTGCAATGCCGATTGTGTCTTCTGCACCAAGAGAGAGTGGCATGATCTTGGCCGCACGATCATTGATGAACAATTGTTTGATACCGTTGCCGGTGAACTGGGCCGACATCGGGACTGGATCGAACGGGTCTGTCTAAGCCGCAACGGAGAACCACTCCTGGATCCCGACTTGAGTCGTCGGGTCCGGAGGTTGAAGGCTCTCGGTATTAATAATGTCTGTTTTTCAACCAACGGCCAATTGCTGGATGAAGAGGTGGCGGTGGATCTCATCCGCTCCGGGCTCGATTTCGTCATGTTTTCGGTGGATGGCACCACCGCTGCAACCTTTGAAAAAATACGCCGCAATCTGGATTTTGAAACCGTTCGCCGGAATATCCTCAAGTTTTTGGCGATTCGGGATCGCCTCAACAGCAAGGTCAAGGTCCGGATCCGCTTTGTTGAAATCCGGGAAAATCACAGTGAACGTGCGGATTTTTTAGCTTATTGGGAACAGCATGTCCGGCCCGGTGATGAGGTGTACATCATGGGCATCCACTCCTGGGCCAACCAGAAATTTAAGGAGAACGCGGATAAAGTAGCAAGGATGTCAATGGTTCCCTGTATTTCCCCTTTTACAACCATGGCCGTTCTGGTCAATGGGCTCATTCCTCTGTGCGCCACCGATTACAACGGCGTGGTGCCGTTGGGTGATCTGCGCTACCAAACCATTAAAGAGGTTTGGCAAGGGGAGGAGAGCGAGCGAATCAGAGCTATGCATCTGGCTGGGACCAGGAATGTCCTGCCACTCTGCCGAGGATGCGATATCTGGAACCGTAGTTATCAGGGGATTTCGCAACGATGAAGGTTCTCGTGTTGGGGGCAACCGGCTTGATTGGCCGGGCTCTGGTCCGCGAACTGGCTAAGGCCGGACATCAAGTTCAGGGGACACATCACTGTCACCCGGGAGCTGGGACCCTGCCGTTTTCGCTTGAGGAACCGCTCCCGGAAGCGTTGCTGGCGGCAGTCAAGCGGTCAGATTTAGCGGTGTTTTGCTGCGGTCTGTCCAATCTAGGTTATTGTGCGAATAACCCGGTGAGGGCCTGGGATGTGAATGTCAAGTCGACCATCACCCTCATCGAGCAGGTTCTCCGGGGCGGAACTCGGTTGATCTTTCTCTCATCCGACCAGGTTTTTGACGGACTCAGGGGGCAGTACACCGAGACTGACCCAACCGGACCATTAACGGTGTACGGCCGCTGTAAAGTTGCGGTGGAACAATACCTGCTGGATAACTTCAGGGAGCGGGTGGCGGTGGTCCGCTTGGCTAAAGTCCTGGCCAGGGAAGAGGATGGCCCTTCACTGTTGACCGACTGGTTCCATAAGTTTAATGCAGGGTCAACGATATCTGCCACGGTTGATCAACGCTTCTGTGCAACCACCCTGGACGATATAGTCATGGGTATCATGCGCCTCATGAGTGGTGGGGCAAGCGGCGTATATCATCTGTGCAACCCGCAATCATTTAGTCGCCATGAACTATTGCGAATGTTTGCCGAAACGATGGGCTTTGACGCCCGCCTGATCAAACCCTGTCAAGCTGCAGATCTTGGGCTCCCGGATGTATATGCCTATGACCTGAGCATGGATCCGAAAAAAGCCCTGGCGGGGAATTTCGCTAACTTCACCGGTGTTGCCGAGTTTCTGAAAACTTTCAGGGCATCTACTTTACGCAGTGATAGATAAAAAAAGCACTAACCGTAAATATTAACGGCAGATCTTTCAAAATCATTATTAAGATGTGGTCTTAACACGACTGAGTAATGGACTTGTCCTGGCGATTAGCGATGATGGACGGGCAGGCAATTGATTCGGCTTGGATACGGAAGGGAGGAGCAGGGTGGCGGGACGACGCAAGATTTTGATCATCAAGCTGGGATATTCGGAAACCTTGATTCCGGAAATCAGCCAAAACTGCAGCCTTGGCGATGTCTTCAGGACTACCCCGGTGTTGAACCTTTTTAAAGATGATCATGTCACCTGGTTGACCGATGTGGCTGCGGTGCCACTTTTGTTAGGTAATCCTTTCATCGATCGGATTCTGGCCTTCGATCTCCTGAGTGTCATGCAGTTGGAAGAAGAGCGTTTTGACAAAGTGATAAACTTGGAGAAGGTGCCCGGGATATGCGCTTTGGCTAACCGGATCTCCGCCTGGAGCCATTTTGGCTTTCGTTTTGATCAGGAAACTGGTCAGGCCGAGGCCTATGAAATGGCCTATGAAGCCCTGGCTGTGGCCACCCGCGAGGATATGAAAAAGCTCCAAGATAAATGCTGGATGGAGTTCCTGTTTGAAATGCTCGGGGGTAAATGGCAGGGGGAGGACTATATCCTGGGCTATCGGCCCAAAACTGTTCCCGAGTTTGATCTGGGGTTTAATACCCACGTTGGCAGCCTGTTACCACTCAAGGCTTGGCCGGAACAACACTGGCATGAGCTGGAGAAATTGGCGGGGGGTACTTACTCGGTCACCTATCAGAAACACCTGAATAACCTCACCGGCTATATGGACTGGATCAACAGTTGTCGTTTTTTGATCACCGGTGATACTTTGGGGATGTACCTGGGAATCGCCCTGGGCAAAAAAGTTCTCGGGCTGTTTGGGCCTTCCTCTGATATGGATCAGTCACCGCATCCAAACCTGAGGATCATTAAGCCGCAACTAGAGCGGGAATGCATTCCCTGTATGAAAAAGGAGTGCGAGTTTAACGATCCCTGTATGCAATACATCTCTTCGGCTCAGGTTTTGGCCGTTATTCAGGAGTGGGGCATAATTTGAAACTTCCCAAAAGGAATAGTCTGTTAGTCCTGGCTAAAGTTATCGTTATGTGTCTTCTGCTGGCGTTGATCGCCAGACAGGTGCATTGGCGGGATTATCAGGTTGCTGGCTCTGATGGTGTGGCAACTGTAAGCCCTGGGCTTATTTCATGTATTGGTGGCTTTAGGTTGCTGCCGTTTATGGTTGGAGCAGCGTTGCAGTTGCTAACGATTTATCTAACCGCTTTTCGTTGGCGTTTACTGATGCTTGTCCAGGGCATTGTCCTTGACCGCCGCAGTGTGCTAAGGCTTTCATATCTTGGTGAGTTTTTTAATAATTTCTTGCCAGGTGCGATGGGTGGCGACGCCGTCAAAGCTTACTACGTTATAAAACATACAGGGAAAAAAGGGGCGACCATCGTTAGCATCTTTGCAAACCGCTTTGTTGGCCTCCTGGTTATGGTGGTCATTTCTGTGATGATGTTGGGCAGTTGGATATTGATCGGCAGTGTCGGGGTTTCATCCTTGAAACAGCCAGTGTTTTCTATATTTTTCGTCGCCATTGCTATCGCTGTGGTCCTGGTCGTAGCCTTTAATCGAAGCCTCAATAATTCCAGTATGTTCCAGCGCCTAATAGCCAAACTTCCCTTTTCCCGGCAGCTAGAGGTGCTTCGGGAAGCTATGCATCGGCACCGGAAGTTGGGTAAGATGGTCTGGCCGATCCTGCTTTATTCGGTATTGATCGTAGTCTCCTTTATTTTGTCCGTGATGTTCGTAGGGATAAGTCTCGGTGTAAATCTCGCTTGGCAGCAGTATTTTCTTTATATGCCACTGATCATGATCATGACGGCTGTCCCGATAACGCCTGGAGGGGTTGGCGTTATGGAGGAGCTTTTTCTTTATTTTTTCAGCAGCGCTGGTGATCCTCAGAAAATTTTAGCGTTGGCCCTTCTTTACCGTTTGACTCTTATTATTTGTGGATTGCCTGGTGTAGCGATATTTTTGGCTTCCGAGAAAATAGCTCCGGGTCAAATCACCGAAGAATTATATGAGTTGAAATTGGAGTCGTCTCGTGCAAATCAGCCGGATGAGATCTGAGGATTTCTCCTTTGTGTTTAGAAATTTATTGGCTAAGCGGATACGGCTGAGGGTTGTGGGGCTGCGATGAAAAAAAATAGAAAAGATATAATGCGCAATGTCATGCAGAGGGGGCCGGCAGACCCCGAACTAGGTGGAATATCTTTGGTGTTTCCGGTGCATAATGAATCGTTTATTATTGAAGCAACTCTGCGTAACTACATTGCTGAGCTTGAACATCGGGTGCCTGACTTTGAAGTTATCGTCTATGAGGATGGTAGCACAGATGACACAAAGAGTGTCCTTGAACGAATATCAAAAGAGTTACCAATAAAATTACTGATGAGTGATGAACGCAAAGGGTATCAACAAGCACTGAAAGAGGCTATTGGTCATGCAACTAAACCTTGGCTGTTTGTAGTTGATTCAGATTATCAATTTGCAGCTATCGACTTCTGGAGATTAGAACCGTGTCGTAAGCAATATGATATTGTATTAGGAATGAAATCACCGAGAAAAGACCCTCTGTATCGCGTGGTCCTTTCGAAAGGTTATAACTTTCTGCTAAGAATACTGTTGAACGTTCCGTATAAAGATATGGATACAGGTTTCAGGTTAATAAGACGCAAAGTAGCCAACGAAATCGCTCATGAAGTTAAATATATGTCATTCTTCACTGCTGAATTTGTTGTTCGTGCTCACCACAGGAATTATAAAATTGTAGAGGTACCAGTTCCTCATTATGCTCGGAAAATAGGTAGTACATCTATCTTTTACGTTTCTCATTTGTTAGTGATTTGTCTTCATCAGTTGATTGGTATCTTTCGTCTCCGTAGCGAACTGTATAAGGATAAATGATAGATGCTTTATCGTATTAATTGTGATGTATTCAAGGTCATGATGAATAATAATAATGTGTTGTTGGTGTTAAGCTGCTTATTATGACTGCAAATTATGCAAACATTTTAAAATTTGACAGGTACATTTGGGCAGTTCTTGTTTTAATCGGCATGTGTTTGGTTTTTTTTCGGATTTCTTATGGAAGTATCTGGGAAGACGAGGCTTTCACCATGGCTGTCTCCCGGCGCACCATTGCAGATTTGTTGCGCATGTTAGGAGGTGATGATAGTAGCCCTCCCTTGTATTATCTGGGCCTCAAACTTTTTACCGCTTTATTTGGCCAAACTCGGGCCGCATATCGCATCTTCTCCGCATTTGGTTTGCTTTCGGCATCTTTGCTCCTTGGTTATTTTCCCGTTTCAAGGATTTTCAACCAAAGGGTAGGGCAGATCTTTGCCTTTTTGGCCCTTTTTTCTTCCATGAATCTTACCTTCGCCCAGGAAATTCGGATGTATTCCTGGGCGTTGTTTTTTATGACTGCCTGCGGGTCTTGGGGATATCTGTATGTTCGTGATGGAAAATGGCGCGATCTTATCCTTTTTGGCTTAGCCTCTTTGGGGGGTGTATATACCCATTATTATGTAACCCTAGGTGTTTTTTTTGTTCATTTATATCTTTTGTGGTGGATTATTGCGGCCCGACGATCGCGACTAAAGTTCTTCATGGGCGAGGTGGCAGTAGTCGTATTGCTCTTTCTCCCGTGGTTTTTTGCGACATTTATCACCCAGGTGGTGCGGCATATCGGATATTTCTGGATACAAAAACCAACTTTGGAGACTCTGGTAGGGGTATTTGTAATTCCATTTTCCGTCAAAACCGGATCGATGGGCTATGCCACGTATTTGGCGGTGTTTTTGTTCGTGTTATATGGATATGGCATCTATAGTGCCTTTAAATATAGTGATAATCCAATATTCTTAACGATGGTTGCCGGGGTGTTTTTTTCAGTACTTACCGTGATGTTGGTGGTGTCATTAACCTTGCGCCCATTGCTTGTCCCTCGGTACATGATGTCGCTTTGGGGCCTGATTTTTGTTGGAGTTGCCTGGGGGGTTTCAGTTGTTATGCGGTGGAAACCGCCTTTGGGGGTGGTGGCAGGTTCTTCGATATTAGGATTATACGTTTTATTGGCCATTCCTTGTTTACAACTCCACTATTTTTTTCAACTTAATGGGCCGATGGATGAGATAAGGGTATTTTCGAAAGATTATTTTCATAAAAATCAGGCTTTTGTCTATTTTGATGCGACTACTGCCCCATGTTTTATTGTTGAGTATCCTGAATTTCAGCATTTTGTGTTGCATACATCCACATCTAAATTGGATGACAGCTTCAGGGTCTTTGGGGATAAGGTTAGGGTCATCTCGGATCTTCGCCAAATTCCGTCCACGTATGATCAGTTATGGCTGGCATCGACACCCGACAGTCCCAACGGTCAAGAATATAATGAGACGGCTAGGAATTTTGGAGTTGATCCCGGAAATCTAATTAAATGGGAAGAGGGTGTAGGATTGCCCGTAGGCGGCACGATACCTCAGAGAGGGGGAATCCGCTTTACTGCCTTGTATTCCGATTTTATCGTTGATCTAGTTCCTGTGAAGAGGCGTTGAAACATGAGCTCTGCGGTCTAAACCTTTCATGAAACATTCCACTGGAATCTTCGAATCGTTGATTCGCTGCGGATTACCGATTCTGGTCGTCATTGTTCCTCTTTTGGCTTTGTTTCCTCTGTGCGGGTATGACTTCATTTCTTTTGATGATCCTGTCAATGTCTATGATAATGATTTCGTAGTTCATTTTTCCTGGGCTAATCTGGTTTTTTTTTGGCGGGGAGCCTATGAATATCTTTACATACCTCTGACCTACAACTTCTGGGGGATTACAGCGAAAATCTCGCAACTGATTCACCCCGAGAGTCCCAGTCTCGATCCCCATTTGTTTCATGGACTCAATCTTCTGGTTCATCTGCTCGGCACAGCCGTCCTTTATCGGATTTTACTCAAATTGTTTAATGATAAATGGGGCGCTGCCGCTGGCGCCCTCCTCTTTGCCGTCCATCCGGTTCAGGTTGAGGCGGTTGCCTGGGTTACGGGTTTCAAAGATGTGCTGAGCACTTTCTGGTGTTTGCTGGCACTCTGGTTATACCTGCACTATAACGATGAAAAGTCTGCTGGTCGGCAGCGTTGGCAGTTGTATGCGGCGGCCTCGCTGGCATACCTGTGTGCGTTATTGTCGAAGCCGACAGCCGTGATTTTACCCTTGGTGGTTGGAGTTGTCGGCTGGACGATGCTGCAAAAATCCAGGCGGCAATTGAGCCTGGAGTTATTGCCCTGGATGGCTCTGGTCTTGCCGATAATTTTGGTTACTTCATCTCTTCAGGATGGCCGGGAGTTAACATTCATCCCCAGTTATTGGCAGCGTCTCCTGGTAGCTGGTGACGCTCTTTCCTTTTACCTTTACAAGGTTTTTCTGCCTATCACTCAGGGAGCCGATTATGGTCGTATTCCGCAATATGTGCTGGAACAGAACAGTATTTATCTGACCGGTCTGCTTCCATACGGGGCGCTACTTCTCTTGGTGTTCAGATGTCACAGGCCACAGTTGCTGGCTGGATTCGGTTTGTTTCTGCTTCCGCTTTTACCCGTCTTGGGTTTTGTCCCCTTTAACTTTCAAAATGTTTCCACTGTGGCAGACCGTTATCTCTACTTCGCTATGATCGGGCCGGCCTTCCTTTTGGCGTGGTTGTTGTCAGGTTTTAAAAGCAGGATCTTTGGCGGCATAGTAATTATAGTGCTGTCTCTTTTGGTTATAAAAACCGCGTTGGCCGTGACTTCGTGGAAGAACACCGACACGTACTATAGGCAGGCGCTGGTCGTCAACCCGAGGAGCTGGAATGCTCTTATGAACATCGGGATTAGAAAAGTTGGGGAGGGGCAAACATTGGCTGCCCTGGAAAATTTTAAGAAGGCCCTGGAAATTAAAGGGGATTTAGCGACCGCATATTTTGGGTTGGGTGCCACCTATGAAAATATGGGAAATCTGGCGGCTGCGGTTGCTTCCTACCAGCGGGCGGTTGAGCTAGACCCCCAATATGATTTAGCTAACGATAAACTTGGCCTGATTTATTTTGAACACGGAAAATTTGAAGAGGCGATAGGGTACTTGAAACGGGCAATCGCTGTTGATCCGACATCGATTCGCTCTGCCAGGTATTATGCCGATTTGGGGATGGTCTATGCACAAGGCGGTAACACCGACATGGCTGTGGAAGAATATCGGAAGGCGGTAGCCATCAATCCTTATCTGAGTGGGGTGCACTCTGTCTTAGGCGACATTTATCTTGGCCGGGGGCTAACCGCCGACGCCAGGAAAATGTATGGCAATGACCTGGAAATCGACCCGAAAAACTCCTTGGCATATAACGGTCTCGGGAAGGTTTACGCCCTTTCCGGGCAAAGGGAGGAGGCCCTTGGGGCCTGGCGACGAGCGTTGGAACTTGATCCCAACTCGGGTGAGGTCAATTATAATCTGGCGGAGCTTTATCGGGAATTGAAGCAATATGGCATCGCCAGCAGCTATGCCGCTAAAGCAATGGCACTAGGATATACTCGTCATAATGAGAGGTGACCCTTGGAGTTGGTTTGGGCGGTAAGCCTTGGTGGTGTCCGACACTGTCTGAATGATTTGTCACGAAGCATTGATGTTTCTTCCTGATGCCGACTTTTTTGCCCGATTGATGCTGGGTTGTGCTGACGTTGAGGTGTCATGTCCGTTTCGTTTCTTTGCCCTGAATTAATACCTGATCCGTACTGCCTGATAAATTAAGGACTCGTCTTTTTGCCTGATCGAAGCAATTGACGTAGCTGTCCCCAAAGCGACGCTCCAACGAAGATCAATATTCCCAGTAGGGTGCAGAAACTCAGCAGATTTGCCCCCTTCTGCCACGAGGACATATGGTAGGTGAACGGTTTGAAACTTATAAAATTTTCTGCTTCGCTGCGCTGTTCTAGCTGGAAATGGTCGCCTGGCTCGCAGCTATTTTCTTGTGGGTAAAGATAGCAGGTCGGGTTTTTTAGGTTAAAGACCCCGGAATCCGTAGAGAGAGTCGGGCCTGGATGACTGGTTTTGATTGGCAGAAATTCCAGGCGAAAGCCGAACATGGGTTCGTAGCAGAGGAGTTGGGAGTCGCCGTTTACCAGCGCATCGTTACGGTTTCCCGTTAACGCAGCATTCCCAAACATGTCGGTCGCAACTGTTAAATTTCTGATGACCGGCGGCTTGCCCTCATTTCTTACCCTATCGTACCCCGATAGTACTGGACCGGGGGCGTAATCCTCTTCGGCATAAAAGGACTTATCGGTCACCAGGTTTTGCCCGATAATTATAAACAGTGCGGCAATAAAAACCGGTAGCTGCAATCTGCGCAACAACAGGTTCTTTTCCACCACCAAACAAGAAACCAGGACGAGAATAGGGATATAAATAATGAACCAGCGGAAAAAATTACTCAGACTCTTGATGATGGGTACGCTTTTTAAGAAAAGGTTCCAGGCTGGGGAGTAATAATTTAGTGCCAGCGGAACAAGGAGCAAAAGCAAGATTAATCCAAGACAAAATAGTCGGAATGAATTGAGAAATTCCTGCATTTTTGCCGAAAATTTAGCCCCCCCCGTGATCATACCAATCGTGAGGATGAGAAAGGGAAAGATCGACAGGCTGTATTCCAGCTCGTGCCTTCCCAGGACGAACTCGGCATTCACGATAATTCCCTCGGAGTCAACGCCATCTCCGCCCAAGGCCAACAGTCGCAGAAGCAGCATGAGTTGATTTACTATTCCAGAAATCCCCGGGAGTAAATAGGAATCCCTTTGGAAATTCTTCAAAAAGGCTAGAGCCGCTACCAGCTTTACTCCACACAGGGCCAAGGCCAGCATTCCAGCCAGGGCAAAACAGAGGAAGAAGCGCCAGAGTACACGACCATCCGGGTCATCGACGGCTTTAATCAGCGCAATAAGAATGACGGCAATAAAGGAGGGGATCAGCAATTGGGTCATGCCGGACATGAACATATAGCTGATTAGCAGCGCGGCAAGGACTACGTCGTTGGTCATTTCCCGACTGCTCGGAGGTGATTCAACAGATTTCCCACGTAAAAGAAACCAGGTCAGGAAGGGAATCAGCATGAAGGAGTGGAACTCCAAATGCCCGATAATAAATCGATAGGCGTACAGACCGTTGAAGAGAAATAGCGCACCACCAAGGAGGCCGGTGATTCGGCTGGTCGCGAAGACCCTGGTCAGCAATATGTAAAATCCCCAGAATCCGAGGGCGGCGAAAATAAAAAAGGTACATCTGAGGCTGGTTAAGGGATCAACCATAAAGGTCAGAAATTGCACCACAGAATAATAGAAGGTGGCCGGATTTGCCAGCAACGGCATGCCACCGCAGAAGGAGGGGGTAAACCAGGGGACCGAGAAGAGCCCATTGTTCAGGAACCAGTAATAACCATCAAGCAACATCGGAAGGTTATAGGCGTAGTCGTGACCAAGTTTGCCTTGAGCATTGGGCAGGAATTGACTAAAAATGGAAAAATGAATGGCGATCAGCAGCCACCCGATAATGGCGGCGGCCCACTTTTTCTGGAAAAGATCCTTGATCATCATCTCCACCGGCGAAATCCAGAACCATGTGAAATCATCATGGGGTCAGCCAATATAGTCTTCTCGATCCTTAATGGAAAGGGTAATGTCGGTGGTATGTTATGCTCGGTGAACGAGTGCTCTCGGTAGGCGCGCGAGTTTGTTTGTTCGACATAAATATTCGCCTGTGGCCTCGATATTTACTTGGCCGCTCGCCATCTTCCTCCTCAGCCAGCCAGTGTGATGATGCTTAGTCGTTTTGTGCAGTATCTGGATATACTATACAGCCGCCACCGCCATCGGGCTCCCGGCTCCCTGCCCGTTCTTCTTCTTTGGGTCACAGATCAGTGCAATCTCCGTTGTCGCATGTGTGGTGACCAATGGCGGATCGATCTGCAGCATGTGCGCCCGCTATTGACGGTGGCTGAAATTGGGCGGATCGTTGAGGGTGCGCGACGTTTGAAAACCCTAGTTGTTTCCATCACCGGCGGTGAACCATTGCTGCATCCGCAGATCATCGAAATTCTAAATCTGATTGCTCATGCCGGCATCAGTGCCAATCTCTGCACCAACGGTACCCTGCTGACCGATGATCTGGTGGCGCGGCTGGCTGGAACCTCGCTCAAGTCGATCTCCATTTCCCTGGATAGCCCCAACCCCGGCGATCACGACCGCATTCGAGGGCGGGAAGGGGCCTTCCAGGCAGCAGTCAGCGGTATCCGACGACTGCGGCAGGCCATGCCGGAGCTGACGGTTAACATCAATTGCACGGTAACTCGCAAGAATTTCCGTGACCTTAAAGAGATGATCACGCTGGCTGCCGAGCTAGGTTGCGCCAAAATAAGTTTTGCTCCCGTCCATACTAATCTCCAACACAAAGAAAAACCCAAGGAGCTTTTCGAAGGGATGATCTTCACGCCGGGGGAATTAGCTGAATTGACCCGGGAACTTGAAGAAGCTGCAAAATTGGCGGCGGCCGTCGGAATCCGTACCTCTTCGCGCCCATTTATGCGTGGAATACCGCGATTGTATGCCGATCCGTCGCCCCGGCAGACCTGCTATGCGGGCTATGCCTCGTGTTCCATTTCGCCTTGGGGAGATGTGGCACCGTGTGTGGATATGGTCAGTACGCTCAATGTCCGCGACCAGCCTTTGGATGAGATCTGGCGCTCTGTGCCCTTTCAGGGGCTGCGGGAAGAGGTGGATCGCTGCGCCAGCCCATGTTGGGACACCACCAATGCCGAGATCGCCATCCGCTTTTCTCCTGCCGGATTATTTGGTGCTCTGGGCAGCACGTGGCGGGATTTGCGAACCTATACCGGGAGCCGCTGATGTTGATCCCCAGACGCTATGTCGATGTGGCCCCGGGTGAGTTCCGGGCCTTGCTAACCCCCTGGTCAAGGGCCAACCGGGTTGGCGCGACGGGTGAATCGATCGCTCAATGGGAAAGAGAATTTGCCACCTTCGCCGGTCGGCAATACGCGATTGCCACCGGTTCCGGACGTTTCGCCATGAAGTTGATCCTCAGCGGACTCAAGCTCCCGGCCGGGAGCGAAGTCATCATTCCGGCTTACACCCTTAAGGATTTACTGCCCTTGATTAGTGGACTGGGTCTGGTGCCTGTGGCTGCCGATATCGATCCAGGCCACTGGAATGTCAGCCCGGAGACGATTCTCCCCAAGCTGACGGGGCGAACTTCGGCGATTCTCGCCTTGCACCTGTTCGGCAATCCCTGCCCCATTGATGAGATTATGGCGTTGGCCCGGCCGAAGGGAATCAAGGTCATCGAAGATTGCGCCCATTCTGCCGGCAGTACACTCCACGATCAACCCACCGGTTCCTTTGGGGATGCCGCCTTCTTTAGTTTTGAAGCGATCAAACCCCTTAATACTTACGGGGGCGGCATGGTGGTGACTGACGAGGAGCAGCTAGCTGCCGAAATCCACGAAGCTGCCACAGCTTTGACGCCTGCACCAGGGGTGACCGGAAAGGTTCGGGCCACCTTTTTCGAGCGGTTGATGTTCCAAAGCGGTCTTGCCAGGATTCCCTTGGCACTTCTGGCATCGAACACCACTAAAGAACTTATGACCAAGATCTACCGGTTGATCCAGCCGCCGCCAGCCCAACCGCAAGGGTATTGCCCACTTCAAGCCGAGCTGGGTCGAAAGCGTCTGGGAACCCTTACTGGTCGAGTCGCGGAGCGCCGCAGGCAGGCGGATCTGCTGCGCTCACTGCTGCCGACAAACTGCGAGCCACAGCAGGTTATCCCCGGTGGCCAGGCGAACTACTATTTTTTGGTGGTCAAGGTGGCCGGTGATGTGGAGCGGATCCGGAAGGGCTTGTTGTGGCGAGGTATCGATGCCGGGGTCGGGGCGGAGATTGCTGATGACTGCGCGAGCCTCCTGGGTGATCAGAGTTGCCCGGCGGCGGCTAACCTTTTCCGGCAGGGTCTTCACCTGCCGCTGCATGAGAAAACCACCGATGGCCAGCTGCAAAAAATTGCCCAAATACTGCACGGTTTATAAGGTGATCCGATGAAACGGCTGTATACCCAAAGCAAGATTTTTCATTACCCGCAGCATCTGGAGAAATTGGCTCGGGGGGAGCAGTCACCGCCCATCCATATTCGCCTCAAACCGACCAACCGCTGTAATCATCGCTGCGCCTATTGTTGTTACCGCAATCCGGATCTCTTTTTGGGCCAGTTGATGAACGAACAGGACCAGATCTCCCGGGAAAAGATGATCGAAATGGTAGGAGATTTTGCCGTCATGGGGGTCAAGGCGGTGACCTTTAGCGGCGGCGGTGAACCGTTGTGCTACCCCCATATCGAGGATACCGTCGCGGCACTTACCGATGCCGGAATCAAGGTCGCCATGCTCAGCAATGCTGGATTGCTGCGAGGGGAGGTTGCCGAATTGCTGGCCGCGAAGGCAACCTGGCTAAGGGTCTCGATGGATGCGACCGATGCTGCTGGTTACGCGGCCAGCAGAGGGGTAGGGGATGGGGAATTTGCCAAGGTCTGCGCCAATCTTGCCGGTTTTGCTGCCACTCCCGGGCGGCATTGTGTCCTGGGGCTTAACCTTATCGTCACCAGGGAGAACCACGAACGAATCGGGGAGCTGTTGCATTTGGTCCGCGATCTTGGTGTTGATCATGTTAAGGTTTCCGGGGTGGTGGTCAGCAACGAGCCCGCCGAGAACGATGCCTATCACCTGCCGATCTACCCCATGGTGCGCCGCCAGCTCGATCAGGCCCTGGCGACCCTGCCCAATGACAAGTTCGCTATCATCGATTTGCTGCATCAACCGGGAGAACGGCGGCAACTCTACCAGAAGGGCTACCATTGGTGTCCCATGAGCCGCTTCCTGGTGGTCATCGGCGCCGACAGCCGGGTCTACACCTGTCAGGATAAGGCCTATACCGAAAGCGGACTGCTCGGTTCCCTAGCCGAATGCTCTTTTGCCGGATTTTGGGGCTCTGCTGCGGCCGCTAATCGTCTGCAGGAGATCGATCCAGCCAGAGATTGCCGGCATCACTGCGTGGCCCATCAGAAGAACCTGCTGCTTCTCGATTACTTTGAATCAGCCCCCGACCACCTTGAATTTATCTGAAGCGGAGCACGCCATGGCCAATCTTGATTTTTTCACCAGCCTTCACACCCGCACGAAGCGCGATTACCTGGAACGGGTGCGCCGGGGCGACAAGGCCGAATGCGCCGCCACTGCCAAGCTGTTTGGCCGGGATTACTGGGATGGTGACCGGCGCCACGGCTATGGCGGTTTTTACTACGACGGACGCTGGGCCGGGATGGCCCGGGAGTTGGCGGAACACTATGATTTGCAGGGTGGGCAACGGGTGCTGGACGTCGGCTGCGGCAAGGGCTTTCTAATCTATGAATTGCAGAAACTGGTGCCGGGGTTGGAGGTTCGCGGAATTGATATCTCCGAATACGCCATCGCCAACGCCAAGGAAGAGATCCGGCCCTTTCTGACGCAGGGTGTGGCCCAGAAATTGCCCTACCCTGAGAAATCATTCGATCTGGTTATTTCTCTGAATACCCTGCACAACCTCTACCTTTTCGACCTCATGCGGGCCCTGCGGGAGATCGAAAGGGTGAAGCGGGGCGGAAGCTATCTCGTGGTCGAGTCGTACCGCAATGAGGAGGAAAAGGCCAATCTGTTGCATTGGCAGTTGACCTGCGAGTGCTTCTTTACTCCGGAGGAATGGCAGTTTATCTTTACGGAGGCCGGATATTCGGGGGACTATTCTTTCATCTATTTTGAATAAGTGTGTGGGGGAATTATGCGAAACATCAAAAAATGTAAGGTCTGCGTCATTGGGGGCGCCGGATTTTTGGGCAGTCACCTGGTTGATCATCTGGTCGAGGAGCGCCTGTGCCAGGTGCTGGTTCTCGATAATCTGATCACCGGGCAGAAGAAGTTCGTCAACCCGGGGGCCACCTTTCAGTGGTTCGATATCACCGGCAGCGAGTTCGAGTTGTACCGGCTGCTCAAGCACCATCAGATCCAGTATTTGTTTAACTACGCCGCCGAGCCCTATATCCCGGTCTCCTTTGCTCGGCCGCTGCATGTCTTCAATATTAACGCCTTTGCGGCGGTCAAGGTGTTGCATGCCGCTAACGAGGCCGAGGTGGAGGGGATTCTTCAGGTCTCCAGCGCCGAGATCTACGGCGAGGCGACCGGCAAGGTGGCCGAGGACGAGAAGGTCGTGCCTCATTCCAGCTACGGCGTTTCCAAGGTAGCGGTGGACGGTTTCGTTCAGGTGCGCTGGCGTGAGGCCAAGGTGCCAGGGATCGCCATGCGTCAGTTCAACTGCGTCGGCGAGCGGGAAACCCACCCCTACGTGATCCCTGAGATCATCAGCCAGATTGCGGGGGGCAACGAGGTGGTCCGGCTGGGCAACAACTCCTTCCGGGATTTTCAGTACGCCGGGGATGCAGTGCGGATGGCCACCAATCTTCTGGAGCGGGGGGGATTTGGCGAGGTCTACAACATGGGCAGTGAGACGGGGGTGAAGATCTACGATCTGGCCCTGCTGATCGGCGAGATCATGGGCAAAAAGGTGCGGGTGGAAACTGACGAGAGTCGGATGCGTCCCTGGGAGATCTGGCACCTGCAGTCCGACAATACCAAGCTCTACTCGGTGATCGATCGGCGGCCCGAGATTGATCTGCGCGCCGCTTTAGAAAGAACGGTTCGCTATTTCCGCGACAATGGCAACCGCTGGGATTTTTGAGCGGCCCGCCACGCTGGCCTGTCTATAAGAACCGGCTTATTCCCGACGGGCCACCACGCAGACACTCCACGTGGCTGCCGAGGGTTGGGCGCCGGTTCGCCACTCTTTCGCGTCCAGTAAACGCATTCCTGCCGCCGCCAAAACAATCTCCACTTCCGGCAGAAAGAGATAGCGCATCTCGTGGGTTTCCTTGAGAACCTCGCTTAACCCATCGGCCTTGCGGGTGATTTGCACGGTGAAGTTGACGTCCACCGAATGGCGTTCCGGATGCATCACCGGGTCGGCCCGGCGGCTGATGTGCATAATTTCATCCTCTGCCTCGCGGATGCGGACCTCCGGACTTTCCGCCAGTACGGCCGGGCCATACCAGAAATCGAAGATAAACAGCCCACCCTCCTCCAGGTGGGTGGCGGCGGTGGCGATGGCGGCAGCCAGGGCGGTGTCACTGACCTGGTAACTGAGGACGTGGAAAAGGGAGAGTACCAGCGGAAACTTCCGAGCTAGCTGAAGCCTGGTGATATCGCCCTCCAGAAATTCCGGGGCGGCGTCCGGGCCGTCCCACTCGGCCAATCGGCGGTTGGCCTCGGCCAGCATGGCGGGAGAGCGGTCGACTCCAGTAACTGCATAATCCTGGGCGGCCAGGAAAAAATCGTGGCCGCCGGTACCGCAGCCCAAATCAAGTAAGGAGCGGCCGGGTAAGGTGGCGTACTGTTCCACGAGGCGCAGGATATAGTCCACTTCGCCCTGGTAGTCCTTGTCGCGATTGAGAAGGGAATAATAGCGGGAGTAGTCGCCGAAAACCCCGCTCATTGCAGAACCTCCCGGAGGGTGGCGGCCACCTGGGCGATTTCCCCGTTGCTGATGTCCGGCCCGGTCGGCAGGTAGAGGCCGCGGCGGGCTAAACGCTCGGCCACCGGCAGTTGCACCCTCGCAAAGAGCCCCATCTTCCGGAAGACAGGCTGCTCGTGCATGGGCCAGAAAAAGGGGCGGCTGGCGACGCCTTTTGCCGCCAAGCGGGCCATGACTTTTGGCCCATCCAGGGGGACGTTGTCGTCCAAGACCAGGCCATAGACCCAGTAGCAGTTGCGGGAGGCGGTGTCAGACGGGAGGGGGCGCTGAATTGGCAGCCCCGCCAGGAGCTCGTCGTATTGGCGGGCGATCTCACCCTTGCGGGCCAGATGGTCGTCCAGCTTTTCCAATTGGGCACAGCCCAGGGCGGCCTGGAGGTTGGTCATCCGGTAGTTCCAGCCCAGTTCCTCATGGCGGAAGCGCTCCTCGGGCCGCAGGCAGAGGTTGCGCAGGCTGCGGCAGCGTCCGGCCAACATATCGTCGTTGCTGACTACCATGCCGCCTTCGCCGGTGGTGAGATGCTTGTTGGAGTAGAAACTGAAGACGGACAAGTCACCGAAACTGCCGCAGGGGCGGCCTTGGCAGTGCTGACCGATGGCCTGGGCGGCGTCCTCGATGATCCGCAGATTGTGGCGGGCGGCCAGCTCAGTTAGGCGAAGCATGTCCACGGTCAGGCCGTAGATATGGACGGCCATGATGGCGCGGGTCCGGGCGGTAATCAGGCCCTCGACCTGGGCCAGATCCATATTCCAGCTACGGGGATCGGCGTCGACCAGGACCGGGGTCACCCCGGCCCGCACCAGGGCCTGGGCGCAGGAGATAATGGTGAAGGTCGGCATGATCACCTCGTCGCCATGGCCTAAACCTAGCGCCGCCACTGCCACGTCCAGGGCGGCGGAGCCGCTGGAGACGGCGATGCCGTGCTGCCGTTGGCAAAGCGCGGCAAACTCGGTTTCGAAACGCTGGACGAAGGGGCCCTCGCTGGAGATCCAACCGGTCTCCAGGCACTCGTTGAGATATTTCTTCTCATTGCCGTTCAGAAGCGGCTTGCTTACTGGGATCATGGCTCGACCTTGCCCGGAATAGCCGGGTCTGCAAAGATTTATAATCAGTCACAGCGAGCCAATGGCAAAGGCGCCCCGGAAGTTGCCCATGAACTCGGTCCAGGTCCGCATGGCCAGCAACCGTTTGAGCAGATAGCCGGGGCGCAGAAAAAAATCCTTGTATGAACGGTCCAGGAAGCGCTGATACTCTGCCACCGAAATGGCGGGCGGCACATAGAGCAAGGCGTCGTGATCCAGAGTGGAGCTGGAGCCGGAGAAATCGAACTGATAGCCCTGGGCGATGAGCTGGCGGTAAAATTCGGTGCCGGGGAAGGGGACAAACTTGTTGAAATGGGCGAAGTCGATGTCCAATTCCTTGGCAAACTCCAGAGTCTTTCTCAGTGATTCCGGGGTCTCCGCCGGAGAACCGACCAGAAAGTCGGCCCGCACCCTCAGTCCCGCCTGCCGGGCCCATTGCACCGCCTGCCGGTTCATGGCCACGGTGTTCTTCTTGCCCAGCGATTCCAGCACCCGGTCGTCGCCGGATTCCAGGCCGTACAGTACCTGCCAGCAGCCGCTCTGGCGCATCATGGTCAGCATCTCCAGGTCTACCGCCTCGGCCTTGGTTAGACAGGTCCAGGGGAGGTCGGGGTGGTTTTCCTTCATGCCGGAGCATATAGCGGTAAGCCGCTTGCGGTTGATGGTAAAGGTGTCGTCAAAGAAGCGAATTTCCTTGGCACCGTATAATCTGACGACTTCAGCCACCTCGGCCAGGACGTTGGGTGCGCTCCGGGCCCGATATCTCTCGCCGAAGATGGCCCGGTCGCAGAAGTTGCAGCGGGAGGGGCAGCCCCGGCTGGTCATGACGTGGACCAGGGGGAGTTTACGGTAACTGGCGGCGGTGGGCGAATAGGCGGAAAGCGGCGGCAGGAGATGCCGGGCCGGGAAGGGCAGTGAGTCCAGGTCTGGGATGGGTTGGCGGGGCGGGGTGAAATGTAGGGTGTCGCCCCGGGTGAAGGCAAGTCCGGCGATCTCCTCGGGAGCTTTGCCGTGCCCATCCAGATGATCCAAAAGTTCCCGGAAGGTCGTCTCACCCTCGCCTAACACCAGGTAATCGAAAACCTTTGGAGCGGCGGCGTGCTCCGGCATGGCGGTGGGGTGGGAGCCGCCCACCACCAGCACCGCCTCCGGGGCGGCATCCTTCAGCAACCGGGCGGTACGCAAGGCATTGGTGAAGGAGGGGGTTTTTGCGGTGATCCCCACCACCTGTGGGTTGTATTCCTGACCAACCTGGCGAAGCTCTTCCCAGCCATGGGCGATGGTGCAGTCCATGATCCGCACTTGGTGTCCGGCCTGTTCGGCCACCGCCGCTAGATAAGCTAACCCTAAGGAGGGAATGGCGTTTTCCACCCCGGCGAAACGTTCCTTTTCGCCGCCAGTTTCGACGGCGCCGAAGGGAGGGTCAATCAGGAGAACCTTCAGCATGCGGCGGTCCTTAGCAATTGTTTAGTCATTGGCACAAGCCATCAAAGATAATCCGCTATCGGTGGGAGGGTGGAGGCGCTGCTGCTCTTCGATAGAGATGGTTTCGGCCTCCCGGTGACACGGCCGCAAAATATACCATATGCCTACAAGATTCACATCTCATTAACCGATTCACATAGAGTCGAATCCGTCGATAAAGTTCTGGTCAGAGGGCTGGTGTTATTGTAGATATGCCACTAGATGGTCTGATTTTGAATTAAATCGACTCGTTAACCCCTTCGAGCCCGCACCCCATGAACAAGGTAACCTCCGATCAGGAAAAAGATACTGCCATACTCGGCGGACTCCTCCTTCTGGTGGCCTTCTTGGCCACCGGCAACCGTCGGCTATTGTGGCTCTCCGTTTCGTTCCTTTTGGTTGCCTTGCTCAAACCGGTAATCTTCAAACCAATCGCCTGGGTGTGGTTTGGTTTTTCCCATCTCTTGGGCGAGGTGATGACGACCCTGGTGCTGTCAGTGGTCTTTTTTTTGGTTGTCACGCCGATTGGTGTGGTTAGGCGGCTCACAGGCTACGACCCAATGAGGATAAGGCCGGAAAACGCTCAACGAATTTCAGCCTTTACAGTACGGAACCATAAATTCGTTTCGGATGATCTGGAAAGGCCTTTCTGAACATTAGCTAAGGTGTTGATTATGGATTTTGTTCTGGAGTTATGGAGTTTTCTGAAAACACGCAAAAAGCTTTGGCTCTTGCCGATTATGATTGTTTTTGTGATTTTTGGATTGATGATAGTTGTGACCAGTGGTACTGCCGTTGCCCCCTTTGTTTACGCCCTGTTTTAGCTCGTTGCTCTGAATCTGGCGTTGATTCGGGAGACTTTGGCGATTAACTCGTATCTTGAAAATGCGAACTAAAATAAAACACTTAATTTTTTCTCTGCTTCCTCTGGTGCTTCTTGTCGTCTCCTTGGAATGTTTCTTTCGCTTTGCTGGGATGGGAAAACCGTTCTTTGCTGCGTTAGGGATGTGGGATGCTCCCTTGGAAATACAGCTCGCTGATCCTTATACGTCCTTTCGGTTAAGACCAAATGTCCAAATTGGTAGTATTACCCTGAATTCTCTTGGGTATAGGGATGATGAGTTAAATCGTGGTGCGTCAGTAAAGATCCTCTGTCTTGGAGATTCCGTTGCTTTCGGCTGGGGAGTTCACGATCAAAGAAACACCTATGCCGCACAACTTGAGAAAATTCTCTCGGAGAAGGGAGCAGCTAATCACCTGAGCTTTGAGGTATTCAACGCCGGAATCCCGAGCTATCAGCTTTACAAAGGCTTCCAGCTTTATCTCCATTATCTGGCCCCGCTGGAGAAATGGGATTACGTCATCTGTTCATTTGCCTGGAATGAGAATACATCCTATGAAGATGAATTGGAATTCCATGATCTGGAATACACCCGGAGAAACCCACCGGGAGAAAATGCGTTTTTAAGAGTGGCGCGCAAAGGAGCTGAGAAGCTGCGCACCTACAATGTACTTGAGTCTCTGTATACTAGGTTCTTTCTTAGCGAGGAAATAAACGACAGCCAGTACCCCTTCCGGCGTTATGAAAAAATGTTGGGAGAGTTTGCCAAGGTGGTAAAGAACAACAAATCCCGGTTGATATTGCTTGCGGCCCAGGTGCGCGAAGAAGATAAAGGGAACAGACATGGCATACCCATGTTGAAACTTAATGCCATCTCTCAGAAGGTCGCAAAGCTGGAAAACGTCCCGTTTGTGGACACAGATCCGGATTTTGCAAAAAAGGGCTCGGGCTGGTATGACACTGTCCACTTCGATGAAAAAGGGCACCGCATTACGGCTGAGGCGCTGAGCCTGGTGATTGCCAAGGAGCTTGGCCTTGAACACGAGTAGCTCCAAGTTTTTCTGGTGGTTCTGAGTCTCCTGGAGATCTCAAGTAGCCGTCGGAGAACCCGCGGCCACGTTATGGTGAGGAGCGCTTTTGTGACGAAGCAGGTAAGCAACTTGGAGACTCCGATCTTTATTATTGTTCTCAGTAACTGCGAAAAAGCTTCGCTTTGCTCCCAATGACGATTGGTAATGAAAAACAACATTAAATTTAAATCAAATAGTTGCATGATTTCTCGCAAATATCTATTGCGAATTGCAATTGTTGTTGCATCGGCATCGTTCGCTCTGTTGTGTTCCGAATTGGTGCTGCAGCTAAAGAATTATCCGGAGGATATCGGATATGGATGGCCTTCAGTACCTTTCCCTGAATGGGTTAAGAAACCTGGTCCTGATGAATTCGTAATAGCATTTGTGGGTGATTCTCAGGTTGAAGGTTCAGATGATGCTGAAAAGAGTCCTACCGAGTATTTGCAGAACGAATTGAATTCAATTACCCTGTTAGATAGTTCTTTGCCAAGGTATAAGTTCAAGGTTTTTGCCATAGCAAGTGGAGGATGGGGGCAAGACCAGCAGCTCCTTACTTTGAAGAATTATTTCTCAGAGAACCATGCGGATATGGTGGTTCTTTGGGAAACTCCGGATAATGATCACTGGAATAACGCCTTTCCGACCCATTGGCCGGTAAACGGTACGCCAAAGCCTACATTTATACTTCGAGATGATCTCCTTGTCGGCCCAGTGAGCAGGTCGGAAATTATCCCGTGGTGGACTCAAAGCAAGATCGGCCTTTTGGCTACGCTATTTTGCGTCAAGATTGCGAGTGTCAACAAAGAATCCAAAGCCGGTGAGTGTTTTCTTTTTGATCCTGATGGGAAATGGGAGAAAAAATATCTGCCGCCAACAGCTCGGCATGATAGCCATAAAAATGATATTTTCGATCAGGTTGATTTCGAGACCATTAACCCATATATGGCTGATGATCCGATATCCTTGGAGAAAAGTCATTTTGCTCTAGCAATGTCTCCGTCTTCAGAAAGAATTGCCTACATGGTTAAACTTACCAACCGGCTTCTTCTCGAAATACAGAAGTTGTCGAGAGCAAACAATGCCGGTTTTCTGGCCTTTAGTTTTAATCCCGACAATACCGAACAACCAGTGTATCCACCGGATGGATATTACAGCCATCCTGGTTATTATAGGAAGTTGCCGATGGCTTTTCAAATTTCGAGGGCGGCACGAAACCAGCGCCTCAAGGAAATAAATAATAAGGTTAATTATTATGAAATACCTTTGGTGGCAAAGCACTGGCGGAGAAATATGGTGACAAAGGATGGGCGTGTTCTCGACCTTGACCCTCACCTCTCTGACGAAATGAACCGGGATGTTCTGCACGTTGTTGCTCAAATTGTAATAAGTAATATTAAACAATCGAGAGACAAGTGATTGGTATTGGTATCTTAAAATCTGTAGACTCTCTGTGCTCCCAACCCGAACGCTCAACTAAGCGGTACAGCCCGGTGTAATTCAAATAACCCCCTTGGTTGCAAAAAAGTCGGTGATGTTTTGAATAAATAGATCAGTTCCCACTTCGCTAAAATGGCAGACATCACTGTACCAATTTAAATCCTTCCCCATGGCTGATTCCTGATCCACTAACGGGACCTCCAGTTCAGCGGCCAGTTTGCGGATAATGCCATTGTGGATCTGCAGACCTTCCTTGACGTAAGGCACGGACCCCCACACTTCCACGGGGCATTGATTGCGCTCTCCGTTGTTGTTGTAGCCAAGCATATTGTTCAGGAAGCCCTCAAGGCTATAGTAAGGGGGGATACTGTAGGCAAACGTCATGAGAATTGGTACGCCTCCATTCTGGCGAATGTCGGCAATCAACTGGCGAATATTTTGCTCGAACGTTCTGGCGGACAGATATTGCGAACTTTCAAGAAAGCACCCGCCATTGCCTGTCATAGACCCCGACTCACCACCAACATAGGCGTTGTAGATTCTCCTAACGATGAGGCTGCGGTCTAACCAATAACCTCGACGATACCAAGGATTTAGTTGTCGATAATCGTCGAAAAAACCATCGCTCGGCACATCATTTGCCCATAGATCGTTGATCCCGTGGTAAATGAGCACATAGTCAAAGTTGTAAGGGGCCAGGGCACGGTATTTAAGCAGGCTACTCCGAGAGTTGTGGGTTCGCAAAGCACCTCCGAGGATTTCAAGAGGTTTGTTTGTTCGCTGGCGCAGGGAATTGCTTAACCTTTCGGTCATATGGCGGTTAAACATGGAGGATCCACCTAGGGTCAGGATGCGAATAACCCCCGCGGGCTTATCCGGCGTCATCTCGTCGCCGGTGAACCCAATTGAGTTCAATTTAATGTCGTCTACGGTATCAAAAGCGGGACCGTGAAACCCCATGAGCTGAATATCACGCGGCACCGGCCAAGCCAACCAAGGCAGAAACAAATATTCTGTCAATAAATTGATCTGTTCTCCATAAGTGGCGGGTCTCGCAGCACTTGCATTTAGATTGTTGTAGCCCGGATTGGCAAGGCCCAATATATTATATACACATCCGAGATTCACACTTTATCAACCGTTTCCCGTTCGGTCGAAGTCTAATATAATCTTCTGGTCAGTGGGAAAACCATATTGTAGAAGTAAAAGCTAGTTGATCGCCTGCATGTTCATTGCTCTAGAAATACCCCTTCTGAGCTGATGCCCTACAGCATAATAACCTCCGATCGGCATAAGTCTCCTTGGCCGTATAAAAATTTTGGAGGATATCTGTTGGAAGGTGCGAGGATTGGCGGAGTTTGATAAGCAGCACTTTGATTTACTTATAAACGAACTTTCTTTTCGGAAAATTTATTTATGAAATTCGATGTTTGTATTATTGGCGGGTGTGGGCATGTCGGGTTACCCATGGGGATGTGTTTGGCCAGAGAGGGGAACCGGGTAGTAGCCCTTGATATTAACGCCAAACTGGTCAAACAGATCAGCGCCGGCCGCATGCCCTTCAAGGAAGTGCAAGGAGAGGAGCTCCTTCGCGAGGTTCTTGCCTCAGAAATGTTCTCTGCTGTCACCGACCCAGAAGTTATTTCTCAAAGTGCGCAGATTATCCTGGTGCTCGGGACCCCGGTTACCAGTCATCTTTATCCCGCCTATCCGGAATTTTTTGCCAGTATCCGACAATATCTCCCCAGCTTCCGGGATGGTCAGTTGATCGTTCTGCGGAGTACGGTTTATCCAGGGATCACTGAAAAAGTGGCCGAGATGATCAAAGAGTACGGTCTGGAGGTAGACGTAGTCTTCTGTCCAGAGCGGATTTCCCAGGGGGAGGCAATACGGGAGCTCTATGAACTTCCCCAGATAATTTCCGGGTTCACTGCCAAGGGAGTGTCTAGGGCACGGAAACTGTTCGCGGCCTTCAACGAAGACTTCGTTGAACTATCGCCAATGGAGGCTGAGTTTGCTAAACTCTTCACCAATACCTGGCGCTATATTCGCTTTGCCGTAGCCAACCAATTCTATATGACGGCAAATAATAGTGGGCTTGATTTTTACAAAATCTATGGGGCAATGACTCATAACTACCCCCGGATCCAGGATATGCCCAAGGCCGGTTTCGCTGCCGGTCCCTGTCTCTTTAAAGACACCCTGCAACTCGCGGCCCTAACCGGCAACACTTTCTTCCTTGGGCATTCTGCCCTGTTGGTCAACGAGGGGTTGCCGGATTACGTCGTCGGACGGTTGAAGTTGCGCTACAGGTTATCGGAAATGGTGGTTGGTATTTTGGGCATGGCCTTCAAAAAAGATTCCGATGATCATCGTGAATCTCTGGCGTACAAGTTGAGAAACATTTTAACCAAAGACAGTCGAATGGTGCTGATCAGCGATCCTTACATCAAAGGCGATGAGATCCTGTCGGCTGCCGAGGTCATAGATCGGAGCGATATACTGATCATCGGGACACCGCATTCCGTGTACGCCGACATGCAATTCGGTAGCAAAGAGGTGGTGGATATCTGGGATTTCCTTGGTAGAGGAGGAGTGGTCTGAATGAAGATTTTGATTACAGGCGCAACCGGTTTTGTCGCGGGGTATCTCATTGAAGAACTCCTGGGCCACGGTCATGAAGTGGTCGGGATCGACAATCTGACCAAATACGGCAGATTGGGAAAGAGTTACGACCAACAGACGGGCTATACCTTTGTCGAAGGTGATGTGAAGAATACCGGACTCATGAAGGAACTGCTTTCCGACTGTGATCAAATGGTGGCCGGGGCTGCGATTATTGGGGGAATCTCACTTTTCCATACTTATGCTTACGACCTGTTGGCCGAGAATGAACGCATCCTTGCCTCAACCTTCGACGCCGCCCTCTGGGCTTTCCAGGAGCGTCGGCTGCAAAAGATCAATGTCATCTCCTCTTCCATGGTTTATGAGAACACCACCACCTACCCCACTCCGGAAGGGGAACAGTTGCACTGTCCACCACCATCGTCGACCTACGGTTTCCAGAAGCTGGCCTGTGAGTATTTCGCCAAGGGAGCACGGGAGCAATACAATATGCCATACACCATCATCCGTCCCTTTAACTGTGTCGGGATCGGTGAAAAGCGGGCCTTATGCGACAAGGAAATCATGTCGGGGAACGTCAAACTGGCCATGAGTCATGTGGTCCCCGATCTAGTCCAGAAGGTTTTGAAGGGGCAGGATCCGCTGCACCTGCTTGGTGATGGCAACCAGGTTAGACATTTTACTTACGGCGGTGATTTGGCCGAAGGTATCCGGCTCTGCATCGAGAAAGAAGAGGCAATCAACGAGGACTTCAATATCTCCATCGCGGTTTCCACCAGGATTGTCGAGCTGGCACGGCTGATCTGGGAAAAGATCAATGGTGATCGGCCCTTTCGCTGGGTCGCTGACAGCCCCTTTCAGTACGATGTCGCCAAAAGGGTCCCCAGTGTTGAGAAGGCCCGACAACTTCTCGGTTTTGAGGCCAATACTTCATTAAGCTCTTCCTTGGACGAGATTATCCCTTGGGTGGCGGAGCAATTGCGCTTGGGGACCATCTGATCCACAATGAGCGACACCATTAGCCACTCCCTCGATCTGGTGATCCCAGTCTTCAACGAGGCCGAAAATATTGAGGCGGTCTTGCGGGAGATCGAGGCGAAGCTTCGCATGCCTCACCTGATCAACGTGGTTTTTGACTCTGAGCAGGACAATACTTTACCAGTGCTTAGGCGCTGGCAGGAGTCACACAACAACGTCATCTTGCATCGTAACCGGTACGGAAAAGGGGTGCTGAACGCCATCAGAACCGGCCTGGAAAGTGCGTCAGGTGAGGTCGTTTTGGTGGTAATGGCGGACCTCTCCGATGATCTGGATGATGTTGCACAGATGTTCCTCATGGCCCAGCAGGGCTACGATATCGTCTGTGGATCGCGATATATGCAAGGGGGAAAGCAGATCGGGGGGCCGCTCTTGAAAAGCTACCTTTCCCGCCTGGCAGGGATTTCTCTGCACTATCTCACCGGACTGCCCACTCGAGACGCCACCAACAGTTTTAAGATGTATCGCCGCAAAATTTTGGAGACATTTCCCATCGAAAGCCAGGGCGGTTTTGAATTGGGTTTTGAGCTTCTGGTCAAGGCTTGGGCTTCAGGGTTTCGCATCATTGAAATTCCGACCGTTTGGCGGGACCGGCAACACGGTCGCTCTCGTTTTAAGCTCTGGCGTTGGATGCCGGCATATCTGCGCTGGTATTGGTTTGCTTTTCGCCACAGGTTATATAGCCGGTGCTAGACTGACATGGTCAAAAAGGGTGGATGCTGTCATATATGAAGAATCGGGCTAATCTTATATGTTGCATTATGATGTTGGTTTTGATTTTTGGCCTGTTGTTTGTTTCTTATGGGTACAACAACACATGGGAATTATGGAATATTTCACCATTGTCCCCGCATTTTGCTGATCTTCGCGTTATTCTCGCTGGCTCCGAATCGCGTGCTAAAGGATATGATCCTATGTTTAGCAATCCCTGCGATCCTTGGAATAGAAGACTAAATTACCCTAGGATTTGGCAGAGTTTGTCTTTGGTAGGTATTAATCAAGGCCATACAACATATATCGGCATCGGGTTGATATTTGCATTTTTAATTGGTGTTTGCTTGCTTTGGCCTCGCATAAGTAATGCTAAAATTGGATTTGTTATTGCTGCTGTAATATCACCTGCAGCAATCCTTTGTGTAGAGCGAGCAAATAACGATTTGCTGATGTTTTTCTTGCTTGCTGGATCTGTTGCCGCAATTAAAAACAGGGCCAAGATGTCAGTTGCGCTGATATTGCTTGGCTGTTATTTGAAGTTGTATCCAATATTTGGTTTCGTTGTGTTGCTGAGGAACAATCGACAAAACTTTATTAAATACTCTCTCATTACTATTGGTCTAGCCATCGTATATGCTTGTATTACCTTTTCTGATATTTTGATGGTAAGTGAAACAACTCCAAGAGAGACATTTAATTCTTATGGATTGAATGTGTTTTGGATGCAGGTGACGAATAATTATCCAGGACTTGGAATTTATACAAAGATGTTGTCGTATTTTGTTGTATTGCTGTTGATGTTATATGCATGTTTCGCGATGCGTCGTAATGAATTGCCATCCATAGATAATGATACTCCGTATCTCGATTCATTTAGAGTTGGAAGTGCTATTTATCTCGGTACATTTTTGATAGGTAATAATTTTGATTACAGGTTGATATTTTTAATATTTACAATACCTCAATTGTTGTGGTGGTCTAAATCCAACTCACGCTCAGTCGCCATAATTTCAATAACAGCTTTGGTTAGTTTGTACATTTCCTTGTGGTATTTTCAGATCATGCGAATTGTTGATTATATAACAAACGGATGTTTTCTTAGTTTTCTGCTTGATGAATTATCTCATTGGGTTGTTTTTGGATGTTTGTTGTATCTGTTTATGCTTTCAATGCCAAAATGGGTAAAACTAAAAGGTGCAATTGTTGATTAATAATGTGTGTGGCTATTATAAGTAAGTGTTGTTTCTTGTGACTATGGTACTGGTTGGTTATTTAATGATTACTCAGTTAAATTCAGCACAATTGTTTGTTGCTCGTCCAAGTCGGTTGTGGATGATTGCGATAGGCGTTTTTTTGATCAGTATTTCTTTCGTATTATACACAAATCATGCATGGGAAGATTGGTATACAGCATACAGATCAAGCAAAAACCTAGCCTTGGGAAATGGCTTAGTGTTTACAGTAGGTGAAAGGGTTCATTCTTTCACTTCTCCTCTTGGTACTTTGGTCCCGGCTTTACTTAGTTTCGTTACAGGTAACATCTCTGATGAACTTGTCCTTTGGCTCTATCGAATTATTTGCTGTGGTTTGCTCTCTCTTACCTCGGTTCTGTTGCTTCGTTTAGCTCAAGCGACCAACATGTTCAACTTTTCTACTGCAATTATGGTTTGGTTGTTTGCCATTGATGCTAAAATTATTGATTTTAGTACCAACGGAATGGAAACATCGTTCATGATGATTTTCCTAGTATCACTTGTGTACGTATTGTTGCTGCCTTCAACCAATTTTCCACTAAGAGTTGGTCTTTCCTGTGCCGGACTGATGTGGGCCCGCCCGGACAGCTTTATTTACATTGCTGGCTTAGTGCTGGGTGGTCTTCTTTTTATGCCGATATCTCCACCTCTAAAATCTCGTATGGATCTGTCAAAACAAATCCTGGGTGCCGGAATGGTTGCTTTGCTTGCCTACTTGCCCTGGATTTTATGGACTTGGTATTATTTCGGAACGCCGATACCGCATACGATCATTGCCAAAGGTATATATAAACTTAATTGGACATCGATGACGTTGCTTAATGAACTTGCTGGATTTCCATTAGCCATGGTTTCCGGTAATACATCTATCGCCCAAGTTTTTTTGCCGGCTAATGCTTTTTTTGGGGGCTGGGGAGGAGATGTCCTTTATCTGGGAAATCTTTTGGGTTTGATTAGTGCCTGTTATTGGTGTGTTCCACGGGGGCGACCGTTGGGGCGTGCCGTATCGTTCGCCGTATTCTTAGCACATATATATTTGAGTTGTGTTGCTGCTTATGTTGCCGCTTGGTATCTTCCGAGTGTGACTGTTCTTAGTATCGTAGTAATCGGTCAGGTGGTCCAGCAGTTTGCTGAATCAGTACAGTGTCGGGCCGTGTGTTTGAAGGTGTTCGTTGCTTGTTTGGTCGGTTTATGTATGGTCAGTTTTGTGCTGACTCTGGCAGTTGGTTACCAGATGAAGGCGCAACAGGAGATAATTGAAGAGGGGAACCGTAAGCAGATTGGTCTTTGGTTGAGGGCAAATTCATCTTCGCCCAAAGATACTGTGTTTGTGGAGTGCTTGGGTTACGTTGGATTTTATTCGCAATTGAAAATGTACGATTTTCCTGGTCTTTCCTCACCGGAAGTAGTTGCAGCTTGGCGGCAACTGAAAACGAATAGTTTTGCTCTCCTGATTGGGAGACTTCAGCCAGATTGGCTAGTGTTGAGACCTAATGAGATTGGTGCGATCACTTCTGAGTCTCCTGAAATGCTGGAGACTGACTATAAACCGGTTAAAATGTTTGATGTAAGCGATAGGATAAGAGACCGTGTTTTTATCCCGGGGCGTCAATATTTAGAGTATGACCAGACATTTGTAGTTTATCACCGTGAAATAAATAAACATATATCTGTGGTAGCTGGTTGAAGCAAATTTTTACAAAACACCTATTAGATTTTAAAGGGTTTACTTGAATTGTTTTCGTGATTTTACTGCAATTTTTAGTCTGAATTCCAAGAGCCTGTGGAAGATTGCGATAGGCGTATTTCTGGTCAGCATTTTTTTCGCACTATACACGAATCACGCGTGGGAAGATTGGTATATAACCTACCGTGCCAGTAAAAATCTTGCCTTGGGAAATGGCCTGGTATTTATAGTAGGCGAAAGGGTTCATTCGTTTACTTCTCCTCTTGGCACTCTGGTCCCTGCATTACTTAGTTTTATCACCGGCAATACATCTGATGAACTTGTCCTTTGGCTTTACCGCATTATTTGTTGCGGTTTGCTTTCTCTTACCTCGGTGTTGTTGCTTCGTATTGCTCAAGCGACCAGCATGTTTAACTTTTCGACTGCGATAATGGTTGGGTTGTTTGCCTTTGATGCTAAAATTATTGATTTCAGTATCAATGGTCAGGAAACAGCGTTTATGATGATTTTCCTGGCAGCACTTTTGTATGCATTGATAATTCCGTCAAACAATTTCCCGGTAAGATTTGGCCTTTCGTGCGCCGGTCTGATGTGGACCCGCCCCGACAGCTTTATATATATTGGCGGTTTGGTTTTGGGGTTCCTGCTCTTTATGCCGGAGTCGCCGCAATTTAACTCTCGTCGGGAGCTGTCAAAACAAATTCTGCTTGCCGGGATAGTGGCTTTGCTTGCCTATCTGCCTTGGACCTTGTGGACGTGGTATTATTACGGAACACCAATACCGCATACGATTCTCGCAAAAGGGCTTGCTTACTCGACGCTTGGCATTGACCGGATCTGGTATCTATTAACCCAGATTGTTGAATTTCCTTACACATCTGTGTTTGAAAACAGTTCAGTAACCGACACATTTGCGCCGATTTACGCCTCAATATATGGAGGCTGGAATGCTGGACTGGTGTATGAATGTAAAATCCTGGCGCTCATTTGTGCATACTATTGGTGTTTGCCCGGTGGGCGACGTTTGGCGCGTGCCGTTTCATTTGCCGTGTTCGTGGCACATTTGTACCTCAGCAAACTTACTCCAATAGTTTTCCCCTGGTATGTTCCCAATGTTGCGTTTTTAAGCATTTTCGTCCTTGCCCAAATTATGCAGCAGGCAATGGAAGTTCTCGGTGCAGAAAAATACAAGGTAATAGCACCGCGCGCTTTTGCTTATCTGCCCAAGGTCCTCTATGTTTGCGGTGGCTGTGTTTTCCTTTTATGCATAACCATGACGTTTGCAACAGGTTATGAGATGAATGTGCAGCAGGAAGTAATTGAAAACGGAAACCGGAAAAAGGTAGGCTCGTGGCTAAAAGAACACGCAACTTCTTCTCTAGACACAGTCTTTCTTGAGTGCCTGGGATATATCGGGTTTTACTCACAACTGAAGATGCTGGATTTCCCGGGGATGTCCTCCCCTGAGGTTGTCGCAGCCAGACGTAAACTTGGGACTAACGATTTTGCTGCCTTGATCTGGGAGTTGCAGCCAAACTGGCTGGTGTTGAGGCCGCTTGAGATCTATGGAATTGAAGCACAGATGCCGGATTTATTGAGATCTGTTTATGTGGCCGTCGAAGTGTTTGACGTATCCGACAAGATAGATTCGTATGCCAACCTCCCTGGTCGGCCTTATCTGCAATTTGATCAAACATTTGTAGTGTTCAAAAAACAGTAGGATCTCTGCGTTAATTTGATGATTTTATGTGAGAAAGGTATATGTCTTCATTGATTTTAGGGGTGTCCGCCTATTACCACGATAGCGCAGCTGCCCTGGTTCGGGATGGCGAAATTATTGCCGCTGCCCAGGAAGAGCGCTTTTCCCGGCTAAAACATGATGAGTCTTTTCCTGCCCGGGCAATTCAATATGTTTTGGCCGAGGCAGGCGCTGAATTGGGTGATCTTGCCGCGGTGTCCTTTTACGACAAACCCTTCCTTAAGTTTGAGCGATTGCTGGAAACCAGTCATGCCTTCGCCCCACTGGGGCTGCGGCCATTCCTCAAGGCCATGCCGGTCTGGGTCAAAGAAAAAATCTTTATGCGTAGCCTTCTGCGCCGGGAACTTGGCAAAATTGGGGACGAGGAGGCGGCAAAAAAGCTGACCATTCTCTTTCCGGAACATCATCTCTCCCATGCCGCCGCCGCCTTTTATCCTTCGCCTTTCCAAGAGGCAGCCATCCTCACGGTGGATGGGGTCGGGGAATGGGCCACCACCTCCATTGCCCTGGGGAGCGGTAACCAAATCACCGTTCTCAATGAACTCCATTTCCCTCATTCCGTCGGACTACTCTATTCCGCTGCCACCTATTACTGTGGTTTCAGAGTCAACTCTGGCGAGTACAAGTTGATGGGTCTGGCTCCTTTCGGTGATCCAGAGAGTTCCCAGGTCCAGCATTTTCGCAAGTTGATCCTTGGCAATCTTGTTGAACTTAAGGAAGATGGGTCCATCTTTCTGAATATGGATTATTTCGCCTATGCGGTTGGCCTGACCATGTCTCATGACCGGAAATGGGCGATACTCTTTGGGCTAGACCGGCGGGAGCCGGAAAGCGTCCTGACTGTTGCCCATCTTAATCTGGCTCTGGCCTTCCAGCTAATTACCGAGGAAATTGTTCTACGACTGGCGCGAACCGCCCGTCGCCTTACCGGCTGTGTCAATCTGGTGATGGCCGGTGGGGTGGCTCTGAACTGTGTGGCCAACGGCAAACTTAAAGAGGAGGGCGTTTTTGACCAGCTCTGGATTCAACCGGCGGCCGGTGACGCCGGTGGGGCTCTTGGGGCGGCCCTGGCGGCGCACCATATCTGGCGAGAGCAGCCCCGATCAGTTGCCCCGGATGAGAAGACTGATACCATGCAAGGCGCTTTGCTGGGGCCTGCTTATGGGGAGCAGGAAATTCGCCGGGTATGCCGAAAATATAACGCCAGCGAGGCCCACATCCTCCAGGAAGAGGACCTCTTGGCCAAGGTGGCCGGCCTCTTGGCTCAAGGTGAAGTGGTGGGGTGGTTCCAGGGAAGAATGGAATATGGACCTCGGGCCTTGGGTAATCGCTCCATCCTGGCCGACCCCCGTAATCCAGAGATGCAGAAGAAATTAAACCTTGAAATCAAGTTCCGGGAGAGTTTCCGGCCTTTCGCCGCCGCAGTCTTGGCGGAGGACGCCGCCGAATATTTCGAGTTAGAAGGCGTTTCGCCTTATATGTTGATGGTGCGGCCAATTCTCGCCCGCCATCGTAATGCCCCCGTTAATCTGCATACTGACGCCGATATTTACCGACAAATCAACCAGATCCGTTCAATCCTGCCAGCCATCACCCATGTCGATTATTCCACCCGGATCCAGACTGTGGACGCCAAGACAAATCTCCGTTTCTGGCGGCTGTTGCACCAGTTTAAAAAGATTACTGGAGTTGGAATGCTGGTCAATACCAGTTTCAACCGCCGCAGCGAGCCCATTGTTTGTACCCCGGAAGAGGCTTACCAGTGTTTCCTCGCAACGGGGATGAATTGGCTGGTAATTAACAATCATATGTTCTGTAAAAAGGGGTGAAGGTTTGTTCAAAATAAGGTGTAAATGAAGGGCATTACCGCCGTGCCTTCCGTGACCATAACCAGTGCTCCGATCAGGAGCAGGAAGGCCAGGAAGAGAGTGAAATAGATATTTCTGGTCTTCTTCATATACATCCAGATATCAGCCAGACATTCAAGCAACACTTTCATGGGATGTCTCCGTAGATACTTAGTGTTGAAACTCGTCGAATTTCCGGGCTTTAGTTAGTAATTCCTCGCCCCGCGCTTTATCGCCCAAAGACATATATGCTTTAGACAGACCGTGATAGATTTCACCATTGCCGCCGCCTAATCTGACCGCCTCATCATAAAACGAGATCGCCTCACGCGCCTTGCCTTGCTGCTGAGCGATTAGGCCAAGGCCGGTATAGGCATCGGGGGAATAGGCGTTGACTTTGATCAGGTGATTGAAAGTCTCGCGGGACTTCTCCAGATTGCCCTCTTTGAGATATAGATAACCGACTTCCTGCAAGGCCACCGTATTGTCTGGGTCGGATTTCAGGGACAAGAGGTAGTACTTGTTTGCCTCCATTTCCTTCCCTAATGAGCTATAGGCGCTTGCCAGGTTGTCCAGCATGCCACTTTTAAAGACCGGATCGTCGAATGGGTATATTTCCAAAACCTTGGCAAAGGCGTTTTTGGCATCTTCAAACCTTTGATTATTGCTGAACGTCATTCCTCTGGCGTATAGTTCCATGGCCATGAGGCGTCGGTCCTGTTGGGGCGTGATCGGGTCGCTATGGATTGTGTCCTCTAAAATCGGGAGAGGCAGTTGGATTTCCAATGCCTTCTGGATAGACGGCAAGAGGGCCATTGCCACAAGTTTATGGCCTTCCTGGGTATAATGACAATAATCCAGAAATAGTCCTTCGGTGTGTCCGTTGCGAATCTCTGCCCCGAAAATTTGTTCAAGATCCAACAGGACAAACTTGCGGTCATTTTTGATCAGATTTCGGATTGATTCGTTAAAAGAGGACAGAGCCCTGACTGGTTTACTGTCGAGGTCTCTGGCCTTGAGAAAAGCGGTTAACGCTGCGTCCGGTCGGCTCAGAGCCATCTCCACCTGTCCCAGATTATACCAATTCGTGGCATAATCCGGATAAATCCGCAGTGAACTATTTATGTTCCGCTCAAGCTCGATAACCATCTCCAGGTCGCCGTAATTGGTGGCCACAAATCCCTTGATGATTTTGTCCTGCATGGTTTTCCATGTTGCAAGGTCCTGTGGCTGAGCAATCGCAGGCGGGTCGTTTGTTGGCACCCAGGTCGTGATATTGTTCGGTACAGTGGTGAAGATCCCTTTGATACCCTTTTGCTCCAGAAGACCCTTCATGGCCAGAAAATTATTGCGGTAATTTGCCAAAACCTCTTGTTCCGTTTCCGCGGTCCGGACCATCCCGGCCCGCCGCACTACTCGTTCCGATCTGATATCGGTCATGTCACGGGCGATCTGGCGTTGGAAATGCTTTGGGAACGTATAATACAAGCCCAGTCGTACTGCCCGATAGGTATTCGTGTGAGCGAGAATTCCGCTCAATTTTTCGAGTTTGTTTTCTTGTCCGAAGGTGGGTGGCAGGATGTTTTTCTCGATATATTCATTGTTGCCACTATTGATAATTATCAGGTCCGGGTCATAGTTGACAATATCGCGCAACTCGTCCAAAACCCGGTGACTGCCAAAAGACATGCCGGCGGCGTCGATGATCTCGTAACGATTAGGAGCAATATGGTTCAGCGCTCGGCGTAGGTAACCGCTAAAGCCATATTCTTCGGTATAGGGGAAGCCGTAGGCAGCGGAGCCTCCTAAAATAAATATCCTTTTGACGCCGGCTTTTTTGTGAATTGGAAATGATTGGAGGTTGAGTTGGTAGGAAAAATGCGGATTGGTTACGTAATCATCGGCATGCTCATCTGTACCCGGGATAAAAAATGGGAAGGCGCTATGCTGATTGAATAAATGGTCCTGTTTGTCTAACTGAAATACGCTCAATAGCAACTCTGCCAAGAAGATAGTCAGAAAAAAGAATAGAACACCGAGCAGTTTGTTTTTCATATGCCAGACCGGAAGTTGATTTTTACTCTATTGTATTAGAAAGCAAACGTATGGCTTACATCTCACAAGTTAACGAAGATAATATCTACTTTTTCTCCAACTGGGTCAGCGCCATCGCCAAGTTGTTGCGGGCTTCTTCATGACCAGGATCAAGTTTTAGCGCCTGGGCAAATTGATTAGCTGCTTCTTGGAGATTGCCTTGTTGCGCTAAGGAAAGCCCCATGTTGTTATGGGCCTCAGCATAGTCTGGTTTGATTCTAATCGCCTCGGAATATTGAAGTATTGCCTCGTTAGTGTTTCCCAACAAGGCCAGCGCAATCCCCAAATTATTGCGGACAAGGGGATCGTTGGGGGCAACGCGAAGGGCCTCGGTGTAGTGACTAGCTGCTTCCTCGGTTCTGCCGACATCTATTAGAGCTATTCCTAGATTGTTTTGGATGAATACATTGTTCTTAGTCACACTGAGGGTGTGTTCGTATAGTGTGATGTTGTTTTGCCAGAGTTGGACTTGGAACCAACTAAGTATGATCGCGGCTGAAATGATTACACTCGTTCCCACGGAATATACGATCCGACGATGGCGCCACCCGGCTAATAAATCGGGAATTCCCCACGCAAACATGATGAACAGGCCAATAAGTGGAACATAGGTATAATGGTCCGCCATGGCCTGCCCTCCGACCTGCACCAGTCCTATAACGGGCAGTAAGATGCCGAGAAACCAGAGCCAACCCACGATGAGATAAGGATTCCGGCGGGCGCGCAAGAGAACCAAAACAGAAATCAGCAATAACAGCAAGCCGGCACCGGTGGCCTGCCACATAGGTAAACTATTACCTGGGTGTGGGTATAGGATCCCCAAGGCATGGGGCCAGATGGTTTTTTCTATGTAGCTGTAGTAGGAGAACAGGCCATTGGTAATGCGAAATTTGATAGGAATTAAGTTCAGCGTTGATACAGCACCAGTTATTCCTGCGGAGGCATGGTTAAATTCAGCGAAGAAGGCCATTGCACTCGCTGCCAAGGAGAGAAAAATCAGGGGGATTTTTTCCAGCACCAAATTTGTAATAGGAGAGCTTGGCCCGGCAAGATTGAAAAGCGAGTGACTGGGAGCCCCTTGCCCAGTGGCTTTAATGCCGGGTATCTGTAAGCGATTCAGCGGCCAATAATCCAGTAGTAGTAGCGCAAAGGGAAGGGTGACTATCATGGGTTTGGCCATTAAACCGAGGGAAAAGGTCAGCAGGATCAGGAGGTATTTCTTGGTTCCCGGGCGTTCAACGTAGCAGAGATAAGCCCATAGGCTGAGCATCCAGAACAGGGTACTCAATACATCTTTACGTTCGGTTACCCAGGCAACTGACTGTACATGCATGGGATGGAGGGCAAACAGAGCGGCAACCAAGGCACAGCGCCATAATTGCCCCGTCATCATCAGCAGGACGAAAAAGAGTAGGACGGTATTGGCGAGGTGAAATAGTAAATTTGTAAATTTATATCCACCCGCATTCAGGCCATAAAGTTCGTGATCCAGCATTAACGACAGCCAGGTCAAAGGATGCCAAAATCCGGCTTGACTGACGTTGGTGAAGGCCCAGGCCGTTCCTTCTGCGGTGAGTCCTCCCTGGACGTAACGATTATCGGTGACGTGTAGATCGTCATCGAAATTGATAAACTCCTGGTTTCGCATCGGTGAAAAAACGGCAAGAGTGGCGACAATCAAGAAACAACATACCAGCAGATTGCTGCGATTAAATCTGAGTTTTGTCTGGAGCATCTATCTCGTTTCTCTGGTGTTATGCAGGATGGCGTTGGCCTTGTCGAATTCTCGCCGTTTCTCGTATATGGCCGCGAGTTGTGAATTCGCCGCGCTGTAGTCTGGTTGTGTAGCGATGGCCGCCTGAAAATTGGTGATTGCTTCAGTATCACGGCCCAGAGCGGCATAGCACTCCCCAAGACTGACATGGTACTCGGCCCGATCCAACTCACTTGTGACGGCAATGAGGTAATACCTGATGGCCAGATCGCAGCGGCCGTTTTTTCGATAAATATCGCCGAGTCCCAAGGCTGCTGGGACATTGACCTGATCGATCAGGATAACCTTATTGAACATGGCCACAGCTTGCTCGTCATTCCCCTGCTCATAATAAACACTCCCTAAACCATATAGGGCATCGGTGAAATCCGGCTTTATTGCCAGTGCCTGGTTGAAGGCGCGAATGGCCTCTTCCGGGTGATTGGCGGAATATTGGGCGATGCCGTAACGCAGGAAAGAGTACCAGCTCCGGGGGTTCATTTTGATTGCCTTTGAGCTGAAAGCCAAGGAGTTTTTCCAGCAACTGGTTTGGAGCGTGCTCGTAATTGCCAGGAAAACCAGCATGAATGCCACGCTCAGGCGGCAGGTCTGTTGCTTCTGAAACTGCTGCCATAAAAGAGCAAGACCAACGGCCGGACCTAGCATGGCAAGATAGAGGTAGCGGTCGGCGACCGTGGAAACCTCTTGGAAGGCAAAGGGGAGGAAGCCTAATACCGGGATGAGGGGAGCGACAAAGAGTCCAGCCGCCGCTAGATTGGGTCGGGATCCCTTCCACAATAAAACCCCGGCCAAAAGATAGGGGAGGGTCCCGGTAAGATAGATCCACCACTGGGTCAGCACCAATTCGGGAAGACGGCCATAGTCTGGTCCCAGGTTGAGCGGCAGCAACAGTTTGTAAAGATAAAAGGAAACCGCATCCCCCGCCACCAGGAAACGTTGCCAGAGTAAGGGTTGGTAGACTGTTATGGCCAAGGCCTGTGCCCTGTTGGTGAGAATGACCACCGGTATCACACAGAGCAGCCAGGGGGTTAGCTCAATAAAAACCTGCCGCCAGGGGCGTGCCAGCATCAACCAGCCAAGTAACGCGGCCAGCAGGGGAACCATCACCGCCGTCGGCTTGGCAAACATTGCCAGAAGTAAGGCCAAAAAGCCCAGGAGGTAATGGGTAGTTCGCCGGGGTTTCCTTTTTTCCTGACAAAAGCGAAGGTACTGCCAGAGCGCCATCAGTGACCAGAATCCGCTGAAAAGGTCCTTCATCCCGCTGGCCCAGGCCACTGGCTCCACCTGCAGCGGGTGAAGGGCGAAGAGCAGGGCCCCGGCTATCGCGGCCGGGCCATGGTCCATTAGTTCTCGGAGAATCAGGTAAACCAGGGTCGTGCCGCCCAGGTGAACCAGCAGATTGGCCAGATGGAAAAGGATTGGGGAAAGGATTTCACCACTACCGCTTAAGCCCAGTAGTTGGGTGAGTTTGGCAATGACCAGCCAAAAATTATAGGTCAGGGGGATATATAGTCCAAGTGCTGGTCCTTGCCAAAAATAGAGCAGGTTGGCTAGGCTGCCCTCCGTCACTCTGGGGTTCTGGAAGATGTTGATGGGATCGTCATACCCCAGGAATGCATGCCCGCCAACCTGGCTGAAAACGACCAGCGGGGCCAAGATAACCAGCAACATTCCGAGACATTCACGGTGCTTACCGTCAATCGAGTATTTTTTTGTCAACTTATCTGCCCTGCGGCCGGGTTAATAACGCCAGGTTGTTCATGGCACTCGGCAGCCCAGGAGAATAGGCGAGTGCTTGCTGAAAACTGGCGGCAGCCTCGGCAACTTTTCCCTGCTCATGGTAGATTATCCCGAGGTTGTTATAAGTCTCAGCGGAATCAGGATGTAATATAAGAACTCTGCGGTATAAGGCGATGGCTTGGTCATACTCCCGCCGTTCTTGATAGATGTCCCCGAGTCGATGATATGCTTCTGAGTAATCTGGTTGCAGCTCAAGAGCCTGCCGTAAATTGGCAATGGCCTTATCTTTCTTGCCTGTCAGGGCATAGCACTCTCCCAGCCTGACATAGTATTCGGGATGGCCAGGTTCGTTGTCGACGGCGATCAGGTAATACATGATTGCCCAGTCATATTTACCATCTTCTCGGTAATGGTCGGCTACCCCCAACGCTGCCGGGACATATCTCGGGCTGAGATAAAGGGCCTGCTGATAAGCGTCGAGCGCCTGGTGGCCTTGTCCCAGGTCCGAATAGGCTACTCCCAGGTTATAGTATGCTTCCGTAAAATCTGGTTTAACTGCCAGAGCCTTCTTAAAGTCGATAATAGCCTCTTCTTTCCGATTGTCCAGAGACCTAAAAACGCCCTGACGTAGATATGCATGCCAGCTCTGCGGATTCACCTCAATGGCATGTGCTTCAAATTCGCGGGGGCTTTTCCAGTATCCGGTCTGGATCGTGCTTTTGATGGCCAGGAAAGCAAGGAGAGCGATCAAGCTCACCCGGGCTAGTTTATATTTCTCATAATGCATTATGAGCAGACTGGCCCCAAGGGCTGGACCAAGCATGGCCAGATAGAGATAGCGATCGGCAACGGTAGAAATCGCCTGAAAGGCGAAAGACTGCAGGCCTAAAACCGGGAGCAGCGGGGCCAGGAAAAGACCGGCCGCCGCCAGCCATGGACGTGGTGCTTTCCAGTACATGACAGCGGCCAGTGCGTATGGCATTGCGCCGGTAAGATATACCCAGTCCTTGGCCAGGACCAACTCGGGCAGACGTCCATAGTCCGGTCCTAGAGTCAGGGGGAATAACAGTTTGGAAAGGTAGAAAGTGATCGCGTCCCCGGCAACCAGTAATCGCTGCCAGAACAAGGGCTTGTAAATATGGGAGATCCAGGTCTGGGCTTGGGTAGTGGTCAACACCACCGGGACCACGCAGATCAGCCAAGGGGAAAGCTCAATCAGCACCCGGCGAAGGCGGCGCTTGAGCAGCAGCCACCCTACCAAACCGGCCATTAGCGGCACGGTTACTGCTACCGGTTTGGCGAGTATGGCCAGTGTTAAGGAGAAAATTGCCAGAAGATAATGGCTAGCCCGTCTGGTCCGCCCCGTGGCCCTGCAAAAGCGAATGTACTGCCAAATCGCCATCAGGGACCAAAAACCGCTGAGCAGATCCTTCATGGCAGTGGCCCAGGCCACGGGCTCCACTTGTACCGGGTGTATGGCGAACAGCAAGGCCCCCAGCGCCGCAGCCGGGGCATTGCCCAGCAGATCTTTTATGATCAGGAAGACCAGGGTGGTGGTGCCCAGATGCACCAGCAGGTTGGCCAGATGGAAAAGATGCGGGTTGACTGGTTCGCCGTTCACCGAGGGCAAAAACTGGGAGAGTTTTGCCAGTATCAGCCAAAAATCATAGGTTAGGGGGATATAGAGGTTGAGAAACGGTTCTTTCCAGAAAAACAGGAGATTGGCGAGAGTGCAATCGGTGATGTGGGGATTCTGAAATATGTTGCTGGGGTCGTCGTAATCAACGAATTCGTGCCAAACAACCTGGAGGAACACCAGAAATGATACCGCCAAGACCAGCCACAGCCAGTGATTTTCCCGGTATTTCTCGATGAACCAGTTTTTTATGACCATGAGTGCCGCCACTGCGTGCTGCCGCTGTTGGTGTCCACTTATCCGGCCAGGAATAAGGGGCCGGTTTCTTGGTAGTCCCAATGGTGCCGGACTGTTGCGTAGCTGGTCAATGCATTTAATTTACCGGCCCTTTGGAGGCTGCGCTTTGGCGCCTCTGGTGGCCAAGATTTTCCGCCACTTGGCTAAGCGATCGGCTATGACTGCTTCATGGCCGCGGGAAGTGGGTTCGTAGAAAAGCCTGCCAGTTAATCCCTGCGGCAGATGATCTTGTAAGACGATAGCTTCCGGATCATCGTGGGCATAACGGTAATCCTGACCGTAACCAAGTTCGTGCATCAAACCGGTGGGGGCGTTGCGGATCTGCATGGGCACCGGCAGGGAGCCGGTATGTTCGATCTCCTTGCGGACCCGGTTGAAAGCCGCGTAAGTGGCATTACTCTTGGGTGCGGTAGCTAGATAGATTACCAGTTGCGCCAGAGCCAGTTCACCTTCAGGGGAACCGAGGGTCTGATAGCTGTCGCGGGCGGCGATCGCCAGGATCAGGGCCTGGGGGTCGGCATTGCCTATGTCTTCCGAGGCGAAGCGGATCAGTCGGCGGCTGATGTAGAGTGGTTCTTCTCCGGCCATGAGCATGCGGGTCAACCAGTAAAGGGCGCCATCCGGGTCACTGTCGCGCAAACTTTTGTGCAAGGCGGAAATCAGGTTGTAGTGTTCTTCCCCGGTTGCATCGTAGCGTAGGCTGCGGTGCTGAAGCGCTTCTTCAATGGTGGCCAGATTGATTTGATATCCGTCCTCCGGGGTGGGGATGGATATGGAAAAAGCCACTTCCAGATTATTGAGGACCCGCCGGGCATCGCCGTCGGCCATCCTGACCAGATGGGCCATGGCCTCCGGGGTAAATTTAATCTGGTATTCACCCAGGCCGTGTTCCCGGTCAGCCAGGGTTCGGGTGACTATCTCGGTCAGATTTTCAGGGTTGAGCGGCTCCAAAACTAGAACCCGGCAGCGGGAAAGGAGCGGGGCAATGACCTGAAAAGACGGGTTCTCGGTGGTGGCGCCGATCAGGGTGATCAGGCCGCTTTCCACATGGGGCAGAAAGGCGTCCTGCTGACTTTTGTTGAAACGGTGAATCTCATCAACGAAGAGCACCGTCGCCAGGCTCTTTTTGACCAGAGTTTCCTGGGCCTGGGCGACGATTTCTCGGATCTCCTTTACCCCTGACAGAACGGCGGAAAAAAAGACGAATTCGGCTTGTGAAGAGTTGGCCAGAAGGTGGGCCAAAGTGGTCTTGCCAACCCCTGGCGGTCCCCAGAGGAGCAATGAGGGCAGGGTTTGCTGGCGGAGAAGAAGCCAGAGTAGTTTGTCCTGGCCCAGCAGGTGTTCCTGGCCGACAAAGTCCTCCAGGCGCCGGGGGCGCATCCTTTCCGCCAGGGGCACATGGGGGGCGGGGGTGATCACTGAGAAATGCCTCCGGATGGCAACATTAGACGGGCTGGATGGGGACAATGCAAGGCGGCGGGAAGCGCTGGGAAATGCCCTCAGGGTGCGGCTTACCGGACATTATTGGGGCACATTCGCAGAATTTCCGGCCCCGGGCACCTTACCGTCTTTGCCCTGAACAAGGGACTTGATTTCACCGTTGAGTCTGCCTCCTGATTCAACAGATAGATCGGAGGTTTCCACGCGACCGTTGATCACGCCGGTTTTTTTTAAGAACAATTTCCCTACCGTTAAGTCGCCATCGATCTGCCCGTAACACACAAGGGATTCGGTGTGGACATTGCCGACAACCTTTCCGGTTTCGCTGACCACCAGACTGGTTCCAGTAAGGTTGCCCTGGATTTTTCCATCGATTTGGATCTTGCTTTTGAAGGACAAATCGCCGACCACGGTCATATCTTGGCCGATGATGGAGCGAATGGCATTGGGCAGACTGGTGGTGCCGGCGGCGCTATTCCCAGAAAAAATTTTCATATCATATCCCTTGGAAGTAGTAGCCGTTAAAATTAACTCGCGAAATTCGTAACCATTCCGGTGCGGCTCGTTATGCGGTATTGGCAATTTGGAATGACAAGTTTACGTACATCAGGTTGGTTAGCCTGGGTCAGCCGAGATTATCTGAAAGTAACCGACTAATATTCATGTATTTTGCTGGGTTTACCGGGCGGTTGTGGCGACGGATTTCATAATGGAGGTGCGGGCCGGTGCTTCTGCCGGTGTTTCCGAGCAGGGCAATGGTTTGCCCCCTCTGTACTAGGTCACCTTGGCCGACCATCACTTTCTGGTTATGGGCATAAAGGGTGGTGAAATTGTTGTCGTGTTTGATCATGACGTACCACCCGTAGTCTTCATTGTATCCCTTTTCAAACACCTTGCCGTCGGCGGTAGACTTGACGGGAACCCCGGGATTGCCGCGCAGGTCGATGCCTTCGTGAAAGGCCTCTTCGCCATTCAGCGGGTCCAGCCGGGCCCCGAAGGTTGAGGAGAGGCCGGTGGCTTGGACTGGGTAGCCCAGAGGTAACGGCCTGATGGTGTCAAGATCACGGTCAACCTTGAAAATCAATTCTTGGTAAGTGCTCTTGGATAGGCTGGTAAAGGGTCCACCGCTGTCCTTGCTAGAACTGGCCGGGGGGGGCTGGATATCGAGAGTTGAGAGAATTGAATCAATTGCCCGGCTGCGCTTGCTTAATTCACTATAGGCATTGGTGAGTTGCGGGGCGCGCTGGCCATTGCTTCCGACCGCCTGGGGGGCCAGGGAGAAATCGTCGGCACTTGGTGCGGGTTTGTGGGAAAGTGAGGTGAAAATATTTGCGGAGGGAAAAATTGCGAAGAAATAGCAACCGGCCGCAACACCGCTTAGCGTGATGAACAAAGCAAAGAGGGTCAGGAGTTTAGTAAGAATATTCTTGGGGATAGCGAAGGTCCGCGCTTGGCCCTGTTCGCTGGTGATAATGATGTGAAATCTGCGGTCCATTCCGGGTTGTCCCCCAATAATTTCCTGGTGAGAAAATCCTCAGCAAAGGCCCGGCCATTTAACCAGTTGTTTGGTCTGATGTCAAACAGTAAGGGGGGCGGCTGATTATTACGGAAAATCGAGAGGTTGGCAATTGGTGGGCAGGCAGGCCCGCTCAGCTAAAGATCGCCAGTCCGGTAATGTTGTCCGGTCCACCGGCAGCGTTGGCCTGTTTAACGAGGTCTTCCACGGTTGTTTCAGGACTGTCAGAGATCGTCAAAATCTGCTGCAAAGTTTTTTCATCGAGCATGGACCAGAGTCCATCGCTGCAGAGTAAAATCCGGTCCCCCTGAGTGAACGGACAGGAATTATATTCCGGCGCTTCAGGGAAGGGATAACCAATTACCCTGGTAACCACGTGCCGGGTGGGCTGGCGCTCATTGAGGGTGCGGTCGTCACTGATCTCGAAGTTCATTTCGCGTAAGGAGGTATGATCGGTGGTGATCTGCCGGATAATCCCACCTGAAACCACATAGCAGCGGGCGTCGCCAACATGGCAGACGTGCAAGGTGGCTCCGTCCAAATAAGCCAGAACCAAAGTGCAACCCATGCCGTGCCACTCTTCTTTTTCATCGGCCAGGGCGATGACCAGTTCATTGGCCAGGGTAAAACTCTTGATCAAAGCATGGCGGATTTCTTGCCCGAGTCCACGGATATTGTCGAGTATGGCGGAAGAGAGATGATCGCCGATGACCTTGACCGTTGCCATGCTGGCAATTTCGCCAGCGTTGTGGCCGCCCATGCCATCGGCTACCATGAAAAGACGCCGTTCCGGAAAGGCGGCAAAGGCGTCTTCATTGGTGGCCCTGACCATGCCGGTATCGCTCAAGCCGGCGCAGACCAGAGGAAGAGGCTTTGGCTGGAAAAGATTTCGGATCAATCTGAAGATGGTCATAAGGTCTGCATTACGTTTGCCCATGCTGGCGAAGCGTTTTGGCCTTGCACTGGTTGTTGTCCTGGCTCTGGACCTTAGTCCAAACGAAGTGAAGTGCCGGCAACCCTGATCGTATCACCCTTCTTGATGCTTACTTCTTCCTGTATTTTGTCACCATTGAGAAAGACCGTTCGCCAGCCGGGGCAGGGGGTGACCTTGAAACCGTTGCCGTTTCGGGTGATAAAAAATTGGGTCTTGGCTACGAAAAGACCGGAAATAACTATATCGCAGGAGGCGCCTTTGCCAACTTTGATGCTGTCTATGTTTGCTAATTCAAGGGTCGATGGCTGGGCCGAACCGTCCACCACCTTCAGCAGATCCTGACTGGGGACGGGTTTTTTCTTGGCCCTGGAATCAACGAAAATGGTCTGGTCCATCCCGTCGATGGAGGAACAGAAGGATTCGGCCTCCTCTTCTGTGGTCAGGAATTCTGAGGGTTTGAGGGTGAACTTGCCGATTCCGATGACGTCGTTTTTGTTGATAGGCACCGATGAGTCGATCTTCTGGCCGTTAACTTTAGTGCCATTCAGGCTGTAATTGTCAGTTAGATAATAGGTCCCGCCCTTAAGTTCTATGGTGGAATGCTGGCGGGAAATGGCGGTGTTGTCAACAATGACGTCGGCGTCTTGGCCGCGGCCAATGGTCAAGCTGTCGCCCTCTTTAATCGTAAACCGCTTAATAATGCGGTTGTTCAGCAGTAAAGCCCACTCCTCCATGACGTTCCTCTTGGAAAAATTAGCATTGGTTTGAATTGGGAGATGGACAGTAAATTAGCACAATCGCCGAGAGAAGACTAATCAATTTACTGCGCTTAGCTGCCCCGTCAGATCAGTAGGGCAGGTCCGATCGACCTGACCGGGAGCAGAAAATCACTTTAGATCTTTTCGAGACTTTTGATCTTGTCGAGAAGGTCGCGGCTTTTATCGTGCAGTGGATCTGAGGCGGGAAGGGATTCCAAGGCCTTTTTGAGATGGTAGGTGGCGGTGGGGAGGTTGCCTTCCAACCAGCTATAAACCCCATTGTAGTATTGTCCTTGATCGGCATGGCCGTTTTTCGCCAAGGCCCGGCCCAGATTAAAATTCAGGCGGGCGAATGACGGGGTTTGGCTGAGCAAGTTCTGGTAAAGTTCGATGGCCTCGGCGGTTTTCCCGCTTTCATCGAGGGTGAAGGCCAATTGAAAGGTAGTGTAGGCGTCGTCAGGGGCGTCGGCATGGGCGGCGCGGAACAGTTTCAGGCCTTCGTCGGTCTTCCCCTCTTGAACAAAGCCAAGCCCCAGGTCGGTCTTCAGGATGGGCTGCTCTGGGTGGGCGCTGATGAGTTCCTGCAGGTATTGCCGTGATTTTGCCAGATTGCCTTCATCCTGATAGATGAGGGCCAGGCCGTAGCGGGCCATGAGGCCCTCTTCGTCGGTGGCTTCCGCCTTTTTCAAAAGGAGCGGGAGCAGGCTGGTGGTGTCGCGGGTTTTCAGCATGATCCGGTATTTTATCCGGGTAAAACGGAAATTGTTGGTGACGGTGACCTGTTTGTCGGGCCCCGCCGACATGAGCAGATCCTGCACGTAGTCCATCCGTTGTTCCGGGGCTGGGTGGGTGAGCAGGTAGGCAGGAATTTTGCCGGTCTTGAGGATGGAAATCTTCCGCATCTTGGCCAGCATGGTCAATAGCGAGTTCTGGTCGCGATGCATCTGCTGCATCCATGTGAAGGATTGGCGATCGGCCTCCTCTTCGTTTTCCCGACTGAATTTGAGGTTCAGCGAAGTGCCGGTAGCCATGGCTCCGGTAATCACCGCTTCCGAGAGATTACCACCGCCCAGGGCGATGCCCGCGAGAATCATAGCGGCGGTGCCGATGCCGATCTTGGTGCCCTTGTTGATGCTGTCGGCAATGTGGCGGCGGACCACATGGCCGATTTCATGGGCCATGACCCCGACCAGTTCATTCTCGTTATCCATGGTTTCGATCAGCCCGGAGTTGATGAATACCAGTCCGGAGGGTGCGGCGAAGGCGTTGAATTCGCTATCGTTGACGACATAAAAACGGTAATCGAAATACTGCGGCCCGGCCACGGCCAGGATCTCCCGGCCCAGGTGGGTGATGTACTGATCGATGTCGGGGTCGTCCAGCAGGGCAAATTCCTGGTGAATTGTCGACTGGATTTTTTCCCCGGCCTTTTGTTCATCGCCGACGGTGTAAGCGGCGGTTGCCGGGGATAACGGGGCGAAAAGCACAACCGTCGCGAGCAGCCAGCTAATGAGACGAACCGGTACTGTGGGTGGGGCTGGTTTCATGAATATTCCGAGGTAGATGTGACCCCCGGTGGCATCAATGCCTACCGATGGGTTACGCAAGACTTCGTAAGTTGCGGCGATGCTTGCGGGATTATAACCATCGGCCGCAATAATGGCATCAGGAGATTGTCTTGACCCGTCTTCCGTAGTCGGCGAACCGTGGCAAGGCTGGCGGGTCGGCGTCCTGGGCTCTTGAAATCTCCCTTGAATCAGGTATAGAGATACATGCTTAGTGAACTGCATATTACCAACCTTGCCCTGATCGCCGAACTGCGAATTCAATTTGGTCCAGCCTTGACGGTCCTGACCGGTGAAACCGGCGCGGGCAAGTCCATCATTTTGCAGGCCATTAATCTGCTTTATGGCGAGCCGGCCAAGTCCTGGATCCGGAGTGGAGCGGAGATGGCGGTGGTGGAAGCCCTGTTTGACTGCCCGGCCGAAAATTCGATCCACGGCTGGCTGAGCGAGCAAGGGTTTACCGGTGAAGGGCTGGTAATTCTAAAAAGGGTGGTCATGGCGAGCGGCGCCAGCCGCTACTACATCAACGGCGGGTTGGCCACGGCCAAGATGGTCGGAGAGGTTGCCGAAAATCTTATCAGCATTGCCAGTCAGCACGATCATCAGCAGCTCCTTTCCCGGAATTTTCAACTCGATTTTCTCGATGATTTTGGCGATCTCCTGCCTCAGCGCCAGCGGGTGGGAACGCTTTACGACCAGTGGGCTGCCTTGCAGCAAAAGCGGGATGAGCTAAGGCGCCGGGAAGCGGACAAGGAACAGCGGCGGGACTTTCTCTCCTTTCAGTTGCGGGAGATTGAAGACGCGGCGGTAATTGCGGGGGAGGATGAACTCCTGGCGCAAGAGAAACAACGGTTGCGCGCGGCCGGCGATCTGGCCCGGCTGGGGGGGGCGAGTTATGAGCTGCTCAGCGGTCGGATCATTGACGGTCTGGCCGAGGTGCGCCGGAACCTGCAGCAGATGACCGCCATGGATGAAACCCTCGCCGAACTGGCCGAAGAGGTGGCTGGCCCCAGCTACCAGTTGGAAGAAGGGGCCACCCGGCTCCGGAGCTATCTTGATGAACTGAGTGGTGACCCCGCCCGGCTTGACGAGATCACTGGGCGGATTGATATCCTGCAAAGGTTGAAGCGAAAATATGGCCCCACTCTAGCCGAGGTTGTTACGTTTGCCCAGGCGACGGCAGAGGAGTTACAGGGCCTGGAGGAGATGGACCGTGAATTGTCCGTGCTCGATGGCAAGCTGGCGGCTGTGGCTGCTGAACTGACCGCTGCCGGGCGGGAATTATCTGGGGCGCGCCGCCTGGCCGCCGCAAGCTTGGTCACGACGGTAATCGCCGAGCTGCGCGCCCTCTGTCTGGAAAAGGCGGACTTTGCCGTGGATTTTGCCGGGGCTGAGGCGGTAGTCGATTTAGCCGCCATCGGCCGCAAGGGTTGGGAACATCCCGAGTTCATGTTTTCGGCCAATGTCGGCGAACCCTTGAAACCCTTGGCCAAGGTGGCTTCCGGCGGTGAATTGTCGCGACTGATGCTGGCCCTGAAGGGGCTCCTGGCCCGGCACGACCAGGTAGCCACCGTGGTCTTTGACGAGATTGACGCCGGGATCAGCGGTCAGACCGCCGAGGCAGTGGCCCGCAAGATCCGGGGGCTGGCCGCCCATCATCAAGTCATCTGCATTACCCATCTGCCGCCGATTGCCGCCGCCGCCGATGAGCATTTCACGGTCAGCAAGCGGCAGATCGCCGAACGGACCCAGACCACCATCGAACTGTTGACGCCGGCCGAGCGGGTCGGTGAACTGGCCCGGATGCTGGATGGTGATTCTGCCACCGCCAAGACCCGGGCCTATGCCGAGGAACTTCTCGGCAAGAATCGGGGGCGCTGATGATATCCGAAAAATTAACCGCACTGGCCTTGTTTTCCGGCGGCCTCGACAGCATTCTGGCCTGCCGCGTCATCATGGCCCAGGGGATAGCGGTCAAGGCAGTGCGCTTTGTCACCCCTTTCTTCGGCTACGAGCTCTTGGCCCAGGAGGCCCAGTATCGCCGGGAGATTTACGAGCGCTACGGGATCACGGTGGAGTTGCGCGACCTGAGCGAAGCTTATCTAAAAATGCTGGGGAAGCCGGTTTACGGCTACGGCAAGAATTTTAATCCCTGTCTCGACTGCAAGATTCTCATCATGGCCACGGCCCGTACCCTTATGGTGGAGCTGGGCGCATCTTTTCTGATTTCCGGCGAGGTGGTCGGGCAGCGGCCCATGTCGCAGCGGCTCGATACCCTGCGGGTGGTGGAGCGCGACAGCGCCTGTGATGGCCTGCTCTTGCGGCCGCTCTGTGCCGCCAAACTGCCGGAGACCCTACCCGAGCGGGAAGGGTGGGTGGATCGTGCACGCCTACCGCTGATCACCGGGCGGGGGCGCTCTCCCCAGATGGCGTTGGCAGCCGGGATGGGGATCACCGATTATCCCACCCCCGGCGGCGGCTGCATGCTGACCGACGTCAATCGGGCCGGGCGGATTCGGCGCTACTACGCCGAGCATGCCGAGGTACGGGCGGCCGATATCCATCTGCTCATCATTGGTCGGCAATTTATCCTGCCCGGCGGCGCCTGGTTGGTCTTGGGCCGTGACGAGCGGGAAAATCTCGCCCTGGCACCCCTGCGCCAACCCGGCGATCGTTTTATGCAGATGGAGGATTGGCCGGGGCCAGCCGCTATCCTCCGCCATCTCACGACCCCGGCCGATCTGGAGCTGGCCGCCGGATTGATCCGCCATTTCAGCCGCAAGGGGGAAGGGCGGCAGCAGGGTTGGGTGGCGGAGCTCGGTGAGCAGGGGGAAGTGGTGGGCAAGATCCCTCTGGGCCGGGAGGTGAGTGAAGAAGAATATCTGCCTTGGCAGCGCTGAATGCTTTTTTTATGCAAAGTGGGCGCGGCTCGGCGTACCCCCTGCGGGTATCAGCCGCAGGGGGTGTTAGGGGCCCGGAATGTTCGCTTGCTGATCAGGAAAGGGCGTCAATGAGCAAAGCGAATTCTGATTACCACTAATCTTCAGCCATATTTCCGACGAACAACGCAACATGTTGTATTTGCCTGTTTTGGCATAGAACTTGTGTGGAGATGCACCCTGTTTGGGCCGTCCTTCGACAAGCTCAGGATGATCGGTAGTACTGTTTCTAGGGATCAGTACGAGAACGTTATCAAAGAGTAATTCCGATCATCCTGAGCTTGTCGAAGGACAGCCCAATTTTATAGCAACTCCATTTTCAGTTTATTGCATACAGCTACTGCTTCAAACCTTGCGGGTGCATAGAACTGGCTGAAGATTAGTGGTAATCAGAAAGCGGATTCCGCGAAGGAGTTGATCCGCCAAGTATATCGAGGGGTGATTCCGGGGACATAATACCGAATTATCCAGCCATGGTGGGATTAACTTCGGAAGTGTTGCGTTACGCGATAAAGCCGCTAACGCAACCTACACCTGACAAAATCGTCAGGTACAAACCAGGTATTGAGAAAACTCCAGCTTGTAGGGTGCGTGAGGTGTAGTTGTCAGGATTTCAAGAATAATGGCCTGAAATACCTTTGACGTCCAGCGTACAAGTGGTATGGTTACCGCATGATAAAAAGCTTCAAGGACAAGAAAACCCAAAAACTGCATGCCGGGAAATACGTCAGCGCATTTCAGGCTTTTCTTCGGCAGGCGGAAAAGCGGCTGCGAGTACTTGATGCCGCTGACACCCTCGAATCACTCATGCTCCTACCAAGTAACCGGTTCAAGTCTTTGAGCGGTGATCGTCAAGGGCAGTTCAGCATCAGAATCAACGATCAATGGCGTATCTGTTTTACATGGCATGACGATGGTCCTCATGACGTTGAAATTGTCGACTACCATTAAAAAGGTGAACAGCATGGCCCGCACTCCCATACATCCCGGTGAAATCCTTGCCGATGAACTTGCCGAACTAAAGGTCAGTGCCTCCGAACTGGCCCGGGAGATCCATGTCCCACCCAACAGAATTACCCAGATTTTGGCCGGCAAGCGCGCCATCACCGCCGAGACTGCGTTAAGGCTCGGAAAATGGTTTGGCACCGGCCCGCATATCTGGCTGAACCTCCAGCACACTTACGATCTCGACCTCATTCAGCAGGACTTCCAGGCAACCCTTGACGAGATCAAAACAAGAATTGCTGCCTGAAGTTTAGATTATCAATCGAGTTGAGGGGATTAGAACCGGGATAGCAAGAGAGATCTTAAAAAGCCACATTTAAATCGAGGAAATTTTACTCATAAATATCTTTTCGTAGCCCGACCCGCAAGATCAGCATGACCAGGGCATCATCTTCAACCCGGAATATGGCCCTGATTTTCCGGGCAATGGCATAACGGTATTGGCCCCCGTACCTGGTGCCCTTTAACTCCCGGATTTTTTTCGATTGCTTAAGGCTGGTAAAGTTGTCGGCAAGATAGTGGATTTTCGTAACGATCAGGGTGCGGTCAGTCGCATTAAAGCCGCTCAGGTCTTTTACCGCCCGATCCGAATACTTTACCTTCACCGTTCGATGCCCAGCTCGCGGTAGACATCCTCACTGTCGTGAACCGGCATCTTGCCGCTTTTTATCTCGTCGGTGATTTTATCGGCGATGATCCCATCTGTGTAATCGAAATAAAAGTCCAACGCCGTTTCGACCACTTCCCGCTGCGATTTATGCAGTGCGGCCGCGACAATATCCAATTCCCTGGCAATTCCTGTATCGAGGGTAATTAATTTTTTCACAGCCGCCATGATTAGCTCCTTATGATGGTTTGATAGTATATCTCATGTTATATCTAATAAGATATGCTGTCAAGTGGCTGTTGCGTAGTGTTTCCTGGGTATGCTGCAAACGAGCAGATTGGCCGGGGATGTTCGATGCAAAGGGCCGCCGGCCAAGTGCAATTGCCCCCGCTTTGCCCGCAATGCCATGCCATTATTTCGGCTCCGGGCCCAAAGTCACCTGGACCAGATCCTCCACCCGGATGTGGCGGGCGAAGGCGTCCCGCACCTCCTCGGCGCTGATGACCACCAGCCGCCCTGCCGCCTGTTGCGGTTCATCCAGGGGCAGCTTGTTCCGTACCAGCTCCAGATATTGGCCGGCAATGCCGACGACGCTGGCCCGGGAAAGGGGGATCTGGCGCAGGAGCAGCATCTTGGCCTGCTTCAGCTCATCCGGGCTGACCTCACGGCTCTGCATGGCCAGTAATTCCTGTTCGATCAGCGCCCGCGCCTTGCTGACATTCTGGGGATCGCAACCATAAGAGATGGCAAGAAAACCGCGGTTGGGACCAGCATCCAATTGCCCGCCCACCGAGTAGACGAGACCCGACTCCTCCCGGAGGTCCCGGAAAAAACGGGTGGCGTAATAGCCACCGGCCAGGACATTCATCCCGATCTGCAAGGGGTAATAATCTGCGCTTTTCCTGGTAACACCTGTCACCTGGGCCAGTTCTACCCGATCCTGAACCCTGCCGGGATCGTCGACCAGATGGGCCGAGGCCCGGTTGGCGGGAACCGGCGGCAGGTCGAGATCGGGTTTGGGACCGGAGTTCTGCCAGCCGCCGAAATATTCCTTGATCAGCCGCTGGGCCTCGCTGACGTCAATCTGGCCGATGATGACGATGGTGGTCTGATCCGGTCGGAAGACCTTCTGGTAATACGCCTTGACGTCGGCGAGGTTGAGGGCCGATACCGTTTCGGGGGTGGCCTCGCGGACCACCGGGTCACTGGCCGGGAAGATGGCGGTGAGCATGGCGCGGCTGGCCCGGTAATCGGGGCTCTGTCGCTCTCCGGCCAGGGCATCGGCCTCTTCCTGGCGGGCCACCTTGAAGGCCTCCTGAGGCAGGGCCGGATGCAGGAGGTTGTCGGCCAGGAGGGCCACCCCGGGCGCAAATCTGTCGGCCAATGCCTGGAGGGAAAAACTGCTGCCCGCTATGGCGCTGGCAGCAAGATCGTCCAGGGCCTTCTGATAGGCGAGCCGGTCGCGGCTGGTGGTCCCATAAGCGAAAAGTTCGGCCAGAAGTGCGGCCACCCCTTCCTGGCCAGGGGGCTCCTGGATGTCCGGCTTGGTGCGGACCTCGCCGTAGAGGGAAACGGTGGGGCTAACCGCCGAAGGCATGACAATCAGGCGCAGGCCGTTATCAAGGTAGATCTCGCTTGGGGCAGGAGAAGGGGGCGGAATCTTCAGGTCCCCGATCCGTTCGGCCCAATCCGGCAGCACCACCGGTGTAACCTCCCGGGGGGCGAAGGCCTCTTTTGCGGCGGGCGGGGTCGCAGCCACGGCCATGCCGGCCGCCCGGGGAGTGAGGACCGCAGTGATCGCCGTTTCCCGGCGCAGATATTTTCGGGCCACCCGGTTGACATCGGCCACCGTCACCCGGCGGATTGCCGCGATATCGTCGTCTGGTGAATGGCGGCCTTCCACGGCCACCGCCTGCGACCAGGCGAAGGTCAGACCGGCGGTGGAGTTTTTGGCGAACTGCGCCCCGGCGATCTCCTGGGCCTGGGCTGCGGCCACCAGCTCGGTCGGCAGACCGTTCCGGCGATACCCGGCGATGATCTTCTGCAGACGCTTGACCAGGGCCGGGCCATCGCCACCCTTGGGGTAGGAGGCCGCCGCATATCCAATCGAGGCCGGGGAGCGTTCCTCGCTGGTGAATCCAGCCGAGAGCGCCGCGCCGGTTGGCACCAGTTGGTAAAGTTTGCCGCGCTTGCTGTCCAGGACGTCGCCAAGAATGCGGCCGGCGGCATAGTCCGGGCTGGCGTACCCGGGCAACCGGTAAGCGACCACGGCCAGACCGTAAGGCTGATCGGTTTCCCGGTCCAGCCGGGCCGGGGTCAAAGGCCTGAGTTTGACGGTCGCCCGTGCTGGCGTTGGTCGTCCGGGGATGTCGCCGAACACCTCCTTGATTTGCTTCAGGGTTTCTTCGGGGTTGACATCCCCGGCGATGACCACAATGGCGTTGTTGGGTCCGTACCACTGCTGGTGAAATTCCTTGAGTAGCGCCCCGCTGGTTGCCGCAAATGAGTCTTTAGTGCCCAGTGCATCGGTGGCGAATGGGGTGCCGGCGAACATCCCGGCCAGCAGACTCGTGTGAAAGAGGTACATGGGTTCGGAGAGGTCCCGGGCCACCTCCTGCTCGATGGCGCCCCGTTCCTTTTCCCAGAGCTCCTGCGTGGCTGAGAGATCGCGCATCCGCAAGGCCTCGACCCGCAGGGCCGTGCTTAAATCTTCCACCGGCACGGTGACATAATACTGGGTCACCGTCTGCTGGGTGTCGGCATTGGATTCCCCCCCCAGGGCCGCCATGACAGTGGCTAGCTGGTCGGCCGAGAGACCGGGGCTGCCGCGAAACATCATGTGTTCCAGGGCGTGGGCGGTGCCGGGAAGGCCGACCGGGGTGTCGTTGGAGCCGACCAGATAGTTGACCATGGCGGTGGCCACCGGTGCCAGGTGGTCTTCGACAATGATTATCTGCAAGCCGTTGGCCAGGCTGGCCCGCAATACTCCGGGCTCCTGCTTGGCTCGGCCGGGTGTGGGCAAGCAAACGAAGAATACGATTAAGGCCAGGGCGGCCTGGTTGCGGAATAATTTACGCATGGGCGAACTCCGGAAATAAGGGTGGCGAAGGGTCAGGATTACGGGAAACTGCACGCATCGCTGTCGGGGCCAAAGGTTCAATTTGTTACGACTCGATCGTTTACCAGCTCCGGCGGGGCGATCTAGCGGCGGGGGGAGGGGTCTTTTCTGGTGGTGGTGCGGCTATCCCCCTGGCGGCCGTAGGCCAGAATGATCTCCTGCACCAGCGGGTGGCGGACCACGTCGATTTCGCTGAAGCTGGTAAAGGCCATGCCGGGGATCCCCTTGAGCACCCGCTGGGCGTCGACCAGACCGGAGTGTTTGTCGGTGGGCAGGTCCACCTGGGTGATGTCACCGGTGATCACCGCCTTGGAGCTAAAGCCCAAGCGGGTGAGAAACATCTTCATCTGTTCGGGGGTGGTGTTCTGGGCCTCGTCGAGGATGATGAAGGCGTTGTTCAGGGTGCGGCCGCGCATGAAGGCCAGGGGGGCGATCTCGATGGTGCCCAGTTCAATCAGGGTGGCGGTCTTCTCCCGCCCCAGCATGTCGTATAAGGCGTCGTGCAGGGGGCGCAGATAGGGGTTGACCTTCTGGGCCATATCGCCGGGCAGGAAGCCCAGCCGTTCGCCGGCCTCCACCGCCGGCCGGGCAAGGATGATCGATTTGACCTGGTTGCTGGTCAAGGCGGCAATGGCCATGGCTACGGCCAGGTAGGTCTTGCCGGTGCCAGCCGGGCCGATGCCGAAGACGATATCGTGGTGGCGGATTGCCTCGATGTATTTCTTCTGATTGACGCTCTTGGGGGCGATCTTGCCCTGATTGGCGGTGATGAAGACCTGGTCCTGGAAGATCTCCTTGAGCTTTGCCGTAGGTGTTCGCGCCAGGATACGCAGGGCATAGGCGATGTCCTGCTGGTAGAGGGGCGAGCCGGTGCGGATCATCTCGTAGAGCTGGCGCAGGGCGCTGGCGGTGATCTCCAGGGCGTGGGGCTGACCCTTGATCTGGAGCTCCGAACCGCGAACCGAGATCTTCACCCCCAGGGTCTGTTCGATCAGGGTCAAGTTGCCGTTTAACTCGCCATAGAGCAGCCGGGCGGCCTCGTTGTCGGTGAATTTCAGCGGCAACTCTGCTAGGGGCGCGGTCTTGCCGCCCGGCTTTTTCACTCCTGGTTGGACCGTGGTCATTTGGCCGGGCTGCGTTTGCTCAGCTCACGGTCGATCATCTCCTGCATGCCCTGCGGGGAGCGATTCTGGACCAAGAGACCGTTGATGAACATGGTGGGGGTGCCTTGGACCCCAGCCTGCTGTGCCTCGCGCAGATCACGGCCGATCTGGGCCTGGATTTTCTGGTCGGCCACGTCTTTATCGTATTGGGCCATGTCCAGTTTCAACTCGGTGGCGTAGAGCTTGATCCTCTCCGGGCTGAGGTTGCGGAAATCGCTGTAGAGCTTCTCGTAGAAGTCCCAGAAATGCCCCTGCTTGTTGGCGGCGAAGGCGCCAACCACCGCCGGCATCGACATCTTGTGGCTGGGCAGGGGATAGGCCTTGTAAACGATCTTCAGCGTGTTGGGGTTTTTTTCGAGCAACTGCTCGAATTGCGCCTTAAGGTTGGCGCAGTAAGGTCATTGGAAGTCGCTGAACAAGGCCAGGACCACCGGCGCCTCCGGTTTGCCCAGCACCGGTGAATCGGTGTAGTCGAAGGGGAAACGATAGCTGATGTCAATGGGCTGGGCCAGGTTGTTCTTGTGGCTGCTGACGATGATCCGATGGCCGTCACCGTCGCTGGTGATGTGGTCCATGCTCGGGTCGACCTCGATGGCGTCGCGGAGATTGCCGACGTTGTCAAAGATCTGCACCTTGCCGCCTTCGCCCAGGACAAAGGTCCGGCTGCCGTCGGCCGAGGTGGCCACGGCCAGCGGCGCGGCCGTGGTTTTTAAGGGTGGTCCGGCCTGCCATTCGATGGCGGCGGTTGCCGGGCTGGCAGCCAGGCCGAGGCCGATGACGGCCAGGAGGAAGGGGTTTTTCATGGGTATCTCCGGGGGCTGATGAGTATTAAAATCTGCTAGGCCGATTTTGGCCTGGATAACGGCCGTTCCGGCGCGGGTAAGCCATCATTCAAAAATAACGGTTATATTTAGAGTCTGTAAACGGCATAAGGGGCCGTATCCAAGCGGTCATAAATATTACAGTTGTTTCTCGACGGCCCCTCAGCGGGCTGGAACTTTGCCGTCATTATAGCGGACCGCGCCTTTTCCGCAAGGGTGGAACGCTCGGGGAAAGAGATTGTAAGATCTCCGCTCGAGGCGTCAAATCAGGACGGTGATGATATCACCCGGTCGGGCGCTTCCGCCTTGCACCACCCGGGAAAACAAGCCTTCTTTGGGCATGATGCAGTCGCCGGTGGCCTTCTTGATGGCGCACCCCTGGTTGTGACACTCCTTGCCGATCTGGGTAATCTCCAGGACCACCTCCGTGCCGATCCGCAACCGGTCGCCGATCTTGAGAGCGGTGAGGTCCAGGCCCCGGGTGATGAGGTTTTCGGCAAAGGCGCCGTGTTTGAGGGTGGGCAGGAGCACCTTGACGCTATCAATGGACTCGCCGGCCAGAAGGGAGACCTGGCGGTGCCAGTCGCCGGCGTGGGCGTCGCCTTCGATGCCCCAGCCGGTTTTAAGGATAACATCGGCCTGTTCCCGCTTGACCATGCCTTTTTTGGCGCTGGTGCAGACTGCTTCGATGTGGGCCATTGTTGTTGATCTACCCGCGAAAATCATAAGAATACACCTCTACCCGCTCCCCGGCTTTGAGTGTCTGGTCGGGTTCCATGAGGATATAGCCATCGCCGTCCGCCAGGGAGGAAAGCATGTGTGAACCCTGCCTTTTTCCGCTGCTGACGGTCAAGTCGCCTTCCTGGTTCCGGCTTGCCTTCACCCGCAGCATATTGGGCCGTCCCCCGCGGTTGCTCATCTCCTCGGCGGCCCGGGCGGTGAGTGTCGGCCAGCCGAAGGGGCGTCCGGCCAGGACACCGAGTACCGGGCGGACGTAATGGGCAAAACACATGAAGGCCGAGACCGGGTTGCCGGGCAATCCGAAGAGCAGGGTCTTGCCCTTTCTGGCCAGGTAGAGGGGTTTGCCGGGTTTTTGCCGAACTTGCCAAAACAGGGGGGTAAAGCCGTTTTCCTCGGTTGCCGCCTTGACATGGTCGTGGCGACCCACCGAGACCCCGCCGGTACAAAGGATGATCTCGGCCTCCACCTGGCCGATGGCGCGGCGGGTGGCCTGGAGGTCGTCGGCCACCCGGGTGCAGGAGGCCAGGGTCGCGCCGCACTCCTGGACTGCCGCCTTGAGCATGATCAGGTTGGAGTCGCGGATCTGATGCTCGGCAATGGCCGTGCCGCTGGCGGCCAACTCGGAGCCGGTGATCAGGATGGCAAGGGTTGGCGGGGCGAACAGCAAAACCCGCTCGATACCCACCGCCGCCAGCAATGCGGCCTGGGGGGCGGCGATCCTGGTGCCCTGGCGGAGCAGGAGCTCGCCCTCGTTAAATTCCTCGCCGCGATGGCGGACATCCTGCCCGCGCCGTTTGGCGGCGGTGATGATCACGCTCCGGCCTTCTTCCCGGGTGTCCTCCACCCGGATCACCGAATCACCGCCTTCAGGAAGCATGGCCCCGGTGCTGATCCGTATCGCCTCACCCGGTCCCAATCGCCCGGGATAGGGCGCCCCGGCCCGGCTTTCGCCGACGACCGCCAGGGTGTTCGGCCGTTCCGGGGTGGCTCCTGCAAGATCGCTCCAGTGCGCGGCGTAGCCGTCCATGGCCGAATTGGTGTAGCGCGGCGCGGGCTCCGGTGCCCGGATATCCGCGGCCAGGTGGTGCCCGATCGCCTGGTCCAGAGGATATTCCGCCACCACCGGGGGAGGCAGGTTTTCCTTGAGAATGGCAATTGCTTCAGATATGGAGATCATATTTTAATATGGCTCCTAATGAAACTCAGCCAGTCTTACCGGAACATGAGAAAGACAGGCGTTGAGTAATCTTAGCGGAA
>Ga0334722_10000364_pt1 | contig 68646 bp, 70 predicted proteins | sample C3_bottom_MG_FD_207210 | JGI IMG/M metagenome (GOLD analysis project Ga0334722, IMG submission 207210) | Sediment microbial communities from Yellowstone Lake, YNP, Wyoming, USA - C3_bottom | ecosystem: Environmental > Aquatic > Freshwater > Lake > Sediment | place: USA: Wyoming | collected... | reverse complement strand
CAGAGTGATCAATCGTCGCCGATAGGTCCCGTCTCTGGTCATGCCCTGGAGCAATAACTGACATCATCCCTTTTGCACGGAGGGGCGGGGAAACTGTTTTCTCCTTGACAACTGTCAACCATATCAGGGTCGAGGCCATTGAGATAGACCTGGACCTCGAATACATGCTGCTTCCCCCTGGTCCCGATCTTCAGTTCGCCGAAGCGGAGCTTGTTCCAGTTCTGTCCCAGACTCTGCCGCCAATCGGTCATGTGTCTGCCGATTGCGCCTTTATTGGCAGCGCGCTCACGATAGGCTGACGCGGCCGTGAGGTAGTGTTCCTCGGTGTATTCGCGCACCGCGCGGTTAGCGGAGAAGCGCGGCGTCAAGCGCGCCATGCTCTCACGCATCCGCGCCACCCAGGCCGTGGGGATGCCCTCCCCGTTGCGGGTATAGAACTCAGGGATCACTTCCCGTTCGAGCCGCTCGTAAAGCGTGACTGCCTCGGCCGCGTCCCATGCCGGATCATCGCCATGCTCCTGACCATCCCCCAACGCCCACCCCACTTCAGGGGTGTACGCTTCGGCCCACCAGCCGTCCAATTCCGAAAGATTGATGCCGCCATTGACGAGCACTTTCATACCGCTCGTTCCGCAGGCCTCCCAGGGCCGGCGCGGCGTGTTGATCCAGACATCTACCCCCTGCACAAGGTTCTCGCTCAAGAGCATGTTGTAGTCACTCAGGAATATCACATGGCCGCGGACCTCGGGCCGCTCGATGAAGCGGGTCCATTCCTGAATCAGGGCCTGCCCCGACTGGTCCTCCGGATGGGCCTTGCCGGCGAGGACCAGTTGGACCGGTCGCTCTGGATTGGTCAACAGGCGCAGCAGTCGCTCCGGATCGTGCAGCAGCATGTTGGGCCGTTTGTAAGCAGCGAAGCGGCGCGCAAAGCCCAGGGTCAATGCGTTCGGGTCGAACAGCTGTATCGTCTCGTCCGCCGCCTCGGGCGACGCGCCGGAGGCGGCGAGTTGCCCGGTCAATCGTTCGCGAACGTATGCCACAAAAGACTTGCCGGCGGCGACGCGAAATTGCCAGAGCCTGGCATCGGAGACGCGGCGAATATCATGTTCCAGGTGTTCCGTTGTTCCAAGCCAGCGGTCCTTTCCACAGGTCTCCGTCCAAAGCTCGTCGGCGGCTGCGGAGTCCCAGGTCGGCATGTGGACTCCATTCGTTACGTGGCCGACAGGCACTTCGTCTTGCGGCCAGTGCGGGAAAAGAGGCTCAAAGAGATGACGGCTCACCTTCCCATGCAAGCGACTCACGCCATTCACCGCCCCGCTCCCCCGGATTGCCAGATAGGCCATGTTGAAATTCTCCGCCGGATCGTTCGGGTTCCGTCGACCGAGAGCCAGTAAATTGTGGAGTGTTATGCCGAGCTTCTTGACGTACCCGCCGGAGTATTGTTCGATGAGGGCCGGAGAAAAACGGTCGAATCCAACGTCCACCGCCGTATGGGTGGTGAACAGGTTGCCTGCTCGCGTAACGGCCAGTGCGACTTCGAAGGGCTGGCCCGTCTCCTCCATGAAAGTCCGGGCGCGTTCCAGCACGGCAAAGGCCGCATGTCCTTCATTCAGGTGGCAGACTTCCGGCTGGAGGCCAAGGGCGCGGAGCAGCCGCCACCCGCCGATCCCAAGCACCAGCTCCTGTTTCAGCCGCAACTCGATCCCGCCGCCATACAACTCGCTCGTAATCCCCCGATGAGCGGGCAAATTCGCCGCGTCATTGCTGTCCAGCAGGTATAGCTTCACTCTGCCGACCTGGACCTGCCAGGCGCGCAGCCAGACCGGGTAACCGGGCAAATCGAGTTTCAGCCTCAACCACTCGCCGTTCGGCTGGCGCAACGGCGTGATCGGCAATTGCCCGGGATCGTTGTACGGGTAAAGGGCCTGTTGCGCTCCGTCCCTGTCTATCACCTGCCGAAAATAGCCCTGCTGGTAGAGCAGCCCCACGCCGACCACCGGCACGCCCAGATCGCTGGCGGATTTAAGCTGATCGCCGGCCACATTGCCAAGCCCCCCTGAATAGATCGGGAGCGCTTCACTCAACATGAATTCCATGCTGAAATATGCAACACAGGTCAGGGGAGCCTGCGGATGATTATGCTGAAACCACGCGGGCGCCGCCGCTGCCTGCTTCTTGGACTGCAGGAGGGCATCTACCTTTTTGCGAAAGGCCGGATCGTTCAGCACATCCTTGACCTTCTCCCGGGAAACGGTCTGCAGAACATCCCAGGGATGATGAGTCAGCTCCCACAGCACAGGATCGAGCCGTCGCCACACTTCGTCGGTGACATGGTCCCATGACCAGCGCATATCCAGGGCAAGCTCGGTCAGACAATCGAAGCCTTCGATGTCCGCCGGCAAGAGACTGTACAGGGGCTTGCAGACAGGTGTTTGTTTACTCATTGCCTCTCCTTCATAGGTGCTCTGAATGGAAACCCCGGCTGCTGGTGCATGAATGAATGTTCATGCTTTTGCATTCATTCTTTTAAGAATTTCATTGTCAGCTACCGCCGTCGATTCCGGAACGGAGCTGGATTCTAAATCCTGCAGGAGCGTTGCGAGCAGATCGGCGCGTATCCCCATTTCTATTGTAGCGCTTTTTTTCAGCATAACTTATTGACAATCATAGCTTCAATTGCCTTCGTGGGCGGATGTTCTCATCTCGACCGAATGTTCCCGATGATCGTCAACAAGCGGTATAGCCTTGCCGGGTTGCTCAACGCCGTCGACGGTCACCTTCGCCGGGCTGTTGTCGTGCGTTTGAACAACGGTTATATGGTAGATGGTTTCCCGGTACCGGTAATGCACCTTGAACATCTCCCAATCCGCGGGGAGGCACGGCTTGAAATGCAGTTTGTCCACTTCAAGCCGCAACCCCAGGAGTGCTTCAAGGATAAGCCTGTACATCCACCCGGCCGATCCCGTGTACCAGGTCCATCCACCGCGGCCGATATGCGGAGAGACCGCATATACGTCGGCCGCCGCAACGTAGGGCTCTGCTTTGTAGATCGCGACCTCTTCGGGCGCTCTCGCATGGTTCACCGGGTTGATCATTGCCAGCAGTTCCCATGCGCGGCGGCTGTCGCCCAATGCGGCGAAGGCCATCGCGGTCCATACAGCCGCATGCGTATACTGCCCGCCATTCTCCCTCACACCGGGAACGTATCCTTTTATATAGCCGGGATTCAAATCCGATTTGTCGAACGGCGGGTCCAGGAGCTGGATCAGGCCGTGCTCCCGTCGAACAAGCAGCTTGTCCACCGCTTCCATTGCCCTGCGGGAGCGTTCGGAATCCCCTGCGCCGGAAAGAACAGACCAGCTTTGCGGCAGGGAATCAATACGGCATTCGGGATTGCCAGCCGAACCCAGCGGAGAACCGTCGTCAAAATATGCGCGCCGGTACCACTCGCCGTCCCAGCCATGCTCCTCGATATTCCCGCGCACATGGTCGGCTTCCTTCCGGCAGCGTTCGACGAACGGCAGGTCGCCGTGCAGGCGTGCGATCTCAGTGAACCGCATAAGCACTTCATACAGGAAGAACCCCAGCCAAACGCTTTCGCCTTTGCCGTCTTTGCCCACCATGTTCATGCCGTCGTTCCAGTCGCCCGAGCCGATGAGGGGCAGGCCGTGCGCCCCAAATCTGAGGCCGTTCAGGATGGCCCGCACACAGTGGTCGTACAACGTGGCTGTTTCGTCGGATCCGCCGGGAAGGTCATAATACGAGTCCTCATCGGCGTTTACCGGGCGGCCCTCGATGAAGTGGATGCGTTCATCCAGCACCCCGGTGTCGCCGGTGCTCAGCACGTAGCGGCACACAGCCAGCGGCAACCAGAGAAAGTCGTCCGAACAATGTGTCCGCACGCCCCTGCCTGACGGAGGGTGCCACCAATGCTGGACATCTCCCTCCGGGAACTGATGGGCCGCACAGAGGAGGAGGTGCTCGCGCACGAGGCGCGGCTCTGTGTGGATCAGCGCCATCACGTCCTGCAACTGGTCGCGGAAGCCGAAGGCGCCCCCGGACTGGTAGTATCCGCTCCGGGCCCAGAGACGGCAGGCGAGCGTTTGGTACAGGAGCCAGCCGTTGGCCATGATGTTGACGGACTGGTCGGGTGTTTCGACATTTACCGCGCCGAGAGCGCGGTTCCAGTACTGCCAGACCTTTTCAAGCGCGGCGCGCGCGGCGGCGGGTCCCCGGAAGCGCTGCGCCAGTTTGGCGGCGTCATCGCGGTGCCGCCCTGCGCCGAGTATGAAGACAAGCTCCCGCTCCTGCCCGTCGGCCAGTTCGAAGGGGACCTGGATGGCGGCACAGGGGTCCAAAGCGGCCCCCACCTGGCCTGAAAGTCGCGACCTGTTCATGGCGGCCGGATGCCGGAGCGTGCCGTTGCGGCCGATGAACTCGGTCCGGTCGCCGCTTAAGGTCCGGTTCGCATCGTCCGTGTTGAAGAAGGCGACCCGGCCGGCGAACTCCGTGTTGTACGGGTTCAGGGCGAAGAGCGCGCCGGTATCAGGGTCAACTTCGGTGAGCACGTGCATCCTCGATTTCGGCGGCAGGTCTCCCAGCACCCATTCCACATAGCCGGTGGCGGAGAGCCGGCGGACCCGGCCTGACTCGTTCCGCACTTTCAAAACCGTGAACTTGACCGATGCGTCCAGGGCAACATAAACAGTCACCTCTGATCTGACGCCGTCCTCGGTGTGTTCAAAGACGCTATAGCCGAACCCGTGACGGCTGGTGTAAGGCGTCGAACCGCGGCTGGGCAGCGGCGTGGGGGACCAAAAAAGGCCGTTCTCTTCATCGCGGAGGTAGAAGGCTTCTCCGCTCGAATCGCAAACAGGATCGTTGTGCCAGGGCGTGAGGCGGAACTCGTGTGCATTCTCGCTCCAGGTGTATGCAAGTCCGCTCTCCGAAACTACGGTCCCGAAGTCCGAATTTGCAAGGACATTCACCCAGGGCGCCGGCGTCACCTGTCCGTGCGTGGTCGTAATGATGTACTCGCGTCCATCAGGAGTGAACCCTCCCAGACCATTGAAGAACAGCAGGTCGTTGCGGGGCATTGCCGCGACCGGGGAGAGTCCGGCGCGAAGGGTCCGGGTCGGTTTGAGGCGAGGCATTATTACTTTCGCGATTCCGCGATGGTTGATCTGGTCCGCCAGCGGTCCCCAGCGGTCGCTGATGACGACACGAGCCGCTGTTTGAAGCAGAATGCGGTCCTCGTTCGATATCTGCTCGGCGACCCTTACAAAAATGCCGCCCGGCCGATCTGTCACGTTGGCCTCGAAACCCGCGTAGATCAGCCCCATGATCTGCTCCTGGAGCAGCTGCCGGTAACCGGCGCGATCTTCGTTCCAGATCACGAGGTCCACCGCCAGTCCTTTCAATCGCCAATACGCATGGGCCTGGACAAGCTGGCGAACCATGTCGATATTGGCCGGATCTTCAATTCTCAGAAGCACGATCGGCAGGTCCCCGGAAATGGCATATCCCCAAAGACCGGATTGCCCGCGGTTGTTTCTTTTGAGAATGCTCATATCGGCGCGCAGCGAGGAATTGGCGTACACGATCGAGCCGGCAAGGCGTCCATAGAGTTGCGCTTCGGTCTCGGTTGCAATGAGCTGTTGCAGCATCACCTGGCTGTGCGTCCATGCCAGATCGAAGACACGGTCCGCAAGACGCCGGTCCTGGTATTTCTCCACAAGGCCCGCGCAGACATCATGGGTTTCTCCGATGCCGGAGACCATATCTATCGTTGCCGACTGTTCCGGATCGAGCGTTATTCGATACCTGATCGAGACGATCGGGTCCAGCACCGGGCCCTCGCTTCCCGAGAGCGTTCCTGATAGAGTCGATCGACCGCTCATGGCCTGCGGATCGGCGACAGTCCTGCCCCGTCCGATGAACCGCATGCGGTCGGTCTCATATGACGTCTCTTCGACATTTGCCCCGTGCACGGTCATCAGATGAAACATCCACGGCTCAAACTCCGCAGCGGAGCGGGGCCGGCGTGTGCAGATAATTGCCTTTCGGTGGCTGAGGATCTCGGTCTTAACAAAAAGATTGCCGAAGGCCGGATGCAGCGCGTCCGCAACGGACGGGGCAAGGACCACCTCCGCGTAGCTGGTTACGTCGATCGTTTTGCGCTTTTTTGAGCGATTGATGATGATGGTCCGGCGCAGTTCAATATCATCCTCGGGTGAAACAACGATCTCCGTATGCGTTTCGAAGTCGTGATCGCGGCGACGAAACTCGACCCGGGCGTCGGTAAAAATCGCTTCATACGTATCAGGCCGTTTGAGCGTGGGCTGATAGCCGGTTGACCAGACTTTTCCGTTTGCAACGTCCCGGATGTAGCAGAATGCGCCCCAGTTGTCACAGGTGCTGTCTTCGCGCCAGCGGGTGATTGCAAAGCCCTTCCAACTGCTGTAACCGCCTCCGGCGTTCGTGACCATCACATGGTATCTGCCGTTTGACAGCAACTGGACCTCGGGTATCGGGGTGTCGGGACTGCTGAAAATGCGCACCGGCGTCTCCGTACCGCCGGAAGTCGCATGGATGCCGGATAACTCTGGGGTCTGCAAATAGAAAGCCGTGGCCCTTGGTATCCGCTCCTGGAGCAGAAGCCTGGTCGCCTGAAACAAAGGGTCCGACTCGAATCTCTTCTGCATGGGTCGGTCAAGGAGCAGATGGGCCAGGGAGAGGAGGCTCATTCCCTGGTGGTGCGCCATGAAAGACCGGACCACGACGCTCGTTTGCTTGCGCCGTTGCCGTGAAGGGGTGTAGTCGATCGCCTCATAAAAACCGTAGCGCGCCTCATAGCCTTCAGCGCTGAGCCTCTGCAGGTTCCGACACGCTTCCTCCGGCGCAACCATCAGCGCAAGCGCCGAGGCATAGGGCGCAACGACCAGATCATCGGCGAGTCCGCGTTTGAGTCCAAGGCCGGGCACGCCGAAAGCGCGGTACTGATAGTTCAGATGAACGTCGACGGTATTGAAGCCGGATTCCGACATGCCCCACGGTATGCCATGCTGTTTTCCATACTCTATCTGCCTGTCCACGGCGGCCCGGCAGGTCTGGTCGAGCAGCGTGTGTTCGTAGGACGGCATCACGAGAAGCGGCATGAGGTACTCGAACATAGAACCGCTCCACGAAAGAAGAAGCGGTTTTCCGCCTGTGGTGGTCAGCATACGCCCAAGGCTGAACCAGCTTTCCTGCGGCAGTTGCCCCTGCGCAATCCCCACGAAACAGCTGAGTCTCGCTTCCGACGCCAGCAGATCGTAGTAACTCGTGTCCCGCCTGCGATCTCCGACATTGAACCCGATAGCCAGTAAATGGCGCGACCGGTCATACAGGAAGTCATACTCGATACGGGCAAGTTCGCCCGCCTGCAGGGCCAGACGCTCCAGCGCCGCAAGCCTCCCAGCGGCGTGCCGGTCCCCGAGGGATGCCAGTTCGCGCAGCGTCGGAAGCTCATCGCTGTTGCTCATTGTCGACAAAGCGAAACAGGACAAATCATCGAGGGCGTCCCGGCATTGCCGGGCAAGGGCGGCCGCCCACCATTTCGCTTCGCTGCCGGAAGCGGGAACAACGGAATCCAGGCCCGCCTCCGCTTCGGCAGCGGATAGTACCAGCCGATCAAGGGACTGACGGGCAGCCATGAGTGTAGTCGGCGGGTAATTGAACGCGGACTCCACGTCCTTTTTGATCTGAGCGAGCGCGGACGGAGCTGCTTCTCCCGCAGCATCCATGAGTATCTTTAGTGTGTCGCTCAGCCCGTCAAACACCCGCGGCCCCAGGATCTTTTGATCGGGAAGCGCGAGCAGACCTGGACGCAACGTCAGCAGGCAAGCGGCGAGGTTGCCGCTGTCCACGGATGAAATATATTTAGGCATCAATGGTTTCAGAGACTGCGTATCGTACCAGTTATAGAAATGGCCCCGGTATCGTTCCATGGCTTCCATCGTGCGCAGCGCATTCTCCGTACGCTCAATGAGCTGTCCCACGGAAAGGTAACCGAAGTCGTACGCGGACAAATTCGCAAGCAGCGCGAGGCCCATGTTGGTCGGCGACGTACGATGCGCTACAACGGCAACTCTGTATTCCTGATAGTTATCAGGCGGCAGCCAATGGTCTTCAGGGCCGATGAAGTTCTCGAAGAACGCCCAGGTCCTTCGTGAAAGCTTCCGGAGAAAGAGAATCTGATCAGCCGTCAGCCTTGCTTCGCGGCGCGTGAGGGGCCGGCTGATCCACCACGCGATAAGAGGGGATGCAAACCAGAGGCCCAGGAGAGGCCAGGCCGCCGCTAAAGCGGACGGTCCCGAAAGCGACAGATAGATCACTGAAGCGGCGGCAACAACGGGGCCGATCCACATTGCCCGGCAGGATGCGGCGAGGCCTCCCTGGTCATTTCGGCTGTTGCTGTTTGCGCCGTTCGACGGATTCCATTCCAGAAATCGCCTTCGCGTGACCAGCATCCGCCAGGTAGTGCGCAGGATGGCATCGAGACTGAAGAACGACTCGTAAGGCAGGCAGACGAGCTCAAATGTCGCCTGAGCGAAGCTCCTTGCGGCGGAGCGCACCGCGGCGGATACGTGCTGACTCAGGAGCACGTCATCCGACTTCTGGAACATTTCTTGAAGAGAGGCGATCAGGGGCGGGAACAGGATAATTCCGATCACCGACAAGGTCCAGAACCATGGCGATGACAGGACCGTCCAGCCCAGCAGTAAGAGGAGCAGCAATGCCGAAGGCACGAGACTGCGCCTGAGGTTGTCGAAGATTTTCCATTGGGACAGTCCGGAGAGCGGGTTCTTCCGAAGGCGCGCACCGGGGTCGGGACCGGGCACACCCGACAGCAGCCACTGCGCGATCTGCCAATCCCCGCGAATCCAGCGTCGCCTGCGGCTCACGTCCTCGCTGTATCGCGAAGGGAACTCCTCGTACACCGTTATATCGCTCAACAATCCCGCCCGCGCATAACATCCCTCGATAAGATCGTGGCTGAGGATCCGGTTCTCGGGGAAGCGTCCGCGCAGCGCCTGCTCGAACGCATCGACGTCATAGATACCTTTGCCGATGAACGAGCCCTCGCGAAAGAGGTCCTGGTAGACATCGGAGACAGCTCGTGTATATTGATCGATGCCCGGGTCGTTGCCGCACATTCGCGCATACCGTGACCGGTTCGCGCTCGGCAGACTCACCGCCACGCGTGGCTGAAGGATGCCGTACCCGGCGGCAATGCGCTGCCTGGCTTCGTCGTACTGCGCTTGATTCAGCGGGTGCGCCATGGCGCCCACAAGCTGTCCCGCCGCATCGCGCGGCAACTGTGTGTCTGTGTCAAGGGTAATTACGTACTTCACGTTCGATAAGACCCCGGTGTCGCCTGCGATCACCGAGAAGCGCTCCCGGGGAATGCCGCTATTCCCGGCGCGCAGAAGTCTATTCAGGTCCGCGAGCTTCCCCCGCTTGCGCTCGTAACCCATCCAGACACGCTCCCTGGCATTCCATCGGCGCGGCCTGTGGAAAAGGAAGAACGCGTCGCTGTTTGCATTCCTGTACTTTTCATTCAGCCCTTCGATCCTTTTCCGGGCCAGCTGCACCAGCGGTTCGTCCTCCGGAAGTGTTTCCTCTGTCGCGTCTTGAAAATCGGTCAGTAGACCGAAGTGCAGGTTCTCGTCCCTGTTTGCCAGGAACCGGACTTCCAGCGCCTCGATCAGGTCCTCGATGTCCTGGGCGCTCACGAGCATGGTCGGGACCACGGCCAGGGCGCGCGCTTCCGGCGGGATCCCTTTGGAGAAGTCCATACGGGGCAACAGATGCGGCGGCGTGAGCAACGTGGCCAGCCAGTTCACCAGCGCCACCGCCGGCTGACTTGCGCAGAGCAGCGCGAGGATGCCGATCGCCGCGAGCTGCCAGTCACGTAAGCCGTCGGCATGCGCCCGTGCGAGGAAGAGACCGCTGAAGACCCCGGTCATCAACGTGATCGTGCCGAGATAAAAGAACAAAGGAAACGCGTAACCCACTCGCTGAAGAGACTCGGAAACGGAATGGCGCACCTCCACCGCTCGCTCGAGCTGAGGCAATCCCTTGTCGATCAGGTAAAAGCCGACATGGAATCCCCGATTGTCGGCTCCTTGACCGTTGTCTCTGTCGGCCATGGCTATGCGCGCAAGCTGGATGGCTTTGCTCGCCACCTCGTCTTCGGATAGCCGACTGTTTTTCGCCAGCTTCTCCACGACGTGACGGTAGCGATCACGGGTGGCAAAATCCATCCTGCCGTAGACGGCGCCGAGGTCCTCGCGCAAAACCTGTTCGACAACGCTCATCCCCTCGACGAACTCACGCCAGTCCGTTGCCCCCAGAAATCGGAGGCTGCCGATGCTGTTGCTTATGGAAACCTGGTCTGCAACCAGTTGCTGGCTCTCGGAACGCACCGACTGCTCAATCGTCAGGCCGGACTCGGAGAGCCGTTGCTCGATCCAGGTGAGCGGCAAGGCAAGGGCGGCATTCTGTCCCTGCAGCCGTCGCGTAAGCTCCGCAATAAAGGAACTCACCATCGGCGGGTCCGACCGCGCCATGTCCGCAATTATCAGGATGAGGTTTTTCGGGTCCTTCTCCACGGTCTCTCTCATCAGGTCCGCCCAATGACCTGCGAGGTTTCGGCCGATACTGTCGGCGGTGATCCGGGAGGCAACGCGCCGGAGATTCTCGATCAGCGCCAGGCGCAGCATAATGGGGATTGCCCACAATTCTCCCATCTTCAAGGGTGTGACGCTCTGGTAAGAGACAATGAAATTGCCGAGGTTTTCCAGATCCACCAGGCCATCGCCATGAGAAATCAGCTCCAGCGCAAGGTCATACACGCGGGGAAGCCCCGCCGATGGGCCGTTCAACAAGCGCGGCAACTCCCGGCTGTAACCCTTCGGCAAGTGCCTCTTGGCGGTGCGGATCTGTTCTTCGATCAGGTAGAAATTGTCGAGCAGCCATTCGCCGGCAGGCATGATCCTGCTGTCTTTTTTGACAGCCTCTGCCAGCATATCGCAGGTGGAAATAAGGACGCCTTCATTTTCAGAAAGCCGCCTCAGAAGTCTGTCCGGCGCATGTCCCGGCCCCAACAGGTGCGCGCCCGCCAGGGTCTTTCCATGCTTTTCCATCTGGTCTCTGCTATAAAGTTCGGAGCGCAACGGCTTGTCGCCGGCGTACTTTTGCGCCGGTAGGCTTCCGCGGAGTCCCGCCCTCAAAACGGGCAGTTTCCAGAGAATGGTTTTGAGGCTCTCTTTCAAGTTTGAGGTCTCCTTAATCATGCGCTCCCGTTCGCGCCTGACTTTGAAGCCGGGGACGCCGCGCATATTTCTTTGATTCGCTTTACAGCAGAGCTCGCGCCCTCACTTGTCGCATTTCTCCCCGCAGCAGCAGCCGGACTTGCCCTCCGCCTTTGCGCCCGCGGCGGCGGACATAAACTTTTGCCGACATCCCTCGCTGCAAAAGTAGGACGTCTTTCCATCGCGTTCTTCGTGGAGAGCGGTTGCCGGGTTGACGGTCATTCCGCAGATTGGATCTTTGCTCGCTGTTTTAGATGTTTCCATTGTCCTTCTCCTTTTTCGGCTGTTGCCGCCGCTGCCGTTTGATTGCGTTGCATTCCATTCGCGGCCGACTAATGCCTATGCGGCTCGGCCCTGGACGGCTCCGCTGACTGCGCTTCCTCCATGCACTTCATATCTTCGACCCGCGGAGCCGCAGGGCGTTCACGATCACCGAAACGGAACTGAAGCTCATCGCGGCTGCGGCAAAAATTGGACTGAGCAGGATGCCGAAAAAGGGATACAGCACGCCTGCGGCGATGGGAATGCCGAGGGCGTTGTACACAAAGGCGAAGAACAGGTTCTGCTTGATGTTCTTCATAGTGGCCCGGGAGAGGAGCCGCGCGCGCAGGATCCCGCGAAGATCGCCTTTCACCAGCGTTACTCCCGCGCTCTGCATGGCCACGTCGGTACCGGTCCCCATGGCAATGCCCACCTGTGCCTGAGCGAGGGCGGGAGCGTCGTTGATCCCGTCGCCTGCCATGGCAACAAAGCGGCCTTCGCTCTGCAACCGTTTTACGACGTCGGCTTTCTGATTGGGCAGGACCTCAGCGATCACATCGTCAAGCCTCAGCTTCTTCGACACCGTTTCGGCGGTGGTCTTGTTGTCGCCCGTGAGCATCACGACACGGATGCCGTCATCATGAAGAAGTTTCACCGCCTCAAGCGTTGTTTCCTTTATCGGATCAGCCACGCCCAGAAGACCAGCCGCTTTTCCGTCCACGGCAACGAACATCACGGTCTGGCCGTCCTTTCGCATCTCTTCGGCCTTTGTTGCCAAATCTCCGGAATCGATGCGCAGTTCGTCGAGAAGCGCACGGTTGCCGAGCGCAACAACATGACCATCTACTTTTCCGACAACTCCTTTACCGGTCCTGGATTGGAAGTCCTCCGCCTTTTTTGGCGTGACGCCTTTTCCCTGGGCTCCTGCCACGATTGCCGCCGCAAGCGGGTGTTCGCTGCCCTGCTCGATACTCGAAGCATACAGGAGAACCGACTTCTCGTCGTATCCGTCATTCGTCGCCACGGCATTCAGTTTCGGTTTTCCCATCGTGAGCGTTCCGGTCTTGTCCACCACAAGGGTGTCCACCTTTCTCATTAATTCGATGGACTCGGCATTCTTAAACAGCACGCCTCCGCCGGCGCCTTTGCCCATGGCGACCATGATGGATACCGGCGTTGCGAGCCCCAGGGCACAGGGGCAGGCGATGATCAGCACCGCAACGGCGTTTACGAGGGCGTAGACGAAGCGGGGTTCAGGCCCGAACCAGGCCCAGACGATAAAGGTGATGACCGCAATCGAGACCACGACCTGCACGAAATAACCGGCGATGATGTCCGCCAGTTTCTGTATCGGCGCGCGGCTGCGCTGGGCCTCGGCCACCATGTGCACGATCTGCGCAAGAAGGGTCTCGGAACCCACCTTCTCGGCCTTCATGATGAGAGAACCGGTCCCGTTCACAGTGGCGCCGACAACTCGGTCGCCTGCATGTTTTTCAACGGGGATCGGCTCACCGGTGATCATGGATTCGTCGATGGCGCTCGTGCCTTCAATAACCACGCCATCTACCGGAACCTTTTCACCTGGCCGGACGCGCAGCTGATCGCCTGCCTGAACCTGTTCAAGCGGCACGTCCGCCTCAGTTCCGTCCTTCATGCGTCGCGCTGTTTTTGGCGCCATCCCGAGCAGGGCTTTGATGGCTGCGCCTGTCTTGCTCCGGGCCCGGAGTTCCAGCACCTGTCCCAGCAGAACGAGGGACACGATGACGGCTGCCGCCTCAAAATAGGTCTCCACCTCTCCACTCTTACCGCGAAAAGACGCGGGAAAAAGATGGGGAACAAGCATTGCCACGATGCTGTAGGCATATGCTACGCCCGTGCCGAGGCCGATGAGGGTGAACATGTTGGGGTTCCAGGTTATGACCGACTGCCACCCGCGAACGAAAAAAGGCCACCCGCCCCAGAGCACAACAGGTGTTGCAAGGACAGGTGCCAGCCACTTGAGTATCTCCATGGATATGAACTTCCCGGGCGCGATCGCGGGGATGTAGCCGCCCATGGCGATATAGACCAGCGGGATCGACAGAGCGACACTGATCTTGAACCGCCGCGTCATGTCGATGAGTTCGGGGTTTTCCTGCTCATTGGCGGAAATGGCGCGAGGTTCGAGCGCCATGCCGCAGATGGGGCAGCTTCCCGGCGCGTCGCGCACGATCTCCGGGTGCATGGGGCAGGTCCACTCGGCTTTTACAGGGTCTGTTCCCTTCATTGGCGCCTCCCGTGCGAGAGACAGCTGGCCGTACATGATCTTCGTTTTTCTCCACTCTGCCGGTTAAGGGGCCATCAGCGTCGGCCATGGACGCGATGCAATGCGCGAATAGCGGTGATGACCATGCCTGCAATTCCGCTGATAATCATTGCTTCACCGAGTCTATGGTGCCAGCCGCCCATGGGGGTGATCAACAGCATCGAGCCGCCGATCACCAGTGCCGCTAAAGCGATGGCTCTCGTGAGCCGCTCGAGATTACGGTTGAAACGGTCGCCCACGGTCTCCAAACCCGGAAGCCGGCCCAAATTCCCTTCAGCGATTCGTCGCAGGACGCGCCGTGTGTCGCCGGGCGCATCCATGATCATGCGCTCCAGTTCGCGCCCGACCTTGAACGTCTTGTCCTGTATATTCTCCAGCGAAAAGTGTTTCGCGGTCAGACGTGTGATCTCTTCGCGAAACGATGCCATGTAGTTATAGTCGGGGGCAAGCTGCCCTATCAGGGACTCCAGGATAACGAACGCGCGCGTGAGCAGAAAGAATTCGCTGGGATTGTGGACCCCGTTTCTGGTTCCCGCGTTCATCAGCGAATCGAACGTGTCCCCTATTGAAACCTCCGTCAGGTCGCTCCGGTGAATCTCATAGAGCACTGCCTTTATGTCCACCAACAGCGCCGCGCGATTGACGTTCTCGCTCGTTGGCGCCATCTCGAGATAGGCCTCGGTGGCGGCCCGCGCATCGCCTTTGACGATCGCGTCGAGCAGAAGAGTAAGCGATTCACGCATCGGCTCGTCAAGCTCGCCCGTATTCCCGAAATCGAGAAGGGAAAGCCGCCCGTCGGGCAGAACGAACACATTTCCGGGATGGGGGTCGGCGTGAAATAACCCTTCTTCAAAGATCGTCTGCAGCATCAGTTTTTCCAGCGTGTTGATCGCCCGCGGTATCGCTTCCGGGTGCTCCCTGGCGTAATGGTCGATCCGTTCGCCCGCTGAAAACTCCAGCGTGAGCACGGTTGCGCCCGAACACTCCGCCACGACACCCGGGATCCAGAGGTCCTTGACATCCGCCAGCGCGGTCCGAAAAAGCACTATGGAACGCGCTTCGCGGCTGAAATCGGTTTCCCGGTTCAGGGTCTTGGCGAATTCACGCACCACAACGGGAAAATCGAGCGCGCGAAGACGCGGAAAAAGCCCTTCTGCCAGCGATACCAGGTAGGTCAGCGCCGCCATATCCCTGTTGATGATCGCTTTCAGTCCGGGCCGCTGCACCTTCACCGCCACATGACGCTTGTCCTGCATTGTCGCCTCATGCACCTGGGCGATGGTGGCGGCGGCCAGCGGCGCCTCGGTGAACGATGGAAACAATGTTGACAACGGAGCGCCCAGTCCGGTTTCTATCACCGCACGCACGGCGTCCATGCGCATTGCCGGCAACTCGTCATGCAGCAGCTCCAGCTCGTCAATGTAAGCGTCCGGCAGAAGATCGCGCCGCATCGCGAGCACCTGCCCGAATTTTATAAAGACAAGCCCCAGTTCCTCGAAGGTTTCCCGGACCTCTTTCGGCGCCGGCCAATGCTTCCTGCCGAACAGGCCGCCCAGGAACTTGTGCCGGACGAGTACGCACAGGATCTGCAGGAGACGCGGCGCCGCCCGCAACAAGCCGATTTTTTTTGTCTCGATCATTGCCGTCATACGCTCCTCCCAAACCCACCTCTTCCTTTTCCCCGAGGGGAGAGGGTCGGGTGGGGGGTTTTAAGTCGCCGTTGAGCCGACTCGCCGACGTGGATGTCGCATAAAACATGCAACACTACCGCATTCACGGCAACCACGACGTCATTCGCCGCTTACTTACTCCCGCAGCAGCAGCCTAATGTTTATGGGGCTCGGCCTTGGACGGCTCGGCTGACTGCGAATCTTCCATGCACTTCATGTCCACAGGCATCGACATCATCTTCTGCATCTTTTCCTTCATCTGCTCCATGTCCTTCATCATTTGCTTTTTCTCGGCACTGTTCGGCCCCTTGATCATCTTTTCCTGCATTGCCATCATGTCCATCATCAGCTGCATCGTTTCCTTCTTTTCTTCCATCATTTGCTTCATCATCGGCTTGCATTTATCCATCATCACCTTCATCATCCCTTCGTCCATCTTCATACACGGATGATCCGTCTCACCCTTCTGCCCGCTTTTCATGCCGCTGTCTGTCTGGGCAAAGCCATACCGGCCGACCAAGGCCACAATAAAAAAACAACTCAGGGCGACCAACAGAATTCTTTTCATCTCATACCTCCTTGGTATTCATATCCAGATTTATAATCCCCACGACTAGCCTGCTTCACCTCAAACCTCTCAATTTGATCAAACACCTCCTTTATTCTCCTTGGTAATGTTTGCGCATTGTCATTCACTTATTTTCCTTCGTGGCCGACATGGATGCTTGCTCAGCGGCGTTATGGACCTCGCGCGTATTCTGATCTCTTTTTTCGGCGGATTCCTGCTTGTGTTCCACGTTTCCGCGATCCTGCCGTCGATCTTCGTTATTACGCATCATAAAAACCATGCCGAAAAGCATCATCCCGACCATAAGCACGATTATAACTCCTGTTACAACTTCTCCTCTTTGGTTCTTCATGGTTTGCCCTCCTTGTGAGATAGTGAAGCAATGAATGTGCCGCCGTCCAGTCTTCATAAACGTCCATCGTTCCTTTCCATGACTTTGGGGCCCGACTGCCCGAACATGTACGCCACCCCCATGCGCGGCATGAAGGGGTCGCTGACGTCGGTGAGTCCGAACGCGGGCTCAAAACGCGCCGACCAACGGGAAGATATGACATAGGAGAGAACAGCGCCTAGGTAATGTTGCTGGGCGTTCCGGTCGAAGCCGAACCGAGGCTCATCCCCCAGCGCTCCGATCATCTCCAAGCCATAGCCCAGGCGGCTCAGGGAAAGCGCCGGTGGCGCAGTCATGGCAGATATTTATCCAGTTCATGCCGGATCTCCTAGAAGCCGCGGTTAACCTTCCCTGACGGCAACGGGTGGAACTGAGGTCGAAGATACATAACGGTCGCCAAACATTTCATCAGACACTTGAAGGAAGATCGCACACCGCCCAAACCGAGAAATGCGCGCCCTTTTTCTGTCCAACGCCGACCGCGCCTTTGGTAAGATAGAGCGCCCACGCCCAGTCAGGTTCGAACATGCTGGTGGTTGAGGACCAGTAGCCTTCCCTGATATCCCTGAAGGGATGTCCCTGAGGAAGCGCCGGACTGTGCGCACTGCAATCCACGAGCGATTCCAGTTCATTGATGTTCGGCAGCCGCCAGGAATATGCCTCGCCTTGCTGTTGGTTGAGGTCTATCACTGCCTTGAGCGCTTCCTCCCATGTCGACAGGCTTCCCGTGAGATCGGCTGATGAGCGCCAGCAGAGCTTCGTGAGCCGATCAACGATCATACTTTCCGCCTCCTCAAAGCGGGGTTCAGGCCATGGAGTTCCTGAGCGGAATTCTCCGTCCTGTCCCGAGCCCGCGCAGGCAATGAGCCGTCCCATTGCGTCATAACACCGGGTTTGGCCGGTGGCAGGCAGCAGGTCCCCTTTTCCCCGAACAGGCCAGAGCAGGAAGAACTGCTCCTTCCGGCCGTAAAACATTCGTGCGCCTTCCATATGTATGTACCACGCATAGTCGGCGCTGATCGCCGCGGTCGTGGACGTCCAGTACCATCCGCTGAATACGTTTAAAAAGGGATGCCCCTCCGGCAAAGCCGGCATCCTGGTCTGGTGACTCATAAGGCTTCGGAGTTCACGCCGGTTGGGAAGACGCCAGTCGGAAAAACCGGATACCTTGTCACGATTCATCGTCGCAATGTGATCAAGGGCTTCCTGCCAGGCCAGGGGGAATTCAGACATATTGGCGTCTCTTGTCCAGACGAGTCCCGTCAGCCGGTCGCGGACCGCATCGTCAAGGACCTCAAAGCGCGGCACAGGCCAGGACACGCCGCTTCTGAATTCCCCGTCCTGTCCGCTCCCCATGCAATCGATCATGCGGCCCATCGCATCGTGGCAGGTTATCTGCCCTGTCTGGAGAAAAGCGCTCATAACGGTCTGCATTTCTATTTTCGTTTCATCATATACACGACACCCACAACAACGAGAATCAAGAGGATGATCCCGACCCCCCCTCCATAGCCCATGTTCCACCCCCACCCACCGCCCATCATGTTGCCGCCTTGACCGCTGTTCATCCGGGCAAATGCCAAAGCGCGTAAAACACACAACACCGTAATCACCATCACCGATGTTTTCATCCTTGTCCTCCTGAACGCGCCACCTGAAGCGGCATGTACTCTTTGGTGTTTGTATCGCCTTTTTTCCTTATTCATGTGGAAGCCTTTCTCCGACCTGCAAATTATCGCCTCACAATGAGTACGGGGATTTTCGCATCCTTGTGCATTACGCCGTACGTAACGCTGCCGAGCACGGCCGCCTTGAGGGCGCTTTTGCCATGAGAGCCCATAACAATCAGGTCAACTTTTGACTTTGTCGCCTCGTGCAAGATTTCTTCCACAGGATGCCCTGTCCTTATTGCCGCTTTGAAATGAACGTGATTGCGTTCGCAGAGCCTTGCTATCCTGTCCGTGGCGGCTTGAGCTGATTGCTTCAGATAATCTTCGACAGCCTCTCTTACATGGGTCGGTGAAGCGGAAGCGGAAACTGCCTGTTCAACAAGGAAGCGTTTATCGATGACGCTCAGCAGCGTTAAAGATGCGCCTGTTTGCTTCGCGAGACCGACCGCATACGTTGCCGCCTTCTGTGACACTTTTGAACCGTCTATTGGTACAAGAATCTTTGAAATCATACATCCTCCTTTTCCCATTCATTCGATTGGCGCGCTCAGTAATGCAACTTCATGGTCAGGTCCAGGTTCTGCCCGTCGTATGGAAAGCTGGCGGCGGAGAACGAAGGCGTGCCGAGAAATTTTTTCGCGTCGTTCGAAAAACCGTAGCCTTCCTTCGGGACCCCCAGCGCGTTGGTGTCAAGCTTGCCGTTCATATTTTCATCATGAATGACGACCATCGCATACGTCCCCGGCGGAATGTCTTCAAAGTCACAGCGCGCCTGCGCCTTCCGGATCTTTATTATCATAACATTCGTCGCCGAGTGCAGGAACTCGGAGGGGAAACCCGCCGGCGACTCGAAAAGCGCGCACGCCACGGTTCCTTTGCTGTTTCGTATGTCCAGGATCTTCACGTGAATTCCGGGGCAGGGTGTTTGGGCAGGGGCTTCCCCCGGAAGATTCGCAAACACCAGAACCGCCGACAATATCGCATATAGAATGTTCATAAATACCTCCCTTTTCAAATACCTGATTGCGCGACTCACCGCCCGCGAAGGCGTGTGTGTCATTCCTCCGGATCGAGCGTTCGCTCTTTACCGGTCCGGTTGTTTTCACGGGCATATCCGCTTATGAGCATCATGAAACGAAGCAGACCGTAGCTGATCCAGCTCATGATCCGGAAATAAGCGGGCTGCTGCTTCCATCCGTCTTTCATGATCCGCAGACCGTCGGTCTCCATGGTCCGTTTCAGGTTTTGCGTCAGCGTCGCGCCGAATTCCGCGTCATCGACCACCACATTCGCTTCGCGGGACAGCAGCAGGCTGAACGGGTCTATATTCGAAGACCCCACCGTCGCCCAATGCCCGTCTATCACCGCCGCTTTGGAGTGCAGGAAGCTCCTGCGGTATTCATAAATTTCGATGCCCGCGCCAAGGAAACTGCCGTAGAGCGCCCGCGAGGCATGATGCTGAAGAAAAAATTCCATCCGCCCCTGCAGCAGCAATATCACCCGTACGCCGCGCCCGGCCGCATTGATAAGCGCATGGCGAAAATCGAGCCCCGGCAAAAAGTAGGCGTGCGCGAGAAGTATCTCCGACTGCGCCTGCTCAATCGCCCGCATATACGCCGCCTCGATGTCCCGGCGATGGCGGAAGTTGTCCCGCACCAGAAAGGCCGCGCTCATGTTTCCCCCGGCGGAGGTCGCGCCGGGAAGCGTCCGGTCCCGGACCGTCCCCTCGCGAAGATAACTCCAGGCCGTCATCGACCACAGGCGCTGGGCGGACAGGCGGATCACGTCCACCAGCGGTCCTTCCACGGCTACCGCATAGTCGAAGCGGGGCGGCATGTCGCCGGTCCTTTCCTTGTCGTCAATAATGTTGATTCCTCCGACAAAGGCTGTCTCACGGTCCACGACCGCGAGCTTCCGGTGCATCCGGCGCAGGCGCTTGCGCCTGAACGTCCAGGGGGATATCCTGGGCCTGTAGACGATCACCTTCACGCCATCCGACCTCAGCCGGTCCAGCACGTGTTGCGGCAGGTCCTTGGACCCGTAACCGTCAATCAGCACATAGGCGTTGACGCCCCGCAGTACTGCGCGCTTCAGCGCGGCCGCGATCCGTTGTCCTGTGTCGTCATTTTCGTAAATATACGTTTCCAGATAGATATCATGTTTTGCCCGGTCGAACGCAGCTTCGAGGGCGGGAAAGTAGGCTTCACCGTTCTGCAACAGGGTGACCCTGTTTCCCGGAATAAAGCGGGAGACGCTCGAGGCCAGGACCGCTTGATACAAACTTCGGCGATGTCGTTTTCTACGGGACATGACAATTACCTGTTTCTCCTCTCCTCTGGGATAATTCGCCGCCGCCGTTAACGGCTCACTGATTCTTCTTCGGGTCTTTAATCAGTTGGGTCAGAAGCCTGAGCTGTTCCTGCTGCATTGAAATAAGCTCGCTCCATTGCTTTTCCCGCAGTAAATCAATTTTCTCGTCCTTTCGGCGAGATGATGAGCAACATGTTTTTCCTGTGCGCCAAGCAGCTCATATTTCGTGCGAAACAATTTTTCAGATATTTCCACTTCTTTCCTGTTCATCGTTCCATCCTTTCTTTACCGCGACAGTTAAAAGACGGGGCTGACCCGTAGGTCATCATTCGTTTGCGCCGTCAGAACGGCTTGGCGCCGCCGGCGCCGTCGCGGACGGTTCCTGCCCGGTTTCAGCCGCTTTCGAACCATACTCCTGCGAGTACACCCACGTGAACTCGGCCCCGAGCAGGAAGATCTGCGCCGAAAAATAGACCCACACCATCAAAACGACCAGAGAACCCGCGGCGCCGAAACCGGACGAAACGCCGGCTTTGCCAAGATAAAGACCGATGAGAAATTTCCCGATTTCGAACATGAGCGCGGTTACCGCCGCGCCGATCCACACGTCCCTCCAGGCGATTCCGGCGCGCGGCATAAACTTGTAGATCATCGCAAAAAGTAAAGTCGTGGTCGCAAAGGAGATGCTGAAATTAATCGCCTGATAAAATACTTCCCCGCCTGCCAAAAAATAAATATTATTCAGTTGGCCGAATACGGCGATCGCGGCGCTGATTAACAGCGAGACCAGCATGAGAAATCCCAGGCCCAGCACCATGCCGAAAGAAAGCAGATGCGTGCGCAGCAGCGCCCATATGCCGTTCTCTTTCGCGGACGCGGGAACGCGCCAGATGCGGTCAAGGTCGCTTTGCAATTCCGCGAACACCGTTGTTGCCCCGATAACCAGGGTAAGGACGCTGATCGCCGTTGCAAAGATGTCCCGACCCGGCCCATGCGCGCTTTTCAGCAGGCCCTGTACCGCCAGTGCGCCTTCCCGCCCGATAAGGCCTTGCAGCTGGGCGACGATTTCTCCGCGGGCCGCTTCCTTGCCAAAAACAAGTCCGGCCACTGCAACGGCGATTATGAGCAGCGGGGCCAGCGCGAAGAGCGTGTAGTAGGCCAGCGCCGCTCCCATACTCGGTGCGTAATCGTCCACCCAGGCGCTTACGGATTTCCTGATCAGGTCCCGGATCTGCCCCGGGTGAAACAGAAAACGCGACGGCCCGCTTTTCTCGCGTGTATTCATTTTTATGCTTTGCTTCCTACTGCCCATCGCGCAACCAGCGGTTTCATTCAATAATCCGCCTGAATCCATACGTTTGAATATTCAGAAGTACTGTTTATCGGCAATGCTGTTTGCAATGACCGCCGCCTTTATGTTTTGCATTGCTTCAATTTCCTCCGGCACGCCCCGCATGAACGGACCGATCACCTCATCAAATTTATCGACGAATTTTCTTATCTTTTGCCGCGCATCCTCGAATTTTTTCTGATCCGCGGAAAGGGAAACGCCGTCATGGTATTTCTCGTAAAAAAGCAATAATTGATTTGCATATTCGCCTGTCAGGCCGGCGCTCTCTTTAAAGCTGCCTGCGACGTCGCTCGTTGCGTCGCAGAGTTCCACAATCCTCTTCGATCTGGCGGGGGAGGGGGCCGCGCTGATCAAGTCTTTCGCATCGTTTGACAACGTGAACAGCGCATTCAGCAGCTTTTTGGACTTGCTGCTGTAGCTGTCCAGCATCCCGTAAATAAGTTGTGAATCTTCGTAAGCCTGCCTTGACGCTTCAATATCCTGCAGGGTATTGATGGTTTTTTTTGCGACCCGCGCCCTGTGTTTGTCGTCGACGCCTCCGTACATTTGACCTAACGTCCCGATATTGCCCAATAGTATCAATCCGGCGCCGCTCCCGATAATCGCCGCGGCCGCGTCGCTGGAACTGCCGCTTTTTTGCTGGGAGAGCAGGAATGCGCCGATAAGCAGGGCCGCGGGGCCCGCCGCGTCCGTCCATTTTTTAACTACATCCCAGTTGTTTTCAATATCTCTATTGGACCATACATCCGTGGCTCTTTTAAATTGCAGGTGGACCGCCGCTCCCGGCGTTGTATCGAATATATCTCCGGGACCGGTTGAGTGCTGCAGCAGAACAAGTGATATTTGGGACAGGAGACATTCGCCCGGATCAGGCGACTTGCAGCCAAAGGGCTCGGCGGACAGCTCGTGGGCCTGCTGCGGCGATGTCTTTTCCCTTAACAATGAAGGTTTATTGGCAACAAGCCGGGAGAGTATGACCAGGCGTTTCGAATCTTTTCTCCATTGTTCAGGCGCCTTTGATAACTCTTCATCACCCGCCCCGACCGTGCGGGTCGATGCAAACAGGAAAAACAATAAGAGAAAAATGGCATGGGAAATAGTTTTATTAATCATAATTAAACCTTCGATCAAAGTACCGGCGCCGGCAATGCGACATGGCTATCCATTGAAAGACTATTACAACTATCGTGCCAGGGGAGAACTGCTGCTCTGCGGGGACAATACATTGATTGTAAAGAATATGATGAATAATGCGATACCGCGGTAAAGGGAAACCATCAAGGGTGGTCGTCGTATTTAACAGAACCGTCAAATGTGACGGCCGTGAGGAGGTAATATATTGTAATTCCTGGGCTGTATATTAATTGCCAATACCCGCCGAAACGTCATCTCATTGCGGATTCAGGGATATTATACCGATCATCCATAGTGACCCCTTCGCCAAACATGCCATCCCTTCCGATCGGTCCCTTCCCGTCATTCCAAATCATTACCGCCGTCAGTGCAGGACCCTGTCGCATCCTGATCAAGATACCACATGCTGTTCCCCATGACAGGCCGTACCAGCCCGGCGGGCAAACCCCCGGGATTCCCCTCCGCGAGGATGCTTCTGATCACGTTCCGTTTGGCCGTTCCGGCGGCGAGGAACAGCACCTGCCCGGCGTTATCGATCACGGGAAGCGTGAGCGTTACGCGGTCATGCCTCTCCTTGCCTGGAAACACGGGCACTGCCAATCTATCTGTTTCTCCAACCTGCGGAAAGCCGGGGAACAGCGACGCCGTATGGCCGTCCTCGCCCACTCCCAGAATGACAAGGTCCATCGCAGGGAATCCATTCTTGCCGAAAAAAGCCCTCAGGTCCCGCTCATAATCCTCCGCGGCCCGCTCTGCTCCGTACTCTGCCTTGATCCGGTGAACATTCCCCCCGGGAATTGCGATGTGGGAGAGAAGCAGTTCGGAAACAAGCCGGTAATTGCTGTCTTCATGCGCCCGGGGAACACACCGCTCGTCAACCCAGAACAGGAATGCATGCGTCCATTCTATTTGATCACAATACGGTTTCTCCGCCAAAAGGCTGTAGAGTTCTCCCGGCGTGCCGCCTCCGGATAACGCAGCGGTAAATCGACCGCGTTCCGAGACCGCATTACTGGCGAGCAATTGAAAGGTGTCGGCCGCCGCCCGGCTGAGCGAATGTATATCGGGATAAATACGGACAACTGGTCCCGTGCCGCCGATCACAGTGATCTCCACGAGCGCCCATCCTGCGTAATGATCCGTTTACCGTCATCGGGGCCGTCGCTGCCCGCGGGATAGATCGGAACGGGCCGTGAATTCGCCTCGCTCTCCAGCCGTTCAATAACCGGGGTCAGGAGCCGCCACGTCTCCTCAACGCTGTCCGCACGGGTGAACAGCATGTGATCGTCAAGCATGCAGTCCAGCAGGACCCATTCATAGGCGTCCAGAAGAACGCCGCTGTCGTAGGCAAAATCAAGTTCAACAGGACGGAGGCAGATCTTTGAACCCGGCTGTTTCGTCTGGAGCGTGAGGGTCATTCCCTCATCCGGCTGGAGCCGAAGCACCAGAACGCCCGGTTCGATGGGTCCGCCGATGCTCGGCGGAAACATGAAGTAAGGCACCTGACGGAAGCAGACAGCGATCTCGGTTTTCCTTGCCCTTAGCCGCTTGCCCGACCTGAGATAGAACGGCACGCCGTTCCAGCGCCAGTTGTCGATGAAGACCTTCATGGCTCCGTAGGTCGGCGTTCCGGAGCCCGGGGCCACGCCTTCCTCGTCGCGATACGCCGGCGTCGGGACTCCGCTGCCGGTCCCCTTGCCGTATTGGCCGATGGCAACGACCTCTTCCAGCCTGTCGAGCGGGAAGGGGCGAATGGAGCGAAATACCTTCACCTTCTCATCCCTGACCCGGTCGGCCTTGAAGACCGAGGGAGGCTCCATGGCGGTGATGGCGAGAAGCTGGAGCATATGGTTCTGGAACATGTCGCGGATCACGCCGGCCTGATCGTAGTACCCGGCACGATGGTCCACACCCAGGGTCTCGGCTGCCGTGATCTGAACATGATCGATATACCGCCTGTTCCAAAGCGGTTCAAAGATGGAATTCGCGAACCGGAACATCAGGATATTCTGGACCGTTTCCTTTGCCAGATAATGGTCGATACGGCACACCTGGTGTTCCGCGAAATGCTCATGCACCGCCTTTTCCAGCCGGCGGGCGGAATCGAGGTCCCGTCCGAACGGCTTCTCGATCACGATCTGGTCCCTGCTCTCCCCTTGCCGGGCAAGACCGGTATTGCCGAGGTTCATGATGATATCCTCAAACACGGTCGGTGGAACAGCAAGATAGAATATGCGCTTTCCCCCAGTGCCATGTTTTTGCTCAAGCGCCGGGAGTATGTCGCGAAGACCGCTGATGTAGGTTGCCGGATCACCGTAATCGAGCGTTTGATAATACAGTTTATCGGAAAAATCACTCCATCGTTCCTTATCAACTTCCCCATGAAAGGCGTCCGTCACCGCGCGAAGCATGCCCTCGCAATATTGCTCCCTGCTCATGGGGTCCCTGCCGGTCCCTGCGATGAAGAACCGGTCCGGAAGCATCCCGCTGATGAACAGGCGATAGAGCGAAGGCAAAAGCTTTCTCTTCGTCAAGTCGCCGGAGGCTCCGAAGATAACGAGACAACAGGACCCGGGCATCTCGATCTCACAAACTTTTTTCGCGTTTGCTTTTGAATTATCCGCTTCCATAAGGTTATCGCATCAAAGCGTTCCAGTCAGCGGAAAACTTTTCCATGCCCTTGTCCGTCAGCTCGTGATGCAGATCAAAAGTTTCCCAGGGTTGCGAGAGGTCGAGTTCGCGAAACGGTATCGCCTTCAGATCTTTCGTGTCATAGCGGTAATCATTGCCCGGAAGAGACAAGCCCTTCTCCCCCCAGAGCTTGATGATCTCAAAAGGCGCGGTGATGATGTCCGACCTGAGCTTAAGCGCGCAGAGAAAATGGTCCATGGTCCTGACACTGGCGGTCAGCACCTCCACGTGGCCGTCGCCCTTCCGGTACATCCTGATGACGTTGGCAATAAGGTCCATGCCGTTCTCACCCCGGTCGTCGAGCCTGCCGATGAAGGGCGAGAGAAATACCTGCCCCTTTTTCGCGCCCTTCGTTGCCCCATACACGGCAGCGGCCTGCTCCTGGGTGAAGACCAGGGTGATATTCACCCGGAGACCCGCCTTGATCGCCTCATGCGCCGCTTTGAGCCCTTCCTTTGACGCCGGGAACTTGACATGGGCGTTCGGAACCCACGCAAACATTTCCCTGCCCTGCTTCAGCATTTCCGCTGCTTTCGTTTTTCCGTCAGCATAGACCTCGATTGACACAGAACCCCGTGGAATGAGGCCGGAGAGCTCCGTTACGACACCGCGGTAGAATGTGAAGATCTCCTCCTTGCTGAACTTGTTTCCCTGATCAAGCCTTTTCCGGGCTTCGGGATTTTTTGCGATGAGCGTGGGGTTCGTGGTCTGGCCGTCGAGAAATCCGATCTGCTTCAGCACGGCCTTTGTTTCCCCGGGATTTCCCCCGTCCAGAAAAAGTCTCGATGTCATGGTTTGCGGTTTCATAGCAGCTCCTTTACTTTTTTCACGATCGCTTTTCTCGATATTTCTTCATAGTCCAGAAGTTCCTTTGGTTGCCCGCTCTTCGGCATCCTGCGCACTGCCAGGGAATGAATGGACACGGGGATCATTGATAGTGCGCTCCTGACCGCCTCACCCATGCCGCCTTCGGGATAATGATCTTCCACGGTGACGATTGTTTTCACGGCTTGTGCGGCTTCGGTGAGCGTCTGAACGTCGATCGGCTTGATGCTGAACAGGTCGACCACGCGGATGAAAATATTTTCCCTTTTCAGTTCTTCATACGCGGCAAGGGCCTCATGAAGGGTAATACCCGCGGCGACAACGGTGACCCTGTCCTGGGTGCTTTGCTTCAGGATCTTGCTTCCGCCGATCTTGAAAACCTCGTCGTTCGGGTAGAGCACGGGGGTGTCTTCCCGCGTCATGCGCAGGTACACGATCCCCCGGTGTTTTGCCGCTTCTTCCACCAGCTTTTCCGCGGAGACCGCGTCCGAGGGATAGAACACAACACTGTCCGGAATAGTCCTGAACATGGCAATGTCCTCAAGCCCCATCTGAGATGACCCGTCCACTCCGATGGATACGCCCGCGTGGGAACCGCAAAACTTTACATTAGCATTTGAGTACCGGCTCATCCGGATCTGGTCGAAGGCGCGGGAGAAAAAGGCGGCAAAGGTCGAGACAAAGGGGATCCTGCCCCGGATGGACAGGCCCAGGGCGGCCCCAACCATGTTCTGCTCGGCGATATACATCTCGAAAAACCGGTCCGGATGCGCATTCTTGAAAAGCTCGGCAAAGGTTGAATTGCCCACCTCGGCGTCCAGCACAACTATGTCCGGGTACGCCTGATAAATGCGCGCAAGCGCCGAGCCGTAGGCGTGGCGCGTGGAAACAGCTTTGTCCGCTGAATACGAAAGAGCTGTTGCCGCTCCCGGCACTCTCACGGCAGGCTTGCTGTCATCGGGTTTCCGCATCTCTCCCCGGAGCGTTTTTTCCACCGGACCCAGTTCGGCAAGGGCCTTGACGAGTTCTTCTTTCTTGAGCGCCTTGCCGTGCCAGCCGTTCTTCCCTTCGATGAACGATACGCCTTTGCCTTTTTCGGTCTTCGCGATCACCATGACCGGCCTGTCCCGCGCCTGGGCCGCCTGTTCATAGACTGAATAGATCCGCGCCAGGTTGTGTCCGTCCACGATGATCGGCTCCCAGCCAAAGGCCGCGACTTTTTTCTCATACGCCGTGAGGTCGTGCCCATACATGGTCTCGCCGCGCTGGCCGAGGCGATTCACATCGATTATGCCCACAAGATTATCCAGCTTGTAGAATGCGGCGAGCTCCATTGCCTCCCAGACAGAGCCTTCCGCCATTTCGCTGTCGCCCAGGAGCACATACGTACGGTACGGAAGCTCGTCGATATATTTTGCGTTCAGGGCCATTCCGAGCCCGATGGAGAGCCCCTGGCCCAGCGAACCCGTGGCCGCCTCGGTATAGGCGAACGCAGGGGTCGGGTGCCCCTCCAGCGGGCTGCCGAATTTCCGCAGGGTCATCATCTCCTCTTCCGTCACCTTCCCGGCCGCAAGCCAGAGCGAGTAGAAGAGCGGAGAAGCGTGGCCCTTGGAAAATATGAGCCGGTCGTTGTCGGGGCGCCTGGGATTGTCCGCGTCAAAACGGAACATGCCGCCGAACAGCAGGACGGTCATGAGGTCCGCTGCCGAAAGGGAAGACGAGGGATGACCGGAACCGGCTTCTGTGGTGGAAACGAGACTGTAGTAGCGGATCAGCCTTGCGAGCTTTTCCAGTTTTTGAATATCTGCCATGATGCTGCTCCCTGTAACAGAACAGTATTGTCAATCGGCGCGCCTGCGACTACGCGGAGTGGCGGACCTGAGTAGTTATTAACGGTCTCATAATAGTATTTACATAAAACAATGCGTCATCCCCGAGCGTATCTATCCCCGATTAAAGCATTCGAGGACGGATATGGTTTTTACACCAGATTCCCGATTAAACCTTCGGGAATGACAGTTTGATTATGTTGTTTCTATTTTGAGACGATTAATACCTCTACTTCTTCACTTTCACGTCGTGGCCGCCGAACTGGTTCCGCATCGCTGATATGAGCTTGCCCGTATAGCTCGGATTGTTCCGGGACGCAATGCGGAAATCAAGGGCGTCCTGAATGGCCGGCGCCGGAACGCCGAGTTCCTTTCCCGCGGCAACGGTCCACATCCCTTCACCGCTCTGTCCGGCCGAACCCGAAATATCCGTCAGGTCCTCTCCATACTGAACAAAGGCGGACGCCAGCCAGCCGACAAGACGGGATTCGATGACGCTTTGGTGATTGTACAGGTCGGCGATTGCCGCAAGATCGAGCCCGAAATCCGACGCCTTCATGATCGCGAACCCTTCGGCAAGGGACTGCATCATGCCGTATTCAATGCCGTTATGGACCATTTTCACAAAATGTCCCGCGCCTGCCTTGCCCAGATATCCGTAACCATCTGGGACCGACAGATCACGGAACAAGGCCTCAAACTTTTGAAAAACCGCTTTCCTGCCGCCGACCATGAAGCATGCGCCGTTCCGCGCGCCCGCGGGCCCCCCGCTCACACCCGCGTCGAGAAAATCGATGCCCCGCGCGCCCAGCTCCGTTGCCCGGCGGATCGATTCCTTGTACGGGGAGTTGCCCCCGTCGACCACCGTATCCCCGGCGGAGAGCAGCGGACCGAGTTCGTTCAGCACCCCATCGACCGCCTGGTGCGGAACCATGATCCAGATAAGGCGCGGTGAAGACAGGGCTGCGACAAGCGACACGAGGGTCTCCGTTGACCGCGCGCCCCTGTTCATTATCTCCTTCATTGTTTCGGCGTTTTGATCGAACGCAACGACTTCATGGTGTTTTTCGAGCAGCCGTTCCACCATGTTGAACCCCATTTTCCCCAGACCGATATAACCGAGTTTCATATTTACATCCTCTTCATATGGTTCCGATACAGTATGAGCGGGACCTGCTCCGCCCATTTCAACCGGGCGATGCGCGGAATGAAGATGGTCCCTCTGCCGGGCCGAAGTCCTTCATTCGATCAATGTATGGCCGAGTTTCTCCAGGCTGTCTTTCGCAAGTTTTTCGAGTCTTTCTTCGGGCATCGTTGCCGGATCGAAAACAACCGCGATCATCCTGTCTTCCACATCAACCGACGCCACCCCCTCCTCATGCCCGAGGAACCTTCTGAGGGCCAGCGCGCATTCATCGCAAAAACGATCCTCTACTTTAAACAACTTTTTTTTCATGTCGGTTACCCCGCCTTTCATCCTCCGTCATGCGGCCCTCCCTCCGAACGCTTTTCGTTCCTCGAAGTTCTTGATGAACTGCGCCACTTGAACTCCGAGATACACGCACTTGATACCGTTCATGCATTCGTCCGCATCATGCTTTTCGAGGTGGGTGGTAAGCTCATCCTCACCCCGCCTGAACTTCAAAATATACGCATTTTTCGCTTCGTTGAAATCAATGCTCAATGAGAGCTTGTGCTTTCCGATCTCAGGGTACATCACGGTGATCTCTTCCCGCAACTCACCAATTGTATACATGTCCGCTGCCTCCTTAAGAGTGATTACCATACGTCTAACCTTGATGCATTCGTAAAAAGTGAATATCCACCGCCGAGACGCGGAGGCGCGGAGGAAGTCTCCTTGAAAACAATAAAGATTTTCTCTGCGTCTCAGCGTCTCCGCAGTTAAATCCGACTTATTACGAGACCATCAACCTTCCACAATGCTCCGTTCTTCCCACATGAACCAGCTGCCGGTATTTGTAAGATGGAAACAGGTGTTCGAGAATATTGTATAGTGCTGCCGCTCCTCCTCGATCAGCCGTTTGAACAGGGTCTTCTCCTTGTCCGTCTTCGCGGCGGCAAGGGCCTCCTGGTAGAAGGCCTCTCCTTCCTTTTCCATCTGCATGGCGACCTTGAACGCCTCCATTTCGTCCCCGCTCGCCTCGACCTTTTTCATCATGTGGTCCTTCATGCTCTCAAAGCCCGTTTTAATCCGCTTCAGCGGGCCTGCGTCCTTTGCCGTGAAACGCATCCCGTTGATCATCTGGACGACCATTTCGAGGTGACGTTTCTCATCCTCAAGCACTGTTTCGAACATTTTCTTCCCGATGGCGGACCTTGTTTTTTCCGCGGCTTCGGCGTAAAACTTGATCGAATCGAGCTCCATCTTCTTCGCGACATCGACGGCGTTCATATCGCCCTCCTTAAAAATCACCATCAGTGTCCCCCTTCACTCCGCGCGCGCAATTCGTACAATTTCCTGCGCGATATTCTCAGGTGAAAGAACAAAATCTATACACCCGCTTTCTATCGCGCTCTCAGGCATGTCCGGCTGCCCGGCCGTGTCGGGCTTTTGCGCGATGGTAATGCCCCCCACCTGTTGTATGCCGCACAGCGCCGCCGCCCCGTCACCGTCATAGCCCGAGACGATAACCGCGACAAGTTTGCCCTCCCAGTGCTGCGTCAGGGAACGCAGAAAAACCGTGATCACGTCGGGCCAGCCCCTGGGCTTTGATATCGGCTTCAGGCGAAACTCTCCCTCAAGAACGTGCAGATCGCGCTGTTCCGGGATGATGTAAACATGGTCCGGCTCGATGTCCAATCTTTCCGTGATCAGCTCAACCGGCATCTTTGTGTGACGCGGGAGAAGCTCGTGGAGCAGGGTGGCGACGGTCCTCAGGTGATTGACGATGACGACGGCGACACCCATGTCACCCGGCAGATGCCGCAGCAGCCGGGTATAGGCGTCAAGCCCGCCTGCCGAACCGCCGACGCAAACAATAGGAAAGTCTTTTCTGGCTCTCATCGATAAATACTCCGTTTCCAATCGGCATTCCACTTCAACGAACAAAAGGCTTCCCGCTGGTTCAGGCTTGCAGCCTGAACCACCCCTTAATGCCTTGGTTCAATCTGCAAGATTGAACCAGCCAAAGCAGGAAACCGGATCAGTCCTTATCCCGAGTGCGGGTACGGGTCACCCCGGTCAGGATCGCGATGCCGACAAGGATGACGACCGCGATCATCACGTAGAGGGTCTTCAGCCCCGCGACAACAAGTGCCCACGCGACGCCGCCGATGACGAAAGCAAAACCGACTAGATAAATTATCAAGGACATTGAATTTCCTCCTGGTCCAGCGTCTTTTACCAATTAGTTGCTTTGCTCCAATCGCTGGTTGCTTTCTGTTCTTTTTTGAGATCAAGGCTCATGTATTCTCACCTATGCTGATTTTTCATGCCTGTCCAACGCCCCGCTCAGCTGCCCGGCCAGCCTTCGAGACAACCGAGGAAACTCAACCTGCGCTCCTGCGGAGATCAGCGCGGCGCGCAGTCGACTCTCTATTCCGTCGTTTTACCGTCGAAGTGTTCGTTGTCTTTCTCCGCTTCGGCGCGGGTATGGTGGACAACGCCGTCCCGATGGTTCGGAGGCGAATAGAGCGTATAGAGCTTCATGGGAACGCTGCCGGTATTGATGATATTGTGATTCGTCCCGGCAGGGACGAGCACGGCAAAGCCCGCTCTGATCGCCGTCTTAACGCCATCGAGAACGGCCTCGCCCGTCCCTTCCTCCACGCGAAAGAACTGATCGAGCTTGTGAACTTCCATCCCGATATCCTCCCTGGGCTTTAGCGCCATGACAACAAGCTGACAGTTCCTGGCCGTGTAAAGCACCCGTCGAAATTCCTCATTCTTGACGGCAATGCCTTCTATGTCCTGCACATAACCTTTCATGGCAATTCCTCCTTTGTCAATAAATTACAGGTGACCCTCTTAGTCCTCCCCCGGATTACTTCGGCATCAGCCGCTGCAGGCGTTGCGGCTCCTCTCCCAACTCCTCAGTCCCTTCCAGGCAAACCGGGTCTCGACCGCAGGGAAGAGGCCGAAACATGGGCGGGACTGAAGAGAAAGGTCAATGGCCTGAGGTGCAGACCATTGACATATGGCGAAATGGCAAAGAGCTCCCTTTACTTCATTTGTCCCCGTATCTCCCCATTCGGATTGGCATCGGTGTGAACATTGACGTAGGCATCTCCCGATTTTATGAGCTGGACAAGATCCTCGATCGATTTACCCATGAGGTCTCCCGACAGGTCTTTAGCCGTAATGGTTCCCTCGGAAAGGTCCCCGCTGAATTTACCTTCCTTTTTCGGCCCGGTAAAGAGATTTACCAGCGGCGGACCGTTCTTTCCCTTCATCCCGCGATGGATGTGTGCGGCGTTGGCATTCTCGATGTTCTTGACGTGCAGCTTATAGCTCAGTTCCTTGCCGTCTTTGCTCAGCTTGAACTTTACCTCCCCTGTGGCCTTTGTCTTGACGCTCGGCACCTCGTCCTTCCCCGTGAGTTTGGCGTGAAAACTCTTTTCAGCCGCGAACCCGATCGAAACTGTCAATATGGCAGACAGAACCACGAACAACAGCACTTTTACCTTATTCATTTGCATTTCTCCTTTTCTTTAGGTTATGAGGTTGACCTAATTCTCTGAAAGCCCCACCTGTCTGAATGCTTCGCAAGCGAGCGAGTGATGCCGTGCTCGATACAACGCTCAACGGTATAGGACGTCAACGGGAAGGTACGGTCCGCACCGACAGAATAAAAAGTAATATACCCATGCTTCAAGGGTCTACTTTTTCCACTCATGGAGTGAAGTTTCCACTTTTACTTTCATCTCAGGCGAAAACTCCTTGATCCCGTGGGCTTCGCGCATATGCACAGCTGCGCCGTCTGCGATCAATTCCTCGGTCTGTGCAATATACTTCCAGTCGCATTTGTGTCCGAGGTCCTTGCAATGAAACTCCTTCAGCGTCAGTCCCTCGGCTTTACCAGCCTCGATAGGGGTCGGGTTGCTGAAGGACTTCTTCATCTTCCCGATCGTTTCCGCGGTGAGCTCCTTTACACCGTGGACATCCCGCAGATGAATTGCGGCGATATCGGTGAGCAACTCTTCGGTTTTGGCGATATGTTTCCAATTGCACTTGTATCCAAGATTTTTACATTTAAACTCCTTCATGGCGCACCTCCTTTAGGCTGTCAGAATAGTCATTCTGATGCTTCATGTTTATCAAAAGACCCGGTTACAATTCAGCGCGGAGCGGTTTACCTGGGCGGTAGTTTCCCGGTAAACTCGCCTCAGATCCGTCCCGTCAGCATCAGAATGATCAAAATGAGAAGGATCAATCCGAGACCGCCGCTGGGATAGTAGCCCCAGCTCCTGCTGTGAGGCCACGTGGGCAGTGCGCCGAGCAAAAAGAGAAGTAATATAACCATCAGTATCGTAAACATGTTTTCCTCCTTATCTGGTTTTACTTGCCTCCGGAATGGATCGGGTCCGGTTCCTCGGGCATTCCGTCATATTTTACGATCAACTCCGGCTTGTCACAGAATGCAAAACTTCTGTTCATGTGGTCACGCTCATCCAGGCCGATGCGTCTGAACACCTCGGCCCAGGTCAACAGCGCTCCGCGTTCTATCACCTGCTCATTATCGACGGGCTGTCGTTCCCATTCAGGATGTTCTTCGACAAATTGCGCGTACACGTGTTCGGCATGGTCCTCGAATTCGGCGTTGAACAGGAACGCTCCGCGAATGCCGATCAATGCCGTCACGTACATTAATACCGCATAGAAGCCGGCCATGAGAAGAGGGATGGGCGGGATCAGATACCACGGGTCCCTGAGCCCATCCTCTTTCATTTTCTCGTTGACGACCAGCAGGTGCCAATACTCGTTATCCTGGGCTTCGCGCGCCCACATCATGATTTTGCGCGCCTCCCGCACCAGGGCCCGGTCCCGGTAATGTTGCGTCAGGCGCGCGTACTCACGGGATTCCCAGGAGCGGTAGGGGATGCCGGCCAGTATCTCTATGAGCTTGACCTTGGGAAGAGTTATAGTTCTTCCGGTAATCAGGTTAATTGAATAGAAGAACATCTTCGCCGCGGGCGAATACCTGTATCGGGGCCGCTCTCTGGATGCTTTCTGTTCCTTCTTGAGATCAGGGGTCATGGTTATTTTCCTTGGCTGATATATTATGCCGTTCCGACTCCGGCCGTCAGGCCTTGAGGAACGCGAGCAGCTCGGCATTGATCCGGTCCTTATGGGTCGAGCACATTCCGTGCGGCAAGCCCGGATAGACTTTCAGCGTGGAGCCTTTAACGATCCTCGACGAGAGCATGGACGAGGCGGCTATCGGCACGATCTGGTCGTCGTCGCCGTGCATGATGAGCGTCGGCATGTCGAACTTCCCGAGGTCTTCCGTGAAGTCCGTCTCGGAAAAGGCCTTGATGCAATCAATGACGGCCTTGAATCCGGCCTGCATCCCTTGCAGCCAGAACGAGTCCCGCAGGCCTTGCGACACCCTGGCCTTCAGACTGTTGACGCTGTAAAACGGCACTGTGAGCTCCCTGAAGAACTGCGCGCGGTCGGCGAACACGCCCGCGCGGATCTTATCGAACGCCTCGATCGGCAAGCCGCCGGGATTGGCTGCCGTCTTCAGCATCAGCGGAGTCACCGAGCCGATCAGCACGGCCTTTGCCACCCGTTTGGCGCCATGGCGGCCGATATAGCGGGCGACTTCGCCGCCGCCCGTGGAGTGCCCGACATGGACCGCTTTCTTCAGATCAAGCTTATTCACGAGCGCCGCCAGATCGTCGGCGTAGGTATCCATGTCGTTGCCGTTCCAGGGCTGGCCCGACCTCCCGTGGCCGCGACGGTCATGCGCGATGCAGCGGTATCCGCGGTCGGCCAGAAACACCATCTGGTCTTCCCAGGCATCCGCGCAGAGCGGCCAGCCATGGCTGAAAACCACGGGCTGTCCGCTGCCCCAGTCCTTGTAATATATCCGTGTGCCGTCTTTCGTCGTGATCGTGCTCATTGCTTGCCTCCTTTTTTCGATTGCCTCAAGCGCAGCCTACGCGCCTTTCTCGTCCGGCGCTTCCTCAACCTTGGGCGGAGTGCTGTCCTCCTTCCGCCGGTCGTCCGACATCTCAACGGCGATCGCGGCGGCCTGCTCCGCGGGCACTCCCTCGGTACGGCGCTCGTACTCATCCTCAGAGCGCAAGTCCACGGCGCGCTGTATCACATCGGCGACCTGTTCCTGCTGGCCCGGAAGATCGACACGAAGCTCCTCGATAAGCATCATGACCGTCGCCGCGACAGGAAGCGCGAGGAGCGCGCCGGAGATCCCCATCAGCACCCCGCCCGCAAGGAGCGAGAAGAGCACGACGGACGACGGAAGGCGCATCGCTTTTCCATAAATGCGCGGAACGAGCACGCGGCTCTCGAACTCCTCGTACGCGAGCATGATCAACAGGACGACGGCCACGACGACCGGGCCGCGCGCCAGCGACGCAATGACCATCGGCCCTATCGAGAGCAGGGCGCCGATGTACGGCAGGACGTCCGCGACGCCCGCAAACACGGCAAGCGCCATCGCGTGTTGCACGCCGCATGCGGACAGGAGGACGAACGAAAAGACCGCGATCAGCAGGCACGTGATCAACTGCCCCCGGATGTAAGAGCCGACGATCGTCTCCAGATTCATCATGACGCGGGCGAGACGGATATGGTGCGAGCGGGGGACGACGGCAAAAAGCCCTCCACGAAGCCGGTCCCGGTCGATCATGATGTAAAGCGCGAGAAAAACGGCGCTTGCGAGATACGCGGTCGTTTCAAGGATGCGCATCGAGAAGGCGAAGGCCGTTCCGCTCAGGGAAATCAGGGAGGCGTCGTACTTGACATTCCGCAGCCAGTTCGCGAGCGGCGCGGTCAGGTTGGATCGGTCGAGATAGTCCGCGATGCGCGCGCGAAACGCGGGCTCCTGCTCGACCAGCGCCGAGGCCTGCGACAACAACGTCGGGATCGTCAGCATCAGGACGAGCGTTGTGACGATGAAGAGGAGTGTGAAAACGACGGCGATCGCAAGGCCTCGTTTGACCCGCCGCGACTCCATCCAGCTGACGGCCGGACTCATCGTCCCGACGATGAGAAGAGCGACGACGAGCGCCAGGAAGACCGGCCAGAGCTTGACCAGGAGCCACAGGCCGGCAGCGACGAGAACGAGCTGTATCATCGTGGCGGGCGATACCTCGAAGCGAACCACGCGCGTTTTCTTATCCGCAAAAGGCCCGTTTTCGGCGGGAGGAGGCGCGCTTACCGCATCAGGTTTGATTTCTTTTTTCATCTTCTCTTTCTCCGCGTCACGTATGCGGCGCTTTTCAGGCGCCGGCGCGTTTGGAGGTCCGGAACAGCGACCGCCTCCACCAGAATCCCAGCACGACCGAGAGAGAGGTAAAGATGGCCGCTGCAAACCCGCAGACAATGCGCGCACTCCTGGCCAGGCTCAGCTGTTCCCTCCCCTCGCTCAGTTCCCGTTCGCCGGCATCAACCCGCCTTTCCCCGGCATTAATCTTGTCCTCTCCTCTGGCCACCTGTTTCTCTCCGTCGGCGATCCGTTCTTCGGCCTTCTTGAAGCCCTTTCCGCCTTTGAACAGCTTATCCGCGAACACGAGGAACCAGTTGTCTTTCGCTTTCTTGTACTCCGTCTTGCCCTCTGACAGCTCCTGTTTGCCGGCCTCCAACCTGACCTTCCCCTTGTCGAGCGCGGTCTGTCCTTTTTCAAACTTTTTTTGACCGGCGGCCACTTGTCTTTCCCCGGCGGCAATCTTCCCGGTGAGAATTATATAGCCGGCCATCGACGCAAGAGCCCATAGAATAACAACCGCCAGCGTAATAGTTTTTCCCATGATATTTTTACCCTCCGTTTTATTCATGTTGTATGTCCCTGCCCGGTTCCATCTTCTTCAGGGTGGACACGATCGATCCGATGGCGATCGTGCTCTTCATGAGAACCGGCACTCTCCGGCTGTCGTCCGTGAGCCAGATGAAGATCTCTCCCTTGTTCATGAAAACCCCTTCATACTTGGGAAACGTCCTTACCTTGATCGTCGCGAACTTCCCTGCCGGCGTCGTCACCGTTTCCTTTCCCAGAATTTGGACCTCAACGGACCAGTTTTTACCGCTGTCGAAAACCGGTATGTTTATCGCCTTGCCGACGATGAGGTCGCCCCGTGTCCGGAGGTAGAAGAGAGACGATAGTGCGTCCTGTGTCCGTTCCTGTGTCGTGAGCGTCTCCGGATGGTCATCGTTCAGCCTGCTGATGACTGTTTTATTTACCTGGTCGAAGACCAGTTCGCGCCGTCTCTTTTTCTTGCCGTGGCTTTCGTTGAGGCTGAATGCGAGGCTTTGCATGGTCCCCGCGTCAAAGACGCTCTCAAGCCTGTCTTTCACCGGGTAGAACTTGTCCACCAGACCCTCGGAGTGTGTCGTCACGATGAACCTGAGGACCTGTTTCCCATCCGCCGGCGTTCCCTCTTTGATCTCCATGATCGCGGTCCCCGCCGTAACGATATTTGACCAGCTGATGCCATAGGTCAATATTTCACCCGGTCTCAACGCCTCGATGCCCGGTTTGACGGAGGCGCTTGCCTGTTCCTCCGCTCCTGGCGCGCCGGGGAGAAACAGGAGACCGAGAGCGAGTGAGCACAAGGCAACCGGACGCCCCATTCTTTCCAAACAGTGAAAAAGTATCTTTGTTGAGTTCATCATGCCTCGCTCCCTCTTTTGTGCGCGCGCGTCCCTGCCCGTTTTCTCCGGCCTTTACCCAAGGCGTTTCTCAAAAACCTTTCTAAAATGGAACCCGTAGATCGAGAGGGTAACGGCCTGGGGAAAAAGCCGGGGCCGGCTGGACAATGTCCAGAACAGAAGCCCCCAGTAATGGAACCTCTCTTTCCCGATGATCCCCAGAACAACGATCGATCTGATAAATGCGGCCAGATAGTTCGGCCGAAATCGAAAGGGCATCTTTTTTTCTGTTTGCGGGACATATTCCCTCAGGAACGTCCTGATTCTTTCATAGAAGTGCCCCGGCGAATACAGGGTGCCGAGGACCCTTATATAGCCGCTGGTCAGCAGGTCGGAGTCCATCCGGGTGATGAAATTCGTCGAGAAATCCGTATTGTTGCCGGAAGACTCTTTAAGCAGCCGCTGCTCCTTTTTAAGTCTCTCGTAGAGTCGCGTGCGCGGCAGGGCGATGAGAATGCCGACCATGGCCGTGACCACGCCGCTCGCCTGGATGAACCTGATCTGGGTGTCGAAAATCGTAACGGGGTCGTTGTCGAAACCGACGATGAAGCCACCCTGCACTTCGAGGCCGGACTTTTGGATAGCCCTGACGCTGGCCAGGAGATCGCGGTTTTTATTCTGGAATTTGCTGCATTCCGCCAGGCTCTGCTCATGGGGGGTCTCAATGCCGACGAAGACGACATCGAAGCCCGCCTCCACCATCAACCGCATCAGATCTTTATGGTCGGACAGCTCTATGGAGGCCTGCGTGTTAAACGAGAAGGGCCGCTTTTTCCTTTCCATCCATTCGATGACGGCGGGAAGGACCTCCTCCTTCAGCTTTTTCTTGTTTCCGATAAAATTGTCGTCCACGAAGAAGACCTGGCCTCTGAACCCCGACGCGTATACGTTTTCGAGTTCCCTGATGACCTGGTCCTTGTCTTTTGTGCGCGGCGTACGGCCGCAGAGCAGGGTAATATCGCAAAACTCGCAGTTGAAAGGGCAGCCCCGGGAATACTGGATATTGACCGAGGCGTAGTGCTTCATCTTCGCGAGCCCCCAGAGCGGAAGGGGTGTCCTCCGTATGTCCGCCCACTGATCAGTCGTATACATATGTCCCGCCCCGCCCTTTTGAAAATCCGCCAGAAATCGGGGCAGCGTGATTTCGGCCTCGCTCAGCACGAGATGCTCTACAGTCCCGAACGCTTCATAGTCGGTCGTGAAAAGCGGCCCGCCGGCGACAACACTGACGCCGGCCGCCCTGCATCTCTCGATCACCAATCGCACTGATTCTTTCTGGACGGACATCGCGCTCACAAAGACAAGCTCGGCCCACGCAAGGTCCTCGTCATCCAGGCGTTCGACGTTCATGTCGACCAGTCTTTTCTCCCATTCCCCGGGGAGCATTGCCGCTATCGTCAGCAAGCCGAGGGGCGGGCTGCTCGCCTTTTTATGAATGAATTTCAGCGCATACCTGAAGCTCCAGAAAGTGTCCGGGAATTCAGGATATATGAGCAATGCTTTCATGGGCAACCCCCTTCGTCTCTATTTGTCCAGCACTTCCCGTATCTTTCTCAAAAGGTCCTTCGGCGATACCGGTTTCATCAAAAAATCAAACCCTTCTTTATATACGCTGTCCCTGTTCACCCTGTCCGCGGTGTACCCACTCGAAACAATGATTTTCATATCGGGTCGTATTTGTTTTATCCCATCGTATGCCTCCTTGCCGCTTTTTTTCGGCATGATCATGTCAAGCATGACAAGTTGAATTTTATCCTTATTGTCCGCAAACATTCTTATTGCTTCCTCTCCATCTTCAGCGAGAATAACGGTATAACCATACTCCTGAAGTATGGTTGAAAAAAGTCTTCTCAGCACGCCGTCGTCCTCGGCAATAAGTATCGTCTCGTCCCCGCGCGAAGGGAGGGGTTCAACCGCGGTTGCAACGGCGACTTCTTCCGCCGCTTTGACTGCCGGAAGATAAACCCTGAAGGTCGTTCCTTTTTCCGGCTCACTGTATACGGTAATATACCCGTTGTGTTGTTTGATAATGCCGTATGCCATCGCAAGTCCCAGGCCCGTGCCTTTTCCGACTTCCTTGGTGGTAAAGAACGGCTCGAAGATCTTCGCCATGGTCTCTTTTTCCATTCCACTGCCCGTGTCCGACACGGATATGACGGCAAACCTTCCGGGTTCGCCGTAACCATGGTCCCGGATAAAGTCATCATCCAGTTCCACGAGCTGGGTGTCCAGGGTGAGATGTCCCCCCCGCGGCATGGCGTCTCTCGCGTTCGTCGCAAGGTTCAGAAGCACCTGCTCTATCTGACCGGCGTCAGCCATACTGATCATCTCTTTCCCGGCAAAATGCATGCTGAGTTCGATATCTTCACCGATGAGCCGGGAAAGCAGCTTTTCGAACCTCGTCATCATGGCGTTTATATCGACCGGCCTGGGATTCAATATCTGCTTTCTGCTGAAAGCCAGAAGGCTGTGCGTGACCTCGGCGGCCTTGTCCGCTGATTCGAGTATCTGGTCCACGTTTTCCCGCAGAGGATCGTCGCTGCTCATTTTCGCTTGCAGGATATATCCATAGCCCACGATCGCCGAAAGGATATTGTTGAAATCATGCGCAATCCCGCCGGCAAGCAGTCCGACGGCCTCCATCTTCTGGGCCTGGAGAAGCTGCTCTTCAAGCTTTTTGCGCTTCGTGACATCGCGAATATTGCATTGCGCCAGCGTTGCCCGGTCGACCATATAGATGTCCGCGGCGAGATGTTGACCGGACTTGGTTTTTATGGGAACATCCTCGTAATTAAGAATGCCTCTCGCGTCTAAGGCCCGCATTATCGCGGGGAAATCATTCATATCCAGCGATATGCCGATATACGGCATTTTTTTCCCGACGCATTCCTTTTCGGAATATCCCAGCATCTTCTCTACCGCCGGATTCGCATGGGTTATGTTGCCTTCGCTTTTTTCGAGAAGCACAATACCATCGCTTGCGGTCTCAAAAATACGCCGGTATCGCTCTTCGGACTCCGCCAGCAGGTCTTCCAAACGCTTGCGCTCGGTGATGTCCTCGATGGCCAAAAGGATGGTCCGCTCCTTCCCCTGCCCTCGTTTGATCTGCCGGGCATTCAAAAGCATTACGCGTCTGCCGATGCCGGCAAAATTATGTTCAACCTCATAATTGTCAAACGTTGTCTTCTCCGGAAGTATGGTTTCCAGCAAGTCCCGCAGCTTGGGGATGTCCCATTGTTTATTGCCCAGATCATATATCAGTTGTCCCACGGTCTCTTCCGGTTTAACCTTGAAGAATTCATAAAAGGAGCGGTTAACGGTGACCACCCTGAGGTCCTGGTCCAGGGAAATCAAGGGTTCACGCACGGTGTTGATGACGCTCTCGGCGAATTCATGGGCTTCGCCCACCTCGTCGTTTAAGAACTTTATTCTCAGAAGAGACTTAACCCTTGCAAAAAGCTCATGTCTGTCAAAAGGCTTTGAGATAAAATCATCGCATCCCGACTCAAGGGCTTTTACCCTGCTCTCATTCTCCTCATGCGCGGTGATCATGATTACCGGGATCCGCTGTGTCTTTTTATCGGCGCGTAATTTCGCCAGCACATCGAAACCCGACATTCCGGGCATTATCACATCCAGCAGGACCAGATCGATTTGATTGCCGGATATTTCCCTCAGCGCTTCTTCACCGTTTGCCGCCCGGACGATCACATACCCCCGCGGTTCAAGATGCTTTGCGAGAAGTTCGATGTTCGGAGGCTGGTCATCAACAATTAATATTACCGGTTTGTCTTTCATCGTCTGTCCCTGTTGAATTCGACTCTTCAGTAAATTGTCTTTATTTGTAACTATTCAGGTCTGCCGCTGAGCACAGACGCAAAATAGCGCGCTGCGACCGTCATGCTGGCGCCACGTCAGCCAAAACAACGCGTGCGAAGCGAAAGCGTTGCGGATACGGGTACTGACAGCGTTCCGGCGTATCAACATGCCGGCGCGCCTTGCGTCGAAGCGAAGTGGCTGACCTGAGTAGTTACCTTTATTTATCTTCGCTCTTTACGTTCGGGCGCCGTTCCCTGCGCCTTTGCCGTCAATGTCCCGCGGGACCGGCTTTTCCGAGATCGATATATCCCCGTTGAACGTCCACCGAGGCCAGTTGCACGCGGATGCGGCTGCCGACATCCATGCCCTCGAACCCACTGATGAGCCGTCCTTCGACAGGGACCGTGAGCAGTCGCGCCCACGTCCCTTTGTCCGCCGCGCCGGTAACGACTGCCTCGAACTCCTCGCCGATCCTGTGCTCCAGCAGCATTGCGGCCGCCGATTTTCTGACCTGTCGTTCGACCTTGTTCGCGGCGTCCTCTTGTTTCGTGCACTGTTCGGCCAGCGCCTTCAGTTCGTCATTACTGTACGGCGAGGGCGTTCCTTCTATGGCGGCCTTCAATAACCGCTGCGTGATGAGATCTGTATACCGGCGATTCGGGGCCGTGGAATGGGTATAGTCCCTGACCGCGAGACCGAAGTGCCCCGGGGCGCCGGCGCCCGGAAGCTCCGCAACATATTCACCGGAGCCCAGAAGCTTGATGACGGAAAGGGAGAGGTCGGGGAAGCGCAGGGGATCGGCCGCACGCTCCTTTGTCAGAAACTCCTCAAGCGCCTTTGCCTCCGGCGCCGGGGGAAGCGTAAAGCCCCGTTCTCCGGCAAGCTCGACGATCCGCTCCCAGCGTTTTGGAGTGCGCACCACTCGGCGGATGGAAGAGAGTTTTCTTGACGATAGATACCTGGCGGTCACACCGTTCGCCGCTATCATGAAATCCTCGATAAGTTCCTTTGCGCGGTTCTTTTTTTCCGCTTCGAGGCCGCGGAGCTCATCTCCTTCAAATATCGGCCGCGCTTCAACGGTTTCAAGGCTCAGGGCGCCATGGACGTGCCGCAGGTTTTTCATGCCCTGCGCAGCCCTGTCCTGCATGCGCAGAATACCGTCAAGTCCCGGCACCGCCGCAAGGGCCGCTGGGATGGTTCCTTTCCCTTCCAGCCATGCGGCAACACTGTTATATGCCAGCTTCGCATGGTTGCGCACGTGCGCCCGGTAGATATCGGACTTCTGAAGAGACCCGCCCGCGTCGACGACCATTTCAACGACGATGGCCCGCCGGTCCTCGTTGAAATTCAGGGAGGTGAGCTCGGTGGAAAGCTTCTCGGGAAGCATCGGGAACACTTTGGCGGCGGTATACACGGAGGTGGTATTGTGACGGGCGTGCCCGTCAATGGCCGATCCGCTTTGAACAAGCATGTCCACGTCGGCCACGGCGACAAGGATCTTCACCTTGTCTCCGGGCATTGCCTCGGCCGCGGTGAGCTGGTCCAGGTCGCGGGAGTCATCGTTGTCAAGGGAGGCCCAGCGAAGGCCCCTCAGGTCGCGGACCGGCTCGTGGCGCATCAGCTCAGGCGCCCTGATCTGGTCAACCTCGGCGAGCGCTTCCGGGGAAAAGTCGGGAAGCAGCCCTCTCTCAAGCATCGCCCTCCGGGCGATACTTTGCAACTGCGGCCTGTGGCCCTTGTTATTCATATTCATGGAATATGCCCCTTTTCTTTGCTCTCCGCGGTTTTAAAAGGAGTATTATTCATGCCTCTCAATCTTCCGCGCGGCAACGGTGTTCTATAGCAAACTGGCGATCGCAAGCACGCCGAAACTCGCAATGATCATTCCCGCTATCCTGTTTATCCACTGTATTTCATGGTGACTGAAACGTCTCTTGAAGACGGTGAACACTCCGATAAAAAACAGCCACCAGAGCACCGACCCCAGAAACACTCCAAGGACCAGTATGAGCGCTGAAAGAATGCCGGACGAAGCGCCGGCAAGCCCGAACCCGGCAAAGACCGCGGCCAGGGAAATGATGGTAATGGGATTCGTAAGCGTAAGGAAAAACGTGGACGTGTACATTCCGACATGCCGTTTCTTCTTCTTCTTTATTAACGACAGTAAGCTTTTCCTTTCCGGTTTTTCAATGAACGTTTTGATGCCGAAAAGGCACAGGAACGCCCCGCCGGCAAGCCTGAGCCAGAATTGTTTTCCGGAGAGCAGGTCCGATATGAACGTCATCCCGAAGGCGGCGACAAAGCCGTAGAACACATCCGCCGTGGCCGCGCCCATGCCGGAAACAAATCCCGCGCTTCGGCCATGCGTAAGCGTGCGGCGGGCGCAGAGTATGCCGATGGGGCCTACCGGTACGGCAATCACAAAACCGACAATCAATCCTTTGAGAAAAAACATGAGCTCCATGGAATAGTATAGTTCTCTCTTCCCCTCTACCTTTCCCTCTCAGGCTCTTTTTTCTTTCCCGCCGACCGTTGCATCCGCGCCCAGGACAGCACGGCCATCCCGACGAACATGCCTGTCAGAAAGGAAAGCAGTATGACGATTGCGAGAGACGCTTCGAAACGCCAGAACAGAAATGAGATTGCGACCGGCGCCGCGTTCTGTATTGAAAAAGCGGCAACGCCGGCAATGACAATAACGACTATGACAACTGTGATCATTTCCTCCTCCTTTCGGTTAACGCGTCCGGGCGAGACGGAGGCCCTGGTTGCTGTACCGGTGACGCGGATGGGCGTAGAAGCGGTTGCTCGTACGAACGTCCCCCGGTGAGGCCTTCCAGCCGCCGCCGCGGCTCACGCTCCCCGTACGCTCGCGCCTGCCCTTAATGTCCGGAGTATTGGCCTCATACTTATATATGTCCTGCACCCACTCCCACACATTCCCGCTCATGTCATAAAGGCCGAGCCCATTCGGTTTTTTCCGGCCCACCGGATGGGGGCTGTTGCCTGAATTGTCGCTATACCAGGCATATTCTCCAAGCTTCCGCTCATCACTCGTCCCGGACCATCTCTCCGGTTTGCCGCCGCTCCGCGCCGCGTATTCCCACTCGGCCTCCGTGGGCAGGCGGTAGTTCCGGCCTGTCTTCTTATTCAGCTTCCGGATGAACTCCTGCGCATCATTCCAGCTTACTCTTTCAACAGGGCAGTCGTCTCCGCAACGGCTGAAATATGACGGGTTTTTCCCCATGACCGCCCGCCACTGTCTCTGCGTCACCTCGTACTTGCCGAGCTCGAAATCAGCCACGCATACCGTATGCACGGGCCTTTCGTCGATTGAACCGTCGCCGAAGGTGTCTCCCATTTCGTAGCAGCCGCCTTTGACAGGGACCATCTCGTATTTCAGGGAACGGCCCGTTTGTTTTATGTCTTTCTTCCCTCCCGGCATCGCCTGGCCGACGACGTTGTCGACCACGGCAATACTCAGCAGAACGGCAATTAACGTCAGCGTACTGCTCTTCAGCGGATATTTCATAAGGCAACTCCTGCTCGCGTCAGAGAACTGTATTTTCCCACGGGTCACTGCCCGAATTGAATTTCAAGCGTAACCATGAAGGCATAGACTGAATTTCTTTTGCCGGTCTCCTCTTTAATCGGCAAAGTGAGCTCGGGATCAATCTCGAAAAAGAGCCAGGGCCTGTAAAAATTCCTGCGATATTTTGATCCGACCCGGTAATTTGTAATGGTCCACTCGGGATAATTTACCCCCCACATACTGGTATCATAGGAAATCGCGCTCCGGGGCGTCAACTGCGTGATAAAACTGATCCCCGTGTTCCAGGTTACGCCGTTCGAGCCCTGGGTGTATGTCATGTTATTACCCCACCGGACAAGCGTAAACGTGGTGATGGTCCGTTCAAGACTGAACTGCGTGGTGTCCGTAAAATGCTCGATAACCTGCCACATGGCGATTTGAGAAAAGCGGATGAGGTAAACCCTGCGAAACGACTTCGAGTACTCATACCGCAGCCTGATAAAAGCATTGGGGTGTATATTGAGATTGCCCCCGCTTTCAATGCTGACTAATGAACGAAGCCGGGTATACAGATCCACCCGCAGGCCGAGGATGGGTTTTCTGACTCCCGTTGCCGGGTCTACTCCCGGCTCGATGGGCTGACCGGGCTGGGTGGTGTATTTGACGGCCTCGGAGCCAGAGTCAAAGTATATCCTCGCTTTTTTTAAATATCTTTTCCATTGGGGCAGCTGCCACTGAAGGTGATAATCGAAGAGATACCTGGCATAACCCCCTTCGGTCCACCGGACCGCATTTCTCAGCTTGACGAACGTACCGGGCCGGACATCCTCCAAAAGACGGTAGTCTCCGAAGAAATGGTCGAACCATACCGACGGTCTGCAGATGTTTCTCTCCACGTAATCATGCGTCTGGTCCAGCCAGGTCTCTCCGGACACCTCGAGGTTCGCGCAGGGGTTTATATCCGGCTCGTCTTCCTCCGGCGGGGTCTTCGTCTCTGGTTGTGGCGCCGAGACCGCTTTACTCTCCTCCGTGGAGGAAGCTGAAGACAGGTACTGTTCGGTATTCATTGAGCTGCTCACAGGGTTGCCTTCCTTCATCGGACCTGTTTCCCCCTGCCCCGGGATGTCAGCGCCCGCGTCTCTGAAACCGCCCGCGAGCAGGACGAACAGGAAAGATATCGTGATCGTGAAACAGTTGAGCTGCGCCGGAACAAGCACCATGGTGCGTTCATTTCTCATATGATCAACCCGGGACCTTGCGGGTCATGGACCTCGCAACCACATTTCTTATCATGAAGGGCCCCATCCGGGGACGAAGGGCGGCCTGTTTCCTCCATTTTCCTCCTAATAAGAAAAGGCAAGCCCCGCAAAACCTCTGCGTCCGAATTGATCGAAGCGCAGCAGCGTTTCTCCGTAGCCGTACCAGTATTGCAGGTAAAGCGCGAAATTCATGGCGGGCAGCTGCTGCCGTAATTCAATTTCAAAGGAATCCTTGCGTTTATCACGCAGGATCGGCGTCTTTACATCGAGTTGATGGTTTTTGAAGCTTCCTCCCCAGAGAAAATTCCTTACACTTATCCCGACTTCCCCCCGCCCCATGTAGTCGAGGAAGGTGTCGCTGTCGCCGATGGCTTGAAGATAGGCGTCCTCGTCGGAATAGTTGGATGCCCGCCAGAGCTTGACATACACAAACGCCTTGTCCGAGAGAAAGGAATTCGTTATCTCCAGGTTTTCCCCCGACTCGAGGCCGAACTTGACCATAACATATTGCCTGTTCCAGCTTCGCGACCGGGCGCCGGTCAGACCGTTGGATTCGTGCTCCATGGGACTGACAACTATATTGCGCAGTTTAAACCGGCCGAGGATAGCGGCGTTGACCGGATAATCCAGAAAAAACTCCGGGTTATAATTGCTTTCCTCGAAAGGTGTTGATTTCTGCCCGACATTCCAGAGCGACTTTTGGGTATAGGCAAAATACGCCGGGAAAAGATTATACTTGAGCACATATAAGTTCGGCTCCAGCACCCGGAACTTCATGCTTATCTGGTACTTGACCTGCGCGTTATTGTTCCCGGGCCACTGATTTATTGAAACATAATTGACCTTGTGCGCGGAAACAGGCCTGTCCGTTTTATACCCGAAGTACGCGCTTTGCGGCGCTTTCTGCTGCGCCTCGGTGGGCAGAGTGTTTTCCGGATTATTCACATCCGGCGGTTGACTCGCCGGATCAGCCTGTCGGCCTGTTTTCACGGAGTCCTCCTGTACCCGAGACTCGCCCGCATCGCCGGTGAGGACCATTAACAGCACGGCGATACATGCGAGCGCTACCGTACTCACCCCGCCTCCGGGGTTTCTGATTGCCCAAGCGCGGCCCTCACGATTTTGACTAATTCTTCCGTCTCAAAAGGCTTCTGAAGATGCGCATACACCTCGCCGGTGAGAGACTTTATAAAAGACTCCACACCGGTATGCGCGGTCAGCATGATTATCGGTATATTCTTTGCGTTTTTGTTGGCTTTGATCTTCCGCGACACCTGCAGGCCGTCCATCCCGGGCAGCATAAGGTCCATCAGTATGAGGTCCAGGGGCATGGTTTTTACCTTCCGCAGCGCCTCTTCCCCGGTTGCGGCGGTTACCACCTCGTAGCCTCTCGGAACAAATATTTTTTCGAGCAGCTTGAGGTTCGCGGGTTCATCGTCAACGCAAAGGATGATCGGCTTATTCGGCGTCATATTTCACCTCTAAATAATATTTTTTACGAGCTCGGCGAATTTTCGCGTATCTATGGGTTTTGTCACATATTCGTCGAACCCGGCCTCCAGTGCCTTTTCCCGGTCGCCTTTCATGGCAAACGAGGTGACGGCGATCACCTTCAGCTTGCTCAGTTCAGGCGTTTTCCGCAATTCCCGGATCACGGCAAAGCCGCCCATCACCGGCATCTGCAGATCAAGCAGGATAAGATCAGGCATGAGCTCCCGGGCCATCTTCAACCCGGCCGCCCCATCAACCGCCTCCAGCACCTCATAGCCGTGATGCGTCAGAATCTGTCTCATGAGGATACGGTTCTGCTCGTTATCCTCCACAACAAGTATTTTCTTAGGCATTTTTTCCCCTCCCCTGTTTTACGGGAATAGCAAAGGCAAACAGGCTGCCCTTGCCGAACTCGCTCTCCACCCAAATCCTCCCGCTGTGCAATTCCACCAGTTTTTTGGTCAGCGCAAGACCAAGCCCGGTGCCCTCAAACTGCTTGTCATAGGGCGACGACAATTGAGAAAACTCCTTGAAGAGCTTCGGGAGGTCCTCCTGCTTGATCCCTATACCGGTGTCCCTCATGCTGATCTCTATGTCCTGTGCCCCGTTTATTTCTTTCAACAGCACCTGCACCTGGCCGCCATCGGGCGTGAATTTCACCGCATTACTCAGGAGGTTGAACAGGATCTGCTTGAGTTTTCTCTCATCCGCCTCGATCACGACCGGATGATCGGGTTCGATCTTGAGTTCCAGATTTATGCCATGCCTCAAGGCCTTCTCCCGCTGCATAACCAGGGACGCGTCAAGCAGCTCTCTCAAGGACACCCTCTCCACGTCAAGTTCCATCTTGCCTGATTCCACTTTGGAGAGGTCGAGGATATCGTTGATAAGGCTGAGCAGGTGCCTTCCCGCTTTGAGGATGTACGTCACGTTTTCGCGCTGCGACTCATTCAGCGAGCCGAGCAGCTGGTCCTCCAGTACCTCCGAAAAACCGATTATCGAATTAAGCGGGGTACGGAGCTCATGGCTCATGTTGGCAAGGAAATCAGACTTGGCCATGGTCGCCGATTCAGCCTCGAATTGCGCCTTTTTCGCGTCCCGGGTTCGTTCCGCCAATTCCCTTTCCAGCCTCATTTTTTCCGTGACGTCCTCTATGGCAAGAAGAATCAGCAGGGGACCGCTTCCCGCCTGGGTGATTCGGCGTGCATTCAGCAGCATGACTTTGTGCCCGATGCTTGAAAACACGTGTTCAACCTCATAGTCGTCGAATTTGTTGTCCTGGGGAAGGATCTCTTCAAGCAGCGTCCGCAGTCTCGGAATGTCCCATTGCCGGTTTCCGAGGTCATAGATAAGATTTCCGATCGTTTCCGCCGGCGTTACCTTGAAGGAATCATAGAAGCTGCGGTTGGCCTTCAGGACCCGGAGGTCCGAATCCAGCACCAAAAGAGGTTCACGCACGGTCTCGATAATGTCTTCATTCGCCCTTGTCGCGGCCTCGGCGTCGAATTGCGCCTGCTTCGCGTCCCGCGTTCGTTCCGCCAGTTCTTTTTCCAGGCGCATTTTTTCCGTGATGTCTTCTATGGCAAGGAGGATCAGCCGGGGGCCGCTTCCCGCCTGGGTGATCCGGCGCGCATTCAGCAGCATTATCTTGTGTCCGATGCTTGAAAACACATGCTCGACTTTGTAGTCATCGAATTTGTTGTCTTTGGGAAGGATTTCTTCAAGCAGCGTCCGGAGCATGGGAATGTCCCATTGCCGGTTCCCGAGGTCATAGATAAGATTGCCGATCGTTTCCGCCGGTGTTACCTTGAAGGAATCATAGAAGCTGCGGTTGGCCTTCAGGACCCGGAGGTCCGAATCCAGCACCAATAGAGGTTCACGCACGGTCTCGATAATGTCTTCATTGGCCCTTGTCGCGGCCTCGGCATCGTATTGCGCCTTCTTCGCGTCCCGGGTTCTTTCCGCCAATTCTTTTTCAAGGCGCATTTTTTCAGTGATGTCTTCTATCGCCAGGAGGATCAGCAGAGGGCCGCTTCCCGCCTGCGTGATTCGGCGGGCATTCAGCAGCATTATTTTGTGCCCGATGCTTGAAAATACATGTTCGACTTTATAGTCATCGAACTTGTTGTTTTTGGGAAGCATTTCTTCAAGCAGCGTCCGAAGGCTGGGAATATCCCATTGCCGGTTCCCGAGGTCATAGATAAGATTGCCCACCGTTTCCTTCGGCGTTACCTTGAATGATTCATAAAAGCTGCGGCTGGCCAGAAGGACCCGCAAATTCGCATCCAGGACCATAAGGGGTTCACGCGCCGTCTCGATAATGTCCTCAAACATTGCAGCCTCTCCAATCTTTACTGATTCAATTCATTGCCCGCAACCGGTGACGTTATGACGCGATATCTTTCGGCCGCTTGTTCCGCCTCGCCGGCCATTGCCGCGTCGCCCGCGAGGCAGTACGCTTCCGCTGCATGGAGGTACGCCTCGGTCAGATAGCCGCCCTTGTCTTTGGGAAGCAGTTCGATCGCCTCTTTGAACGCGGCTATAGACTCCGCGGTCCTGCCCAGCCGCAGGAGGACCACTCCTAACGTGTCGAGATAGTAGGCCCGGTGTTCCGGGGTCGTCTTGATGGCCGTATTGATCAGCTCTTCCGCCTTCTCTATCCCGTTTTGCCGGTCCAGATAAACCCAGCAGAGATTGTTATAGATGTCCCCGTTTCCCGGCTGAAGCCTGATGGCCTTTTTGTATGCGGACTCCGCCTCTGAATAATTCTTGGTTCGATACGCCAGGTCGCCCAAAAGAAGCAGCGCCGTAACGGACTTTTTGTCTTTTTTGAGCGCTTCCCGGTACTGCTGCGCGGCAAGATCGAATTTCTCCTGAGCTTCATAAATCCCGCCGAGATGATTATGTTCCTCGGCTGAGAGAGGATCATTGAGGATAATGATCCTCGGAAGGGAGCAACCGCCCAGAATAATCATCGCCAGGAGACAAACCGCGGCTGCGCGTGAATAAAATGCCGGTGTATAATCATGGTTCATGACGCGTATCTCCCCGCCCCGGTTCGATCACCAGCATCCAGCGGCCCGCCCGGGTCCATTCCCTGTTGAATTCTTCATAGCCGATCAAACTGTTCGGCGTCACGCCGTCATGCCCGATGATGACGGTATTTTCGTCGTCAAAGCCGATCACGCTGATATAGTGCGGCCGGCGATACACGCTGAACCCGAGGTCGAGCATGCAGATCACCGGCCTCCCCTTCAGGATAGAGGCCTTCAGCTCCCCAAGCGTGCCGCTGGAGGACGTCGTTTTGAATCCCGCTTCCTGTGCGAACTTTTCCATGTCCATAGGCAGCGTGCCCCGGAGTTGCGGCAGGTATATTTTTTCGGTAATCCGCTCGAGGCTCTCCGGTCGTCCATAAAATGCGAGTATGCTCGCCAGCGCCGCGGGGCCGCAGGTGGATTCGCTCTGTTGATGGAAGGGGACGCCTTCTATATAGTGTCCTCGAGTTTCCAGTCCGGGCCGGATTGCGGCAAAGTTTCCCGCAGCGCAGCCTGCGACGGAACCCGTCACCAGCAATACAAACCCGAGGCAAATAACCGGCCGTGCGAATATATTTTTCCGACCGCGGCCCTCTGGAGTACGGTGCGCCATCTACCTGACCGTCACGCGGCCTTGAAGCAGGTAGATGAGAAGCACAACGAGCAGAGCCACTACCAGCAGGCCTACCACAAGATCGACCGGGTCCCCGCCCGCCTGGAGCGAGTCCGTGTGAGTCGCAAGCTGATTGATCTGCGCGTCGGAAAGCCTGCTGACGCGCGCCATGGTCTCCTCGGGGGAAAGCCCGAAGTCCATAAGCTTCTGCTGCACGAGCTTCGACTCGAGCGCCGCCTGGATCCTGGCAAGCTGGTCGGCCCGGTCCGCGGATGCCGCCGCGGAAACCGCCGCATTCTGGTGGGGCGCGGACGACACGAACATGGCCTCCGCCGGACCGGCGAAGGTCGATATCGCGAGAAGCGCCGCCGCCAGATAGCTTGCGAGCGGCTTTGCATAGAACGTCTTAAGCATGGTCTTCATGTTGATTACCTCCAATGTATGTTAAGCGCCTCGCTGCTACCTGAATATGACATGGTGCCCCGTTGCCTCAAGGACCACAACCACGACGATCGCCACCACCAGGAGAAATATCAGGGCGTCGACACCATCCGCGCCCGCCTGGAGCGAGTCCAGGTTCGCGGCAAGCTTATGGGTCTGCTCGGAGGAGAGACGGTTGATGCGCGCCAAAGCCTCTTCCGAAGAGAGCCCAAAGTCCATGAGCCGCTGTTTGACCACAGCGGTCTCCAGCGTCTTCTGAATGACGCCCAGGTCGGCCTGTCGCGCAGGCGCTGCCTGGTTGGCAGGGATGAACATGGCCCAACCCTGCGCGGGGAGGGTGAGAGACAGCATCGCGAACACCAGATAGAGAGAAAGCAGTTTAATGAACGTTTTTTTCTTCATGAGCTTCACCTCCTTTCATTTGGGTCATCGGTCCACCATTTCACGATTTTGGCGAAAATCACCGCAAAAGCGAGGGCCGGGAACGACGCAAAGATCGACGCGGCAGCGGGGGACATATGCGCCGCAAGGTACTGGTAGATCCCCGCAAGGAATAAACCCGCCGCGACCAGGATCAGGACGGAGGCGATCACGATAAAGGCAAGCACCCATGCCATGTTCATCACCGCCCGTTTCAGCACCCTGCCTTCCGCTTCCAGCAAACGCAGAAAGGACGTCGCGATATCAAGAAGCGTTGTCAGTATCTTCATTGTTTGTCCCCCTGTACCAGAGTTTTGCGATTATATAGCCGAGGCCGAATGCGGCCATAATGCTCGCCAGCGGGTGCTTTTCCACTTCAGCCGAAAGGTCCCTGACGACCTTTTCTCCCTGGACCCTCGATGAATCGAACTTATGAAACAGGTCCGCCCATACGCCCCGGCCTTCCTCGCCCGGACCGGCGCCTTCCTGAGGGGCCGCCGCGTGAGCCTGTTTGACATGAACCCCGACGGATTTCTTCACGCCGGCGGCGAGCTCGGCGAGTTCTTCGCGCAGGCCCGCGATATCAGCCTTCAGCGTGTCCAGCTCTTTATCGTGTGTTTTTTCCGTCATATTCAATTCTCCTTATGAGCCTTTTCTTGTCCCTCGGGCCTTCTCGATATGTGTCAGCTCTCCGGATCGGCTCCTTTTTTCTCCGCCGGGGGGATTTTGCCGGAGGGCGCCTCTGGCCCGAGCAATACCGCGATCCATCGTGTGCTTTCATTGTTCTCGCATGCGAACTTCAGGGTCATGGTCAGCGGTATGCACAAAACCATGCCGACCGGACCGAGCAGGCTTCCCCAGAAGATCAACGATAGAAATACAACCAGCGTGGACAGTCCGAGCTTCCGCCCCATGAGCCTCACTTCGATCACATTGTCAAGGATGAAGTTCACGGTCATATAACCCGCGGTTGCCATGAGGGCTCGGCCGATCCCCAATTGGATTAAAGCAAGAAGGACCGCGGGAATGGCGGCGACAGTCGAGCCGATGCTCGGCACATAGTTGAGCAGAAAGGCCAGAAAACCCCAGAGAATGGGAAAATCCACGCCGACAATGGAAAGCCATATCCCCATCAGTATCCCCGTGGCCAGACTGATGAGTGTCTTGATGAGCACATAGCGTTCAACATCATCGATGAACCTCGTGAACTGGGGAAAGGCCTGCCGGGGCTCGCCGAGGACCGCGCGGAGCTTGACGGGAAAGCTTGAGGCCTCGAACAGGATGAAGGCGACGGTGAGCAGGATCAGGACAATGTTCGAAAGCGCCGACCCCACCCCCGCGAACATGCGCGCGGTCAGGTTCATCACCCCGCCCGGATTGACATACTCGCGCAGTATCTTCTCCGTGACCGGTACGCCCTTCTTTGCCAGCAGCGCATCGAGTTTCGATATTTCCTCCTGTATGCGTTGCTGATAGGCAGGCAGGGCATCTGAATATTTGTTGACAGACGTGCCTACGAGGCCGCCGATGATAAGCAGGATGGCGATCATGCCTGACACCACGAGCAGCACCGCGACAATGGAGGGAATGCGTTTCCGCTGAAGCCAGAGTACCGGCGGCGTCCCGATGACCGAGAGGAAAACGGCGACGAGAAACGACGCCAGGGCCGACTGCGCCTGATTGATGCCCCAGATGATGATCACGAACGTTGCCGCGATTTTGAGGAACCGCGTTCCACCGGTGATATTGCTCTGTTCAGTCATGGGTACATACCTCAATGTTTGCTCAGGTCAAAGGATCGGTTTCTTTTTTTCGAAATTGCGGCCTGCCTTCCGAAGGCGCCTCGGACCCGAGTAATACCGCCACCCATCGTGTGCTTTCATTGTTTTCACATGCGAACTTCAGAGTCATTGTGAACGGTATGCACAGAACCACCCCTATCAGACCAAGAAGGCTCCCCCAAAAGACCAGCGAGAGAAATACGACCAGCGTGGACAAACCGAGTCTTCGCCCCATGAGTTTCGGTTCGACCACGTTGCCGAGTATGAAACCAACGATCAGATATCCGGCGCCGGCCAGCGCGGCGCGTCCGAGCCCGAGCTGGACAAGGGTAAGAATAACCGCCGGGATCGCGGCGATGATGGAACCGACATTGGGCACATAGTGGAGCAGAAAGGCCAGGAAGCCCCAGAGCACGGGAGAATCCACGCCGAGGATGGTGAGCCATGTCCCGATCAGAATACCCGCGGTCAGGCTGATGCCCGTCTTGATGATCATATAGCGCTTCATATCATCAACGAACCTCGTGAACTGGGGAAAGGCCTGCTTGGGATCGCCGAGGATCACGCGAAGCTTGACGGGGAAGCTTGAGGCTTCGAGCAGGATAAACGTAACGGTGAGCAGGATCAGGATAATGTTCGAGAGCGCCGAGCCCACCCCCCCGATCATGCCGACGAACAACTTTATTCCCGCTTCCGGATTGATATACTCGAGCAGCAGTTTATCCGTGACCCGGATGCCTTTCTTTGCCAGCTCCTCCTTGAGGACCAGGACTTGTTCCTGTATGCGTTGTTGATAGGAGGGCAGGGCATCGCTGAAGCTGTTGAGGGACGTGCCTACCAGACTGCCGACGATCAGCAAAACGACGATCATGCCTGTCACAACGAGCAATACCGCGACAACAGAGGGCACGCGCTTCCATTCAAGCCAGAGGACCGACGGCGTCCCGAGCATCGCGAGAAAAGCGGCGACAAGGAACGACACCAGGACCGACTGCGCCTGATAGACGCCCCCGATGATGATCACGAGCGCGGCGGCGATTATGAGGTAGCGTGTTCCACGGGGAAATTCTTTCTGTTCAGTCATGGACAAAGGCCTCTTTCATCACAGCGTCTCTTCTCTTGTTCAGGTCCCGGGGAGAGGCAGGCGCGGAGATTATGGCCTCCTCTTCAGAAACCTTACCGCCGACCGCAAAGTCGGCCAGCCCTGGAAGCCCGAGAACACAGCCAGGCACAGGCACAAACCCACGCTCAAGCCGACCGAGGCGAAGGAAAGCGCGAACGCCGCAAGATACAGCAGCGGACCGAAACGGAATTGCGTGGTGATCTGCCGGATTTCCCTGTCGTCCACGTTCGGCGCAAGAAGCCTTCCGTTCTTTGACGCGTGGTGCCATAGGCCCTTGAAGGCAAAGGCCGTCGCGGCGTAGGTGCCGGCAAAGACCGCTCCCGCGGCCTTGGCTTCGGGGTGCGGCAGGTATTCCGCGAGCAGGGCCGTCGGATAGGGCATGAACGTTATGAGAAGAAGCAATAAGCCGTTCCAGTACAGGAAAGGGTGGTCGGTTCTCTGGATAAAACTGAAGATCCGGTGATGGTTTACCCACTTGGCAAAGATCGTAATGAAGCTGGTCACGAAGGCAAGGTAATGAGGCCAAAGTTTTATCAGCATCGCCCCGAGGCTGCCGTTTGCGCCAAGTTCGTGGGACTTCGGCACCTTTATCCCCAGAACCAGCAGCGTAATGGCAATGGCGAAAACGCCGTCGCTGAAAGCCTCGATTCGCACGGTTTCATTTCGCTCGAACGTCCCCCGCCTTTCCATGATGAACTCAGACGTCGCTTCTTTTGTCTTGGCGACGATATCTCGTCGCTCCTCATGGCGCTCCCGGATTCCCGTTGTCGAATTCTCCTGCTTCCATGAGGGGTCTTCCATGATTCCTACCTCAGTAATTTCTGGTCCGCCATGGCGTTCACCATGACGCCGATATAGGATTTAATCTGACTCTCGTTAGAACCCATGATTTCGGTTTCGGACGCCGCGGACCAGATCAGCTTGTCGCTCCCGGCGTCATACAGGTTGGTTTCCATGAGCGCGTATTCATCCTCCGCCATATAACCGGGGGTGTACACGACTCGATACCCATACCCGTAATAGTCGCGCCAGTTGCTGTAATAGGATGGATAGGACGGCGGGTACGAGATACTCCCCGGAACATAGGTGTTAATGGTCTTTTTGCTCGCCAGCCTCGAAATGAGCACCGCATCGGCTCCCTGTTCCCGCACCGTCGCGGCGATGACCGCATGATCGCTCTGCTTGTCATCAGGCAGAACCGTGTAGCTCGCCACGGCCTTTGTCCCCCGCGCGTTGAGTTGCCGGACAAACTCGTCCTCGAATATTCTTTTATTGAGCGGCTTCTTGGTTACCGCGATGACCATGATCTTGCGGGGCTGCCCCTGGTACGACGGGTCTTTCCATGCCGAGGTAAGCCTTGTCGCGGCGCAGCCCATGATGAGCATTGCAATGAGCAGTCCAAAACCGGGCGATCTTCGCAAAATCCGCTTCATATCTGGTTCGCCTCCTTCAGAAGGTGCAGCTCCTTTTTGCGGCAGGTCTTTATCCACGCCGGGTTCAATCAATTATCGGATCTTTTTAACTCTGTTGTTCCTGCCTCATGTTCTTTCACATAGTCCAGATATTTCTGTATGTCCTGGTTGGTCCAGTCCGGAGGCTGCTTGCCGGTTTGTGATATGAATTGATCCAGAAGATTCATATGTCATCTCCTCCATCTTCCCGCCGTACCGTCAATCTTTTTCAGCTCAGACGCCGCGGAGTATTCGGAAAGGACCTCGCTTATACGACCCGGTAACGGGTCCTCCCCTCAGGCACGCGCCGCTGTAATCGCCTCCGGCCCGGCTGTGGATGAAATTGTGTTGAACCTGATGTCCGGCTCCACGCGAAGAAGTCTCATTGCCCCGTTCAAAACACCGAAATGGTCGGACCGCAGATGGTTTTCCAGGTCTTCCCTGGTCTTCCACTCCTCCTCGATAAATATGGCGCTCTCATCCTCCACATTCACATAGCAACTGCAGCTTATGCAGCCGTGTTCGCGACGGATCGGGCCAAGCATCGCTTTTATTGTTTGAAGGACCTCCTTCCGTTTTTCGGCATGCACGGTCATCTTTATGGTGGTTTCGATCATGGCCGATCTCCTTTAGAGGTGAAGCGATTGACGACACGACGGACCTTTGCGATATGGCTCAGCGCCTTGCGCAAACGCAGGCATCTGCGCCCGGAGCGAATTTCTCGCGCAGGATCTTCGCCCATGTCTCACTCCTCCATCGACTATACGACTTTATTACCTTGAATGATCCTTACCAGCACTACAACGATTGCGATCACGAGCAAAATATGGATAAACCCGCCCATGGTGTAACTGCTCACCAGCCCGAGCGCCCACAGAACCAACAGTACAACGGCAATAGTCCACAACATATTATCCTCCTTCCGGATGTCCCCGAACGGCGGGGGAAGCTCTCTCGTCCTATTTCACGATAACTTCAAAAAGGACCCGCATGTTTGCCTTTGCTTCTTTTGTGTCGATGTCGCCGGGGGCCACTTCATACAGGGCCGGTTTTGTCCGGCCGTATCCGATTATCGTTATTCTGGCCGGCGCAACGCCTTTTTCGACCAGATAGTTTCTGACCGCATTCGCTCTTTCTTCGCTTAATTTCTGGTTGCTTTCTTCCGTGCCCTTCGCGGAAGTATATCCCGCCATTCGGACCTTCATTTTGGGGTTTTCCTTCAGGAGCTTCACATCCCTGTCCAGCAGGGACTTCGCGCCGCTGGTAAGGGTCGACTTATTGTAATCGAAATGCGTGTCCCCGAAGGCGACCACGTCCTCATCGGCCTTCTGGTCGAGCACAAGCATCATGACCTTCAGGTCGGAAAGGTTCTTTTGGGACAGCTCAATCTTCGGGCCATGCCTGAACAACATGACTAAAAGGATCGCCACGATAACGCATAATATCGCCACAATAGCCAGAAGAATATTCCGCATCTGTTTCCCGCGCTTTAACCTGGATCGTGTTCCCATTTGCCTTTCCGCCTCAAGCCAATCGATAAAATCGTTTCCGTCCTTAAAGCCGTGTTTCTCATAGAGTTCATACGCCTTGCCCATTATTTCCTTATTTTCTTCATTCATCTCTTTCTGAATCATTTCGCCACCTCTCTCATCTCAATCGTTGTTCCGCCCCTGCTCATTTGAACCGCGAGCTCGCGTCGTGGTAGGCGGCCTTCACTTCAGCCCAGGCTTTTTCCGAGCCTTTCTTGACGTCTTCCCAGGCCTCATCGCCGGCGGCCTTCAACTGCTGCAACTTCGTCTTGACCTCGTCCTGTTTTTGCTGCAAGGCGTCGATAGTCTTATAGTAGTCGACCTTCGCATCTGCCCTGGCATTGTCCGCCTTGGCCTTGAGCAGTGCGATCTGGGCGCTCCATTCCTTCAGCTGAGCATCGAGCTTTTCTTCATACGCTTTTCTTTTGTCTTTCATGGCAACCACCTCCTGAATGTATCATTTTCACTCTTCTCAGCTATTCCTGCTTCCCGTGACCAGCAGCACGATGCCGCCCGCGAGCGCAAGTGCGCCCACAATCGGAGGCAGTGGAAGCGTTCTCGTCTTGTCCTCCGTTATGCGCATTTTCCCGACCTCGACGACCTTCTCTCTGGTCGTCCAGGTAATGCCCTGATACGCAAAGGCCGTGATCCCGACTACGACGAGGACGATGCCGAACAACGTGTTCATCTTCATTTCACGCCTCTTCCCTTCTACGGGGTGGATGCCTTCACTTCCCGTTCGATGACGATCTCGACGCGGCGGTTGTTTGCGCGCCCCTCGGGTGAAGCATTATCGGCGATCGGGCTGCCTTTGCCCCTGCCGCGTGACTGGATGCGGTCGGCCGGGTAGCCTTGCCGCACGAGGTAATCGCGGACCGCGTCGGCCCGGCGTTGCGAAAGACCCTGGTTGTAGGACTCGGAGCCCTGCGAATCCGTGTGCCCCTCTATGATGAGGTTTCGCGCGCGGACCGCCAGCAGTGCTTTGGCCACCTGGTCGAGCTTTACCTGCGCGGAGGACAACAAGTTAGACTCGGCGGAGCGAAAGAGCACGCTCCCTGAGAGTGTGACGACCAGTCCGCGTTCCTCCTCCTTGACCGCGGCGAGCTTGGCGAGTTCAGCCAGCGCGTCGGCGGTCCGCTTCTCGGAGTCGCTCAGGTCCCTGGCTTGTTGCTTTTGAAGTTCAGCCGCGGCTTTGTCCTTGCCTGCCTGTTCGGCGGCCATGGCGGAAAGCGTTTCCGACTGCCGCTTCTCCGCTTCCGCTTTGTCCTTGCTTGCCTTGTCCGCTGCCGCGGCGGCAAGCATTTCCGCCTGCCGCTTCTCCGCATCGCTCAAGTCCTGTTTCTGCTGCTTCACGATCTCGGTTTGCTGCTTTTGGAAATCGGCGTTCGCCTTCTCCTTGTTTGCCTTGTCGGCGGCCATGGCGCCGAGCGTTTCCGCAAGTTCAGCCTTGCGCTGGGCGACGTAGGCAAGATCTTTTGTTTTGTACGAGTCGGGTTCCTGCAGGAAGGCCTGTTCCGCCCGTACAAGCGCGTCATTCGCCTTGTGCACTTCCGCGGGCACGAGCTTCCCCTCCGGACTGTTGCTCACATGCAGGTAGGCCGAGCGCGCGTTGATGAGTTCCTTGGGCGGCGCGGTTGCGCAGCCGCCGATAAGCCCGACGAACGCGACAATGATGAAGAATTGCGTTGTTTTCATGATGTCCTCCTTATAGGTCATGCGTGGATCATGGGTTGTCCTGCCGCAGTTGGCGCACACGCTCCATCGCGGCCCCGGCCTCGGACTTCTCGGCATCCCCGCGGGAGAGCGCGACAGCCAGTTCGGCGTCGGCTTCGGCCCGCACCAGCATCGATGCGGCCTGTTCCTTCTCGCCTTTCGCGTTCAGCGCCTTGGCGCTTTCCAATTCCTCCCTGGCCAGCTGCAAATACAGCGAGGCTTGCGGCACTTTGGCCGCCCCGGCCTCCTCGGCGGCGCGGATTCCCGACGTCGACGCCTCCGTGCTCATCGGGGCGCTTGCGCATCCCGCGGCGATTGCGGCCGCGACGGCCGCGGTGAATACCATGCTTCCGATCCTGTATATATGTCTCATGTAGTCCTCCTCGTGGGCCTGGGCTCAAACTACTCGATGGTCATCCGGTTTTTTACTTTATTCACCCCGTGCAAGTCGTTGACGAGTTTGGATACCAGGTCCTTTTCCGCCGCGTTTTTGGCCTTGCCGCCCAGCGTGACCACGCCGTGCTTCGTCCTGACAGTGGTGTTGAGGGCGCTGGTCGAGCGATGAAGCAGCAGCGCCATCTTGACCTGCGCGGTAATCGAGGCGTCATCGATTTTTTCAGCCGCTGTTCGGCGCATTTTTTTCGAAGTCTTGGACACGGTCATCTCATTTTTGACGTCCTTGACCCCTTCGACATCCCGGGCGTATTCAGTCGTCAGCTCCTTTTGCGCCTGGCTGGTCGCTTCGCCTTGCAGGGTCACGATTCCGTCCTTGACGTCAACCCCGGTTTTGGCCGCGCTCACGCTCGGATGAAACAGGAGCGTGAATTTCACTTTGTCCCCGAGCCATGCGTCCGAGTTTGCGGTGGGGGGCGCGCCTCTCAGTTCAAGCCTGTTGTCCACGCTTTTGACTCCGGGCAGACCCGCTACGGTCTCCTTGGCGAGGGCTTTGTGGTATTCATGGGAGACGACCCCCGTCAGGGTGACCGCGCCGTCCTTGGATTCGATTTTAATATCATCTTCCTTCAGAAAGGTCTTGAACACATATGACTTCCTGGCCGAGGATTCAATGCGGCTGTCCGTATTGGACGCGTACACGGGCGCGACGTACGCCAGCAGGGCCATTGCCGCCGCTATGAGAGCTGATGAATATATTGTTTTCATGGCACCTTCTCCTTTTATTATTGTTGGTGTTCTCACTACTTCCCCAATACCTTCTTGACCTGGCCGATCTTTTCCTGCACCTTGCCGCCCATATTTTCGTCTTTGCCTTCGGCTTCCAGCCCGGAATTCATGCCGAGTTTTCCGGCGAACTCCTTGAGCTTGCCTTTTAGTTTGTGAAGCTTGCCTTCCACCTGGTCCTGCGTTCCCGATTTCATGGTATTTCTCCTATCAGAATAATAAAAAAGGTTCCCGAAGAACGGGTCTCCGGGAACCCACGGTTGCTCAAGTTCTTCTCATGTTGATCACTTAATTGCCGGTCACGGCGATCAATTTTGTGAGCCTTCGGACCACAGCCTTACTTGCCGTTTCCGCCCTTACGGCCCGGGTTCCCGGGCGTCCCGCCCAGTTCGTCATTCGACCGGGTCAGGTCTCCCTGGTTCGAGTTGCCCGGATCGCAACCCTCGGGCCCGTTGCCCACGCCCTGGTTGCAGCGGAGCTTTGCCGGAGGGCTGGTCTGAACGCAACCATTGACCGTGGTGTTTGTCATCGTCACAGCGGCCATCGCCAGGGCATCCCCATTAAAGGTCCCGCGTGTGATGGTGATGGCTGCGCCCGCGAGAATGGTTCCCAGGAAGTTCGAATCCGTCATGGTTGCCCCCTGGGCGACCCACCAGTACACGTTGCACGGCGTGCCGCCGCCTTCCATGACCACCGAGAAGTTGGTGCCCGTCAGGGCGCCGGTCCCGCTCGTGCCGATCTTGAAAATCCAGACCCCGTTCGCCGGCCCGCTGAGCGTAAGAGTGCCGCCAGTCGTGGTCGACGCGGCGTCGACACAGTAGACGCCGGGCTGATACAGCGTAACGCCCCCCAGGTCGCCCGATATAACATAATCGCACGACTTGAGCGCGAGCGCATTGTACGCGCTCAGGAAGTCAAGGTACGCCTGCTTCGCGACCAAATCCCCCGGGTGGACCGTCCCGTTGATCGTGCAGTTGGTCTGCGTTATTGCGGTGCCGGGCCAGACTCCCACGTCTCCGAAGACAATGGAATCGGTGCAGGTCACCGCCGATCCGGCCAGGACCGCGAAGCTCCCCGCCGAGCCCAAAGCCGGCGAGGTTGCAGCCAGCGCCGCGTGGAACGGCGTTACGGAAAGAAGCGCCGCGAACATGGCAATGGCGGCAAGTCTTGACGTACATCCGCGAAGTATAATCGTTCTAATCATTGAAAATATTTTCATAGTGTGTTCCTCCTGAATATATTACTTAACATTCGGTTCTTCTATTGCTTCGGCCCCTTGACAGTTCCTCATACTGCCAATGAAAAGACTCCTGTGTTTCCACCATACTTTAAAGAAGCCCCTCGCCGGCCTAAGGAAGGGCAGGAGGTTGAAAGCCGGCGAAGGGCGAGTTTTACAGAACACGCCATTCCGTCATCTATTTCGCGATGACCTCAAAAAGCACTCTCTGGTTGGCCTTTGCCGCCTCTGAGTATATGTTCGACGGCACGGGTTCGAACTCGGCCGGTCTCGTCTCCCCGTATCCGATCTTGGTGAGCCTGTCTTCCGCTATACCTTCCGCGACAAAGTAATTTTTAACAGCGGTCGCTCTTCGCTCGCTCAACTTCTGGTTATACTCTTCGGTCCCGCTGGCGGAGGTATACCCCGCGATACGGATTTTCATTTTCGGGTTATCCTTCAGAAGCTTGGCATTATAGTTCAGAATGGTCTTGCCGTTTTCGTTAAGCGCCGCGCTGTCGAAGTCGAAATGCGAATCCTCGAGCGAGATCAGCACCACGGGCATGATCTTCGGAGCGGGAATCGTTGCAAAGCTCCATACGTAGTTGCGCGCCAGGGCATTGCCCGCCGGGTCCTTGACCCCGGCCACGATCGTTGCGGTATAGATCGTGCCTTTTTCAAGTTCGCTTGACGGGCTGAAGGTTGCGGTTGTGCCCGCAAAGGTGACCTTGCCCGGAACAGACATTGACCCGCGCTTTACGATAAAGGTCGAGCCGTCGATCGTTGAACGGTCCATCTCCTCGCTGAAGGTCGCGGTGACGTTCCTGCTGATTGCCACGCCGGTGACGGCGCTGTCAGGGCTTGTGCACACAACTTCGGGGGGGGTGGTGTCTCCAATCCTGGCAACCGCTTTTTTCTCATATCCGAGCAGAATGGTCAGGCCGACAGTGTATTCCATATTGATCCGGGAATCGCCTCCATCGGAGAACATCGCCTGCCGGACGTCGCCCCGCAGCGCCACATTGTCGGCGAGGAAGTACTTGAGTCCGACGCCGTAGTTGAACATCCCGTGGCTGTGGTCGGTCATGCCTGCGGGGTTATCGGTTTTCGTGACACTGAGCCCCGCCTCGATGAACGGCACCAGCGTATGGTCCGGGGTGAAATGATACAGCGCGTCGATCCCGTAGCGATAAAAGTTGACGTCCCGGTCGACAACCGTCATCGAATCGGTCTCCGTGAGGACATAGCCGAACATGGCCTCCAGTCCCAGTCTTTTCGTAACATTGTAGCCGGCGCGCAGGCCATAGTACGAGCGCGCGTCCTGTTTCTGATCGCGGTCAAACGTATAGAAGCCGGTGAACGGGTCCAGGGTGTATGTCCCGGCCTGGTTCTCGGCAAAGCCGGGGGCGGCGAGGCCTGCCAGGAACAACCCGATCAGGAAAACCATCAATGTTCTTCTTGTTAATTTTCTCATTTTTTGTGCCTCCTTTTAATCGTCGCGCTGCTCGTTGTGCTTTCGTAAGGAAAGGGGAACTTCCCGTATCTTCGTGATACGGGAAGCTCCATCGTGTTCAGTTAATAACACCGGATACAGCGTGCCTTGCTTACGGAGCAGGCACGTTAATGACCGTGTCCACCAGGGTAACTGAAGCGCCCAGGGACAACGCCCTGCCGTTCAGCGTCGTTATCGTTGTGTTGCCGACGGTGGAGAAGACGGCTCCAGCCTGAGAAATAATGGTTCCTACCATGGTCCCGCCTCCCGCTGCGTTGATCGTCGCGGCGCTGCCGACCTGCCAGTAGACGTTCTTGGCCTGGGCCGGTGGGACAAGAATTATGCTTTGAGGGGCTGTCGCTCCCGGACCGCCCACCAGCAGCGTAGTCGCCATCTGGAACACCCATACGGCATTCGGGTCGCCTGCGGGGTCGAGGGTGAGGTCCCCTCCCTGAATCATGAACGACCCTGCGGGCGCCACATAGACGCCGGGAAGAAGAGTAATTCCGGCAAGGTTGCCGCCCGGAGCCGGACTTGCGCCGCCCACCGGCATTGCCACCAAGGCATTATACGCGGTCAGCGCGTCGGCAACAGCCTGGGTTGCAAGCGCGCATTTAGCGGCATTTGGACCGGCGCTGTCTGAGCCTGTGGTGGAATTGGTACAAGTATTGATCGTCCCGGTCACGTTTCCAATATTAGCCGGCGTTTCCGTATAGATATTGCCTGTCGAATCGTGGAATCCGGTTATCGACGAAGTACCCACAGCTATGGTCCCGATATCTCCGTTGACGACCGTCTGAATCCCCGTATTGGTCATCCCGGCGGAACCACCAAAAGTACCGTAGGTCTTGGCCGATCCAAGGATTGACGCGGGAGTTACGGTCAGCGTCGTGTTTCCTGATATGAGAGAGACCGGATCAACGGCCGTTATCGTGGTTGAACCCGCGGCGACCGCCGTGGCCAGCCCATTGGAACCGGCCGCATTGCTGATCGTGGCGACCGGCAGACTCGAGGAGCCCCACGTTACCAGCGAGGTGAGATTCTGCGTGGTGGCGTCCGAGAACGTCCCCGTGGCGGCAAACTGCTGAGTTGCCCCAACGACAATGGACGGGTTGAGGGGTGTGACCGCTATTGAATTCAGAACAGCGTTGGTCACGGTCAGCAGTGTGTTTCCTGATTTGAGCGTGATCGGATCAATGGCCGTTATCGTGGTTGAACCCAACCCGACGGCGGTGGCCAGCCCATTGAAACCCGCCGCATTGCTGATAGTGGCAACGGACACAGTCGAGGTGCTCCACGTTACCAGCGCGGTCATATCCAGCGTAGTGGTGTCCGAGAAAGTCCCCGTGGCAATAAACTGCTTCGTCCTTCCATTTGCGATGCTCGGATTGACCGGGGCAACCTCTATTGAATTCAGCACCGCGTTGGTTACGGTGAGGGTTGTGGTCCCTTCTTTCAGGGAGGTCGGATCAATGGCTTTGATCGTGGTTACGCCCACAACGACCGAGGTGGCCAGCCCGTTGAAGCCTGCCGCATTGCTGATCGTGGCGACAAACCCATTCGAGGAATTCCACGTGACCGTCGAGGTTATATCCTGCGTGGTGGCGTCAGAGTAAGTCCCCGTTGCGGCAAACTGTTTCGTCAAACCCTTTGCGATGCTCGGGTTGACCGGGGTGATCACGATTGATGCCAGCGTGGCGTTGGTCACCGTCAGGGTGGTTGTACCTGAAACAATTCCAAAGATTGCGGTAATCGTGGTTGAACCTACCGTGACCGATGTGGCCAGCCCTTTGGAACCTGCCGCGTTGCTGATCGTGGCAACAGGCAGGGACGAGGAAGTCCACGTTACCAGCTGGGTCATATCCAGTGTGGTGGTATCCGAGTAAGTCCCCGTGGCGATAAACTGTTTCGTCAAGCCCTTTGCGATGCCGGGGTTGGTCGGGGTGACCGCGATTGACGACAGTGTGGCGGCGGTTACCGTCAGGGTGGTTGTCCCTGAAACTCCAAGGGTTGCGGTAATCAGGGTTGAACCTGTCGCGACTGATGTGGCCAGCCCATTGGAACCAGCAGCATTGCTGATCGTGCCGACCGACACGGTAGAGGAGGTCCACGACACCAGCGACGATATGTCCTGCGTGGTGGCGTCCGAGTAAGTCCCCGTGGCGATAAACTGTTTCATCAAGCCCATGGCGATGCTCGGGTTGGTCGGGGTGACCGCGATCGATGACAGTGTGGCGTTGGTTACATTGAGTGTGGTTATCCCTGAAACGGTTCCCTGCGTCGCGGTAATGGTGGTTGAACCCGCGGCGACCGATGTGGCCAGTCCATGGGAACCCGCCGCATTACTGATCGTGGCCGCGGGCAAATTCGAGGAAGTCCACGTTACCAGCGTGGATATGTCCTGCGTGGTGGCGTCCGAGTAAGTTCCCGTGGCGATAAACTGTTTCGTTGTTCCTTTTGCGATGCTCGGATTGGTCGGAGTGACCGAGATTGATGACAGTGTGGCGGCGGTTACAGTGAGTGTGGCTGAGCCGGAAATGTTCCCGGACGTCGCCGTGATGGTTGACAAGCCGACCCCCACGCCGGTGGCCAGGCCGCCGTTGGTAATCGTCGCCCTGGTCGTGTCCGATGAACTCCAGATTACGGACGACGTCAGATTTTGATTCGTATTGTCCGAGTAAATGCCGGTGGCCGTGAACTGCTGCGTCGTTCCCTTTGCGATGCTCGGACTCGGCGGCGTTACATGGATGGAAACCAGGGAAACGGGAACTTTTCCATGATCTCTGTCGCATCCGGCCGAAAAAACGACCAGGAGCAATGCCATAAACCAGATCATCTTACTAAATGCCTTGAAATAGCTTGTGCCTGTGCGCATATGTGTGTCCTCCTTTTTAAATTGAAAGCACCTGTCCTGCGGCCCCCCGTCAAGGGGCCCTGCCCGCGTTTGTGAAATATGTTGTGCTGTATAATGTCCCGCTTTCATGGCCCCGTGCCGCTGCTCTTAAGAACTCATGCCTTACGGCGCGACCGTGGCCGCATCAAGAGTGACCTGAGACTGGGCCAGCGCTCTGCCGTGCAAAATCGCGCCGGTCTTCAGTATTACCTGCTTGGCGCTCAGTATGGTCCCTTTGAAGTCAGCCGTCGTGCCGAGGGTCGCGCCGGTGGGACCGCCGACCTGCCAGACGATGTTCCTGGCTTGCGCGCCGCCGGAGAGAGTAACAATGGCGCCGTTCGCCACGGTGAGGTCTCCGGATATCTGGAAAATCCATGTGTCCTCCGCGCCTCCGGAGAGCGTGACGCCGGCGGCGGATATCAGGACCCCGGTACCCCACTTGTAGAGACCCGGAGCAATTGTTCTCGAAGTGATATCTCCAGCGCCCAGTTCAGTGGCAGTGGGCAACGTTCGTCCGGCCGCATCGGTGTACGCGGTTCCCATGTCGGCTACCGCGGTGTCCACCAGGGTCTTGTTGGCCGGGGGCGGGTTGCCCGCAAAACATGTTGTCGCGCCGCTGCCTGTATAGGTCGCATCAACGCCGTATATTGTTCCGGTTATTTCCGAACAAAAGACACCAATCCCCGAAGCAGCCGCCGGACTGAGTCCGATATTGCCGGTTATGACGGAAGTATGGCTTCCCGTGTCCGTGATCGCTGTTTTTGCAAGAACCACGAAATTATTGGTCGTTCCACCGAGACTTCCAAGGTTCACCGGCGACGGACCTGCTCCTGAGCTTCCTCCCCCATTGCCTCCACATCCGTTCATCGAAAGGACCAGGAGGAGCGACATAAACAACATCTTGTTATTAAATATTCTGAGCATATTTCATATCTCCTCTTTAAAAAGTTGGATGCAAACCGGATAGCCTGCCGCTTCCCGCGGAAATCACATAAGGTGTATTACACGAATCGTGCCATGAAATAACCGCGGACGCTTCGAGAGCAATGCGTTGATTGTTCAGGATAAGATGGAATAATGCGGACAGCTGCAAAGGGGAATCCGTCTCAAGCGGCCGTCACATTCAACAGAACCGCCAAATATGGCGGGCGGAAAATCGAGAGGTTTTGTATGTCTTAAGTTGTCGTGTTGTCGTAACTATTCAGGTCTGCCGCTGAGCACAGACGCAAAAAGCGCGCTGCAACAGTCAGGATAGCGCCACTTCAGCCAAAACAACGCGTGCGAAGCGAAAGCGTTGCGAGTACGGGTACTGACGGCGTTCCGACGTATCAACATACTGGCGCGCCTTGCGTCGAAGCGAAGCGGCTGACCTGAATAATTACGGTCGCGATGCCGGCAAATTAAGCCGCATAAAAAATCCCGCGGGGGAAACCCCCGCGGGATC
>Ga0334722_10000363_pt1 | contig 68720 bp, 138 predicted proteins | sample C3_bottom_MG_FD_207210 | JGI IMG/M metagenome (GOLD analysis project Ga0334722, IMG submission 207210) | Sediment microbial communities from Yellowstone Lake, YNP, Wyoming, USA - C3_bottom | ecosystem: Environmental > Aquatic > Freshwater > Lake > Sediment | place: USA: Wyoming | collected... | reverse complement strand
CGGCTTTGTCGACCTTGATGCGCTCCTCGGCGGCTGGCCGGTCGGCGTGCTGAGCCTGCTCGCGGCGCGGCCGTCGATGGGCAAGGCCCAGCCGCTCGACGCCCATGTGCTCACGCCGCGCGGCTTCCGGCGCATGGGCGATCTCGCGGTCGGCGACGCGGTCATCGGCGCGCACGGGCGCACCTGTCGGGTCATCGGCATCGTGCCGCAGGGCCAGCGCGAGATCTTCCAGGTGCGCATGACGGACGGGGCGACGACCCGCTGCTGTGACGAGCACTTGTGGCTCACACGCTCGAGGAGCGAGGTCCGGCGAGGTCTGGCGGCGACGGTTAAGCCGCTCGCGGCGATCCGCACGGCGATCCGCATCGCCGACGGTCACTATAACCATCGCATGCCGATCGTCGCCCCGGTCCACTTCGGCGACGAGCCACCGCTGCCGCTGCACCCCTACGCGCTGGGCGCGCTCCTGGGCGACGGGTCGTTCACGAGCGGCAACGTGAAGTTCTGCAAGCCCGAGGCCGATGTGCAGGCGCGCCTCATCGAGTCGCTGCCGCTCGAGGACGAGGCCCACGTCACCAGCGGGCGGCGCGGCATGCTGAGCATCAAGCGGCGCAAGCGAGGCCGCGAGGTGAGCGAGACCAAGAAGATCCTCGGGTCGTTCGGGCTGTTCGGGCGCAGCTCGCTGGACAAGTACATTCCGCCCGTCTACCTCACAGCCAGCCTCGAGAGCCGCACCGAGCTGCTCCAGGGGCTGATGGACACCCACGGCTACGTGGAGCCCTCGGGCCGCAACATCGAGTTCGCCACGTCGTCGCCGCAACTGCGGGACGACGTGACCTTCCTCGTGCGCTCGCTGGGCGGCCTCGTGGGCCACGCGACGCGCATTCCGAAGTTTCGCACGACCAGCGGCGAAAAGAAGGCTGGCGCGCGATCCTACCGCCTCTACATCAGCTTCCCGGAGGCGCGTATCCTGCCGGTGAGTTCGGCCAAGCACCGGGCGAGGTGGCGACCCGGCGAGGCCCATGAGCAGTACCGCTCCATCGAGACGGTCGAGTCGCTCGGTCCGCAGCCGTGCCAGTGCATCACCGTCGATGCGCCAGACGGCCTCTACGTGACCGACGATTTCATCGTCACTCACAACTCGTCGCTCATCCGGCAATCCGCCGACGCCATCGCGCTGCGCGGCGACGGCGCGCACAGCTTCACGCTCGAGGACACGCGCCGCATGCTGGCGTTGCGCGAGCTGTCGAGCGAGGCGGGCGTGCCGCTGGAGCGGCTCAGGGCACTCGAGATCTCGCAGGGCGAGATGCGCGACATCAGCCGCGCCGCCGCTGCCATCATGAACACCCGCGGCCTCTGGCTGGTGGATGACTCGGCCGCGCTCACCGTCCAGCAGATCCGCCTCCGCGTGCGCAAGCACCAGAAGCCCAACCGCACCCGCGCGGTGTTTGTCGACTACGCGACCCTAGTCGCGCCGCCCGAGCAGACGCTCAGGGCCACGCCCGAGCACCAGCTCCGCACGGTCGTGCAGGGGCTCCAGACGCTGGCCCGCCAGGAGTCGATCGCCGTGGTGCTGGTGTCGCAGCTCAACCGCGAATGCGAGGACCGCGACGACAAGCGGCCCATCCTGCGCGACCTGCGCGGGTCGGGCGCGCTGGAGGAGTCGGCCGACGTGGTGATCTTTCTCTACCGCGACGAAGTCTACGACGACGAGTCGAAGGACAAGGGCATCTGCGAGGCCATCGTCGCCAAGAACAAGCACGGCCAGACCGGCACCGTGCGGCTCGCCTGGCACGGCAAGACCACGTCGTTCCGCGACCTGGCGAGGAGGGACTGATGGCCGAGATCGATGTGGCCCAGCCGACGATGGACGACCTCTACGCGGTGCTCATCCCGGCGCAGGGGCTGGCGGTCGTGGCGTCGGACGGCGAGCGCTCGCGCTTCATCGTGTTCGGGTGGGCGGACACGCTGGACGGTGAGCGCGTGATCGCCTACGAGTGCCGGCCGACGGGGGTCCTGTTCGTGACGCGGGAGGACGGTGGCCATATGTACGAGTGGGCGGCGCTGCGCGCGTGGGTGCTGGACGAGGGCGAGCCGTTCACGGCGCAGATGATCAAGTACGGCGTCGCCTGCGCCGCCGCCATCAAGCCGGGCGCGCCCGACGCGGCGGGCTAGGCCGGACGCGCTAGAATGGTCAGGCCGATGGCGGTCAGGTGCAGACATTGCGGGCAGGGCTTTCGCGCGCGGCGCGTGCTCGCGGCGCACGTCGAGGGCTGCCGCGTCGCCGCGCTCGAGCGCGAGGTCGCCGAGCTCCGCGAGGTGACGCACGAGGTGATCGCCTCATCGGTGCAGACCGCGCTGGCGCTGATGGACTTCGAGCCGCCGGTGGGCTCGGAGCCGCACTGATGGGTCCGCGTCTCGACCGGCTCGGGCTACCCATCACCTACGCCGGCAAGGTGCGCCGGCGGCGGCTGCGCGTCACGCCGGTCACCTTCGCGCTGGTGGTCGTGCTGCTGGTCGGCCTCTTGCTGGCGGTCGCGGCCTTCCAGGGGCCCGTCACGCCGGTTGACCTTGTGCCCGGTCCGGCCTCGGCGGTAGACTTCGACCATGCTCGTCGCGACGGTCCGCTACAACTCGAACACCAAGGTCCCGCGCCCGGCCGGTGACCTAGCCACGGTGGTCTACGATGTCACCGTCGCCGCTGGCCCCAACGCCTATCCGCTGGGCGGCGAGCCGGTGAGCTTTGCCGCCGAGTTTCGAGAGGTGCAGAGCGTCGTGGCGTCGCCGCTCATCGACAACGCCGCCGCCGGCATGGCCACGGCGGGCGCGCTGGCCGCGGTGTTTCAGCGCGCGGCGGGCGCGCCCGGCGTCAACACCGGCGTCGTGCGGATCTTCGTGACCGGGGCGGCGCTGCAGGCCAATCTCGCCGAGCTCGCGGCGGGCGTGTACGCGACCGCGCTCATCGGCACGCTGACGGTGGTGGGCAGGCCGTTTACGGACGCCTCGTAGCGTGGGCGTCGGCCTGCTCTCGCCCGTCGCCCTGCGCGCCAAGACCGAGGCCGCGCGCACCAGGACGAGTTCGGTGGTGCCGGCGGCGGTGCGCGACCTCGTCGAGGCGTTCTACGTGCGCGCGGCCGCGGCCGCCGAGCGCGGCGAGGACGAGGTGGCGCTGCGCTGCGACGAGCGAGGGCTCGTGCGCCGCGAGATGCGCGAGGAGGTGGCGCGCCTGCTCGCGGAGCACTTTGCCGCGCTGGAGTTCCATGCGCGCGTGGTGGCGGGCGAGTGGCCGATCGTCCACGTCGCGTGGTTGTAGGTGGCGCGCGTGATCAACGTCCGCCTGCCGCCCGATCTGGACCGCGCAATCGCCCGCGTGGCGCGTCAGAGAAGGATGACCACGTCGCAGGCGGTGCGCACGCTCTTGCGGGCCGCCGTGGGCCTCGTCGACCACTGGGCCGCTGCGGGCTGGCAGGAGGGGCTCACCGCTGGGGAGGCGGCATTCTGGCGTGCGCACGCCGATCAGGCCAGCCGCGCCGCCCGCACGGCCCGAAAAGGCTAACAAAAAATGGTCAAGTTTCGGGCACTTAGGAAATAACATCAATACCGCTGAATAATCGCCTCCCTCAGCCCGTTGGAACAGGTAGAACGGCCGTCACGGACGGCAGGAGGACCGCCATGGGCGAGCAACAGCAGGTTGGCCAGTCGTCATCCCTCACACCGTACGAGCGTGACCAGTGCGAGCGCCTCATGGCGCGGTGCGCGAGACACCTCGACGGGCTGGATACCACGCCGGACGGCGTCACGCAGGCGGATCTCTCCGCTGCTGACCGCTGGCCCGCGTGGGCCGCTGGCACGCTCTATTGGGCGTGCGGCGAGGTGCTACGGGGCGACAAGGTGGCGCGCAGCGAGGGCAACACCTGCCCGTGGCGCGAGGCGGTCGTGTACGCCTTTCGGGGGTGCGCGCAGGTGAACGAGTATCGGGGGCGCGCCGGGGGCTTCCTGCCCGCGCACCTCGCCGACGGCCTCACCATGCTGCGCAACATCGTCGAGGGCGCGATCCGGAGGGCGGTGTAGACCATGCGCAGGCCGTCCGTCCATCGGAATGGTTCTAGCCGCGATCACCTGCTCGACGGCTATACGACCGCAGGGCAGGCCGTGCAGGACGCGATCAGGGCGCTCGCGGAGTGCGCCCCCAACGCACGCGACTACTACCCGCAGAGCGAGGGAGCCTTCCGTGAGGCGTGCGCCGAGCACACTGCCCGTATCGCTCACCTGCAGGCGGTGTACGCCGAATTGGCGGACCTCGCCGAGGGGGTCGCCGATGCGTAGGTGCATGCTGGGGTGGGCGCTCACGCTCACCTACGAACTGGCCGAGTGGCACTACCGCGGGGGCACGATCGATCAGACGGAGTGGGATCTCTACCGCTTCTACTGGCGCAATGGCGCGCCGCGCTTCTCCCACACGGCGGAAGCGTTTGAGATCAAGAAGAAGGGAGGGCAGTAGCCATGTCGCTCGCCGCACTCAAGCGCCGCATCCGTGTGGGCACGCGCCTCACCGTCGAGGCGCACAGCAACCCGCGCGCCGCCGCCATCGTGGGCGTCACGCGCACCGTCGAGGCGGTGCAACAGAATGCGGTCGCCCTCACGTCGACCGACGGCGGTCCGCCGTCGTGGCTCTACTGGCCTCCCGCCAAGGAGGTGGAGATGATCGACGCGCACCGCTTCGCGGTCAGCAGCAGGGGCACGCGCATCGTCTACCGGATCACGTCTACCGGATCTATGGCTTCTGTGGTCCCTGTCGAGCAGGGGGTGATCGGTGGGGCGCGCTTACCGGCCGCCTACGGCGAGGCCGCCCTCAACGAGGAGGACTAACCATGTCACCGTCGTCTGCCCGGCCTGCCGGTCGACGCTGTCGGTCACGCGCGATCCGCGTGGCCACACGATCGAGTGCGGCGGCAGCGGCGAGGGCTCGTGCTGCGGCGCGCAGGCCGACGGCTCCGAGGTCTGCGAGGCGCACGGCGTCGCGCATGGTGAGCGGGCTGACGTGGCGGCGGCGTTCGGGCGGGCGGCGGCGCAGGCGCAGGCCGTGTGGACGGCGACCGACGCCATCCTCGACGAGCCCACCACGCCCGCGCTCGCCGAGGCGCTCTTCCGGGCGCTGCTCAGGGTCGGCGTCGCCGCCGACCCCGACGACGACGAGATCGGCGCGGCGACGACCGACCTCGGCGATCTGGTGTTCGAGCGCGACGAGGCCCAGCAGATCCAGCAGGCGCTGGCGCTCTGCTGGCAAAACCTCAGCGACACGGGCGTGCTGCGCGCCGCGCTCGCCGCCTACCGACTACGCGACCACTACGAGGAGGTCTAGCCATGGACACCGAGGATCTGCGGGCCGCGCTGGACGAGGTCGACGGCTGGGCGCGGCGGCTGGCCGAGCTTCGGTTCGGGCAACGCGGCGAGGTGCCCGCGCCCCACAACCACTCGCAGTCGGTCGACGCCGTCGACGTGGCCATCACATGCGAGCACTGCCAGCAGGATCTCGTGGCCGGCGACGAGGGCTGGTTGGGGGACGAAGCGCAGCGGACGTGCCCGACGCGCAATGCCGCCAAGCCCGGCGCGCCCGAGGCCGAGCGCCTGCACCGGCCGGTCGTCAGGGTCGAGGTCGTCGAGGCCACCGTGCTGGAGTGGCTCACCGGGCTGGTCGACCGGCTCCAGACCGAGGTGCGCACGCAGGAGATGCTGGCGCTCAAGGCGCTGTCGGAGCCGCCGCTGCGACCCGACGAGCCCACCAAGCCCATGCGCCGCCGGGGAGGTCACCGATGAGCCCGACGCTCACCACGGCGCACATTGCGGCGCTGCCCGACATCATCAAGATCCAGTCGGTCGAGGGCGTACGGATATTTTTCGCGCTGCTGCTCGACGCGGGCTTCAACTTCCACCCTGACGAGCGCTTTGCCGACTACGTCGATCATGCCACCGGGCGTGACTGCTTCACGATCGAGGAGGCGAGCGGCCTCGACGATCTCATGGCGCAGGCGTTTGCCGCCTGCCGCGCCGCCGACCTCGACGTGTACGCCGTCGGCCTCGACGTGTGGCGGGCGTGGGAGGCGCACCCGTGAAGGTCACCGACGACACGCGGCTGGCCGAGGCGCTGGTCGCGCGGCTCACCGGCCGCGCGCCGGACGGCACCGCATGCCTGCCCGAGGCCGGGCTCGAGGCCGACGGCGAGCTCGCGCTGCCGGGCCTAGTCGTCGAAGTCACGGTGCGCGTCCGGCACGCCGTCACCTACGACCAGCGCGCTAGATACATTGCGCTCGCGCTCGCCCGGCTGGAGGAGCACCCGCGCATCCTGCTGGGCTCGTGCGGGATGGACACGCGACGCCGACGCTTCCTGCAGAGCGGCCGCTGCCACAAGTCGCGCACACACGCGATCGTGCGCGAGGGCCGGCCGTCGTGGCCCTACAGTAGCGAGCACCGGGGTCCATGGCCAGCGACGGTCGAGTACGTCTGCGCCACCCATGCGCAGCAGTATCATCATTACTGGCGACCCGAATGGGTGCTTGCCGTCGTCGCCCTGCCGAAGCGGGCGCTGGCCACGCTCCGGACGCGGGCGCAGAGCGCCGAAGACCGGCGGCAGCGCGAAGCACGGCAGATCGAGACGCTGCTGGTCTGGGGACGCTGGTGGTGCCGCGAGGCACGCAGACCCACCGATGATCTCGCCCAGGCGAGGGCCCGCCGGGACGGACGACCATGAGCCGCGCCCACGTCATGCGCCGCGTGCGCCCGCGCCCACTGGGCAACTACGACACGCTGTACCTCGGGGGGCTCGACCGCCGCCGCCTGAGCGGCCTCGCGCGCGACGCCTGGCGCGGCGTCAGCGACGAGGCGAGCGCTGCGATGTTCCTGCGCGCCTGCGTGCTGGCCGGGCTGGATCTGCACGTCGACGTGGACTTCCGCCGCATCTCGGTGCCCCGCGCCGAGCGCGGCACGCAGCGGTTGTTCGGGCCGGTGACGGCGCTGCGTCTCAACAGGCGCATGGACGAGGTGCTGCGCGTGCTGGGGCGCAGCCGCGTGCGGCTCGCGGGCCGGTCATGAACGCCCACGAACGACGCGCGTGGGACACGCTGGTGCGCCTCGGCGCGACCGTCGTGCCGCTGGCGTGCGCGGCCTCGACGTGCAGCACTGCCGCGCTCGCAACCGCCACGGCGCTCGCCGACGCCCTGCTCGCCGTCGTCGGTCGCTCGGGCCGGAACCGCTGGCACCAGAACCGCGCTGGGCAGCTCGTGTACGTGAGCACCGACGACGAGACGATGCTGCACGTTCAAAATACTTGACGCCCTGAATCGGGACGAGTAGGTTCAACGCCATTGACGGAGCCGCGCGGCGGCTCGGAGGACGACCATGGAGCCGAACGAGCAGATCGTGGGTGTGATCGCGGGGGCGATCCGCCATGTGGCGCAGCAGCGCTGTCGCCCGACGGTCATCAGCAACGACGAGCTGCGCGACGCCATCGTCAGCGCCGGTCGCCGGGTGTCCCGGGAGACGATCTCGCGCTACGGCCGGACGACGATCTCGCGCTACGCCATCTGGCAGGCGCTGGGCGGCCGCGCGGGCTGGGGCTCGTGCGTAGCCTATAGCCGCAAGGGCTGGGCGGTCTAGTGGAGACCGACGACGCCCGCTACCCCGCCGCCCTGCGCGCCTGGGTCGCCGAGCACGGCTCCGAGGGCCAGCGGCTCCGGCTGGCCGACGGCCTGCTCGACCCCGAGGAGATCTACACGCTGGTGCGCGCCGAGCTGTTCTCGGCGCTCAGCGAGGTGCCGCGCCACGTCAAGATGAAGGACCAGGGCGTGCGCCGCTATGTGCGGCTGGCCGAGGGCGATCTCAGCCCGGTCACGTACGAGACGGTCGCCGCCGACAGCCTGAACGAGCTCGAACACCGCCGGATGCTGGAGATCCGCCGGCTCGCGCCCGTGAGCGCGGCCATCGAGCCGTTCAAGCACGTGGCCACCTGCGCCGGGCGGCGCGTGGCGGTGACCACGGTGCGCGTGACCGTGCAATTTGCAGGCCGACCGCTGGCGCGCGAGTACCAGATCGGCGAGCGGCAGTGGACGCCATGAATCCCCTCTCGCACCACGTCGCGCTGCACCTCGCGCGGCTGCGCGCCGTCAAGTCGCCGCGGCTGGAAGGCCCCAAGGAGGTCGGCGGCGCACGGTTCTGGATCCTCTACGCCACCTGTCCGCTCTGCCTGGGCCCGGAGATGGCGATCTACAACAGCCAGATCGACGAGCCGTGGCTGGCGTCGTGCGGCTGGTGCGCCGCGCTGCTCGTGGTGCGCGGCGAGCGGTTGACGCCCATGCTCTTCGAGGCGCTGCTCCTGCCGACAGGCGGCGAGCCGCTGCCGCTCTCCAAGCGCGACATCGACGACGACCCGATGCAGATGCTCGTCGCCGAGCAGGTGCTGCGCGCAAGCCCGACGCCGTCACCGCTCGCATGGCTGGTCGAGGTGCTGTTCTGGGTCAAGTGCGCGCTTGAGGCCGAGTCGCCGCTGGACGCGCTGGCTCGCGCCGAGGTATTGGCGCTGACCCGCAGTGAGATGAGCGACCGGCACCTCACGGCGCTCGCGCACCCGACGCCGCCCGACAAGATGGGCTGGGGCGCGCCCGAGTGCTGGCGCGTGGTGCTGGACGGCGACCAGAAGGTCGACACGCTGATCGCGGTCGAGCTCGTGGGATCCATCGGCATGCCCATTTTACCGCTGCCCTCGGGCCGCTACTGGCACGCGGCGGCCAGCATCCACGGCGTGCTGCTGGAGCAGATGAGCGATGAGCGGCGCGTGCGGCTGGGCGCGCTGGCGCACGGCTACCTCGCGGGCGTCGGCGAGGGGGACTTCCTAGCGTGGCCCTCGCGTGGCGCGGTGCATCTGTTTCGGCGGATGAGCGACGACGAGCAGCACTACCTCGTCGCCCCGCAGGCGGCGCGGGGGCCGGCATCATGACGACCGAGCAGCGGCTGGCGCGCCGCCTGCGCGGCGTCGCCGAGGAGCTCGGCGAGCCCCCCTGCTCGCCCAAGGAGGCGCTGGGCATGTCGCTCCTGCGCGAACTCGCCGGCGCGCTGGACGCCGGCGTGCTGGCCGAGAGCGAGGCGTTCGAGGCGGTGGTGCTGGCGGCGCTGGCGTTCGCCGACCTCTCGACGATGGGCCCGCAGATGGCGCGCGAGGCGCTCCGGCTCATGTCGAGGCGCGTGCCCCGGTGCCCGACGCCCGAGGAGCCGTCGTGACGCGGGCGACCAGCGCGCGGGCGCACGACGAGGCCGAGGGGCGGCTCCCGCGGCGGCGGCAGGCGGTCTACGAGGTGCTGCTGCGCGACGGCCCGTCGACCGGCCGCGAGGTCAACCGCGCCCTCGGCACGCCCGACGGGCACAAGCGTCTGAGTGAGCTCAAGGTGCAGGCGCTGGTGGTCGAGGCGGGCGAGCGGGCCTGCCGCGTCACCGGCAAGGTCGCGGTCACATGGCGCGCCATCCCCGAGGCCGTCGCCAAGCCGCTCACGGTGACCCGCAAGGCCCCGAGGGCGCTGGTGGACAAGGTGCGGCAGATCGCCGCCGATCATCTGCCCGAGGGTGCGGGACGCGATCGGCTGGTGCGGCAGATCCTCGGGCTGGTCGAACGGCCCGGTCGCCGGGCCAGCAAGGCGAAGCAGGCGCACCAGTTGCAGCTCAGCATGTTCGAGCGACGGCTCTAGGAAGGAAGGCAGACCGATGGAGTGCATGGCGAAGAAGGACGATCTGGTCAGGATGCTCAAGCTCGCGTCTGGCGTGGCCAGCAAGCGGTCGACGATGCCCATCCTCGGCAACGTCCGGCTCACCAGCGAGGAGGGCGCGCTGCGCCTGTCCGCCACCGACCTCACCACGGCGGTGTCGGCGGTGATCCCGGCGCAGATCCGCCAGCCCGGCGACGTGACCACCGACGCCGCCAATCTCCTCGCCATCATGCAGGCCGCGCCCGCCGCCGACGTGCTGGTGCGCTCCGACGACCGGATCGGCTGGATCGAGGTCAAGTCGGGCAAGTCCGCCTGGAAGTCGAACGGTCTGCCGGGCAAGGACTTTCCGACGCTCCGGGACCCGGCCTCAGCACGAATGGTGGAAGTCGATGCGTCCGCGCTGCGCACGCTCATCGAGCGCACGCTGTTTGCCGCGGCGGTGGCCGAGTCACAGCCGCACCTCCAGGGCGTGCTGTTCGAGGGGGATGGGCACGTGCTTGCCACCGTCGCCATCGACGGCCACCGGCTCGCCAAGGCGACGGCGACACTCGACATGCCCTACGCCGTGCGCGCGGTCGTGCCGTCGGAGGGCTGCCGCCACATGGCCCAAGTGCTGAACGGCGTCGAGAAGGCCGAGATCGGCGTCGAGCATGGGACGTACTTCTTCCTGCGGCTCCCGACGCTCTGGTACGCCCACAAGCTGCTGGACGCGCACGGCTTCCCGCCCTACGAGCGGGCGATCCCGACGGCCATGGCCTACGAGGCCGTGGTCGGCCGCGATGCGGCGATCGCCGCCGTCGAGCGCGTGCAGATCGCGATGTTTCGCACCGACGGCGGTATGCACTACCGGCTCAGACCGGGTACGCTCGCGCTCGAGGCCGAGTCGCCGCTCGGCCACGCCGAGGACGAGATCGAGCTGGAGATGGCCGAGGGCACGGCGGCGGCCTTCAAAATGAACCCCGCCTACATGCTGTCCATGCTCAAGCACGCCCCCGGCGACAAGGTCCGGCTGCGGGTCGGCAATCCCACGGACCCGGTGCTGGTCGAGGCGCTGGACCGGATGGCGTTCGCCGGACTGGTCATGCCGATGGTGGCCTGAGCGTGAACGAGCGCGACCAGATGCGCTCGGCGGCGCTGCGCGCGGCGTGGTCGCGCTTCCAGGCGAGCAAGGCCGACCTCGACGTGGCGCACGCGCTCGCCACCGAGATCTGCCCGACGCACCCGGAGCCGCCGAGGGCGTGCGACTGCCGCGTCAAGCGGCTGGGCGAGGCGCTCTCCCGGCTCCGGACTGCCTACCTTGGGGTCGTCGAGGCCGCACGATGAGGCGCTTCACGCTGCACGAGGGCGACGCGCTGGCGACGCTGCGCGGCCTGCCGGCCGACCACTTCCACTGCGTGGTGACTTCGCCGCCCTACCTCTGGCTCCGCGACTACGGGGTCGAGGGCCAGATCGGGCTCGAGGACACGGTCGAGGAGTATCTCGACAAGATAATTGAGATCTTCCGCGAGGTGCGTCGCGTGCTGCGGCCCGACGGTACCGTCTGGCTCAACCTCGGCGACACCTACGCGACTATGGGCTCGGGCTCGCTCAAGGGCTCGACGCTGGACGGCTCGCGCCAGGTCGAGTCACGCAAGGTCGATCGCCAGCTGCGGTCGGCCGAGGTCGTGCGCTCGAGCACGCACGGCAAGCACGGCTACGCCGACGGCCGCGAACGCCCGGCACGCGGCGAGGTCGCCGGGCTCAAGGAGAAGGACCTCATCGGCGTGCCATGGCGCGTGGCGTTGGCGCTGCAGGCCGACGGCTGGTGGCTGCGGTCGGACATCATCTGGGCCAAGGCCAATCCCATGCCCGAGAGCGTCGCCGACCGGCCGACGCGGGCGCACGAGTACGTGTTCCTGACCAAGGCGAAGCGCTACTACTACGACGCCGTGGCCATCCAGGAAGAGGCGATCTATGGCGACCACCCGCGAAACGGCACGCCCGACCTCGCTCCAATCCAAGCGCCCGGCCAGCCCGCGCAGACGGGCCTCACGCATCTTCGACGCGCGGGCACGAAGGTCGCTGGGCGCAACAGCCGCGCCAACGTCGACCGCGACGCGGTCCATGGCACGTGGAAGCAGGACGCGATCGCGAAGTCGACCTACGTAGGGTTTAACGACCGCTGGGATGCACGGGTGGCCGCAGGCACTGCGCCGACGATGCGCAACAAGCGCTCCGTCTGGACGCTGGCCACCGAGGCGTTTCCCGAGGCGCACTTCGCGACCTTTCCCACCGAGCTCGTTAAGCCGTGCGTGCTCGCCGGCACTAGCGAGCACGGCTGCTGCCCGACCTGCGGCGCGCCCTTTCAGCGCGTGGTCGAGAAGCAGTTCGAGCCGCAGGGCGACGTGTCCGAGGAGGCTGGCCTGCGCGGCGCGGGCCGGCAGAAGTCCTACGAGGACGCCGGGCCCAACCGCTGGGACTGGGACGGCTACCCGCGCGGCAATACGCACGTGACGACGCTGGGCTGGCGGCCGACCTGCACCTGCTTCGCCATGGTCGCGGTCGACGCCATCCGGGCCGGCACCAGCGAGGCGGGCTGCTGCCGGAGGTGCGGCGCGCCGTTTCAGCGCGTGGTCGAGAAGCAGTTCGAGGCGAGCGACGCCGGTCACTCGGCGCGCTACGAGGGCATGGCCACGCCGGACCTCAAGGTGGCCGAGGGCGACGAGGCGGCCGACGGCCGGCAGAGCCTGCCGGCGGGCGTGACGCACGTGACGACCATGGGCTGGCAACCGTCCTGCGGCTGTGCGGCGCTGCCGACCGTGCCCTGCCGCGTGCTGGATCCGTTTGCGGGCGCGGGCACCACGCTCCTGGTAGCACTGCGCCTCGGCCGCGAGGCCACCGGCATCGAGCTCAAGCCCGAGTACGCCGCGCTCGCGCGCCGGCGCGTGACCGGCGACGCGCCGCTCCTCAACCGTGAGGGCAGCGAGCCATGAGCCAGCTTGCCCTCGACACCTTCCGCAGCCAGGGCGCGACGTTCAGTCCGGATCGCCGCTACCGCTACACGCTGTGGCGCATCTGGGGCGACGCTGGTCGCCTCGTGTTGTTCCTGATGCTCAACCCGTCGACCGCCGACGAGACCGCCCTCGATCCCACGCTCGTCAAGTGCATGAAGTTCGCGCGGCGCTGGGGCTACGACGGCTTCTACGTCGCCAACCTGTTCGCGCTGCGCTCCACCGACCCCGAGGCGTTGCTCGAGGCTGACGAGCCGGTCGGCTGGCAAAACGACGCCTGCATCGCCGCCAGCGCGATGCGCTGCGAGCGCGTCGTCTGCGCGTGGGGGAGCCACCGGGCGGTGGGCTCGCGCGCTCGCGCGCTCATGACATGGCTCGCGCCGCTCGCCGAGATGCTCTGCCTCCACCGCAACGCCGACGGCCATCCCCAGCACCCGCTCTACGTCTCCGGCGACGTGGAGCCGGTCGACTTCACCTACGAGGCCGCATGACCACGACCTGCTACTTCACCTTCGGCGAGCAGCTCGGAGGCCAGCACGCGCAGCGCGACCACGTCGACATGCGCCGCTTCGACAAAAAGCGCGCCATGGCGCTGGTCGGCGCGCTCTACGCCGTCGCCCAGGTGCAGGAGATCCACGTCGCCCGCAAGCACGTGAGCGTGGTCGTGCGGTTGGACAGCGGCGACCGCGAGGTCATCGAGCGGTGGCGGGCGGTGATGCACAAGGCGGTGGCCGAGGCGATGAACGGGCTGGCGCGGCCCAAGGTGAGAGCATAGGAGGCGAGCGATGGCGACGGTCAAGGTGCTGGATCACGGTCACGTCGAGCTCGTCGACGTGATGGGCGGCGACGCCGAGATCGTCGCGGCGGCGCGCGTGTCGATCAGCGGCGAGGGCGTGCGCCCGGTGTCGGAGGATCGCGCGCTCATCCGCTACCTGCTGCGCCACCGACACACCACGCCGTTCGAGATGGTGGTGTTCAAGTTCAGGGTGAAGGCCCCGATCTTCGTGTTTCGGCAGTGGCACCGGCACCGCATGGCGTCGATCAACGAGATGAGCGCGCGGTACAGCGAGATGCCGGAGCAGTTCTACGTGCCGCAGCACGAGCACGTCGCCTTCCAGGCGACCCAAAACAAGCAGGGTCGCGCCGAGACCGTCCCCTACGCGCTGGCCGGGCACTTCCAGGACGCCGTCTGCCGGGGCGCGGCCGCCGCCTTTCATGACTACCACACCTTCATCGGGCGGGCCGAGGCCGCGGACATCGCCAACCACGACTGCTTCGACGGCGACGACGCGGCGACGCTCAAGGGCGGCGGCGGCATCGCCCGCGAGCTCGCCCGCATCAACCTGCCGCTCGGCACTTACAGCGAGATGATCTGGAAGATCGACCTCCACAACCTCCTGCACTTTCTGCGGCTGCGGCTGGACGAGCACGCCCAGTACGAAATCCGCGCCTATGCCGAGGTCATCGCCGAGATGGTGCAGAAGTATTGCCCGCTCGCCTACGAGGCGTTTGTCGACTACCAGCTCCAGGCGGTGACGCTCAGCCTGCACGAGCAGCTCGCGCTCCGCGCCGTCGTCGGCCAGCTCATCGGGGAGACCGGACAGCAGACCGCCGTGGCCGCGATCATCGACGCGGCGATGGCGGCGGTCGACTGGCCGACCAAGCGCGAGCGCGATGAGGCGTGGGCCAAGTTCGGCACGCTGCTGGAGTGGCGATGAACTTCCGCGCCCTGTCGTTCCACCAGCCGTGGGCGTGGCTCGTCGCATCGGGCGTCAAGCGCGTCGAGAACCGCTCCCGACCGCCGGTCGGCCTGCTCGACCAGTGGATCGCCCTACACGCTGCCAAGCACTACGACGACGCGGCCGCCGAGTACATCCGCCAGCAGGGCGTCGATCTGCCGACGGCGTCGCGCGTCGGCGGCGCGGTGATCGGGGTGTTCTGCGTCGACTCGTACGTCGCCGACGAGGACCTGTTTCGGCGACCGGACACGCTCCCGGCCGACCAGCGGCGTTGGTACTTCGGGCCCTACGGCTGGTGCGTGCGCGCTCGCCTTTTGCCGACGCCGGTGCCCACGCGCGGACAGCAGATGGTCTGGCGGCTGGACGAGGCGACGAGCGAGGCGATCTTTCGACAGGGGGTGATCTGATGCCGCTGACCGACGATGAGCGCACCTGGCTGCGCGACGAGTGGCGCACCGAGCGGGCGATCGCCGAGTGGCGGCGCCCGCTGCGCGACGCGATCTTGAAGCGGCAGCGGCTGGCCCGCGCGGAGGTCGCTTCATGATCGTGACGATCGCCAAGACGTTCACCTTCGACGCGGCGCACTGGCTGCCGCAGGTGGCGGACGGCCACAAGTGCAAGCGCATGCACGGTCACACCTACCGCGTGGAGGTCCTCTGCCACGGGCCCATCGGTCCAAGGACCGGCTGGCTTATCGACTATGCCGACATCGAGGTCGCGTGGCGGCCGCTGGCCACGCTGCTGGACCATCACGTCCTCAACGAGATACCCGGGCTCGAGAACCCGACGACCGAGCGGCTCGCGCCGTGGATCCTCGCGGCACTCGTCCAGTCGGACATCGGCGACTTCGTGCGTTCAGTCCGCGTGTACGAGTCGTCGACCACGTGGTGCCAGGTTGACCGCTAGGCCGCAGTGCGTGCGCGCCTACGTAGGTCAGACGCGGTCCCGACGGCTCATCGCAGAGCTCGCAGCGAATGGCATCGGCGAATGCACGCAGCACCGCGAGGTGCCGCCGCGCCGGTGTCCCTGGTTTCTCGACAACGGCGCGTTTGGCGACTTCAAATCGGGGCGACCTTTCGACTCCGAGGCGTTCAAGTGGAATGTTCTCTCCGCACGCGACCTTTCGCCCTCTCCGGACTTCATCGTCTGTCCAGACATCGTGGGTGGTGGAACCGCAAGCTTGGAATTCTCCCTCCGATGGCTTCCGTGGTTGCGCTTCGTAACCCTCCGCGACCGTATCCCGGTCTACATCGTGACGCAGGAAGGGATGCGCGCGGACGATGAACGTCTCGGGTTCTTCGACGGTATCTTTGTCGGCGGCGCCGACCTCAAATGGAAGATGACTACAGCGCCGGCCTGGATGGCCCTGGCGCGTGCCACTGGCAGGCCATGCCACATCGGACGGGTAGGCACGGAGAAGCGCGTGCGTGAGGCGCGGGCCATCGGCGTCGACAGCATCGACTCGTGCTTGCCGCTGTTCTCGGCGGACAACCTGCGCGTGTTCCTGCGGGGACTCCGGGCATGAGCGCGGAGTACGACCTGCGGCGCGGGCGCGGCGGTCCTTCTTCGTGGATCCGGCAACCGGCGCGCAGGTCCACGCCCGCCATAGCAGCGCGACCATATCCCGTATATGGTTGCGCTGTGTCCCACTATAGTGTTACAGATCGAACGGAGCCAGTCCAATGAGTAGTCGCCGGATCCTCGAGCGTCGTCTCACCACGGTCACGCACCGCTTCGCCGGGCCGATGAGCAAGGCCAGGGGCGGTCGCCTGGCCACGCGCGAGGTGCGCGCCAGCGAGCCGACGCCCGCCGAGCGCAAGGCCATGCGCAAGGCGCGCCGCCAGGCCAGGCGGCGCACCGAGCGGGCAATCGCCGAGTGGCGGCTCGGTCCTCGCGCGAGCAGGAGATGACGCGGGCCTGGAAGGTGCCGTGTCTGATGACGCGGCCCGAGGCCAAGCGCTACCTGCTCCGCTGCATGGCGCGCGACCTCGGCCGCGTCGTGTTCGGGCAGGGCGGCTACGACCTTGAGACGATGACGGACGACGAGCGCGGGCGCGTCGAGAGCGCCGCCGCCGAGCTCGTGCGCGAGTTCGAAGGCCGTGGCCGCGAGACGCGGCCCTTGCGCCTTCCCCTGCGAGTGAAAGGACGTGCATGATGGCGGACGAGTTCAGGAAGATGACGCTCGAGATCTACGTGTCGCTCTGCACGTGTGCCCGCTGCGGCAAGAAGGAGCCGTACACGCCCGTCGAGATTCGCGACGATCTCCAGCGCGGCACGAACACGCCGATGGGCCAGGCCGTGGCCGCTCAGTACAACGGCTACACGTACCAGGCGCTGCGCGACGGCAAGCACGTCTACGTGGCGCAGGGCGGCGCGCCCCCGAGGGGCTGGGACGACTCGACGCTGCGCGACTGGCTGTGCGGCGACTGTGGGCCCATCGTTCGCTCGGCGCTCGCCAGCATCGGCGTGGCGCGGCTGGAGACTGCCCGCTGAGCCTGCTGCTGCACATCGTGGCGCACAGCCAGCACCGACCGGAGACGCGACGGCTCTACCTCGAATCGGTGCGGGCCTTCCTGTCGTATGCCGGCGTCGCGCGCGAGCGCTGGACGCTGGCCAACGTCGAGGCGTGGCGCGATCACCAGCGCCGCCAGGGGATCAAGCCCTCGACCATCAACACCCGCCTCGCGGCCCTGCGCTACGCCAGCCGGCGCTACGCGGCGCTGGGCCACGGACCGCACTTCGCGGGCGCGGTCGAGCTGCTCGCCGTCGACCACGGCAAGGCGCGGCAGGCACTCACGGTCGACCAGGCGCGGGCACTGGTGGCCACCACCGAGCCCACCGACACCGCGGTCAAGCTGCGCGACCGCGCCCTGCTCGTCGTGGCGCTGCGCACCGGGCTACGCCGCACCGAGCTCGCCCAGCTCGGCTCGAGCACCATCGAGCGCGTCGGCGACGCCGTGCGCGCCCGCGTGCTGCAAAAGGGCGGCACGCCGCTCACCATCACCTTCGACGCCGAAGCGTGGCTGGTGCTGGCCGACTGGGCGCGTTGGCTCGAGCGGCAGATGCGCGGCCCGGTGGGCGGCTTCTTCCGGGCGCTGCGCACCACCGTGGCCGACGAGGTCGCCATCGGGCAGCCCATCGCGCCGCGCGGGCTCTGGCGCATCATCACCGAGCGGGCGCGCGCGGCCGGCCTGCGCCGGGTCACCACGCACACGCTGCGCCACACCTACTACTCGATGGCACTGGCCTCGGGCGTGCGGCCCGAGCGCGTGGCCGCGTCGGTCGGCCATCGTCGCCTCGATCAGGTGATGCGCTATTACACCGACCTGCATGCCGACCACGACCCGGTCGGCGGCCACCTGCCTGCACTGGTGGCAGGGAGATCTCGATGAGCGAGCGTTTTAGCCGAGGCCAGTGGACTGTGACCGTTACCGACGAGGGCCGCGTGGCCATCGACAACTACCAGGGCGCGCACGTGCCGGCGCTGTTTGAGATCTCGGCCCTCGACCTGCGTGCGGCGCTGGGCCAGGCGCTGGAAGCCATCCAACAGCGCCACGGGCACACGCTGTCCGAGATCGAGGCCCAGATCGACCGCGACACGGTGCGCCGCTTCGACCTGTCGATCGCGGCGCGTTCCCCGGGCGAGGCCACGCCGGGAGCGACGCCCGAGCCGCCGCCCATCCAGCAGACCGATCGGCCGAGCTGCTGGGACCTCGTGATCGCTGACATGCAACTGGGCGGCGAGCGCCGAGACGCGAGCCCGCCCGGCGCGTACTTCTCGTGGTCGAGGGGCGGCCAGATCCTGATGTCGGGGGGTCACGACGGCGTCGGCTCTAGCTACGACGCCGCGCTCTGGCACGTGGTCAATCTCGGCCAGCAGCTCGGCTACGAGCACGTCGACCGCATCATCCTCGACATGCGCGCCCGCGACGACTTCGGGCGCGCCAAGTACGGCACGCCGCTCCAGCCCGGCAACGGCAGAAACGCCGTCGTCGATGCCTACCAGGAGGCGCTGGACCTCGCGGTCTACCTGCGGCAGGCGCTCTACGAGCGCGACGGCAAGTGACCATGGACGGCTACGAGGAGGATCAGACGATGCGTGTGCGCGTGCGAATCCAGATCAAGCCCGTCGGCGGGCTCCCCATCGTCGATCAGGACGTGGTCGTGTGCCCGAGAAAGGGCACGGTGCGGAAAGCCGAGGACGGCACCGTCTTCCAGAGTAGCCAACAGCCCGTCGTCGCCTTCCGGAACGGCCACGAGCTCACGGTCAGCGTCGAGGAACTCGGCGTGTTCATCTAGGAGGTCGCGTGTGGCTCTACCTGCCTTCCGCGTGCTCAGCCTCTGCGCCGGCGTCGGCGGCCTCGAGCGTGGACTTAGCCGCGCTGTGCGAGGCGCTCGCGTCGTCGGTTACGTGGAGAGGGAAGCCTATGCCGCCGCGGTTCTGGCGGCGCGCATGCAGGACGGCCGGCTGGATGAGGCTCCTGTCTGGGATGACCTCATCACCTTCGACGGCCGCGCGTGGCGTGGCGCAGTGGATTGCGTCGTGGCGGGATTTCCATGTCAACCAGTGTCCGCGGCCGGCAAGCGGCGCGGCGTCGCCGACGAGCGCTGGCTCTGGACCGACGTGGCGCGCGTCGTCGCCGAGGTCGAGCCTGCCGTCGTCTTCCTCGAGAACGTCCCCGGGCTTCTCTCCGCCACCGCTCGCGATCTGGAAGGAAAGCCGCTGGCAGACGCCGCAGCAGACGTTTTTCGGACGCTCGGCCTCGTACTCCGAGATCTGGCCGGACTGGGGCTCGATGCGGAGTGGGGTTGCGTATCGGCGCGAGATGTCGGTGCGAGCCACGTCCGCAAGCGCGTCTTCGTCGTCGCCGGCCGCGTGGCCGACGCCCGACGCCTCCTTGATGAACGATGGCGAGAACCCAGAGGCGTGGCAGCGCCTGAAGGACCACCACGCGACGAAGGCGCAGAACGCGACGCGCGCGGGCACGCCGCTGGCGATCGCTGCAGCGAGCTGGCCGACGCCACGACCGGGAGCGACATCGGATCAGACCGGGCCTGGGTACTACGACAGCCTAGAGCGCGCGACGCGACGCTGGCCGACACCGACCACGGCTCCAGACGCCCAGAACCTGGGCTCGAATCAGGTGAGTTCTTCACCGTCTCTGGGCGAGGCTGCGAAGTCCTGGCCGACCCCCAACACGCGGGACTCGGCGGACGCGGCGCGCCACACGACGGAGACGGGCGTGATGCACCCGGGGACGACGCTCACCGACGCGATCCGGCAGTGGCCGACGCCAGCAGTGCCGAACGGCGGCCGGGCGATGCCCAAGGGCATGAGCCTGACGGGCCAGACAGTGGACGGCGAGAAGCGGCAGGTGATGCTCGAGCACGTGGCGACGAACTGGCCGACGCCGCGCGCCGAGGACTCGGAGATGGCGGGGGCGCACCGGGGCACGCCGGACACCCTGACCAGCGCGACGCGGTCGTGGCCGACGCCGACGACCTCGGACGGGGCCACGGGAGCGACGGGGGCCGACCACCGGCAGGGAGCCGCGCCGCTGCGGCAGGCAGCCTCGGGCTGGCCGACGCCGACGGCGCGCGACTGGAAGGGGCAGGATCCGCCCGGCCGGCAGAGCGAGTCGTTGGGCGCGCTGGTGGAACACTGGGACGGGAGTTCCCACCGGGACCCGACGAGCGCGAAGCCTGGGCCGGAATCCTCGCCGCCGCCCCCTGGCTCCGGCCCGCGATCGGCCTTGCAGACGCGCAGGATCCGCCGCCTGCTGGCGAAGCCGAAGCTCAACCCGCTGTTCGTGGAGTGGCTGATGGGCTGGCCCCCTGGGTGGACGCTGTTACCCGACATCGAGCCCATCGCCTCCGCGCCTGCGGCAACGGCGTCGTCGACAAGTCGGCGGGGGTCGCGTTCGAGGCGCTCGGACGGCGGCTCGTCGACGCCGGGTGGCGCGACTGAGTGAGCGAGGTCCCACTCAGCATCCGGCGACGCAATCTACCGGCGGCTCGCGGCGCTGGCGAGGACCTACAAGCGCGAGCGGAGCGACCTGTTCAATGCGATGGCGCGCATCGACAAGGTGCCGTACTGGTGCGTCGCCAAGGACACCCACAAGCGCAAGCGCTGGGAGAAGTACATGGGCTACCCGCACAAGGACCACCCCCTCTGCGGCCCCGAGCAAGGGCAACCCCGGGCCGCTGGTCGACGACGACGACGAGGTGTCGTGCCTGCGCTGCGTGGCGCGGCTGGCGTCGTCCTGAGCGACGCTGCGCCGTGGCCGTTCTGGCAGGCGTCGCACCGCTTCGCCGTCGAGCCGCGCGTGCTGGCGGATCGGCACTACAGCCGGCGCTCGCCGGGCACGCGGCAGTTCGTGCCGCCGGGCCGCTGCGTCGTGCTCGTCGTGCCCGGCGCGGCGGCGTGGGTGACCTCGTGGCCGTTGGCCGAGTACGTGCGGCACGACTGGCCGGGCGCGTGGATGAACAGCCTGTTCCGGCTCGAGCGGCGCGACCTCTACCTCGCCAGCGAGCTCATCCGGGCAGCCGTCGCGGTCACACGCCACACATGGCCGGAGCCGCCGCCGCTGGGACTCGTGACCTTCGTGGACGCGCAGGCGGTGCGCCACAAGAGAGACCCGGGCCGCTGCTACCTCAAGGCCGGCTTCCGGCGCGTCGGCGTCACCAAGGGCGGGCTCATCGCTTTTCAGATGCTGGCACGAGAAATGCCCCCCCCCGCGTCGCCGTACACGCCGCAATTGTCCATCTTCGGCTGAGGGCGCTATGATCAATGGTCGTGAAGGTGCAAGGCGTCGAGTGGGACGAGCGCAACCGTCGCCACCTCCGTGAGCACCGACCTCGTCGCTGTACGGAGATCGATCGTGCGCTACTTGCGCTGGCGGCAGACGGTGCCGCGATGAGGCGACCGCCGCTGCCCCCGCCGCGCAAGATCTGGCCTGCCGGGAGGCCCCTGCCGGCGTTCCGGTCGTACGCCGCCGAGGTCCGCTTCTGGGAGAACCCACGACCTCGAGAGAGGACGATCCGACGAGGTGGGCCGAGCTCAATCCTAGCCAGCGCCGCCGGGCGCGTTGACCTCGCGCCCCTCGCGGGCTTCTGGTAGCATCGAAGCCATGCCGGGCGTCTACACGCTGGAAGGCTACAAGGGCTCGTCGCGGGGCGCGGCCTACTACGAGCGCTACCCCGACCCCGTGGGTGCGATCTCGGTGGCGCACGGCCAGCGGCTCTACTTCACGCAGCAGGGCGTGTCGCACGCGCGCTCGCTGGGGTGCCCGGGTTGCCAGCTCAAGGGCCCCGGCGATGGCGGCGGCGTGGGTGCGACGCTGGTGGTCGCCAGTCTGCTCACGGTGGCGGGCGTGGGCCTCGCCGTGCTGGCGACGCGCACGCCCGCGCGGGGGCGGGGGCGGCGCTGATGGCCCGCAAGCGACGCTCTCCCTACGAGGAGAACATTCGGCTCGGTCCGCTGCCGAGGCACCACTACGGTAAGGAGGTCTGCACGATGTACGGCTCGAACAGGCTCTGTGCCGTCGGTGGGAAGTACGAGTACACCGCCATGCTCTATGCGAAGAGCGGAAGCGGCTTCCTCCCGGTGTCCACCTCCGATGCGCAAGGGCGATCAGCGCGTACGCCGTCTGCCGCTCTACGCAATGCCCGTCGCTTCCTTGATCGCGTTCACGGACGGAGCAACTGATGAGGAAGCCCTGCGCCGTGCTGCTGGTCGACGGCCGGATCGACATCGCCGACCTCAAGCGGCGCGCCGCCGAGGCGAGGCCGTACAAGGACGCCGACGGGATCGAGGGTCGCCTGCGCTACCACACCGGCCGCGGTACGTTCGGGCCGTACGAGACGCTCACCTTCGAGGCGACGGCCCGGGGCAAGCAGCACCCGAAGTACCTCGAGACGAAGCGCGCCCTGCGCGACGACTGGGTCACCGACGTGCTCAAGTCCGAGCCCGACGTGCTGATCGATCACCTGCAACGCGCGCTGCGCTGCCGCATGCCGTGAAGCGCGATGTCGTGCGCGTCATCGAGGTCGAAGGACCTCGGGGCGGCGTGCTCCTCGTGCATCTCCTCGACTGCGGCCATTGGTTCTGGCGGCGCGGCCGGGCGGTGACGCACGCGCCCTGCATGGCCTGCGCGATCGCGTCGCGCCTCGCCGATCTGTTCGCCCGCTAGTCGACGACGCGCACGGTCTGGCTTGCGCCGCAGTCTAGGCAGCGGAAGCGCCGGAGCCCGGGCTCGGGCTGGTCGATCGCCAGCCGGGGCGCGTGGCGCTGGCCCTCGGCGTCGGCCGCGCCCATGCACGTGTCCTTCTGGTGGCGCAGCACGGCCGGCGGCGTGGTCGGCCCGAGGCCGGGAATGGACCTCGCCATCAGCGCCGGATGATCTGCGTGCCGTGTGGCCCGCGCGGCGCTGGCTCCATCGTCGCCCACGCGGTGAGCCCGACACCCGCGAAGGCCAGCGCGCTCGCGACGGCCAGCGCCCAGTTGCCGCTGCGCAGGCGGCCGATCGACTCGCTGGGCTTCGGGACGCCGGGCGCGGTCGACGGGGCGAGCACGACCGGGTCGGCGGGCGGGGTCACGCCCTCGAGCCGGTAGGCGGCGTCGGCGGCGAGGTTGGCGGCGTGCAGCTTGGCCACCGTCGCCTTGACCTCGGCGGTGGCCGACATGCTGAACGCCTCGAGATACAGCGCGGCGGCGGTCGCCCACGCCGCCTTCACGTCCTCGCGGTTGAGCGGCACCAGGCAGGTGCCGTCGCGCGTGCCGCCGTCCAGGAAGTCGTGGGCGGGGTCGGAGCAGCCGCCGGCGAGCCCGCGCGCCACCGACACGTGGAAGCCGCCGGCCGCGTAGTCAGCGGCCCGGGCACGCGACGTGACGAGGCGCAGGAACACCGCTCGCCGCCGGAAGGGGACGAGCGCGTGGTTCAGGATGGACAGGTCGGCCATGGCCGCCGCCGACGGCTACTTCTTGGCCGGGATCGGGCAGTTCTTGCGGCCGTGGGCCCAGCGGAAGCCCTGCTTGAGCCGGCCGGTGCGCTTGTTGACGCCGCTGGGGTGACATCCGCTCTTCTTGGCCATCGATCGCTCCGTGGTTAGGTTGCCCCTAGAACCATCCCACGGGGCTCGGCGCGTGTCAACGCCGCGCTCAGCGCACTGCGCGCCTGCCGATGAGCATCGCTGCGGCCGGCGAGCACGAAGATCCTAACCTTGGATGCGGATGACGCAGATGGTGCGCTCGCCGCCGGGGCTGTCGGTGCCGTCGTGCTGCCATGTGTCACGGATCGCCGTCACGAGCTCCTCGTCGGTGACGAGGACCCACGGCATGCTGGCGGCGACGGCGTGCTCGAGGTCGGCGAGCGTGACGAAGCTGAACCCCAGCACGCGCGCTCCCGTCGTCGCCATCTCGCCGTCGCCGAGATCGATGGTCGTGCGCGGCACCGGGTGCGCCACGTCGTACTGCGCACGCCATCTGTCGAACCACACACCAGCGCGCTGGCTGATCTCGTCGTCGGTCAATCGTCACTCTCCCAGCAGTGCCATGTCGGTGGTCATGATGACGCACGTCGTCCGCACGCGCGGGCCGGCGTCGGCGCGCTTGATCTTGCGCGACTCCGAGGTCGGCAGCACGTGGCACCACTCGTACTGGCCGCGCACGAGCGGCGTGTCGTTGTTGAAGGCGATGACCTCGGCCCCGCGTGCGTGGGCGCGCAAAAGCGCGCCAGCCAGCCGGCGCTGCTCTTCGTCGGTCCACTCGTGCGTCGAGTAGTCGGTGAAGGTGCCGTCGTAGGGCGGGTCGGCGACGACCACGTCGCCCTTGCCCGCCGTGTCGATCATGACTCGAAGTCGGCGACCGCGAGGGTCGCGCCCTGGAGCGCCGCGCTTGCCGCCGACAACGCCTCGCCCAGCGCCATCCGCTTGAACGCGGACAGGATGCAGTTGTGGCCATAGGGCGCGTTGAAGTCGCCGGACTTGTTGACGCGGTAGAGGCCCGAGTGCGCGAGCGCGTTGAGGTAGAGGAAGTAGATGGCGAGTTCGTCGTCCTCGAGCCAAGACCGAGGCTGCGGCAGCTCGCGCAGCGGCCGCAAGATCGCATTGTAGGCGTCGCGGATGGCAAGGAAACGCGCCTCGCTGGTGTCCTCGGCCAGCGTAGCGAGAGCGTCGGCGATCGCCTGCCAGCGGTCACGCACGGCGAGGTAGGTGATGACGAGCGGCCGGTTGATGTCGGAGAGGCGCATGCGCGGCTCTGCGCGCGTGCCCAGCCCGAGGTCCAGCGGGAACGCCCCGCCGCCCAGGAACGGGTCCACATACGTGCCGCCGGTCGCGAGCAGGCGACGGTGGACGCACGGCATCACCAGCGGCGTGAAGGCGCTCTTGCCGCCCACCCAGTACAAAAACGACGGGCACTGCGCCCGCACGTGCGGCGACCACACGACGGCGACGCTGGTCTGCTCCTCGGTCACTTGCCGAACTCCCCGCCGAAGTCGCCGAAGGGCGGCGGGCTGTTGGAGCCGTCGTCGGGCTCGCCCTTCTCGGCGTCGGTCAGCTCGAGCGGCAGCTTCTTGATGAAGCGCCGCTCGAGATAGCGCGCGATGTAGTCGACCGGCGACCGCGCGAAGCGGATCGACGGCGTGCGCGTCGGCCCGGACGGATGAAACGCCTGGCCGCGATACTCCTTGACGAGTTCCTCGAGCGGTACGCCCATTTCCAGCATCCGCGACACCGCCGCCGCCCACTGCGTGGCGAGCCCGTTTTCGGCGGAGCCGATGCGGTTCATCTTGAGGAAGATCTGCCCGACGCAGCCGTCGGGGTGGCAGTCGACGGTGAGATAGCCGTTGTGCTCGATCGTCTCCTCGCCCTCCTTGGCAAAGATGACGAAGTGGTGCGTGATGCCATCCCGATCGTCGGGCAGTGGCCCGTGTTGGTGTGCGTCGCCCATGGTCCGCACTCTGCCCAGCGGCGTGTTGCCAGTCAAGGGAATTGAATTCAACTGGCTTGACCCGGACACTCCGGACGCGGTACGGTGCGCCCACGATGGCCAAGGTCGAGAAGAAGGGCCCGCAGCTCCTCAACGAGTACCTGGATGACGAGGAGCTGCTGGCCTCGGAGTTCGCCAAGCGGATCGAGTGCGCGCCGAGCTACATCTCGATGATCCGGCACGGCAAGGCGCGACCGTCCATCACGCGCGCCAAGCGCATCCAGGTGGAGACGCGCGGCGCGGTGCCGGCCGACTCATGGGCCTGAGCCCCTGCACCGTGTCCCCGGGGGCGGCTCTTGCCGAGCACACGCCCCATCGTCCTCGGGGATGAGGTGGAGGGACGCCATGCTCCTGAGCCTCTACCTCAAGATCGCCGTGACGGAGGCGGCGCTGGGCGTCGCGGTCGTGCTCTGGCTACGGCCGACGCCGTGGCCGGACGCGCTGGCGGCACTCGCTGGCGCGGTGCTGTTCGGGGCGGCGTGGCCGCTGCTCCTCGGCCTCGGCGTCTACACGGTGCAGTGGTACATGCGCGAGGACGCACTCATCCGCCGCGAACGGCGCAAGTGGCTCGCGCGCCAGGCCGAGCCGCGCTGGCGCGTCCCTACGTGAACTAGCTCTTGGCCTCGGGCTGGGGCGGCGCGGCCGGCGTGGGCTGGGGCGGCGCGGCCGGCGTGGGCTGGGGCGGCGCGGGCGGCGGCAGTTCGGGGCGGCGCTTCGCCATGTGCGCGTCGACATCGATCTGGTACTCGAGCACGTCGATGCCGTACTTCGCGCCCATCATGGCGCGGAAGGCGTCCTTGTCGGTCGCGATGCGCTGGAGCTCGCTCTGCACGCGCGCCTGGTCGCTGAGGACGCGCCGCTCGCGCTCGATGAGCAGCTCGGTTCGCACGCAGTCGATCTCCTCGATCGCCACGCTGGCGGGTGCGGCGTTGGTGGTCGGCTTGCCGTGGCCGTTGCCGCGCTGGGCGTGCGCCTGACGGCGCTTGTAGGCGTTCATGGGGATTGATTCTGCCAGAGGGGCGCAGGGCCGTCTACGGGGTGACGACGATGACCCCGGGCGGCAGGTAGGGCAGGCCGGTCTCCGGGTTGATGGCGACCTGGAGCGCGGCGATGAGCGGCGTGGCGATCGCGGTAAGGTCGGCGGCGCTGAGCGTGAGCTCGAAGCGGATGGCGCTCTGAATCGCGCCCGAGGCATCCTGCGGCGTGAAGACGCCGGTCACGACTCCCGTCGAGAAGTCGGTGTTGGCGTTGGTGAGGATGCCCTGGGTGAGCGGCGGCTGCGCCTCGGGCGTGGTGTAGTCGAGCGAAACCTGCGGCATTGAAGCGTCTCCTTTCGGCCTTAGAATAGCGAGAGGGCCAGCCAGTTGAGGTCCCCTTCGACGGTGAGTGTCTTCGACCAGTCGAGCGTGGCGATGTCGACGGGTGCCCCCGTGCCGTTGGCCGAGGGGACGGGGACCGAGACGGAGATGGTCGCCATGCTAGCGCCTGCCGCCGTCGTAGCTCACGCCGTGGCCAGCCGTGATGATGTGCTGCGCCAGCGTCTTACCGTCGATGGTCGCTTGCACGAGGTAGCGGCCGTACTTCTCAACGTGGTCACGCTGCGTGGTGACCACGAGGGGCTTGCCGACGAAGGACGGCGACCGCATGTAGTTGCCCAGGAGCTCCTCGAGGAACTTCTTGGCGGCCTCGGCGCGCTTGCGCTCCCCGGCGTCCTGGCTGTGCAGCTCGGGGGTGTTCACGCTGAGGATGCGGCAGCGCTGGCGCACGACCACGCGCATGCCGAGGTCGATGTCGAGGACGACGGTGTCCCCGTCGGTGATCTCGACCACGGTCGCGTTGTACTCGTACATCAGAGGAGCCCCTTCTTGACGAGATCTGCTTGTACGGCGGCGATGACATCGGCGTCGGTGGTCAGCTCATCGAACACATAGATTTCACCGAGTAGCGCTTCACCGTCGAGGAGCGCCACTACGTCGTGGACCGTCTCGCTGGTGTTGTCGAAGGGGTTGAGTCGCGTGCGGGGCGTGCGCTCCACGGTGAGCACGGGCATGGTTCATTCCTCACTCTCTCTCGGTCGCCTGCCACTCGAAGGCCACGGTTACTTTAGGTTGCCGGCCTTCACGTCCCCGAGCTTGAAGGGCACGACGGCGTCCTGGCTTGTGATCGTGATGGCCAGGCGTGGCGCCACGTTGAATAGCATCGGATTGCCCTCGTCGTCACGATAGGTGATCTGGATGGTCTTTGCGTTCTGCACGCTCGCCGAGCCCGAAACGACGTTCTTGCCAATGGCGAGATGCTTGGGCATCAGGACACCTTGGTCGTGGAGAGGATGCCGAGGTTGTCGACGGAGAGCTTCCAGAGGGACCCGTCGGGCGCGATGAGACCGAGGAAGGGTGTGGGCGAGCCGACGACCGTGCCGACGGCCTCGGGGAAGCAGCCGTAGCGGCGCATGCGCTCGTCGACGGCCGCGAGGTCGGCCTGGACATCGTCCCATGTCACGTCGAAGCACACGAAGAAACCCGGGGCCGGCAGCACGACGCCGGGATCGAGCGAGAGCTTGAGATCGAGCGGCCAGGGACCCTTGTACTGGAAGCGTCTGGTCTGGATCGCCATGGTCAGCTCTGCGCGAACAGAAGGGTCGCCTTGACCTCGATGCCGCCGGCACCGATGCTGAGCGCCTTGACGGCGCGCAGGTCGACGCGGTCGCCGATGGCGACGGCGGCGCTGTTGACGAGGTCGGACACCTGGGCAATCGCGCCAGTGGCCAGGGTGACGGTGATGGTGGTGGCCACGCCATTGATCAGCACCGTGTAGACGACGCTGTTACCGTTGCCGATGGCGGCGTCGTGCCGCACGAAGAGGCTGCGCAGCACGCCCGCGCGGCCCAGCGGCAGCGAGAGCGCCGTCGTCGGAGCCGTGGCCTGGTTGTACCAGGCGTCGAGGAAGCGGGTGTCGGCGGGCGCGCCGATGCTCGAGTTGCCCCAGGCCAGCTCGGGCGCGCCAGCCTGCGAGCCGCCGACGAGCGGCGTGACGACGCCGCCGATGAAGGCGTTTGGTACGCCGGTGGCGACGTTCATGCCGAGGTCGCCGGCCGCGACGGCGTTGGTCGTCATCGACCAGCGGACCACGTCGACGCCGCCCGGGCTCAGGCTGATCGACCGCTCGCCGAAGTGGACGCCGCGCAGGCGGGTATCCCGGAGGAGCCACTCGGCGAAGTTGACGCGCGCGTCACGCAGCCATCTCATGGCACGATCGCCTCCACCACCCAGTCGACCGTCCTGGCCGTGGCGACGTTGAAGTTTTGGGCGACGGCCTCGAACTGGTTGGCGACGGCGGTGCGTCGCATGTAGAAGGCCACCGAGTCAGTGGCCGCGAGAAACGGCCCCTGGCCCCAGGCGGCGGCCGCCACGTTGTTGGTGACGAAGCCGTAGACGACGAAGCGCTCGCTGGCCTCGCGCGTGACCGTCGCCAGCACCACCGTCGTCGTACCCGCCACGGCCGTACCCGCGCCGGACGCGATGACCCGCCCGGCCGCGAGGTCGCGCTTGACTCCGGCGACGAAAGCACTGGGCTTGCCGCTGGCGACATCCATACCGAGATCGCCCAGCGCCACGGCGTCCTTGGTGGCCGACCAGCGCAGGACATCGCCGACGCCCGCCGGGCTGATCGTGATGCTGCGCTCGCCGAAGCGAATGTTCGACAGGTGGACACCGTCGAGCAGCCACCCGGCGACGCACTGGCGCAGGCGCTGCCCGAGGTTCATGCGTCCTCGAGCACGAGCTTCTCGTCGAGGCGCGCCTCGAGCGGGTTGGGCAGCGCGAGCGCGTCGTGGCGCAGCAGCATCGAGCCGTTCACGAGGTCGATCTGCACCACCATGGCCTTGGTCGTGATCTCGCGGCCGTCCTTGTCCTTGAACCTGATCATGATCATACGGCACACCTCTGGTGGCAGGGCACGGTGTAGGTCACCGGGCGCGTCTTGCCACCCTTGAGCGTCTCCTCGGCGACCTTGTGGACGCGCAGCACGACGTTGTCGTTGACCGCGAAGCCGCGCCGGCACACGGCGCACGCCTCGTCGTCGAAGGCGAGGTCGCCAGAGGTGATGGTCACGGCGCGCACCAGCGTCCAGCGGTTGGTGGCGGTGCCGATGGAGCCGTTGTCGTCGACCGGCGGGATGTACTCGCCGGTGCCCGTGGAGTTCCAGCGGAAGCGGCTGGTGGCGGCCACCGACAGGTCGAGGACGTTGGCGGCCGAGCGCAGGAAACCCAGCGATGTCGAGGTTTCAAACGAGATCGACGGGACGGCGGCCGTGCCGTCGGCGTGGCGCATCTGGCCGTTCGACTCGAGCGCGCTGATGAAGGCCCCCGCGACGCCGGTGATGCGCCAGACCTCGCCGACGGGCAGGAAGGACACGGTGAGGAAACGTCCGGTGTGGCTCGCGCCGGCCGTGGCGTTGATCATGTGTCCCGAGGTCGCGCCCGCGCCCGCGCCCATGGTGAGCAGGATGAGGTCGCCCGCCGTCGCGGCCGGCGGCGACTTCTGCACGCTGAGCAGCGTGCCGGTCGAGCCGGTCACGTTGCGGCGCAGGTCCATGCCCACGCCGGTGTTGAGCGAGCCAGGATCCTCTTGCAGCAAGAGGCCGATGCCGGCCGTCTGCAGGCCGATGTTGACGAGCGTCGCGCCGACGTTGGCACCGCCGAGGACGCGCAGGCCGATGCCGGCCGCCAGTGAGCTCACGGTGAGGCGCAGGTTCTCGCCGCCCGTGCCTGCCACGGTCGGCGTGCGCGTGATCGACGCCATCACGGTGATCGCGTTGGTGAGGCGCGTGATGCCGAGCAGCACCCCGCCGCCCGCGCCGGTCTCGGTATAGGAGATTCCGGAGCCGCTGCCGGTGTGCGAGACGCTCTGCCAGATCCCGCTGCCGGCGTGGGTGACCGTCCAGAGGTTTCCGGACACGCTGGCCGAGGTGAGCATCGTGCAGAGGTCACCGGCCGTCGCTGCGGCGGGCGTCTTGTTGATGGCCAGGAGCACGCCGGTCGAGCCGGTGACGCTGCTCGTGAGGCTCACGGCGGTGCCGGTTGAGGCGACCGCCGCCTGGTCGAACACGCTGATGCCGGTGCCGAGGGCGCGGCGACGCACACTGACGCCGACCGAGCCCGCGCCGCCGCCCATCAGCACTTCGAGCTCGATGCCGGTGAAGTTGGCGTTCGAGTTCAGGCGCAGATTGGTGCCGCCGGTAGCGACCGTGGGCGTGCGGGAGAACGTCGACGAGATCGTCGGCGTGTTGGTGGAGTCGAGCGAAGAGAAGATGGGGCCGGTGCCGGTGTTGGTGAACGACACCACCGTGCCCGTGCCGGTGCCCGTGGCGCTGAGCGCGCTGCCGGAGCCCGCGTGCGTCGTCGAAAGACCGTCGCCGCTCGCGTTGGCCCCCATCGTGATGACGAGGCCCGACCCGCCACCGGCCGCCGCCGGGGTCTTGGTGATGGTGACGACGTTGACGCCAGCGGTGTTGTTCTGGAAGGCGGCCGCCGAGCCGGTGCCGGAGTGGACGATGGACAGGCCCAGGCCCGTCGCGTTCGGCCCCATCGTGATGTCGAGGGCGTCGCCGCCCAGCGGCACGGCGGGCGTCTTGGACAAGGACACGATCGTGCCGGCGGTGTCCTTGGTGGCGACGATCGCCTGCCCAGAGCCCAGCACGAGGATGTCGAGCGCCGTGTCGGTGGCGTTCGCGCCCATGACGAGCTCGATCGCGCGGCCGGCGGTGGCCACGGCGGGGGCCCGCGAGATGCGGAGGCCGTCCTGCGCGGAGATGTCGGCGTCGAGTTCGAGCATCGGCGTGGCGAGGCCGACCACGTCGAGCAGCCGGATGCCGTTCCGCACGGCGTCGAGCTGGATGGTCGCCTGCGGCCCGGCGCTGTTGTCGTAGGCGTCCTGGAGGTCGAACGCCGCGATGAGCCCGGCGATGCCGTTGTTGGGCACGAACGGCTTGAGCGGCAGGTCGGTGACCGAGGCCGCGCCGAAGGCGCGTTCGGGCGTGTACCAGTATTCACAGAGGACGGTGCAGCTCGCCGGGACGGTGTCGTCGTTGCGGACCGTGACCACGGTGTCGTCGCAGAACGCGACGAGGATGGTAAACACCGGGTTGGTGGCCTCGGCGTGGTCGGGCACGACCTTGCGCGTCTGCAAGATCTTGAGGTTGTGGGGCAGCGACACGACGCCGCCGGGCGGCACGGCCAGGAAGGTCACCTCCGACTTGAGCGTGGTCGCCACTTGTCGTGCCTACCCCCGCATCCTATCAGAGGATGCCGGTGTGGTTATAACGCAGATAGAGGCGCACCGGGCGGGCGGGACCGGGGTCGGAGATGGGGTTCGTGCGGCGGCAGACGAGGTCGCCGTCGAGGATCGTCGGGAAGGTCGTGACGCCAGCCGCGACGGCGAAGCCCGAGATGTCGGCCGGATCGAAGATGAGTTCGACCGTCTCCTCGACCAGCCGCTCGTCGCCGGGTCGCCAACGGCCTCGCCCGCGCCCGAAGGTCGGCGGGAGCCCGAGCTGGTTGGGCCCGGGCACGGCGGTGGTGAGTTCGCCGCAGAACGGGAAGGCGGGATCGATGGGGCTACCATCCCACGGATCCAGCGTGAGCCCGTCGATGCGGATGAAGTTCCTGAACGACACGCCGCCGGGCTGGCTGAACTGGTAGACCGGGACGCCGCCGTAGGCCATGGCGCTTCTTAGACGAACGTCGTGTGGTTGTAGCGGACGTAGAGCCGCACCGGCTGCGGGCCGCTCGGATCGCCCATGAAATTGAACCGGCGCAGGACGAGGTCACCCGCGACGACGACGGGGAAGCCCAGCACCGCCGCTGGCACGGCGAGGCCGGTCACCACAGGCGGAAGCACCACCTCGAATCCCTCCTCGACCATGCGCTGATCGCCAGCTCGCCAGCGGCCCCGTCCGCGCCCGAAGAGCGTGGGCAGGCCGATCTGGTTGGGGCCGGGCACCGCCGTGGTGAGCTCGCCGCAATAGGCGAAAGCCGGATCGACCACGCCGCCCGTGTATGGATCCAGCGTGAGCCCGTCGATGCGGATGAAGTTCCGGAAGGACACGCCGCCGGGCTGGCTGAACTGGTAGACCGGCACGCCGCCGTAGGCCATCGTCAGTACCATAACACCTCTTGCGTCGCACGGGCGACTGGGGTAGCGTCGCAGGTGGCTGCCCCATCTCGGGGCTGTCTCACAAGGAGGCTGCCATGGCAACGGTCGTCAACGGTGGTGCGAAGGGTCCGCAGCGCGTCACGCTCGTCGCGGTCGCGGATCAGCAGGGTGGCCCGGTCATCCTCACGAACGCGACGGTGCTGGGGTTCCTGTTCGGCAACGGCCCGCTCCACACCATCTGGACGCGCGTCTACGCCGACCAGGCCCAGGCCCGCGCGGTGCTTCTGGCGGGCGTGTCGGGCTTCGCGATCGACCGTGGCTTCGAGACGCACGCGGTTCGCACCCTCAACAACCTCGGCGCGGCGACGTGGGCCGTCGACGTGGCCGTGGATGGCAACGGGTTCGCGACGCTCAGCCTCACGCCTTCGGCGGGGAGCTCGGTGGCCGTGTTCGAGCTCGAGGCGATCTGGACGCCGACCCGCTAAGGGCTTTACGGGCGCTGCCGGGGCGGACTGCGAAGCCCAGCCCCGCCGGTCGTGGTCGCCATGCCGTCCGGCAAGCCCCGCCAGCGCCCGCTTTTCACGCCCGAGCCCGCACGGTAGACTAGCCCCGTGAGCTGCTACCCCTGGTGGCACAGCGAGTTCCTGCGCTTCCGGGGCATCTTCTACCCGGGCGGCTACACCGTCCCCGACGATCCCGAGGCCGTCAACCCGGCGCTGCTTCAGCAGGGGCTCGAGGACTTCGTGCCCACGTCGCCCGAGGTGCTGCGCGCGAATGCTGAGCGGCAGCTCCGCGCCCTCGGCGTCTGGCTGCGGGCCACGCCCTTGCCGCTCGAGGCATATAGCCTCGCGCGCAACGCCGCCAGCGAGATCGGCCGCGGCACCGCCGAGGAGAAGGTCTTGCTCATGCAGACGACCATCAACCACGCGCGCCGGCGCGGTCGCACGCCGCACGAGGTCGTCGTCGCCAACACCCGCCTGCCCAACCACTACGGCCGCATCCACCGCCACGGCGACCCGAAGCAGGGCTCGCCCTACGGGCGCTTCACGGCGTCGACGCGCGAGCCGTCGGCCGAGGACGTGATGATCGCGGTGTTCGTGCTCGAGGGCAACGCCGGCACGTTCCCCCACGACTTCGCGAGGGGCGGCGACGACCAGGCGCAGGCCAACACCGCCTCCTGGGTGCAGCACCAGGCCGAGAGCCAGTCGTACTGGGTCGGGCCGCTGCCAGGCGTCGACGACTTCCGCATCCGCGCCTTCCGCACGCTGCCCGGCGTCCTCGCATCATCGCCAGTCGGCCGGCAGCTCGTGCAGAGCGCGCTCGAGCGCCTGCGCGCGGTCGGGACGGAGCGCGGCGAGGTGCGCGCCGACTGCGTCGAGCCGAGGCCGGAGTTCGAGCGGCTGGCGACGCTCAGCGGGGCGAAAAAGCTCGCCATCGCCGCGCTGGCGGGCGTCGCGACCATCCTCGCGGGCGTCGCCGTCGCCTCGCTGGTGCCGGTCGCGCCGTCGCGAGCGCGCCGGCCCGGACGGGTGGCGGCGTGATGGACTTCTTTCGCCTACCCGTGCTGGTCGTCGCCTTCGGGCAGCCCGGCTGCGGGCACTGCGAGGAGTTTCTGCCGCGGTTCCGGACGGTGGCGGGGCGCTACGCGCGCTGCGTGCCGGCGGCGGTATTCGACGCGCTGTGGTTCAAGTACGACTACCTGCAGGCCATCGGCGTCACGACGACGCCGTCGGTGGTCGTGTTCCGGCACGGCCGGCCGACCACGCGCCCGATCGGCCACGTCTCCGACGCCGAGATCGAGGCGCTATTCCAGCGGTCGGCGCATGGGCTAGAATGCAGGCTATGAGCCACCTCGGCGGCAGTCGGCACCATCACGAGATCAAGGCCGCCCAGCACATCCAGCGGGCGCGCACGCAGATGTTCCGGGCGCTGGACACGAAGATCTGCCGCATCCAGTACGTGTACCTGCGCGCCGCCGAGCACGAACTCGCCAAGAGCAGCGCGCACCTCATGGAGATCGGCGCGGCGATGGGCAAGGGTCGGCACAAGCGGCTGTGGCAGGCGTTCAACAAGACGTACGAGCGCCTGCGCGACACGGGACTTGGGTTCGAGCAGCACTGCCTCGTCGAGCGGATGCGCGAGCGCTAGCTGCGGGCGCTGGCCCGCTCGCGCTCAAGCGCCGCGATCACGACGACGCGCATGTAGGCGGCGGCGGACAGGCCCATCTTGCGCGCCTCGCGCCGGATGAGCTGCGCCTCGCGCGTCGTGAGGCGCACGAACACCGCATCCCAGCGCTTGGCCGCGCTCATCGCCGCTGCCGAGTCGTCGGGCGGCAGGCGGTCGCATCGGCCTCGGCCTGCTCGATGAGCACATGCACGCGCTCCAACTCGCCGTGGAGATCGCTCTTGCTCTCGCACTTGCCCTCGTAGAAGCAGTCGCCGTGCAGGTCCATGGCGCGGGCGTAGCCGTCGGCCAGCGGCTGGCCGGGCGACCGACCACGAGGACGGCCCAGCGCCGTCGCCTCGAACTTGGCGACCTCGCCGACGGTGATCGTCCCCTTGCTCGGCCGCTCGCCCTTGCAGGCCATGACCGCGTAGACGGCCTCGCGGGCGGCACGCCAGCCCTTCTCGGCCACCTGTCGGATGACCTCGAGATCGCCATCGGCCTGGTCGAGCTCGGCGAATGCGCGGCTCAAGGTCTTCTTGGCAGCGGCGACGGTCATGCTAGCAATGCTAGCAGATCAGGCGCTCTTGCGCTTCCGCAGGTGCGAGGGCACGACGCACTCGCCCGCCGTGTTGTACTTGCGCACGGCGACGGCCGCCTTTCGATAGAGATCCTTGGTGTACGGACCACCGCCGTCGACGACACGCTTGATCTGTCGCAGGATCGCGTCTCCCGACTCGAACGCCCGCATGCACTCCCGGCGGTGCAGCGCGCCGATCTTCCGGGCACCGCCGCGCGCCGACAGCGCCTCCCAGAGCGTCTGGTGGAGGCACTCGTCGAACACCGTCTGATTCACCCAGTCAAACTCGTCGGCGAGTTCGGCCTTGACCAGTGCGGACTTCGCGGGCACACGAGGATGCTAGCGTGGATCGACGGAACTGGGTAGGATCGACCCGTGGCCAGCTATTGCGAGCGCACCGTCAAGCCGAAGCCGTCCTTCGATCGGCGGTCGTTCCGATGGAAGCAGTCGGGCTCCGCGCGTGTGCTGATCGCCTGCCCGAAGGGCCACTACGACGCTCGCCGCGAGGTGTGCCGCGTCGGCACCCGGGCCTACAAGGTGGTCGCGCCAGCGCGAGGTCGGTGCCCGGTCGGCCAGCGGCGCGTCCACAAGGCGTAGCCGTGGTAGACTGGCCTCCATGGATGTGACCTCGGACGACCTCGTCGGCGCGCTGGGCGCTGGCAACTACTTCCTGCTGGCGTCGCTCAGCGTGATGTTTGTGGTCATGCTGCTGCGGCGTATCCACCCGGATTTCTTCAAGGGCTGGGTGACCTGGGCGACGGCGGTGCTGCTGGGCGCGGCGCAGGCGGTGGCCTTGGCCAGCCAGTCGGGGCACGCCCCGGCGGGCGGGCGGGCGTGGTTCCATGTGGTGCTGGGCGGCGCGCTGTCGGGTGCCCTGGGCTCCGGACTCCAGTCCGGCGCGGTCCACGTGCGCGAGCGCATGGCGCGCCCAGGGAGCCCGCCAGCCGACCCGCCCACGCCGCCGCCCCTGCCCCCGGCGGCCTGATGCTGGCGGCGCTCATCGCGTCGGGCACGGTCGCGGTGTTGGCGATCGGGGCCTTCATCTACGTCGTGCGCCGGCTCGGGCAGGCCGACGACGCCGCGCTCACCGCGACCCGTAAGTCGGCCGAGATGTACCAGCGCGTGCTCGCCGCCGAGAACGCCGCCGGCACATGGCGCGCCGCCGCCGATCGCCTCGAGCAGGAGCGCAATGGCGAGCGCGAGGCGCGCCGCCGGCTCCAGCGCGCCCACGACGAGGCGCTGGCCCTGCTCGCCACCAACGCCCCGCATGCCGTCGTGCCCGAGATCGCCGGCGAGCTCCGTCGCATCGCCGACCTCGGCAAGCCTCCCAAGCCGTGATAGGTTGAGGTCGTGGCGGACTTCGTCCCCGTCTGTGACCTGCCGCTCACCGTGCGGGACGCGCTCAGCCTCGCCGCGCAGGCCGTGCATCTCGTCGACGTGGTCGCGGCGGTCACGCCGTCCGACGTGTCGGTGCTGAGCCCCGAAGGCCGCATCCGCGACGAGCTCGCCGCGCTGCGCCCGGTGCTGGGCCAGCACATGCTCGCGATGCTGGGCAAGGATCCGCGCGGGGGAGCCGGGCAATCTGGCCAGCAGGCGTGCGCGGCGGCGTCCTTGGCGTTCCGGCTGTCGGCGGCGCACACGCACCCGGCGGTGGCTGGCGGCCGGCAGGCGCTGGCCCAGGTGAGCACGGCGATCGCCGCGCGGCACGCGCCGATCGCCACGCTGCCGATTCCGATCATCGTGCCCGAGCGGCAGATCATCACCGTGCGCGTGCCGACCATGACCACCGGGCGCATGGTGGCGTTCCTGGCGATCACCACGCTGATGTTCGGGGGCGCGGGCTACGTCCTCTGGAAGGTGTCGTGAGCCGGGGCGCTGCGGCGGCGCTGTGGCTCCTGTGGGCGGCCGGCAGCATCGCGCTGGGTGAGGTCGCCTGCCACCGCCGCCCGGCCCAGCCGACGACGCCTGCGGCGGTCGTGGTCACGACGACGTGCATGGAGCCGATGCCCGTGCTCGAGTCGCCCGATTTCCCGTCGGTGGTCGACGACGACGGCACCGTCCACGTGCCGGTCGAAGAGATGGCGAAGCTCTACGTGTACCTGCACACGCTGCGCGTCTACCTCGAGCAGCAGCTCGCGCGCTGCGGCGAGCGCTAGCTAGGGCGAGTGGTTGAGCACGAGCAGGATGCCCATGCCGATCTGGTCGGCCGGGATCATGCCGCCGTCGGCCCCGATGCTGGCCGTCTCGACGACGAGGGCGGGCAGCGGCTGGAGAAACTCCGCGACCTCGAGTCGGCCTGAGATCTCGTCGCTGCCCGGGATGCCGATGAGGTCGGTGAAGGTGCCGAACAGCGTGCCGTCGATCGACTGCGTGCGCCGGCGCGCACCGGCCAGAAGCGGGAACGTCCACTCGCCGTCGAAGGAGCGGCCCGCCCACGCGCCGACGAGGCGCTGGTTGGGCCGCATCGTCGGCAGGGACATGGTCACGATCAGCGGATCGCCGGCCACCGACAGCACGATGCCACTGGAGTTGAGGGGCGCGGCGGTGAGGCGGCGGTAGCCGCAGATGCGCCCGACGGCGATGGCGTCGCCGCCCCATGTGAACTGGTGGGTGGCCGGCTCGACGCCGGTCGACAGGCGCTGGAACACCGCGAAGCGATCGCCCTGGTCGTTGGCGAAGGCCAGTGCCTGCTGGGCCACCTCGGTCCAGCCGGGCGGACTGACGATGGGCGTCGACACGGCGAAGCCGCTCTCGTAGATAACGTAGACGAACGCGAGCAGCACGTCGTCGGCGAGGTAGCCGAAGGGCACATCCGGCACCGGCACCTCGAGTTCGTTCGAGACGCCGACGAAGGCGAGGCTGGCCATCAGGGCGCTCCGTTCCGCACGGCCCCGTCGGAGCCCAGGAAGACCGCGCCGCCGCGCACCACGGGGTTGAGGGAGATGGCGGTCGCCACGGCCTGCGGCGTGAACAGGAACGCCGGATCCTTGGCGATGCCGCCCGACACCAGCGCCCCCGAGTCATTGGTCGCGCCCAGGAAGCTAATCATCGTGCGGGTGAGGCTGTTGAGCCCTCCGACGGTGCCCAAGGCGTTGGTGTTGTCGAAGCCGGGCGGCTGCTTGCCGAGGAGCCCCGGCTCGCTGGTGAACACCGCGCCCATGCAGTGCAGGAAGATGCCGCCGTCGACCGTCGGCCGCAGGATCGTCGGCGTGGTCACCACCGACGGGTCGGCGACCGTGCCGAAGTCGACCTGCGACTCGTTGTCGTCGAACACGGGATCGGCTGGGTCGACGCCCTTGACGATCAGCAGGCACACCGACCAGATGAGTGGCACGTTGCCGGGGTTCGTGCCGCATCTCACGGTGATGACGCCGCCCGGCGTCACGCCGAGGGCCACGAAGAGCCCGGCGGCGACGCCCGTCGTCGGGGGGCCGACGATGAATTCCGCGTCGCCGGTGCCGACGACGTGCTGGTCGGGGTCGACGCCCGCGCCCTCTGCACGGACGTTGTTGGGCACCTGCGCCACGTCCTGGAACGACCCGACAGCCCAGAGCACGAGGCAGTCGTCGGGCTCGACGCCCAGCGGCACGGTCACGTCGATCGTCGGCGAGCCCGCCGCATCGGCGATGCCGAAGGCGGCGAAGCGGTTGGTGACATCGACGGTCATAGCGGCCCAGCGACGACCAGCCCGCCGCCACCACCCAGCTCGGGCACCACCAGCAAAACCGACGGGGCGTTGTCGTGGTACGTGTCACAGGTGAGCGGTGCGGTCATCGTCTGGATCGCGTCGACCAGCACGTTGAGCTCGACGGGGCCCGCCGGCACGTGGACGATGATGTGGACCGTCTTGGTGATCGGCGACAGGAACGGCTCGTCGTGGGTGACGCCGGCCCAGGCGTCGAGCGGCGCGAGCGGGATGATCTGCACGCGCGACGGACGCTGGAACGCCTGCGAGCCGTTCACGTCGGGGTCGGGGGCAAAGGCGCGCGAGGGGACGCGGACCTCGGTGTCGAGGTCCGTGTCCCCGGTCTGGAACGTCCGCCGGAGCCGGTGGACGAGCAGTGCGCCGTTTTGCAGAGCCATCAGCGTGGCCTACGGCGGCGGCGGCGGTGGGTTGTCCATGTAGGTGTCGCAGGACACCGGGCCCTCGAGCGTGTGGACGGCGTCGAACAGCACGTTGATCTCGATCGGCCCCTCGTTCGGCAGGTTGAACAGCACGTGGACCGTCTGCGTGGCCGCGTCGATGAACGGCTCCTCGTGGGTGACACCCGCCCAGTTGTCGATGGGCGCGAGCGGGATGACCATGACGCGCGAGGCGATCTGGTTGAGCTGGCTCCCGTTGAGCGGGGGGTCGGGCTTGTACGCCTGCACCTTGGTGCGCAGGCCGGTGTCCACGTCCTGCGCGCCGCCCTGGAGGGTGACGCGCATGCGGTGCTTGACGAGCGAGCCGTTCTGGAGAGCCATGGGGTCCCTACTTTCGCATGAGGGAGATGACGATGTTGACGGCGGTGACGACGATCGCGATCAGCGCGGTGACGCCGACCCAGATGCCGCTCAGCTTGGCGCGGTCCTGCCCGGTCGAGGCCGACACGACCGCCAGCGCCTTGCCCTGATCGTCGTGCTTGGTCTCGAGCAGGTGGATGCGGCCGGTGTGGTCCTCCTGGCGCGTGGCGATCTCGACGACCGACGACTGGAGCCCGCTCATCGACTTCTTGAGGTCGTCGGTGTCGACGCGGATCGTGCCCGTCGCGTGCTTGACCACGCCTACGTCGCGATGGAGCTCGAGGAGGACCTCGTCGCGCTGCAGCTCGGAGAGGGGCACGGCCGCGTCCACATCCTTCTCGCTAGCCGCAGCGCGTGGTGAACTGCCCGGTCCGCTTGCTCTGGCAGATGTCGCCCGCGCGGCGCTGCGCGGTGTAGCGCGACTTGGCGCTGGTCGACAGGTGCTTGCCCTCGCAGCGCTGCACCGGCATCGAGCCGGGCGCGCCGCCGCGCCTCGACGCCGGGAAGAACACGACGCAGGACGCCGCCTTGCTCACCTTGCGGTCGCCGATCGCCTGCTCGAGGTGACCGCGCTGGGTGTCGGTGAGGCTCCTTCTCCCCTTGGGCAGACGAACACGGACGCCATGGTGCGAGACGATCATGGGTCTTCTCCTAGCGGCCTTTCTGGCGCGCGAAGTCCCGCCGGGCCGGCGGGGGCGGCGGTGGTGGCAGGCGCTCGGGGGGCGGCGACTTGCGCGGCTCGCGCGGGATGAAGCAGCCACCGCAGCCGTCGCCGGTCCCGGTCGCCCCCGTGGACTTCTGACTCATATCGCTACTCTACCCGAAATCATCGGGCCGATCACCTGGCCCATGCGCAGGCCCCGCGCTCGCCGATGCGCTTGGCCCTCGCGGCGACCGCCCGGTGGCCGTACTGGCGGGCGCGGGAGTAGGCGACGCGCGCCCCGCGGCAGTCGACCACGCAGCCACCCGCCTTCGGCATGACCGGGAAGCGCAGGCCGTCGGGATCGAGGAAGGCCGCGCGACCGCAGCGCGCGAGCAGCGCACGGCGCTCGTTCGTCGTCCTCGGGGCGACCTTGCCCCAGCCCTTCACCCGGCTCGCCGCTCGCTGCGTGGTCCGCATGGTGCTCCTAGCGCCGTCCTCGGCGGCGACGGTCGCCCGAGATGACCTGCCCGTCCTGCGTGTGGACGCTGCACGCGAGCACCGTGTCGGCCGCGCGCTTGCGGCACGTCACCTTGCGCGGCGCGAGTTCGAAGCCAACGGTCGCGCCGATGCCGGACACGTGGCTCCCGGGCAGGCGGATCTCGCGCACACCCTTGACGAGGGCGGACGGGTAGTTGCCGTGGCCCGGGCCCTCGGGCAGAGGGAAGTGCCCACGGCCGCCGCTCTCCGGGCCCTCGCAGTCGTAGCCGACCCGCGCCCCGTCGCTGCGCAGGTCGACGTAGCGCACGTGGCAGCCCTTGGGCGTCGAGAAGGACTTGCCGATCAGCCTAGGCATGCGCGCCATCTTGGTGCTCCTATGCCGCCTGCGCCCGGGCGCGCGGCAGCGCCTGCCGCTCGCGCTTCTCGCGCCGGCTGGGGTGGACGTACCAGTACGTCGCGTAGAGCCCGCCCAGCACGAGCACGAGCGGGATGACGGTCAGGAAGATCGACCGCGCGGCCGGCGGCGGGACGATGCGCGGGTTGGCGGCGGCGCACGCGGCCTGTACGCTGGCGGCGCGGGAGGCGCGCTCGGCGAGCGGCAGATCCTTGAGGAAGGTGAAGTGCTGGCTGATGCACTTGGTGATGGCCTCGGCGCGCACGCGCTCGCGCGCCGCCGTGGTGTCCTGCATCAGCCGGTTGATCTCGCCCTCGCTGTTGAGGACGGAGCGCACGAGCTGCGCGATGGTCGGCGTCGTGAAGTAGATCGCCGCCGCCACGCCGCCGATGACGAGGCCGCTGAGGATGCAGCCGAAGGGCGCGAAGGCGCACGCCGCCACGAACTGCGCGAGGCCCAGTGTGCCCTGCACGGTGCCGCCGCCGCCGCCCTGCGCCACGTCCGGCCCGGTGACCTCGGAGACCGGGCAGAGATTGCCGTGCATGGAGACGGTCGGGCGGGCGAGGTTGGTGCCGGGCTCGCAGTCGAGTTCGAACTCGAACTTGGGAAAGATCGAGCCGGGGATGGCGTTGATTGTGGCCTTCGTCCCGAACAGCGGCGGCAGCGGCGGGTCGCCCAAGGCCGACGGCGGCACGCCGCCAGCGCGCAGCTTCGACAGCACGAGGATCTGGGACGAGTAGCCGTTGATGGCCGACTCGTTGTAGGCGGTGAGGTCATCGCAGTTGGCGAAGCCGATGGCGTGCCGAAAGGCCAGCGCCTGCGCCCAACCAGCGAGGTTGATCTGATTGGCGACGGTGTAGTCGGCATATGCCTTGAGGATCGCAGCGGCCTTCGCCTTCTCGGCGTCGGAGACGTCCGCGCCCAGCGCGCCCGCCATCACGAACCGGCCCTGGTGCATCCCCCATCTCATCGCCTTACGCGCTCAGATCGTACCCGAATTCGTCCAGCGGGAACACCTGCATCGTCACCAGCACCGTGCCGATGCCGACGCCGCGCGCCGCCCAGAGCTGCTGGCTGGGCCCCAGGACGAGGCTGGGGTTGGCGATGTCCTCGGTCACGTTCGCGCCCGAACTGCCCGAGATCGACTGCGCCGACGGGCCGACGCGGATCGACGAGGCGAACGACTCGACGATGACGCGGTCGGGGCTGTTGCCGGCCACATGCAGCAGCACGGGCTCGTTGCCGACGGTGAAGGTGTGAAACTTGGCCACGCTACTCCTGCCCGTCCGGCCCCGGGATGCCGGTCGGGCCGACGTACGCCTCGAACGGGATCTCGGAGACGATGCTGCTCACGAAGGCCGTGTCGCCGCCGGGGTTCGACAGGCGCACGAACATCTCCTGCATGGGCGCGAGGATGAACACGTGCGGGCCGGTCGCCGGCATCGTGTACTCGGGGGCGGCGGCGAGCGCCATGCGCGACACGAAGAGCGCCGCGCCGACGGCCGAGAAGTTGAGCACCACGCGCTTGGCGCGCTCGCCCTTGTTGGCGATCGGGAACTTGAACCCTGCTTGCGCCGGCGGCAGCGCCTGGGTGTCGAACTCGGTGGGCCGGATACGCTGGATCGCGCGCTCGAACTCCGCCGTCTTGAACGACGCCACCAGCGCGTCGTTGACCGCCGCCGACAGCAGGGTGCCAGGCGTGTCGGTGACCGCGAACAGCGTCTGCTTGGGCCCGATGGCGATGATGTGCGGGCCACCGAACGCGAGGGCGTACGACGCCGACGGTACCGTCGCTCCCGGCACCTCGAGCGGCTGCGCGGCCCGCCCGATGAACACCCGCCCCTCGCCGACCACCTCGACCACCACTCGGCGCGGCCGGTCGTGCGCCCCGCAGATGGGCACGGCCTGGCCTTGCATCCCGACCGTGCCGGGATTGTGGGTGTCGAACGAGGTGGGCAGGATCCGCGTGTCCACGCGGGTGTCCTATCAGCCGCCCCGGGACTTGATCCAGGCCGGGTTGTCCTCGGTGAGGATCAGGTAGCCGTGGAAGGTCACCTCGGCGCGCAGCACGAGCGGCGCGGGCACCAGGCTGTCGACTTTGACGGTGAAGCCGGTACCCGCCTTGACGTAGGTCGGGTAGCCGAAGTTCCAGAAGCCGGTGTCGTCGTCGACCAGCGTGTCGACGAGACACGCGCCCTGCATCAGGTCCTCGCTGATGGTCAGCGACTTGACGAGGAGCCGCCAGAACTTGTTGATGCCGGGGGCGGGTTCGGCGACCGGGATGAAGGGCGACGCGGCCAGGGACACCGAGGCGCGCGGCTTGATCGCGTGGACCTCGAACGGCAGGTCGGTGGCCGACTGGTACGGGTTGCCCTGGAAGGCGAAGTTCGGCGGCGAGCCCGCCGGCACGATCTGCTCGCCGGGCTGCGCCCACGGCGTGCGCATGACGATGCGCTTGCCGTCGTAGGTCTCGGGAAAGATCTGGCCGATGAGCTCGGACATGGCCTCTGCCTCTCAGCGCGGGCCACGCCCCGCTCGCCCGCGTGCTTCGGGAGGTCGGGTGACGGCAGAGCGGGGCCCGCCGCCACCCGACACGGCTCCGCGCTAGCGGACGGTGCGCTGCAGCAGCCCGTAGCTGTACAGCTTCATGTCCACGACCGGGAGGTCCGCGCCGCCGTCGGACGCCGGCTGGGCGATCGACAGCGCGATCATCGGGCGGAAGAGCCCCTTGAAGTCGAGGTTCTCGCGGTGGATGACCGGCAGCACCAGCGCCACGCGGTCGCGCGGGCTGGGGATGCCGTTCTGCGCGATCTCGGTGGCCGTCTGCGTGGTCACGAGGTAGATGCCGTGACCCTGCGGGTAGTCCTGGATCACGCCCTCGGTGTACTCCTTGCGGTTGTACACGTACTGGAAGAACAGGCGGCGGTCGATCTCGAAGAACGTCCGCAGCGCCACGGGGTCGCTGAACGTGCTGAGATCGGTGATCGTCGTCGCCGGCGGCGTCACGCGCGTGGCGCGGACGAGCTTGATGCCCCAGCCATAGACGTGGAACTGGTAGTCCTTCGGGAGGCCGGCGTTGCCGTCCTTGGGCACGTTCGTGTCCACCTCCGTGTTGGACCTGGCCCCGCCGGTGATCACCGCCGACAGGCCGGAGATCATCGCCGAGAGCGGCTGGGCGTCGCCGTTCTGCCACTCGACGGTCGAGTACAGCTTGTCGTCGATCCAGTCCTGGAGGGCGTACACCAGCCCGTTGGGCATCATCAGCGTGATGGTGCCCGGCGCGGTTCCGACGCTGTTCTGGTTGTTCATCGGCGGTCTCCCTGTCGGTTCAGTCAGTTTTTTCTGGTCCGTACCGGGGCGACCCCGGCTTCTACGTGTTCAGCGCGGCCCGGCCGCGCGCGGGTCTACGACTTGTTGAAGTGCGTGGATCCGTAGTGGCTGCTCATCGCGCTCGAGGTGGCCCCGAGGAGCTGGGGCTGCCCGTTGCCGAGGAGCTGCGGCTGCTGCTGCCCCGCGCCCTTCAGGCTGGGCTCGGCCTGCGGGACGACGAGGCCCAGCGCCGGACCCGCGAAGGCCGGGATCTGCTGGACGTTGACGCCCTGCGTGGTCTGCTGGCCGGGCGGCGGCGCGGTCTGGCTCTGCGCCTGGGCCACCTGCTCCTTGGCGGCGGCGAGCAGCTTCGCGGCCTCGATCTTCGCCTTCTCCTTGTCGGAGAGCATCTGCTCGGCGAAGCGGACGCCATTGTTGAGCACCGAGGTGATGAGCCCGGCCCAACCCGCCGCGCGCGTGCGCTTCGGGAACACCATCGCCAGCGACGGCACGGCGGCGACGCCGAAGCCGATGAGTTCGGCGTACTTGTCCTGCGAGGACACCTGCCGGGTGATGACCGAGGCCAGCGTGCCCGCGCCGACCGCGATGCTCGAGCCCCACATCGGGTTCCAGCCGACGGGGCGTCCGTCGGCCCCGAGGCCGAAGGCGTTGGCGTCGTCGTAGTCCCCGTAGTCGCCCAGCGTCTTGTTCTCGTTCATCGCGGTCTCCTTTGTGCCTTGCGCTGGCTAGCAGCGCTTGGTGCCCTTCTTGAACTTGGGTCGTCCCCCTGATTCGGGACGACAGAGCGAGATCGTGCAGCCATCGTGCATCTCCAACATGCGGCACTCGCCGCGCGCCATCGGCCGGTACTGGCGGCGAGCCTTCTTGCGCCCCTGCAGCTTGCCGAGCTCGCCGGGCCCGTCGATGGTGTAGACCGCGCTCAGCGGTACCTCCCCATCGTCTGCGACAAGGGCTGCACCTCGACCGTGCGCCCCTGGCTGGTGATGCGCGCCGCCTGCCCGGTGGCGAGCAGCCTCGCCGCTTGCAGCACGGCGGTGTTGCCGTACGGGCCGAAGCCGATGCCCATGAGGATGCCGGCCGCGACGTTCTGCGCCTGCCGCGCCATGCCCTCGGGCGACGGCTCATAGGCGTAGTTGCCGACGTTGGCGAACGCCTGCGCGACCTGGAAGGCGTCGGCCGTCGGGTCCCACCCGGGACCGCCGACCGGCTGGAGCACGCCCAGTCGCGTGATGGCGTCGGGCCGCGTGAGGTACAGCATGGAGATCACGGTACCGTCCGGCCCCGACGAGGTCAACGCAAATCGTCAACCATTACGCCCACTTGCAGGAGGCCGCGCCTGATGGCCCCCTGTGTCCTGAGCGCGCTGGCGCTGGCGCTCGATCGCAGCGGATGGCAGGCGGCGTCGGATGCCGGGCACGTGACCGCGTTGCACCCTCGCGCGCGATCGTGTAGCGTGGCCGTGATGGCGCTGCCGCGGAAACCGAAGCCGGTGCCGAAGTCCGAGCCGCGCCGCGAGCCGAAGCCGATGGCGTTGGGCGAGATCCAGGCGCGGCCGACGCCCTTGCCGATGGTTGCGTCGCCCTTGCCGCCGCCGCTGGTCAAGGTCGACGACGTGGCGCGCCACGTGCGCGCGAGCCCCGCCACCATCGTACGCCTCGTCGCCGATGGTACGCTGTCGACGGATAACGGCGCGGTGGTGCGCGTCGGCAAGCTGCTCCGCTTCGATCTCGAGCGCGTGCTGGCAGCGCTCAAGAAGCCGAAGTCGGCCGCCTGAGCCCTTGCGAGGACATGCAGGCGCGCTTACGTTCGGGCGCATGCTCGATCTGCCCATCATGGACTGCCATCTCCAGCACGACGACCGCCATCTCGGCCTCAACATCACGGTGGCCGGCGCGATCAGCGCCACAGTCGATGCCACCGTCGAGCCCGGCAAGACCGTCCATGTCGATGCGACCGTCCACGTCGACACCGCCGCCTACGTTGCGCACATGGCGGCGCAGCGCGCGAAGATGGCTGCTCGCGACGCCAGGCCGACGGTCGGCCCATCGACGATGGACAAGCTGCTGCCCACGATCTTCGCGCTGATGTCGCAGTTCGCGCAGCAATACGCCGAGGGCATGAGCCTGACCCGCCAGACAGACGACGACATGGACACGCAGCACTTCGGGCCGGCGACCGACGACGTGCGGGTATTCCGGCAGATGGTCGAGGCGCAGAAGCCCGCCCCCGGCGCGCTCGCGCGCCTCATCCTGCGCGACGCGCTGCCGCGCTGGGCGAAGCAGCGCGACAAGATCCCGGCGTGGCGTTGGGTCGAGGCCAAGAACTGGGTGATCCTCGTCGACCTGCTGCTGCCCGATTACCCGCCCGAGCAGCTCACCGATCTCTGCCTGCGGATCTGGTCGCTGGCGATGGCCGATGAGGCGGTCACCGAGGACGCCGCCGAGGCGAATCCCGAACGCGCCTAGCGCGTGAAGGCGTAGATCAGGCCGCCCAGCGCGCCGAGGCCGACGACGACCCCGCCGACGATGAGGGCGGTATTGGACTTGGGCGGCGTGCCCGTCGTGACGAGCGGGCCGGTGCCCGGCACCTGCGCCGGCACCTGCTCCTGCGGGCCGACTTGCGCGGGCGGCGGCCCGACGGCGGACGGGCCGGTGCTGCTGGGCGCGCCCGGCTCAGTGAATCGCTTGACGAGGCCCAGCAGCGTCACGGCGACGGTGAGGGTGCTGTCGAGCACGCGCGCCTGCGACGCGATCTCGGCCTTGGTCATGCCGGCCGCCATCCGGTCGACGATGCCGGAGCCTGCCTGCCCGGTGACGCCAGCCGAACCCTTGAGAAACTGCCCGGTGAGCTTGACCATCGCCTCGGTGCCGCGTCCGATGAGCCCGTCGACTGTGAGCGGCGGCAGGCCGAGGTGGACGGCGAACACGTTGAGGCTGGTCTGCAGCGACATGAACAGCCCCCGGAACTCCGCGCTCGAGCACGAGCGCTCGCCGCACACGAAGTCGCGGCCAGGCAGGAGGGCGGGACCGAAGATCGCGCCGAGGGACGAGTGGCCGAGCGGCTGGGCGAGGACGAGCATGGTAGGTGCCTCCGGGGTCGAGTCTATCAGAGATTCAGCCGCGCCATGTGGAGCGCCATGCTAGGAAGGCCATGACGATGGCGGCGGCGCTCACCGCGGCGGTGCCGATGACCAGCGGTGCGACGGTCTGCCGCACCTTTTTTTGGATGGTCGGGATCTGCGCCTCGACGGCCGCCTTGACCTTGGCCTCGATCGTCGGGATGGCCTGCTTCGCCCCCTCCTCGGCGCGGCTGCGGATGAAAGTCTCGGCGCTCGCGACCAACGCCTGCGCCCGCGCCTGGTCGAAGCCGGGCAGCACGTCCAGCACGCGCACGATGTCGGTGCGGAAGTCGCCGAGTTGCCCGATCGGCCTATACGCGAGCACGCGGCAGCTCCTCGCCGACGACGTACTCGGCGTAGTCGTCGCTGGCCTCGACGCGCCACCACGACCACCAGGGCGTCGGGTGGACGCGCGGTGGACGACCGAGCACGCGCAGCATGCGAATCGGCCAGCCGTAGATGAGCATCTCCACGGCTAGTCCCTCGTGGCCGCCCACATGATGACGCCGCCGACCAGCGCGCCACCCACCGCCGCCGCCAGCCCGATGACCCACGAGCTCCGGTACCAGCGCCGGCGCAGGCCGGTCGCGGTCTTCGCCTGCTCGAACACCGCCACGAGTTCGGGCCGCTGCGGGAGCAGGCCGCGCTCCAGCACGGTGAGGATGCACTCGTCGGACACGCCCGCGCCGCGCATCGTCTGGATGAGGCCGACGACCTCGCGCAGCGCGTCGCGCTCGACCCCGACGGCGACCGGCTGCGCCTCGCGCGCAGGCGGCTCCTCGGCCTCATTCTGGCCGAGGTTGTCGACGAGGTCGCGGTGCGTGCCCGCGCCCTGCGCCAGCCGCACGCGACTGATGAGACCGTTTCTGGCCATCTAGCCCACCTCCCGCACAGCGTACCAGACGAGGCCCGCCGCCGTCACGGTCGCGAGCGTGGCGAAGCCCCAGCCCAGCACGCGATCGACCGTGCGCGGCGGCGGCGCGCCCGCGCCGCTCAGCGGCACGTAGATCGACCAGCGCTTCGTGTCGGTGTTGAAGCGCGCGACCGAGCCCGGCGGGTACTTGGCGACCGAGGGGGCCGGACCGACGCGCGAGGGCACCTGCGGTGGCGAGGGCGGCGGCGCGGCCGCGTAGCGGATGTCGGTCACCCACTTGGGCAGCGTGCGGTTGGGGATGGGCCGCGGGTGGCCATGGCGGTCGCGGATTGCGCCGCGCAGCACGAGTTCGCCCAGCGGCTCGTTGAGGTCGACGTAGCCGACGCGGCGCAGGAGGATGCTCGTGCGCTCGACGACGGCCTGCCAGGGGATGGGGCAGTCGAGCGCCTTGCTCGCGCGCTCGAGCGCCTTGGGGTCAACGTCATTGACGAGCGACAGGAACGTGTCCGCCGACTTCGGCACGAGCTTGTTCATGATGTACGGCACGACCGGGGTGAGCACCTTGGCGACGGCGCACGCGCCCTTCTCGTACCAGTCGTCGTAGCGGTGGTAGTGCTGCTTCGCCACCCGGAACTCGACGACGATATGCCGCGCCACCTCGTAGGGATCGTAGAGCACATAGCCCGGGCCGCGCGCGAATCTGTAGAGCCGCAGAGCATCCGCCGCGTCGAACGCCGGGATCTTACCGGCCTGCCAGAGCCTCACCGCCTCGACGGCCGCCCGGGCGCGCTCGTCCTGCGTGGCGAGCTGCTGGCGGGCGACCGCCTCGAAGTACGCCGCCGTGCTCGTGGCGTTCTGGAGCAGCGGCGCGAAGGGATCGAGGACGCTCCACTTCTCCTGAAAGCGATCGCCGTAGTCGGTCGGCCCATCGCGCCACCCGTACTCGGACACGAGCGTCGCCGCCGGGGGCTCGCTCTTGGCAAAGCCGCCGACCATCGCCATCGGCGAGGTGACGGCAAACGGCATCAGCGCCCTCGCAGTAAAAGCCACGCGCCGCCGGCCAGCACCAGCGTGCCGACGACGACGCCACCGATGACCAGCGGCTTCTTGTACCAGCGCTTCTTGTGCTCGGTGCCGGCATTGACCGTGCCGGGCGGCTGCGCGGGCTCGTCGCCCTTCTTGACGGTGTTGGGCGGGGGCGGCGGCTCCACGTCGGTGTCGTCCTGGCCCAGCGCCCGCCCGAAGGGCGTGCCGGCGAGCGCACCCGACATCGGCACGTAGATCGACCAGCGGCCGGTGTCGGTGTTGAGGCGGGCGAGCGAGCCCGCCGGGTAGGGCGTCGTCGGTCCCGGCGACGCCGGCACGACCACGTCCGGCTCGACTGGCGGTGGCGGAAAGTGCAGCGGTGGCGGCGGTGCGATCTGCGGCAGCGCCGGAAACCGCGGCGTCGCCGGCAGGCGCACGGCCGGCGGCTGCGGATTGGCGACCTCACGCCCCGCGCGCCGCAGCGCCATCTGGTAGAGCGTCAACGGCTGGCGGATGCCCGGGCCGCCACCACCACCCGGGCCACCGCCCACGTCGTCGCTGCCGGGCGGCGGCGTCGGGACCTCGGCGGCGGCCAGCACCAGCACGTCAGCGCCTCAGCAGCAGCCACGCGCCGCCGGCCAGCACCAGCGTGCCGACGACGACGCCACCGATGACCAGCGGCTTCTTGTACCAGCGCTTCTTGTGCTCGGTGCCGGCATTGACGGTGCCGGGCGGCTGCGCGGGCTCGTCGCCCTTCTTGACGGTGTTGGGCGGGGGCGGCGGCTCCACGTCGCTGTCGTCCTGGCCCAGCGCGCGGCCGAACGGCGTACCGGCCAGCACGCCCGACATCGGCACGTAGATCGACCAGCGGCCGGTGTCGGTGTTGAGACGGGCCAGCGAGCCCGCCGGGTAGGTGCCGGTGGCAACGCCGCCACCACCACCCGGGCCCTGCGCCATGCGCTGCTGGTAGACCGTGAGATCGACCAACGCGCGGCTCCCCGGCGTCGGCGGCACGGGCGGGGGGTTGACGGTGTCGCACACCGACTTGCTGGTGCCGCCCTGCGGCTGCAGGACTTCGCAGCCGGTCTGCACGGCGTCGATCACGTCCTTGCCGACCTTGAGCGCCTGCTGCCCGATGTTGAGGGCGTCCTCGGCGCTGAATCCCAGGGTTCCGTACGGCACCATGCTCAGCATGGGTCGAGTGTGCTCCGACTTCCGGCTCCGAGTCAACGTGTGGTAGCCTCAGCCTCATGACCAATGGCCAGCGGGTCGCGGTCGGCCTCGCCGCAGCGGTCGGCTCCATCGGCCTCGCCGCCGCCGCCCTCGGCATCTACCAGGGCAACAAGCGGCAGCGCGCCCCGGGCCAGCCGCTGGGCCTCGCCGACGGGCGCAGCGCGCACCCGCTCCAGGCCGCGCCCCAGCGGCGCGAGCGCGTGCGCACCGGCGGCATGACGCTCACTCGCTACGACGAGCAGATGCTCACCATCGGGCAGCGGGCCGCGCTCTTGCAGGATCTCATCGCCAAGGGCGTCAAGGACCCGCAGATGCGCAAGTACGCGCTCGAGGCGACGCGCGCCTGCCAGTGGCGCGACGGCCTCTGCGAGGCGCAGGCGATCTACGAGTGGATGCGCGAGCCAGTGCGGGACCCGCGCTCGGGCAAGATGGTGCCGCGGATCCGCTACACCGGCGACATCGCGCCGCACGCGCGCCACGGCGGCGGCCCGGTCGAGCCGGTCGATCTGTTCCAGCACCCGAGGCGCACGGTGGAGTTCGGGGGCGGGGACTGCCTGCCGTCGGGCACGCTGTTGCTCGTCGAGGGCCATCGGCTCGTGCCCATCGACGAGCTCAAGACAGGCATGCGCATCTGGGGCCGCGACCGCTGGACGACGGTCGACAACGTCTGGTGGAAGGGCGATCTGCCGGTCACCTACCTCGCCCTCAACAACGGCTCGATGATCCGCGCGACCGAGGAGCACAAGATCTACGTCGCGCGCTGCAACCAGCACGGATTCGACCAGGAGGTCGGCAGCAAGTATTGCTCCTGCCCAATGAGCGAGCGCAGCGTCGAGCGCCTGTTGATCGCCGAGGCCCGCGAGGGCATGGTGCTGGTGACACCCGACCGGATCCCGTTCGGCGACGAGCATCTCGACCCCGATCGCGCGCTCATCGAGGGCTTCTACCTCGCCGACGGCTGGACGAGCCACGAAGTCAGCTTCGACATCGCCGGGCGCGACGGGCACCCCAAGGAAGCGCAGAAGCGCGTCATCCAGGAGATCTGCCAGCGCCTCGGTATCTCGACCTACTGGCACGATCGCTACATCCGCGTGAAGGACTCGGCGTGGACGAAGCGCATCGCCGAGATGGGCCACCGCGCGCCGCAGAAGCACGCGCTGTCGATCAACCTCGATGAGGCGGCGGCCGTGGCGCTGCTGCGCGGCATCATGGCCGACTCCGGCAAGAACACCCACGGCGGCGGTCGCACCTTCACCACGACCTCGCGCGCCCTCATGCTCCAGGTGCGCCTCCTGCACAAGATGCTCGGCCAGACGTGCAGCGAGCACTACATCGTTGACCACGGTGGCCTCGGTGAGCACCCGATCCATCGCCTCGGCGTGCGCGATCCCGCGCGCTCGGATGGCCGGGCCGAGAAACTCCTGCGCATCAAGGGCATCGAGCGCGAGGTGCTGGTGCTGCCGGTCTACGACCTCACCACCGAGGATCACTACGTCTACCTGCCCGAGGCCGACGTGACGGTCTCGAACTGTGATGACCAGGCCGTGCTCGCCGCGACGCTGGCGACGCTGAACGGCATCCCGGCGCGGCTGCGCATCAGCGCGCCCTCGCGCGACGAGCGGCTGGACGACTGGAGCCACGTCTACGCGGTCTTCGGCCTGCCCAAGGAAGTGCCGACGCGCTGGATCGTCGTCGACACCACGCTCGGCAAGACCGGCCTCGAGAAGCTCTTCGGCATCGAGGCCGCGCACGGCAAGCACATGGACTTCGTTGCCTAAGCGCTGCTACGGCGTGATCGCCCAGTACCCGCTCTGTCGCGGCAAGGACATGGCGGCGGCGGACGCGCGGATTCTGCGCGTCGCGCGAATGGCCGTGCCGCGCATCGGCCACGTCGACTCGAGCATGGGGCCGTTCTGCGCGCGTGGCCATGTGGGACCGTGCCCGAAGCCGATGCGGGACCTCGAGATCGACACGATCTCCCTGCGCAAGGGGCTGACGCACGCCGAGACGCAGCGTCTGGTGCGGGCCTTCCGGCGCGCCGGAATCCGGCACAAGGTGAAGCCGGACGCCTGCGACATCGCGGACAAGCCAAGGTGATCGTGATCGTGCTGTCGATCCTCGGCGACGTGCTCGCGATGCTGGGCGGCGTCGCCCTCGTCGACCGCGCGCTGCGTCTTTGGCGATGACGATCCTGCGGGCGTTTCTCACGTCCGACGAGTGCGAGCGCTACGTGCGCCTGTGGGCGACCATCGTCGCGGCCGGCGGCGGCACGCTCCAGCGGCGCAGCTACCGCTTCGAGTGGATCGGCAGTCGGCCCGAGGTGCGCGCCGACCCAACCTACCGCCGCGCGCTCGCCGCGCTCGGCTACCGCGGCGAGGTCACCGACGCCTTCCTGGCGCACTACAGCCACGGCCAGGGAGTCGCCCCACACACCGACGCCCACCGGCTGCGTCGGCTCAACGTGCTGCTGGTCGCGCCGCGCGCCGGCGGCGAGCTCACCATCGACGGCGAGGTCGCGCCCCTGGGCGTGGGCGACGGCGTCATCTTCGAGCCGTCGAGGCAGATGCACAGCGTCAGCCCCGTCGACGGCGAGCGGCTGGTGTGGTCGGTCGGGCTGCACCGCTCGATGTTCTCGCGCCCGCGCCCGGCGGTGCGCTAGACTCGGAGCCATGCCGTTTCTGCTCGAGTGCCGCGGCTTCACCTTCGGGCCCTACATGACGGAGCCCGACGCCGCCGCCGGCACCTTCAACAACTTCCCCGCTGCCGTCTGCGGCCCGGCGCAGGACCGCGAGACCGGCGAGACGCGCATGCTCGTGTGGGCGACGCCCGACCACCGCCGCCAGGAGCGCATGCCGGTGGCGACGGTGCGCTGCTACGACCAGCCGTCGGTGTTCAACTTCGCGCTCTGGCGGATCTCGCCGTCGCCGTCATGAGGCGCTTCCCGTTCATCGTGGGCTACTGGCGCGAGATGCTGCCGTCGCTCGCCGACTGGGCGATGGCCGTCGAGCAGGCGGCGTGGCAGCACGTGCGTGTCGTGCGCCGCTAGCCGCCCATCCCGACCTTGCCCTCGGCGGCGTCGGCCTCAGCGGCGTCGCGCTCGGCATCGGCCGCCAGTCGCTCGATCTCGGCCTCGCTCAGCGGCTCGCTGCCTCCCAGCGCGGCGCGCACCGCGCCCAGCGGACCGTCCAGCGTGTGCGCCGCGCGCGTGTCCTTCTTGAACGTGGGCAACTCGGCGGCGTGGCGCGGGCAGATGTGCCGCCGGATCTCGGCGTAAATCTCGGCATACATCGGCATGAGGCCACCAGTGCCGCTCCGATGGGCGTGGTCCGGCACGGTCACGGTCTGCGTGAGCAACGTCCAGCCCGGCAGATGGCCGTGGACACCCTCGACCTCGAGCTCGTTGCTGCAACCGTCCACGTCACACGCGAGCTTGAACATGGCCGCATCATGGCCACGGGCCGACGCCGTGTCAATGGCGTTGACGCTACTTCTTGGTGAGGTGGCAGACGCCCCGGTCCATTCTGCCGCAGCGTGCGCACCGGCGGGAAGCCGGGCGTGAAGCGAGCGCCCAGCGCGCGGCGCAGCCGCTCCATCGCCTCGGGGCCGTGCTGCTCGAGCACGTCGGCGACATCAGCCTCGACGTTCTGCTTCGCCTGGAAGAGCAGGCCCAGCCGGTAGATGTTGGGTCGCCGCGCCGCATCTCGCGCAGGCTCTCCGTCTTGGTCTACTTCATGGCGGCGCAAGCATCGTCGGCTCAGGATCGGCGACCCGGGCTCGTGGCGCGCCATGAAGATGGCCGAGCACGCTCTTCGATGTCGGCGGCGTGCAGCGAGACGGCGACCACGAGTGCGTCGAGCGCCGCGCCCGCATGCGCCAGCCTTTGCCCGCCCGGCTCGCGTCGGCGCTCTCGGCGATGGAGCGCTTCGCGTTCACGTCGGGCGCGGGTTCAGGCGATCAGCGCCCTCGCCCGCCGCACTTGGGCGACTGGAGCCTCTCGACGGCCTCGCGGGGCAGATCGCCGCAGTGGCCCTTGCGCTGGCAGGCGCGCACGTGCCGGACATAGTCCGCCGCGAGGTCGCGCGCGACTTGCTGGCGAGCGGCCAGCGGATAGGGCGTGCCCCTCGTCCCGAACTCCCGCATGTACTTGCGGCCCGCCTCGTCGGTCAGGTGCTTGAAGAGCGTCGGCGGCGCGGCGCGGCCGGAAGTCCGAGCGGCATACGTGCTTGGTGAGCATCACCTCGATCGCCTGCCGTCGGCGGTAGAGCGGCTCGTCGTTGTCGAGGTAGAGGCGCAGCTCGTCCTCGGCGACCGGGTCGCGCTCGCGCGGGCGCTTCACGGGCAGCCCTCCGGCCGGACGCCGTGGCGCTGGTACTGGCCGACCTCGCAGGCTTCCTTACGGCTGCGGTAGGGTCCGAAGGCGTAGCGCGATCCCTTGACGGTGCGGGGGTCGCGCGTCTTGCGCACGACGATGCGGTCGCGCGTGACCACGGCGTGCCACATCGCCTTTTTGAGCCGGGTGGAGTATCTCGCCATGGGCTCCGACTATACCACCGGCCGCTCGTAGCCGATAGCCGTCGCCTGCCCCTGTTCGCTGAGGACACTGGTGTGCAGCGACAGCGGTCCCTGGCCGACGAGCTCGCGACGCTCGCGGATCTCGGCGGCAAGCTCGTCGAGGTACGAAAGCGCGATGTCCCAGTCATCGGCCTCGATCTCGACGCATAGCTGGCAGCGGCGCTCGCCTGGCTTGGCCACGAGCGCACTGTGGCGCGGTGCGGCGGATGGCGCAAGCCGTGATAGCATCGACGGCATGGCGGTGACGATGGCCCCGGTGCTGGTGCAGGGCAACCGCGTGGGCGTCGCGCCGTCGACCATCACGTTCCAGCAGGCCCCGCCCCTCACCTCTCCGACCCACACCAAAGCGGCGCTCGTGCTCCAGCTCATCGCCACGGTCGCGGTGACGGCGATTGCGACGGTCGCCATCGTGCGCCTCGTCACCGAGCAGCCCGAGCCGCGCCGGCGCGAAACGCGGGCGCGCCACTAGAAGGCGAAGCGCACGCCCCTGGGTCCGAACAGATCGAGCTCGTGGCAGCCCCACGCGCAGCGGGCGCACTCGTACAGGAACGGGCAGGTCACCACCAGCGAGCGGGGCTCGCCGCAGAGCCGGTAGCTGAGGATCTGCCCGCCGCAGAGCGGGCAGAAGTAGAGGCGGATCGAGCGCGGGCGCAGTAGGCTCTCGTCGCGCTCGTCCACGTGTCGTCAGCCGAGGTCGACGCCCAGCCGGTCGCGCGCGTGCGTGTACATCGCGATCTCGTCCATGGGCACGCGGACACGAAGCCGGGGCACGCCAACGGTCTCGCCGCTCTGGCTGTCCACGATCTCGCCGCCGATGATCTTGCCGATGTCGAACTGGTCGCCCATCTCCTCGACGAGGTCGGCCATCGACCTAGCGACCTCCTGGAGGCGGTCCGTCTCCAAGGGCAGCAGGTTGGCTTGGATGGCGCGGGCCAGCGCCGCGGCGGCGGTCACGACTCGACCACCGCGAGCAGGTCGACCTCGCGCAGCAGCAGCTCGTCGTCGCTCGCGCCCGAGGTGCTGCCGCCGTACTTGGCGAAGATCACCGTCTCGCCGACGCGCACGCGATGAGGATGCCGTGGTCGGTGACGCGGCCGGGGCCGACGGCCACGACGACGCCGCGCGTTGCCTTCTCCTGGGCCACTTCGGCGATGACGATGCCGCCGGGGCTCTTCCGCTCGGCAGACGAGCGGCTGACGAGGACGTGGTCGGACAGGGGACGGATCTTCGGGTCGGACATGCGGGGCTCCTAGTTGTGGGGGGTCGGCTGCGGCTCGGGATCACCGCGACCCGAGTCGATCGACCACTTGCGGTGCAGCGCCCGCATCAGCGCGTAGCGCTTCTCGTTCTGGCCGTCGAGGAAGCGGGGAAACAGGATATCCACGAACTCCCGCCACATCTGCCGGTCGAAGTAGCTGTAGAGGCCGATCTCGGCCTTCTTGCTGGCGAAGTGCGTGAAGCCCATCCACACGCGCGCCACGATCTCCTCGGGGCTGACGCCGGGATCCTCCTCGACCCACTGGCGCAGGCGGCCGATGGCGTCGCCCGCCGGGCCAAACATCTCCCGCTCGAACTGCGCCTGCTCGTCGGCCGTCATCGGCGGACCACCCTCGGCCTCGGGCGCGCCCTGCGCCTCCTGTGCTGGCTCCTCGACCGCTGGCGCGACGACCGGCTGCGCGGGCTGCCCGAGGGGCACCGTCTGCGGCACGTGCGGCGACGCCATCATCGGCGACGACTGGGTCACCGGCTGCGCGGCCGGTAGCACGTGCGCCTGCGGCTGCTGCATCTGGGCGCGCATCACCGCCGCCTGCTGGCCCATGATCTCGGCGCTGGCCTTCATCTCGTTGACCTGGCGCGTGCCCTCGACGTAGCGCTCGGCGAGGCCGACCAGCGCCTGCCCGGCCTTGACCGCGCCCTCGGCGATCACGTTCGGGCCCGGCGGCTGCTGCGCCTGCACGAAGCCGACGGCGACCTTCATCGACTCCATGAGCTGCATATAGGAGTGGTTGAGGGTGGCGATGACCTCCTGCGAGCCGCTCGACTTGCTGAGCGTCTGGAGCTGCGCGAGCAGCTCGAGCGCCTTGGGCTGCTGATTGATGATGTTCTGGATCATCGACGCGGTCTGCTGCGACTGATCCTTGATGGCCTGGGCGTTTCTGTCCAGCGCCTGCAGCATCATCGTCTGGCTGGGGTCGGGGCCGGTGGGCCGCTCGCTGAGGCGCTGCTGGAGGGCCTGGATCGTGGCGTGGAGCGGGCCGACGGCGTTGGCGATCGCCGTGGTCATCGCGGCGTCGGAGCGGCCGGCGTCGACCTGGCGCTTGAGTTCGCCGTTCTCGCGACGCATGTCCTCGACGACGCGCGTGATCTGCTCGAGCTGCGGATTCGAGGTCGGCTGCTGCTGGCGGCCGAGCACGTCCTTCTCCACCTGCGCGAGCCGCGCCAGCAGGTCGCGGTTGTCGAGGGCGAGCTTGCCGAGGTCGTCGTGGTGCCGACGGCGCTCCTCGTTGAACTTGTTCTCCATCTCGGCCTTGATGGCGCGGTCGTGGTCGGAGTCGTGCGCGGGCGAGGGATAGGGCTGGCCGTAGCCGCCGCCGGTGAATGGCGGGTAATAGGGCGAGGGGTAGGGCTGGGGCTGGCCGGCGTAGGGGTAGGGTTGCCCGTAGCCGGGCGCGCCGTAGTACGGCTGCGGCTGCGGCGGCGCGATCGGCATGCCGCGCTGCATCGCCGCCTGCTGGGCGTAGAACGCCAGTAGCCAGTCCGACTGCGGCGACACGGCGGGCGTGCCACCCATCGGCGCGAAGGCCGGCGCGCCCATCATCGTGGGCACGGTCGGCGGGTAGACCGACTGCGGCACGAAGGGCGTGCCGTTCGGGGCGACGGGCGCGGCCTGCGGCGTCGGCACGGTCATGCCGGTGAGCGGTTTCGGGGGGTTGGTGACGGGGTCGACCCACCACTCCCAGCGGTATTCGACGCCGTGCGCGTCCTGCACGACGTACTGGTGGCTTCCACCCCCGGCAATGGAGGCGACCACCGGCGACATCTGCTGGACCTCCTTGGCCGTGAAGCCCTCGCCCGCTGGCAGCGAGCCGCGGGGCGGCAGGGGAATGACCTCCTGGCGACCGTTGATGACGCGAAACACGCTCACGCACAGGGGTTCCGAGAGGGCTTCGAGCTTTGCGGGCGAGAAGTCCTCGAGCTTTTTGGCCATGCCGCCACCTTAAGGGCGCGGATCACCCTTGTCAATGACAGTGACGCTGCGCATACTGGCCCCCATGTCCCGCCCGCGCTTCCACCGCCAACGCCAGATCGTGCGCAGCAGGGATGGGGGCGTCGGCTTCAAGTTCTGGGCTCCCGAGCGCGTCGTCGAGAAGCAGACGGGCTGCTGGAACTGCCTGCACTTCGACAACGGCCCGCTCGCCAAGCAGCACTTCGTCACGCTGCGCACCGGCGCACTCAGCGCGGCGATCGACCGCGCCCAGAAGGCCGACCCCACCATCACCATGCAGGGCGCGCTTCTCCAGGCCGAGCACTTCATCGCGAGCCAGGTCGATCCGATGAGCCCGCCCAAGACCGGCATCTGCCTCAAGGCGCAGACGGGCACCGACCTCGTCCACCCGGCGTACATGTGCGCCAAGTGGACCGGCCGCATCGCCCCCGAGGGCAAGGTCGACGAGCTCATCCAGGACGTGAAAGCCGCGCTCGACGAGGAGTAACCGATGACGACGACCATTTTGCTGCAAGGGCTGGTGACGTTCGGGCTCTACATGGGCCTCTCGACCGCCCTCTACTATCTCGGAGCCCGGGCAAAGGTGACCCGTCCCCTGCGTCGGCTCTATCCCGACGCCCTCGCGGATCTCATGTACTGCCCGGCCTGCTCGACGTTCTGGTACGGCGGGATTCTCGCGCTCGTGCTGGGTCGGCCGCTGGGCCTGCCCTTCCTCGGGCTGGACGGCGGCGCGTGGTACACGCCGCTCGCCGCTGGCCTCGTGGCGATGGTGATCGCGCCGCTGCACGTCGCGTGGTTGGCCGACGCCCTACTCTACGTGGATCGCATCGACAGCCCGCCCGAGGTCAAGCCCGAGGTGAAGGTCGCCCCGCCGCCAGCGGCGAGCCCGGCACCGCCTGCGCTCGGCGAGTCGTACAGCGTCGGCCTCGCGCGCCAGGATCATCCCGCGCTGCGCTTCCCGATGCTGGTCGCGTGCGACTGCCCGGGCGTGCGTGGCCAGCACGTGCGCGGGCGCACCTACGGCTGCGTCCACGGCAACGACTTTCCCATCGTCGAGGACGACGGCCCCCGGGCCGCGTGAGCGTGTTGGGCAAGCCGCTGAAGAACCCCGCCGCACCGTTCTGGGTCGCCATGAACACATTTGAGAAGGCACTCATCCTGCGCGGGCTCGAGGCCGCAGGCGGCTCGCTCACGAGGACGGCGGCGCGCTTCGGGGTCAGCCGACAGTTTCTCGCCGGGCGCTGCGCTCAGCGCGGCGTCAAGACGCCCTTCGGCTACTCGGACGAGCGCAAGCGTGCCGCCGCCGAGGCGCGCCATGGCAAGAAGAACCGTGAGGCGGCCGCGAGCGCGCCGGGCCCGGCGCTCGGAGAGCCCGCAATCCCCGGGGAGCCCACGCCATGAGCAAGGCGCTGGATCCCGAGATCAAGGCGCTGCGCACGATCATCCGCGCGCTCACGCCGCTGCCCCAGGACGCGCGCCGGCGCATCGTCGACTACGTGCTCGACCGCGTGCGACGCGGCGATCTCCAGCCAGCGTCGCGCCTGCCGCCAGCCTCGCTCGCCCCGCTGTGGCCCGGTCGTCCCGCGCCGAAGGGACGGCCGTCGTGAGCCACCCGGTCTTTAGCGGTCTGCTGGCAGCTGGCGAGGAGCGCACGATTCCCATCGTGCCGCCGCTCACCGCCGACCACCGACTCACCTGCGTGCCGCACCAGGACGACGTGGTGGTCACGTCGACGCTCACCCACGTCACCATCCGAAACCTCGGCCGTCTGCCGAGGACGTTCGTGGTGACGGTCATCCCGGCCGAGGCCGTGCGCGCCGTGCTCGAGGCCGGGCAGCTCGTCGGCGAGGCGCGCACCGTCGTGCGCCGCGCGCTGGACTTTCTGAGGAGAAGCCTGCCATGACCGACTACGAGCCCTTGAACCCCCTCGCTCAGCTCGCCACCTCCAAGGTCGAGGTGCCGTATGCGACGCTCCAGAAGATGCAGGAGATCATCCAGCAGCAGACCGTCGAGATCGGCCAGCTCAGGGCCGAGATCGAGCGCGCCCAGCGCGGCGCGGAGGGGTCGGCGACACACGCGCTGGGCGAGGCGTTCGACCGCGCGTTCCTGATCACGCGCTTCGCAGTCGCCAACCTGCCCCCCGAGCAGAACCCCTCGTGGCCGCACGTCGAGCTCCGCTGGCTGGCCGAGCACATCGAGACGCTGCCCGGCAAGAAGGGCGCGCAGGACCTCGCCATCACGCTGACCGAGTTCGCCAGGCGGGCGCGCAAGTACGCCGAGGCGTTCGCCGACGGTCGCCTCAAGGAGCTGGTGCAGGAGGAGAACCTCGCCCGCAACAGCGGCTCCGTGCTGTCGGGCTTCGCCGTGCCCCACCAGGGCATGCACGGCCAGCCGCCCGAGGGAGACGGCATCGACACCGTCGAGGCCGTCGGCACCGCCGCCGAGCAGCAGCCCTAGCACTGCGGCATGGCTTATCCGGTTCCCACCCGGGGGAGGGCGTAAGTGATTGACCCGTCGATTCCCGTCGCGATCAGCTACAGCGGCGGTGCGTCGTCGCAGCGTCGTGCGGGCTGATCGAGCGCGCGATGGCCGCCGCATGGCGGCGCGCGGCACGTCCCGGACGCCGGGGCCGGACGCCACTACATGCCCGACGGCTTCGAGTTGTAGAAGCCGGTGATCTCCATGCCCACCTTGACCACCGGGTCGCTCGGCTCGCCGGGCAGCGGCGCGGTCTGGGGCGGCGTGACGAGCACGAAGAGCGGGTAGTGCGGCGAGCCCGACTGCGCGAGCCGCTTGAGGCCGATATGGATGTTGGGCAGGCCGACCAGCGTGCCGAACGACACGTCGAAGATCGGCTCGGCCCCCGGCTCGGGACTGGCGACCAGCGACAGCCTGGCGCTGCGCGTGCGCCGGTGCTGCGGCTCGGGGCCGATGCCGTCGACGCCGACGAGGTCGACCACGAGGCCGCCCAGCACGTCGCGGGGGCCCTTCTCCCACTTCTCGGGGGTGCGCCCGCGGTACTGGTAGATCTCGGCGGGCGCAAACACGATGAGCGGCGGCGAGGGGTAGGGCAGCTTGATGGTCTTCCAGAGCGTGGTGCGCGGCATCGCGTAGGCGAGCGGCGCGGGACCTTGCGTGGCCATGACGGCGGTTCTAGCAGAGTCGCGCGAGCTGTTCAAGGGGATTGACGCCGGGCGGGCGGACGTGCGAGGCTGCGCGACATGGCCGACGACACGCCCAGCGCCGCGAGCGACCTCCTCAAGATGGGCGAGCGCCTCGGGCCCGACTGGGATCGAGAGTTCCGCGAGCAGTTCAGGCGCGTGCGCGTGCTCCTCGACGACATCAACTCCGACTCACGCCTGCTTCCGATGGCCGAGCGCCTCGAGATCGAAGCTGCGCTCGCGGTCGCCATCGCCATCCGCGCCCTCGGCAGCTCGCTGGTGAGCGCGGGCATCAGCAGCGCGCTGGGCGGCGCGCTAGGCGGGCTCCTGCGCGTCGCGGGCGAGCCAGAACTCGGCCGCACGCGCCCGCGCGATCCAAAAAAGGTCGGCCCGTGATCCCACCGTCGGCCGCGTCGTCCACTAGTGGCACGAGAACAGCCCCTCGGCCACTGGTCGCAGCCCCCTCCCCTCTGAAAGGAGCCCCATGCCCGGCGTCGTCATGAACGGCAAGGTCGTCCCGGTACCCGGGATGACCGTCGACAACTTCCTCGAGGACCCGCGCCTCGCCATCCTCACCCCCGAGGACGGCTACGTCTCCTCGGAAAACTGGCGTGCCCGCAACATCTGCCTGCATACCACCAAGGGCATCCCCGGCGGCAGTAACCACACCGCGCAGACCCTCGTCGACGGTTTCGGCCCGGGCACGAGCGTCGGCCTTCGCTCGGCCGCCTACTGCCGCAACAACCCCGACGCCGGCCGATCGCGCCATGGCGGTCACCACCTCACCTTCGACAACGACGGCCACCTCTCCTGCCACATGGACCTCATCCGCGTCGCCGCCTACCACGGCCACGCCTGTAACCGCTACTCGATCGGCATCGAGATGTACCAGGACAAGGACGGCTCGCTCCACGAGGGCATGCTGGACACCGTCGTCACTTTCCTCGACTGGCTCACCCGCTCGGTGGTCACCCAGGAGGGCCGGCCCGCGCCGGTGCAGCGGCAGATCCACCGGCCCTACGCCGGCCGACCGATCTCGCGCCTCGACGTGGGCGGCTGGGGGCGCGACGTGTGCGGGCTCTACGGGCACAGGGACGCGAGCGCGACGCGCGGCCAGGGCGACCCCGGCGACTTCATCTTCGACAAGCTCGCTGCGGCGGGCTACGAGGCGTACGACTTCGGCCGCCGCCAGGACATCATCGTGTGGGAGGGCCGACAGGCCGCGCTCCTCGGCCTCCGTCCGCACGCCGAGCGCGAGCACGGCCCCGAGATCGCCTACTCCAACGTCGACGGCGTGCCCGGGCCCGGCACTGCGCGCCTCGTCGAGCAGGCAGGCAAGCCCCACGGCCTGTGGGTCAGCCGCCCGGGGGACTGATGCTGTCGGCGAGCACATCATCATGCGCTCCGGGACGTAACCTCTCGACGAGGCCGCTCCTGCTCAATGAGGCGGTGGCGTCGCTCGTCCTCGACGAGGTGGCCTGATTGAGTACGGCGTCGTTGGCGCACGCTGGCGTGCGCGTCGACCTGGCGGTGACCGACGAGGGCGCGGTGCGCGTGGTCATCAGCACAGATAAGCCCAGCATCGTGCGCGACCTCCGCGTCGACGACCACCCGATGCTGCACTCCGTGATCGCGCTGGGCGGTTTGTCTTTGCCCGGCGAGCCGACGCCCGGCGGCACGTTCGAGGTCACGGTCGAGCCATGGAAGGGACAGACCTTCAAGGTGGGCTGATGGCCGATCGCAGCGAGCAGTTCCAGATCGGTGGCGTCATCATCCTCGTGACGCTCGACGTGGTCACCGGCGCGGCGCGCGTGCGCGTCGTGCTGCCGCAGAGCCGCGTCTGCGGGCTCGTGACCTACGATGCGCGCGGCCAGGTGCTGCACGCTTACGACGCGCGGTCGTGGCCGGGACCGCTCGAGCGCTTCGACCTCGTCGTCGGGCCGCGTGGCAGCGCCGATCTGCGCGAGCCCGCAGCGGCGGCGGTCGTCGAGCGCCTGCGCGCCGAGGGGCGCAAGGTGCGCGAACGCATCGGCGAGGCGTTCCAGCGCACGCTCCACCCGAAGCGCGGCGCTGGGCGCGGGCCGGGCAAGGGCACCGCACGATGATGGCCGACGACGACCCGCGCCGCCTCATCGAGGGCCAGAGGCAGCGGCACGAGCTCGGGGGTCTCGCTGCGTGGCTGCTCGCTCTCTCGACGGGCGCGGTCGCCATGCGCGTGTGGGTCGGCACGGGCGACTGGCCGTTCCGATGACCAACGCCGAACGCCTGCGCGCCCTGCGCGCGACCGCTCGCGCCGACGGCCGCTGCACCATCTGCCGCTGCCGCACGCCGAGGCCCGGTCTCGTCACATGCGACGATTGCCTCGCGCGCTGCCAGCAGCGCAAGGCCGAGCGCCGCGCCATGGGCTGGTGCTACACGTGCTGTCGCCGCCGGCCACGGCGTGGCCGGGCCTCGTGCGCGATCTGCGCCGCCATGCAAGCGCGCTCGCGCCTCCGTCGCCAGGACGAGCGCCGGGCGCGCCGTTGCTGTGCCCGCGAGGGCTGCCGCCGCGAGCGCGTCGCCGGGCGCGCACGCTGCCAGCCGTGCCTCGAGAAAAACCGGGCCGAGCGCCTTGCGTATCAGCGACTGCATGTGGCGCTGGGACTCTGCGTTCACTGCAGCCAGCCCGCCCAGGACGGGCACGTCCGCTGCCGCCACCACCACCGCATGATGCTCGCCGCCGCCGCGACGGCCCGTCGGAGATAGTGCGATCTCGTCAAGAATTTCTTGACAGGTGTGGGGTGCGATCGGCAGGATGCAACGCATGACGCCCCACCCGCGGCCCCACGTGCCGCAGACGATCGGCGGCCGGATCCGCTGGGAGCGCCGCGTGGTCGGCATGACGGCGTCGCGACTCGCGGCGTTGTCGGGCCTGACCCGCCAGGCGCTCTGCGAGATAGAGGCCGACCGCCAGCGTGTGACCGCGACCGAGCTCGTCCGCCTCGCGGGCGTGCTCCACATCTCGACCGACCGACTCTGCGGTCGCTTCCCGCTCTCGTCGAGCGGCGAAGCGACCAGCGCCGCGGCCTAGCGCCGCGGGGGGAAGAGGCTTGCCATGACGCACTCGTGTGCGCGGCCGACGCCGTGCCGTGGAGATGTCCGGTGATCGGTGAGCTCGACTGGTCGGACGAGCGCTTCGTGCGGGTGTTCACGCGCGACACCGCCGACTGGCTGGCGCTCTCCTACGACGCCAAGGGCTTCTACCTGCAGCTTCGCCGCAAGGTCGACCGCGCGGGCGTGTTGGACCTCGGCCACCAGCCGCACCGCGCGCTGGCGTCGATCCTGGGCGCGCCCGAGATCATGCCCCACGTCGACGGCTGGCTGCGCGAGCTCGAGGCCGTCCACGCACTCGCGCTCTGCGGCTCCAAGCTCGTGCTCGGCCACTTCATCGAAAGCGAGGAGGCGGTGAGCACGGTGCGGCTCCGGCAGGCCGAGAGCCGCGCGCGGCGGCGCGACCTCGCGCGCACGCAGCGGCCCGACCAGCTCGACTTTCTCGACCGCCCGAAGCCCCATCCACCGGCCACTCCGGAGCCCGTCCAGGGCACGATTTCGGCGGTCCGAAACGAGCGGTCCGGGAACGGGTTTGGTGAGATCACATTCGAGACCTCCGCAAACCAGGGTCCACCCCACGCCACCGACATGTGTCTGAATGTGATCTCACGAAATCCCCAGCCGTTGGTTTCACCTGTACGTGAAATCAACGCCGAAAGTTTTGGTGAGATCACATTCGGGACGGACTATAGTGCTCATGGTGAGATCACATTCGGGAGATCCGCTGTTGGTGAGGCCGGTGACAACAAAAGTGTAAGCGCGGGAGCAAACGTGTCACGTTTCGTGACTGACCTCCGGAGGTCAGTCACAACACTGCCGAGTGCTGTCACTCCTTCCGTCCTTCCTTCCGATCCGGAGATCCAGAAGCGCTCGAGCGCGCTCGCGGCCGAGCTGCTCGCGAATGGACCGCCCCTAGCTGGATTTGCAACCGAGGCCAGTCAAGACCCTCGACAGGCCGCACTCCCGCATACGCTGGCACAGGTGGCGCTCCACGTAGTGCGGGAAGGGTCCCCTAGCCCCCCCCGATCCCGGCCTGCCCAGCGCAAGCCTATTGAGTCGTCAGATTCCAGTCGTGTCGAAGAAATCTACCGCTCGGAGTACGAGAAGGCGACTGGCGAGCCGCCGCGCCGCTGGGGCGTGAAGGACCGCAAGCACGTCCGCGAGCTGCTGGACGAGTGCGGCTTCGACCGCGTGGTCGAGCGGCTGGTCGCGCTCTACCGCGACCCGCCGGCGTGGATGCGGCGCGACGGCCGCGCGCCCGACATCGGCACGCTCTACTCCAACTTCGAGCGGCTCGCGCCGCTGCGCACGCCGCCGTCGAAGAAGCCCGCCGCGCACCGGCCGCTGCGCCTGAGCGAGTGACCATGGCCAGCGTGGAGAGCGAGCGCCGTCGAATGGAGGAGATGGCCGTGCTGAGCGCGGTGCGCGCCAGCGGCCAGCCACCGCACGAGGTGGCCCCGACGACGCGCGACATCGCCAAGCGCACGCGCCTGCCCGAGTACGACGCCTACCGTGCGCTCCGGCGGCTGGCCAACCGTCGGCGGGTCGACTACGCGATGGCTCCCGGCGGCTACCCATTTTACACATGGCGGGAGACGAGGCGCGGCCCGACGCGGGAGGTGAAGCCGTGACCGACGACAAGCTGGTGCAGGGGCGATGATCGCCGACCGTGACAAGATGATCGCCGACCGTGACAAGATGATCGCCGGCATGCGCGGCGTGCTGGAGTCGTTCATCGGCACCGCCGAGGCCGCCGTCCGACACGCGGAGAACCGGGGCAAGGGTGGCCAGCAGGTGCCATTCCACGGTGACTTCCACGAGATCGCGCCGAGCACCGTCGGGCGCTTGCGCTGGTGGGCGAAGCGCATGGCCGAGGCGCTGGCGGGCAACGGTCAGATCCCCTCGCGCGAGCAGCAGCTCCAGCAGGCGCTCGATGCCGCCTGCCTGTGCGCCGCGTGCAAGCAGCACTATGAGCAAATCACAGGCGAGGTACACCGGAAGGCTGAGGTCGAGCAGATTCAGAAGTGGCAAGCCGTGATCGCGCAGTTCATGCGCGTGCGTGCGGTGGTCGACGAGCAGGCCGAGGACTCCGGCCTGTGGTTCGCAGCTACGACCGCACCCGAGGCGTACCTCATGCAAGAGCTGCGGCGGCTGCATGCCGCCATCGAGGAGAAATGATGCTGACACCAACGAAGCTCAAGTACCGGGTCGAGCCCGCCTGCGCGTCGTGTGGCGGCGACCTCTACTCGTGCGACAGCGGCATGGGCTGCGGGCCCAAGGCGCAGCGTGCCGACCTATAGCGCTAAAGTCGTACGCAGGCCGCGCCAGCCGCGCAAGTGCGCCCAGTGCCGCAACCTGCTGCTGAGGGAGCACCTCGTGCTGTTTGGTTGCGCATTCGAGGGTGACCAGCCCTATCAGATCCGTCTCTGCTGCGACTGCGCGAGCCAAGCCTCGGAGAAGGTCGTGCAGGCCGCACTCGCCAAGGCGCTCTCGTGAAGCACGAGCACTACGACGACCGCAGCCTCGCCATCACCGAGCACGCGGTAGAGCGCTACCGCGAGCGCGCCGGGCTCTTGCACCTCGGGGCCGAGGAGTGCCGGCTCGCGCTCGCCCGCGCGCTGCGTGACGAGATCGACGCCGGCGCAGCGGTCGAGCCGCACTGGATCGCCGGGCAGTCGCGCGTCCGCATTCACGTGCTTGGCGTGCCGCTCGTGGTCATCGTCGGCCGCGACGTGACCGGCTGGTCGCGGAGCGGCCATGCCGTCGTCACCGTGCTCACCGCCGACCAGCTCGAGCAGTCGATGCGCGAATACGCGAGGAGGCCATGAAGGGGGCGCTGGCCAAGCGGGACGGCCGCAATCTGCGAGTGCGGCTGCGCCTCGTCGGCCGCGAGGACGTGGTGGCGATGCGCCTGCACGAAATGGTCAAGCGCCGCCGGGAGCGCATCCTGCGCCGTGACCCGCCGTGACCCGCCGCCACCCGCACCACCACGAGGCTGAGCAGTCGGTGCTGGGCGCGGTGCTGCTCGAGGCCACGGCTTTCGAGCGGGCCGACCTCGACGCCGACGACTTCTACGACCCTCGGCACCGCGAGATCTGGAGCGCGCTGGGCGCGCTGCGCGAGGCGCAGGTGCCCGTCGACCCGGTGACCCTAGAGACCGAACTCAAGAAGCGCGGCAATCTGGTCGCCGTCGGCGACCTCAGCTACGTGTCCGAACTCATGTCCGCCGTGCCCACCGCCGACAACGTCGAGGTCTACGCCGGCTATGTGCGCGACACCGCGCTGGCGCGCCGCACCATCGTGGCGCTGTCCGAGGTCATCGCCAAGGGCATGGAGGGCACCGAGGGCCCCGAGTTGGTCACGCTGGCCGCGCAGGCCATCGACGGCGTGCTCAAGCGCACCCCCGACGGCACCGTGACCATGCCGCTGGCGCTGCGCGAGGCGCTGGCCGACCTCGACGAGGCCGCCAAGCGCAAGGCCGAGGGGCAGCCCGCGCTCTGGGGCGTGCCGACCGGCTTTGTCGACCTTGATGCGCTCCTCGGCGGCTGGCCGGTCGGCGTGCTGAGCCTGCTCGCGGCGCGGCCGTCGATGGGCAAGGCCCAGCCGCTCGACGCCCATGTGCTCACGCCGCGCGGCTTCTGGCGCATGGGCGATCTCGCGGTCGGCGACGCGGTCATCGGCGCGCACGGG
>Ga0334722_10000362_pt1 | contig 68754 bp, 70 predicted proteins | sample C3_bottom_MG_FD_207210 | JGI IMG/M metagenome (GOLD analysis project Ga0334722, IMG submission 207210) | Sediment microbial communities from Yellowstone Lake, YNP, Wyoming, USA - C3_bottom | ecosystem: Environmental > Aquatic > Freshwater > Lake > Sediment | place: USA: Wyoming | collected... | reverse complement strand
GGAGGTCTACGACACGGTGATACAGGCCTATAAGGTCGCCGAGACGGCGCTGTTGCCCGTCATGGTGTCCTACGACGGCTTCTTGATGTCCCACACGACCGAGCCGGTGGAGCTCAACGACGAGGAGACGGTTAGGCGCTTCCTCCCCAGGAGGGAGAGGCCCAACGTCCTGAGGCCCGAGAAGCCGATCACCATGGGCGCCTTCGCCATGCCCGACTGGTACTACGAGATCAAATACCAGGTCCAGGAGGCGCTGGCCAGCTCGCTCAAAACAATCGAGGAGGTAGACGCCGAGTATGGAAAGGCCTTCGGCAGGAGCTATGGAATAATCCAGACCTACAGGATGGAGGACGCCGACTACGCCGTGATAGCGTACGGCGGAGCCGCCTTCGGCAACGCCCACGAGGCTGTAGACGTAGCCAGGAAGAAGGGCATAAGGGCGGGCGCCATAAGGCTACGAGTATGGAGGCCCTTCCCCGCAGACCGTCTGTTGAAGCAGCTGGCCGGAGTCAAGGCGTTCGCCGTAATCGATAGGGCGATCGCCTTCGGCTCTCCGGGAGGAGGGCCCGCCTTCATCGATGTGGCAACCGCGCTCTATATGGGCGGCATGGACGTGCCGGGCCTCTCGGTGATACACGGCATAGGGCAGAGGTCCATGTACGTCGAGGACTTCGTGAAGATATTCGAGATGCTGAAGGACGGCGAAAGGAATAAAGTAGTATACATGGGGCTGAGGCTATGAAGGTCGTCTACAAGGCGGTCTGGGATCTGCCGGTCGAGGAGCTCTTCGCCTCAGGCCACCGCGCCTGCGCCGGCTGCGGGCCCGCCATAGCCATGAGGTGGATCACCAAGACCGCCGGGCCCAACACCGTAGTGGTCAACGCCACGGGCTGCATGGAGGTCACGACGACGCAGTACCCCGAGACCGCTTGGATGCTGCCCTACCTCCACGTCGCGTTCGAGAACGCCGCCGCGGCGGCGTCGGGCGTCGACTCGGCCATAAGGGTCATGTCTAAGAAGGGGCTGTGGCGGTCGGGCAAGACCAACGTCATAGTGATAGCGGGCGACGGCGGCACCTACGACATCGGCCTGCAGTCCCTCAGCGGCATGCTCGAGAGGGGACACCACGTCCTCTACATACTCTACGACAACGAGGCCTATATGAACACCGGCATACAGAGGAGCGGCGGGACGCCGCGCTACGCCTGGACCACCACGACGCCTGTGGGGAGGGCCATAAGGGGCAAGATACAGGCGAAGAAGGACATAATGGGCATCGTGATGGCCCACAGAGTGCCCTACGCCGCCACGGCCTCGATCTCCAACATAATCGATATGTCCAACAAGATAAAGACGGCGCTGGAGTACACCGAGGAGGGGCCGACGTTTCTACATATAATAGCGCCTTGTCCGCCCGGCTGGCGCTTCCCCGAGGAGCGGACCGTGGAGGCCGCCAGGCTGGCCGTGGAGACCGGCTACTTCCCGCTCTATGAATACGACCACGGGAAGATAAGGCTGAACCCGCCGACCTCGAACATGGTGGCCGACCCCAAGCGCAGGAAGCCCCTTAGGGAGTTCCTTAAATTCCAGGGCAGGTTTGCGCATCTGACCGACGCCGAGATAGGGGAGCTGGAAAAGGAGGTAGTCGCAAACCTCGAATACCTGGCGAAGCTGGCTTCGCTCTAGCCGTAAATACCGACCCCCGAGGCGGCACACCTGCCTAATCTCGCCTTCCTACACCCTGCGTCTAAACGCGGATTTCCACTATCTCTCTATGTATTTTTGGTACATAAGGTTTATAAAGCCTCCCTCGGGACTGGTTATGTCCATTTCTGCTCTTTGCGGTATGCGGGCTGTTGGGGTTATGGGCTGGACTGAAGACGACTCCTACGCGTCGATCCGGGCTGCGGATTGCGCCTTGTCGCGCTGCGGCGTATCTCTCTACACAGGCGGGCAGCGTGGCTAGGGCGGTTTTCCTTCTGCTCGCCGTTGTGCTGTCCGCCGCCTATGCGCAGGCCGTAGGGCACAACTCCACGCAGGGCGCCGCGCCCAGCTTCACGCCGTCTGTCGTGGTGTCCAACTTCACCGCGTTGCCGGACGCGGCTAGGCCGGACTTCGTGATGGACGTAAACAGCTGCTCCATCTACGTCTACGTGGTTCTGGACTCCCCAGAACGCCAGGACCCCCTCCTCCACACCGAGGTAGTGGCCACGAAGATGTCCGCGTCGCCTATGTACAGCGGCGAGGTCCTTGAGGCGTTCCTGAAGGCGCTGGGCCCCCGCGTCACGGCGGGGGTCTGGATCCTCAAGCCCGCCGGCGGTTACGAGGAGCGTGCGCTTGAGGTTGAGGCCCGCAACGCCGCGGAGCTGAGGGAGGCCGTGGAGGGGGCGCTGGGGATCCCCCTGGCCAGCAACTACACGGAGGCGCTCAGGACGGCCGCCGAGACGAAGAGGCCGGCGGCCTATCTGGTATACGCCGAGAGGGTGGTTAGGAGGTTTATCCAGCTGGCCGGCTTCTGCAGAAGCCCCATGGTGGCCGAGTTCCGGCCTAAGACGGGCTTTATTAAGGCCTTTCTACGGCCTGACCCAACCTCCGCCCTTGCGGCGGTCGTCGGCGCCGCCGCTACCGCGTCTGCCGCTACCGTGTCCATCCTCAAGAGACGCCGCATAAATCCCTCCTAGTCCCTTTTTCCGTCCCCCCTCCTTTCGGCATCCCCGCGTCTGTCCCATCTCCCTCCGGCGTGGAGTAGATGCCCCCAGTGAGGTAGGCGGTGGAAGCAAGCCTCCCCTGCAGGCGCCTAGGCCGCCTCGCCAGCTACGCCGAGCCGTATGAGGCCGTAGAGACGGCTGAAGGCTGGCCGTCAGTAAGCCCCCCACGGCCCTCCGCAACGGAGGGACGCCTCTCCACGGCTAGTTTCACTTTAAATAGGGCGTCTGTATACTTATGGGCTGGACTTTCGAGAGGCTCAACGAATGTCTCGAGAGGCGCTACGTGTCTGGGAGGAACCTCACCCTCGCGCAGTTTAGGATCAAGGCCGGCTGCACGGTGCCGGCCCACAGCCACGAGAACGAGCAGATCAGCTTGGTCCTCGAGGGCAGGGCGCTGTTCGTTGTCGGCGGCGTTGCGCGGGAGGTGTCGGCGGGCGAGGTTGTGCACATACCGCCTGGAGCTCCGCATGAGGTCAGGGCGCTCACGGACTTGGTTGTCGTCGACGTGTTCTCGCCTAGGCGCGACGACTGGGAGCGGGGCGGCGATAGCCACCTCCGCGGGGAAGGACCGGGCAGGTAGGCGCGGGTCGGCCGGGCGCCATTAAATAAAGGTATCTTTCGGAGATGGTAATATTTATCTGATATACAGATCCTATTGATTAAAGGTGTACATAGGTCTTATTAAATAACGGCGTCGGAGACGCATGCGCCTGAAATTCCTGCCCATAGCGCTAATAGGGCTGGCCGCGCTTGCGCTAGCCGGCCCGATAAACGTGGTCTTCCCCTACAACGCACAGATACAGTACCTGGCCTCCAAGACCGTCACGCTGACCGTGCAACTAGGCCCCGGCGGCACCTACACCATATCGCCGCCCGCTGTGACCCCCGGCTCCGGCTTCGCCTACAGCGGCATGGTGGTCCAATTCCAAGGCGTCTACCCCTCGATACAGGTGGCGGCCAACGGCTTCTTCAGCAAGTCCTACAACTCGGAGGGCTTCCTCCAGGCGGTGTACATCGGCCCCGACGCCAGCAAGGTCATGTTGATAAACACGGCCAACGCCAACGTGCAGGTCCAGCTACAGGTGACCTACCAGTTCACCTACGACCAGTACGTCCAGCTGGCCAACGGAACCGTCTTGACGATATCGTTGCCCAACGCGAAGATGCCCCAGGGCTTCGGGGAGAGCGCCACGGTTAGGCTAGATCCCGGCGCGCCGTACGTCATAAGCTCCGTGGAGCTGCCCGACGGATCGCCGGCATCGGCCTACCGCGTGGAGCCGAAGGTGGTCGAGCTGACGCAGCCCGGCACCTACAAGGTGGTGATAACCAGCGGCCCCTCGATGCCTGCCGCCCTGCTGGTGAAGAGCTTGGCCCAGCAGACCGCCACAGTCGGCCCCAACTCGCAGCTGACCGTCAGCGGATCCCAGATAGGGGTGCCCCAGGGCTGGCAACTGCTAGGCTACGTGGTGTTCGCCTACACCGGCAACGTGATTCTGGTCGGCCAGCAGTCGGGCGGCCAGATAGCCATATCCGGCGGGCTGGTCGACATAGTGAACAACAACACGTTGAGCTTCATAATAAGGTCGGTGAGCTACCTGATACCGCCGCTGTGGCAGGCCCAGCTGACCTACAAGATAGCGATAGTGTACGGCGACAGCTTCACGGTTACGTCGACGATGAGCTCCCCGGTCAACGTAATATACATACCCATAGTGTACAGGCCGGCGCAAGTCACCTGGCTACCCGACCGCGCCTTGGTCAACGTCACGCAGGCCGACGTGGCCGACGGCGTGTGGACCGCGGTGGTGCTCCAACTGCCCGCCCTCGCCAAGATAGCGTCGATAAAGACGCCGGGCAACGCCATAATAACCAACGCCACCGACGTACAGCTGGTGTGGGGCGGCGGCGTCAGGATGGCCTCCATAAGCCCCGACGGCCATGAGGCCTACATAGTGGTGCAGGAGGGCAACACCGCCGAGGCCGGCGTCTACACGTTCGTCGTGAACTGGAGCCCGTTGACGATAACCGTGGCCAACAAGTTCGGCGGAACCGTCGGCGACATAGCCGCCTCGGCCGGCCAGTACAACGTGGCGGTCTCTGGCGGCGTGGTGAGCGTCTACGTGTACCAGCCCGAGCCCGTCTCGGTGCAGATAACCTACAAGGGAGTCCCGGCGGCCAACGTCCTAGTGCAGTCGCTGGACTTCAGCCAGCACGTGGTGCAGTTGGGCATATACAACGTGAAGGTGGTCGTGGTGGGCGTGTTGAACCAGCCCATACCCAACGCGCAGGTGTCGATAAACGGCTTCCCCGCCAGCGGCGCGACCGACAGCAGCGGCTCTGTGACGTTTAACGGCGTACTCGAGGGGGCGTACACGCTGGCCGTCAACGTGGGCGGTAGAGTACACGTAACCAGCAACTTGACCGTGTCCGGCCCAAGCCAGACCGTGACGGTTGTCGTCAAGACGCCAATAGTAGCCATTATTGATGGGGTGCCCATAACTGTGACCGACACCGCGGCCGCCGCGGGAGGCGTCTCGGCCGCCGGCCTGGCGCTCGCGTTGAGGAGGTTGCTGAGCAAATCCGGCGAGGACGAGGCGGTAGCGACGGTCGAGCAGGTGTAATTTTTCCCCGCTTAAAAGATTCCCCTTTTAATGAAGGTTCTTGCCGAATCCGACGGAGAGGTTCTCAGGCTGAGGGTCAACGACCCGACGCCCCTCATCGACATCCCCTTTTCCGGAAGGCGGGCTGAGGCGCCCCCGGAGCTTTCCATAGCTCTGGGGAAGTCCCCATTCCCTGTGGAGGCGCACTCGGGCTTGAGGGGGCTCATCCTGTCGCGGCCTCTTTCGTTAGCCGGAGAGTTGCTCCGCCCAGCTGCGAGCACGGACCCAGATGTCCCGAGGGTCTGGGGTCGGCAATAGCCAGAAGACGCGCCAATGGGGCTCAGGATTGGGCAGACCGTCGCCGCCGACCTAGGGAAGGCATACGGAATATCTTCGGTCGCCCGCAGCGGGCCATGACTTAATCTATAGAACAGGAATTGGCCGTAGTCTAAGCCGTACACACAGTCTAGGCGGGGACGTTGGCGGCAAGTACACCTTGACCGTTACCGAGGTCTAAGAAGGCCTCTCGCAACAGCGCTCTATATATTCTATTTATTTATATTTATATTACAATAATTCCGGTATTAACTCATATATTTAAAACAAAAATTATCTATCGAATTTTTTTGATATAGTTTATAGAAAATTTTTTAATCCCAAATTTATGACTACAATATGTCTTCGAGCCAGGAGGACCTCGCGCCGCTCATCTCGCCCAGCTCCGTTGCGTTGGTCGGCGCGTCGCCGAAACAGGCCTCAGTCGGCTACGTCATATTGGAAAACTTGGTCGATAGGTTCAAGGGGACCACCTACTTCGTGAACCCCAAATACGATGAGGTCGAGATCAAGGGGAGGCGACTCAAGTTCTACAAATCGATATCGGAGATTCCAGGGCCCGTGGACGTCGTCGTTATAGCCGTGCCTGCCCAGGTGGTGCCGCAGGTGCTCGAGGAGGCGGGCAAGAAGGGCGTCAAGGCAGCCGTGATAATCAGCAGCGGCTTCGCCGAGGCGGGCAACAAGGAGCTTGAGGACGAGCTGAGGGCCCTCGGCAAGATGTACGGCGTCAGGGTCCTGGGCCCCAACTGCCTCGGCGTCTACAACGCCTTCAACGGCTTCGACACGGTCTTTCTGCCTGCCGAGCGCGCCGGAAGGCCGCCCGCAGGCCCCCTGGCGCTTATAAGCCAGAGCGGCGCCGTGGCCGCATCCATAATGGACTGGGCCGCCAGGAGGAACATAGGCCTCTCCATCATGGTCAATTACGGGAACAAGGCCGATGTAGGCGATGTGGAGCTCCTCAGATATTTCGAGAGGGACGAAAGGATAAAGGTCATCACGGTCTACGTGGAGGGCTTCAAGTATCCCGGCGAGGCCAAGAGGTTCTTGGACGCGGCGCGGGAGGTCGTCAAGAAGAAGCCCATAATAGCCTACAAGGCGGGGAGGGGCGCCGCGGCCCAGAGGGCCGTGAGGTCCCACACGGCCGCGCTGGCCGGCAGTTACGAGATGTATAGGGGCCTTTTCAGGCAGGCGGGGATCATCGAGGCGGTCAATCTGAGGGATATGTTCGATATGGCCAAGGCGTTGGCCACCCAGCCGCTCCCCAGGGGCAGACGCGTCTTGGTCTTAACCGACTCCGGCGGGATGGGCATACAAGCGGTGGACGAGCTGGAGGCTCTAGGCCTCGAGGTGCCCGAAGTGCCCGAATCGATAATGCGGGATTTGAGGAGGGAGCTGCTGCCGTTCTCGGCCCTGGGGAACCCCGTGGACGTGACGGGATCCGCCACGGATCAGCACTACAAGGTGGTGCTGGAGGCGTTGCTGCCGACGGCTTTCTTCGACATGGCTCTGGTCATCACCTTGATGCAGGTGCCGGGCCTGACGCAAAACCTGGCCGAATACCTGATAGATGCCAGGAGGTTCAAGAAGCCCATAGTTGTGGTCAACTTCGGCGGGAGCGAGATGGTCCAGTCCTTCACCAAGTCTCTAGAGGACGCCGAGATGCCCACGTACCCGACGCCCGACAGGGCGGCCAGAGCCCTGTGGGCTCTCTACCAATATGCAAAAATACGCGGCGTGGTTAGGCCATGAGCGTGGTGGATAGGGCCAAGGCCGAGGGGAGGACCAAGCTCTACGAACACGAGGCGTTCGAGCTGTTGAGGCGGTACTCCATACCGGTGCCCGACTACGGCGTAGCCAAGGACGAGGAGGAGGCCGTCTCGCTCGCCGAGAAGATAGGCTACCCAGTGGCCGTCAAGGTCATCTCGAGGCAGATAGTGCATAAGACCGATGTGGGCGGCGTCGTCGTCGGCATCGCCGACGGAAGCGGGCTCGTCGCGGCATGTAACAAGATAAGGGAGTCTGTCAAGGCGCGGGCTCCCTATGCGGAGGTAGAGGGATGCCTCATACAGAAGATGGTGCCGCAGGGTATCGAGCTCATAATAGGCGCCGTCTATGACGACGTCTTCGGCCACGTCGTTGCGTTCGGCCTAGGCGGCGTCTTGACGGAGCTCTACAGGGACGTGTCCATGAGGCTCGTGCCGATCGAGGAGGAGGACGCTTGGGAGATGCTGAGGGAGGTGAAGGCCTACAGGCTGTTGACGGGCTACCGCGGCACCCCGCCGAGAGATCTACACGCGGTGGTCGACGTGATAGTCAAGTTCTCCCGTCTGCTGTCTGAGAATCCAGCCATAAGGGAGGCCGATCTAAACCCCGTCATAGCCCTCGAGGAGGGCAAAGGAGCCTACGTTGTGGACGCCAGGTTCCTTCTTAGCGGCGACTAGGACTTGTTAAACATGTATGGTCCTCGGCTCTCTCAGCGACATTCCGATCGATGCGTCTCCAGATGCGCGGCGGCCCAAGGACTCTCAGCCGCGTACATCCGCGGCTTCACTGCCGATTAACCGATGTAGATGGGGCAGGGGTATTTCTCCAATCGTCGAGCGGCTCCGCCGCTACGGCGGATGGGGGCTCCACGGCGTGCCTGATCTAGTTATTTAAAAGGGCCTCAATGTCAGCTATGGCCGGAGATAGGACGACGCTAGCCGCGTTGGTGCTGGCCGCGGTCAGCGTCGCGGCCGTGTTGGTCATGGTGGCCACGCAACAACGGTCTGTCCAGACCGTGCCAACTCCCCGGGTGGTGGTGATCCCCGTCACGGCGCCGTTGACCAGCTGTTGGGTCGATCCCTTGCTTCCATACATACTTAGGCTCAACTCCAGCGACGTGGCCGGGATAATATTGTACATAGATTCGCCCGGCGGAACCCTGGACGCCACGGAGGCCCTCTACGGGGCCCTGAAGGGTCTGGGCAAGCCCGTATACGCAGTCGTCTCGGGCCTAGACGCCTCAGGGGCGTTCTACGTCTCGATGGCCGCCGAGAAGATCTACGCATCTCCGGGCTCCCTCGTGGGCAATATAGGCGCCTGGACGATCATAAATCCCGCCTTCTTCTGGACGCCGATACCCGTCGAGGTGTTCCCGTCAGGCTACGACAAGCTGTTCGGCATGTCCCTATTCGGCTACTACAACTCCGTGGATCAAGCCGCGGCCAGCTTCCTGTCGGTGGTGCTTAAGAGCAGAGGCGATAGGCTCAAAGCCCCGGCGGATCTGCTGGCAACCGGGAGGCTGTTCACGGCCCAAGAGGCCTTGAGGATCGGCCTAATAGACAAGATAGGGGGCCTGGCCGAGGCGGCCGCCGACATGGCCAGATCGCTCGGCCTCACCTCCTACTCCATCGTCTCCATATACTCCTACTTCGGCGTCTCGCCGCCCAACTGCAGCGGGCTGACCATGGCCAGAGCCAAGGTGCCCCTGGGGCTGTTGGCCAACTCCACCCTGAACCCCGTGTTCTACATATATCCCGGCGCCGTCCAACTCGGCGAAAATGGGAGCCTCCCCAAGTTCAACGTGTCCCAAATCAAGCCCGCGGGCAGATACGTGGTGGTGGACCTCAGCCACGGCAACCTGATTCCCGAACAGTTCGTCCAGTCTCTGGCGTCGAGGCTGGTCATCTACAACTGCAGCGTCGCGTTCGCCACCACGGGGGACGGGCTCAGGGGCTTGCTCAAAAACGCCACAGGCGTCGTAATCGTCAACCCGTCGTCGCCGTACTCCTCAGCCTCCGTGGAGGCCTTGGAGTCCTTTACGGCTTCGGGCGGCCGTCTGCTCGTGTTCTACGACCCCAGGCTGGCCAACTCCATATACATAACCTCCACGCCTCCATCGCCCGTATACCTCGACGGGCTGTTGACTCAGTTCGGCATGGTGGTGATGGACGGCTACCTCTACAACGCAAACGCCGCCTTAACTACCCCGACGGACAATTGGCAGTTCGTGTCGACCGGATACGTCAACTCCACAGAGCTGGGCGGCGGCCGCTACGTCTTCTTCACGCCGGCCGCTATATCGGGCTCCGGCGCCGGCATCTACGTCGACGCCAACCTCCTAGGCTTTGGCACGGGCAGATATGCCGTGGTGTTGCAAAGAGGCAACGTGACCGCGGTGGGCACCGTGACTTCGTTCCTCCCCGACTTCGTGAAGCTCGGCGACAATCTCGCGTTGCTGGGCGATCTAGCCAGATGGGTCTGTGGCGCCGGTTAGACGCGCGCCCTCTTCTGCGCACATCATGCCCGCGCTGGCTGCTCTATTAGTTGCTCTATAGTAAATACATTTTAATTACAGGAATATTATTTTATTGTTTATCTAAAAACATTTTTCTATATATTTATTTTGCAATATAATTTAGATATGCTCAATGCGGATGGTCGAAATATATAGTTGTTGTAATATAGCTCGTCATGGCGACAAAGTTTATATAGTCCGGCGTTTCGTCGCATATGCCTTCGGGGACAATAACGGCGTCGCCTTGAGGTGCGTCGTATGCGGGGCCGAGTACGGCCCCGACTTTAGGCTGTTCAGATGCCCTAGGTGCGGAGGTCTTCTAGACGTCGTGGTCCGGGGGAAGTACTGGGCGCCGAAGGGCTCGGGGATATGGCGCTACGCCACCATGTTGCCCATGAAGACCGGCGTAACCATGGGCGAGGGGAGGACTCCGTTGGTCGAGTCCAGGCTCAAGGGAAACCTCTGGGTTAAATTCGAGGGGGCGAACCCCACCGGTAGCTTCAAGGATAGGGGCATGGCGCTTGGGGTGACCGTGGCTAGGGAGGCGGGCGCGGGCAAAGTCGTGGTGGCGTCGACCGGCAACACCGCCGCCTCGGCTGCTGCCTACGCGGCTAGGGCCGGCCTTAAGGCCTATGTGGTTCTGCCTAGAGGCCACGTGGCCAGGGGGAAGCTGGTGCAAGCAGCTCTGCACGGCGCCGAGATCCTCGCCGTCGAGGGCTATTTCGACAGGGCGCTCAGCCTGGTCGTGGACTACGGCACCAAGTACGCCTACCCGCTCAACAGCTTCAACCCGTGGCGTCTGGAGGGCCAGAAGACGCTTGCCTACGAGGTGTATGAGGAGCTCGGCTGCCCCGACAATATAGTAGTCCCCGTGGGGAACGCCGGAAATATATATGCTATATGGAAAGGCTTTAGAGAGCTCGGGGAGCTCGGGCTGTGCGCCAAGTTGCCCAGGATGGTGGGGGTCCAGGCGGCCGGCGCCGCGCCGCTGGCCCGCGCCTGGCGCGAGGGCCTGCAGAACCCGTTGTTCCTCGACTCGCCCAACACGGTGGCCTCGGCCATAAGGATCGGGAAGCCCGTCAACTGGGTCAAGGCATTTATAGCCGTGAGGGAATCCGGCGGGATGTTCGTAGAGGTCGACGACACGGAGATCTTGAGGGCCCAGCTGGCTCTAGCCAGGGCCGATGGCATCGGCGCAGAGCCCGCCGGAGCGGCCTCAATAGCCGGCGCCCTCGCGTTGGATCTTCCCGGCGTCACCGTAGCCGTGGTGACGGGCCACGCCCTCAAGGATCCCGACGTCGTCGAGGTCAAGACGGTCCCGGTGGCGTCCCAGGAGGAGCTGATCTCTGCGTTGAGCCGATGAGGGCCGTAGTGAAGATAGGGGGCTCTCTGCTCAGAAGCGCCCAGCACTTCGTGGATGCGGCTAAGTTCATCTCGTCGTACGAGTCGCCGGTGGTGGTGGTCTCGGCCGTGAAGGGCGTGACGGACATGTTGATAGAGCTGTACAAGACCAGGTACGAGAGCATCTACGAGGCGATTAGGGATATACATGTGGAAATAGCGAAGAGGCTCGGCATATCCGGCGTGGAGCCTCTGCTCAAGGAGCTGAGAGCTGCGCTGGAGCTTCCCGAGGGGCCAGACGTGCTGGACTACTTCATGTCGTTTGGGGAGCGGCTGTCGGCCACAATAATGAACGGACTGCTCAGGAGGATGGGCTTGGACAGCGAGCTGTTCGTGGCCCCGATAGTCACCGACGACAATTTCGGCAGCGCCAAACCGCTCGAAGACCGCAGCCTTGCGGCCGATATAGATGGCCACAACGGCGTGGCCGTGGTGACCGGCTTCATAGGGAGGACCAAGGACGGCAGATTCACCACAGTGGGGAGGGGCGGGAGCGACTACACCGCCACCTTCCTCGCCAAGTTGCTCGGCTACAGGCAGGTGGTGCTGGTGACCGACTCGCCCGGAGTCATGACGGCAAACCCGCAGGAGGTGCCGGAGGCCAAGATATTGCCCATGATGTCGGTCGAGGAGGCCGTCGAGGCGGCTAGGCTCGGCGCCAAGAACTTCCACCCGAGGACCTTCGAGCCCGTGTCGGGCGGGATGTACGTCGAGGTGCGCAACTACTGGAGCAGAGGCACCGTCATAGGCAACTTCTACGCGCCGCCTCCGTATAAAGTGGTGCTCAGATGCGGCGAGGGCTCCTGCGTGGTCGGCCTCGACGCCGAGGAGATAGTCAAGCTGGGAGGCGACTACGTGGGCAGATTCGCCGCGCAGGTCCCCATGCCGCCCAAGTGGGCCCACGACCTCTTCGTCAAGCCCTACTTCGAGAAGTTGCTATGGATAGGCTGAAGGCCTACGTAGTCGGCGCCACGGGGCTCGTGGGGCAGCGATACGTGCAGTTGCTGGCAGAACATCCCTGGTTCGACCTGGTGGGCGTCGCCGCATCCGAGAGGAGCGCCGGGAGGAAGTACGGCGAGATAAACTGGGTGCTGGAGACGCCCATGCCTCGGAAAGCCGCCGAGCTGAGGATAGACAGACTCGACGTGGACTCGCTGCCCAAGGTCGACGTGATATTCTCGGCGCTTCCCTCCGAGGTTGCCGCCAGGGTGGAGCCCGAGATGGCCAGGCGGGGCCACATGGTCGTCAGCAACTCCAGCAACATGAGGCTCGACCCCGACGTGCCTCTCCTGATACCCGAGGTGAACCCCGACGACCTGTCCCTGGTCAAGGAGCAGAGGGCGCGGCGCGGCTGGAGCGGCTTCGTGATCAAGAAGCCCAACTGCAGCACGACCATCCTGGACCTCCCGCTCAAGCCCATCCTCGACGAGTTCGGCATATCCAGGATCCACGTGGCGACCATGCAGGCGGTGACTGGCGCCGGCTACGCGGGGGTCCCCTCGGTCGCCATAATCGACAACTTGATCCCCTACATAAAGGGAGAGGAGGAGAAAATAGTCAACGAGACCAGAAAGATCTTCAGGAAGGAGATCGAGATCTACGCTACCACGACCCGCGTCCCCGTGCTCGACGGACATACCGAGGCGGTCTACGTGGACACTGTGAGGGATTTCGACGTGGAGGCCGCGGCAGAGCTCATGGCGAAGTTCAGAGGCGTCCCCCAGGAGCTCGGCCTCCCCACGGCGCCTCCCCAGCCCGTGATACCGATAAGGGCCCTGGATAGGCCGCAGCCCAGGCTCGACAGAATGGCCGGCAGAGGCATGTCGGTGGTCGTCGGCCGCATCAGGAAGCTGGCGCCCAAGAAGCTGGCGTTCGTCGCCCTTGGCCACAACACGATAAGAGGCGCGGCCGGCAACGCCGTGCTGGCCGCCGAGCTGTCGATAAAGTCGGGGCTCTATTAGCGGCCTCTAAGCCAGCTCTGCGCTCTGGAAAACGCTATGGCGCCTATCACGGTGGTCAGCAGACCCATCAGAACGAGCGCCGTGAACTCCCAGCTCGTTAAGACGCCCGCCTCCAGCCCTAGGCTGGCTATGGCCAGCCCCGTCTCGCCTCTAGGGACCATCCCAAGCGAGATGGCGGCGGACGCCTTAACGTCGCGCGTGTAGAGATAGGCGAATGGAAATATGCCGATCATCTTGAATAGGACGGCGATCGCTGTTAGGGCCAGGCCCATGACGAGGCCGCTGAGGCCTATCCCCGAGAGATCGCTCTCCGCGCCCACCACGGCGAAGAACACGGGGCCGAAGACCTCGAGCAACGCGTCGGTCAGCCTCTTTATGTTCTCCTTGCTGAGGCCCTCGGCCACGGCGACGCCGGCTATGAAGGCGGCTATTATCGGCGAGAAGCCCAAGACCACCATGGCGGCCGTCAGGCCGAATATCACGACCAGCGAAAACTCGTATGAATACTCCTCCCTTATGCCTCTGCCCAGGAGCTTGACGACCGCAAGCGAGACGAACAGTATAAAGACCCAGGCGCCTGAATAGACGGCTATCGTATAGGCGATCTCGGCGGCAGATAGACGGCCCGCCGCGATGAGTATATTGACCGCTGTGAGTATTATGAAGGTCACCACGTCGTCCATGGCGGCGGCCGCCGTCAGGAACCGGGCCCCCTTGCCCTTGACGCCCTGCTCCAACAATATGGCCGAGGCCGCGGCGAGGCTGGTGGCTCCGAGGCTTGCGCCGATATATAAAGCGGCGTCCCGGCCCAGCGAGGGGCTCAACATCGCGTAGCCCGCGGCGAAGGGCGACAAGGCGCCCAGCGCCGCCCCGGCGACTCCAAGAGGCCCGGCGGACCTCAGGGGCGCCAGCCCCTCCTCCAGGCCCGCCGCGAATATTATCAGGATCACCGCGAAGTCGGCCAGGAACCTTATGTAGTCGTTGAGCTGGAATATGGAGGCGCCGAACAGGCCGTTCAAGACTCCGCCTAGGGACGTGGGCGCCAGAGCCATGCCGGCCGCAAGACCCGCCACGAGGCCCGGTATCCCCGCTCTCCTCAAGAAATATCTGAGGACGGCCGCTAGGAACAGCAGAAGCGAGAGGTATAGGAGGCTGGCGTAGACAGCCCCCACCTCCGCTATCTGCATCTCCGCTCGCGGGCGGCCCTCAGGACGTCGTTAAGCAACGCCAGGCTGGTCTCGAGTCTGCCGGCCCCCTTGCCGTACACCCTAACCTCGTTGACCTCCGTCGTTATCTCGACCGCATTGGTCGAATAGCGGGCCGACAGCAGCGGGTCGTCGGGGCCCAGCTGGATCGGCGAGACGCGGGCCGTCCCCCTCTCGAGGTCCGCCTCAGCCACGTACTTGGTGCGCGGCCCTAGATATCTCAGGGGCTCGCGGCGTACTTGGCCTAGGGATAGCCCCGCGCCGAGAGCGTTGGCGAGTATGACGAGCTTCGCGGCCGCGTCTAGGCCCTCCAGATCTATGGCCGGATCCGGCTCGACGTATCCCTTGGCCTTCGCCTCCTCCAGCGCATCGGCGAAGCTGAGGCCGTCGAGGTCGACCCTGCTGAGTATGTAGTTGGTGGTTCCGTTCAATATCCCGCGGATGCCCAACGGCCTCTGTCCGCGGAGCCCTAGCGCCAGATCGACCACGGGGGTGCCCGCCATCACGGTGGCCTTGTAGTAGACCGGCTTCCCCTCGAACTCCTGGAAGCGGAGGGCCAGCGGGGCCTTGTTCGCCGTGACTATCGAGAGGCCGGCCTTCAGAGCGGAGCGGTACACAGCGACGGCGGGCTCGCCGTCGGCGTAGTTAGGCGGGCTCACGTCGACCAGCACCTCGGCGCATCTGAAGGCCTCCTCTAGGGCGGCGGGGCTCCCCACCCCCGACCTCGACACGCCCCCCCTCGGCGACCTCAACAGAGCTTCTATCTCGGGCTTCTCGAAGCCGCCGCACTTCAAGACGCCGCCCCTGCTGTCGAAGACCGCCGATATCTTCAGGTCGGTCCTAGACCGGACGACCTCGACGAGCGTCCTGCCGACGCCGCCGAAGCCGTAGAGGATCAACATGCATGGCGCCTATCTCCTCTTTAAAACGATTGGCTTGCGTATTCTGGCCAGCGAGAGGGCGGCGGCCGCCACAGATATGGCGGCGAGAACGGCCAGGGACCCGCGGATCCCCAGAAGGAGGTCGCTCGTGGATGCAAGCACATACGCGGCGATGGCCATGCTCAGCGACTGGCCCACCAGCCTCACCACGGCGACCACGGACGAGGCTACGCCGTGGTGCCGCGGCTCGACCGAGCCTATTATCATGTAGGTGTTCGGCGATATGAAAAAGGCGAAGCCCAGGCCCAGCAGGGCGAGCTCCAGCTCGAGGCTCCACAGCGGCGTCGAGGCCGTCATGGAGGCCATCAGCGCCAACGCCACCGCCGCCGTCCCCATGCCTATCGACGACACGAGGCCGGGCTCCACGTAGTCTGAGATCCGGCCTGAGATCGGGGCGAAGATGGCCATCAAGAGGGGCTGGGGCAACAGGAGCAGACCCGCATACGCCGGCGGAATTCCCCTCATATGTAGATAGAGGCTCAATACGTAGGTCACGGCGAAGGTGGCCGCGTAGTTCAGCATGGCGGCAACGGACGCGGCTGTGAACCTAAACCTCCTGAAGATCGAGGGCTCGATTAGGGGCTCGGCCCTGTTGATCTCGTACGCGGCGAATAAGGCCAAGAGGGCGAGGCCCAACGCCGTTAGGTATATATCGTAGGTGAGGCCCCATACGGAGAGCGACAGCGAGGACGCCAGGAGGGCTGCCCCAACCGCATCGTAGCCGCGTTCCCGATATCTATCGGCGGGAATGTCTCCGGAGAGGGCCAGCGATAGAGCGGCGGGCGCCGCATTCACCAGAAATATATAGCGCCAGTCGATAGAGGCCAGGAGGCCTCCTATCAACGGCCCGCTCGTGAGGCCTGTATATACGGCGAGGGTGTTTATGCCGATGGCCCTCCCCAGCTCCCCCTGGGGATATATAGAAGCCAGAATGGCGTAGTTTGTGCCGAAGATCATGGCCGCGCCCACACCTATGGCGATAGAGAAGGCCAGGAGGGCGGTGGGCGCCGGCGAGAGGGAAGCCGCCGGAGAGGACGCCAGGATTATCGCCAGGCCCAGCCTGTACACGAAGGCGCGCCCCAAGACGTCGCCCAGCCTGCCCATGGGTATGGCCAGAGACCCCGCGGCCAGGGCAAGCGCCATCTGCAACAACGCCACGTAGTCGGCTGGGACCTTCAGTGCGTACGAGATCGCGGGAGCCGCCACGTTGATTTCGTTGCCTAGGCAGGGCATGATGAAGGAGCTGGCCGATATCGAGACCAGGCCTGTCCACCGCCTCACAAAAAAATATCCGCACTATTATTTCTGTGAAGTCGCTGTGGCTCAAGATGGCGGCGGCGGGCGTCCTCGCGGTGCTCGCCGAGTTTCTAGTCACCTACGTCATGATGTCGGTGCTGGCGTTGCCGCTGTGGACTCTCGCGGTGGGGCTCCCCCTATTCTGGCTTTTCCAGTGGCTCATATCGCCCGTGTTGATAAGCAGGGGGGCGCGCGACGTGACCGACGACCCGGCGTTCTCGCGGCTTAGGGATATGGTGCGCAGAATAGCCGAGGCCTCGGGGGTCAAGCCCCCCAGGGTCTACGTCACCGACGACCCCTTCCCCAACGCCTTCGCCTTCGGCAACTTGCTGCAGGGGAGGGGCGTGGCCGTCACGAGGCCGCTCCTCGACATACTGGACGAGAACGAGCTCTACGCCGTGCTGGCCCACGAGGTAGGCCACGTGCGGCATTTCGACATGGAGCTGGTCCTCGCCCTAGGCCTTATACCGTCGGCATTGGGGTCCATAGGCGGCTTCATGCTCTACACGGGCCAGATGTTGTTGTTCGCGGCCCTCGACGAGGCCGCCCTGCTCCTGGGCTTGGTGATGTTGGCGGTGGGGTTCCTCCTGACCGCGGCCACGTTTTTCATCCAGATCTTCGTGCTGTGGTTCAACAGGCTACGCGAAACCTACGCCGATCTGCACGCGGCCCGCCTCCTGGGCCCCTCGGCGGTGTATCTGGCGAGGGCCCTCGCCAAGATACAGATCTACATGAGCAACGTGAGGGTGGATCCCTTCAAGGGCATAGTGCTGACCGTCCCGCCTATGCGGATCAGGGAGACGGACCCCGACGATCTGCTGCAGAAGTGGTCCCGCGAGCACGTCTCGCCGCTGGCCGACATCCTGTCGACGCATCCCCATCCCGCCAAGAGGGTGAGGAGCATACTCCAGTGGGCGGGCCGCGTCTAGCCGGCAGGGCCGGCCGGAGGCGTCTTAGATCAGGCCGCAGGCCATCGCCCGCCTTATAAATCGGTAAGTCAGGCCCCACACGATCCAGCCGCCTACCTCGAAGGCGGGGCGGCCGCGCCATTCAACCTCCCTGAGCTCGTCTCTGGCGGTCCACCTATATCCGGCCACCTCGTCGTTGGGGCGTATCTCGCCCACATCATCCAGCTGGAAGACGAATGGATATACCTTGAGGTTGGGGGCGTTCATGGGGGAGTCGGGCTCCATCACGCCTCGCCAGTACGAGCCGGCGAGCTTGACGCCGACCTCCTCGGCCACCTCTCTCCTGACCGTGCCCAGGAGGTTCTCGCCGGGCTTCCAGTGGCCGCCCGGAAGGCCGACCTGCCCCGACCACGGGTCGCCCGGCCTCTCGACCCTTTTTATCAGGAGGAACCTCCTCCCGTTGAGTATAAGGGCCACGGCGGCCGTGTCGGGACCCCCCTCAGGTACGCGTAGATCAAGACACATGGATAGAATACGCCACATGTTTAAAAATTCGGCACGCCCAGCCTCCTCACGGCTCAGCCCTTGCAAGCCTCCTCACGCACCATGCCCCGGGCGTCAACTAAAAACCCTACCTCCATCGGCTTGAAGTATTTAAATACCCTAGGGGTTTGGGGACGTATGTCCGCCGAAATATCCCTCCTGCACGGAAGAGCCAAGGAGGCGTTCGACAGGGATCCCTGCGTCGCCGACAGCCCGGCGCAGCTCGGCGATTGCGCCAGAGGCAGGCTGGCGTCCGCGGGCTTCGAGGCCAGGGACTTGGCCTACCTGGACGCCAATGTGGACCCCGCCGAGTCTCCGGAGAGGGCCAGATTCTTGAGGGTTGAGGCCAAATACGGCGAGAGCCCCGACAAGCATATCTTCACGTTCGCCATTCTGAAGAGCGCCGGCAAGTACAAGCTGTTGTGGCTCCAGAGCGCCGTAGCCACTAAATGACCGAGTTCCTGACCAGTAGAGAGAGGATAGCAAGAGTTCTATTGTCCTCCCAGGAGCCCCTAGACGTCTTTCAAATAAGGGAGGCTGCCGGGCTCGACCTAACGCCGTCTGAGATATACGACGAGCTGGAGCACGTGGCCAAGACGCTCAAGAGGCAGGGCCTCAAGCTGGCCGTGGTGCCGGCCAGATGCCGGAACTGCGGCTACGAGTTCAGAGACCGCGAGAGGCTGAGGAAGCCCTCGAAATGCCCCAGATGCCACAGCGAGAGGATAGAGCCGCCTAGGTTCTACGTGCGTAGATGACGGCGCGGGTCTCCATAGACGGCGCCGCGTGCTTCGCCTGCGGGCTCTGCTACGTGCTGGCCCCCAACGTCTTCGTCGAGGGGCATGAGGGGAAGGCCGAGCTGAATCCCAGGTACAGATCGGGATCGCCCTACGAGGGGCTCGTGCCCGACGAGCTCCTGCCTGAGGCCGTGCGCGGCATGATGACCTGCCCCGTCAAGGCCATCGACGTGGCGGAGGTCGACGAGCGGCTAGAAAAGCTTAAAAACGCCCCGTAGGGCTGGGGCATGCCCATCACGCTGGACCCCGAGAAGTTGAGGATAGTGCTGGAGCACCGCTTTAACTACAAGGTCTGCAGGAACTGCGGCGCCAAGAACCCGCCGGAGGCCGTCAAGTGCAGGCGTTGCGGCAGCCGCAACCTTCGCCTGAAGAAATTCAAGAGCAAATAGCCTAGGTCTCCACAAGCCTCACCTCGACCTCCCAATTGTCTCGAGGCGTTATATAGATCAAGGCGGGCCTCAGGCCAAGCGCCCCGAGCACCTTCTGCCGGGCCTCTAGCACCATCTGCTTGCGCCTCAGCTTAGAGGGCTTGAAGCGAAAGCCCGTCTTGACCTCGACGTGGTAGAGCTGGCCGTCCCTCTCGAAGAGGAGATCCACCTGCCTCAGGGTTTCCAGGACTTCGATCTGCTCCTCCTCGGACAGCCCGTCGATCAGCTCGAAGAGCCTGCGGGCCGCCAGACGCTCCTCATCGGCGAAGTCGAGGCCCGCTACGTGTTCCGGCGGGGTGCCCTCCTCGACGTAGCGGACCAGCTCGCCTAGGCCCGCCTTGAGTATGGCCGCGAAGGTCCCGTCGTCCCTCCCGACGTATCTGACCAGGCCCTTGGGCGGGTCTATGAGCAGCTTGTAGCCGTCTGGCCCCAGGGTGGGCACGAACCAGCTCTTGTGCAGAGGCCACCTGCCGTCGACGAAGGCGGAGATGCGGCCCCTTCCCCTGTATCCCGTCGGAGGGGGACCTGCGTCCGGCAGCTTCATATACGTCAGCAAGCCCTCCACAAGCATCGCGACGGCCTCGCCGCGGGCGGCGCCCGACAGCATACGCGCGGCGGCGATCTCGCCGAGAAGCCCTATATCGGAGCCAAGCACGGCGAGGAGGTTCACCCTCATCTCCACGCGCATATCTCAATGCGTTGATATATCCGCTTTGGACAAAAACACATGCGGTCTACGTTTAAAGAGGGGGCGCATCGCGGGACATGGAGGCCATAACTTCCATGGAGATGTACGTCGCGGATAGAAACGCCGAATGGCTCGGCGTGCCCCGCCTGGTTCTCATGGAGAACGCGGGCGCTGCTGTGGCGCGGACGGCCGTGTCGGATTTCCCCGCGGCGGCGAGGATCCTCGTGGTGGCCGGCACCGGCGATAACGGCGGCGACGGCATGGTCGCGGCGCGCCACCTCCACGGGGCCGGGAGGGAGGTCAGAGCGATCGTGCTGGGGGAGCCGAGGGAGGAGCTCGCCCGGATGAACTTCGAGGCGTTGAGGAGGACGCGCGTGAAGATGGCGGTGGCGGCTACGCCCGAGGAGCTCCTGGCCCTCCAGAGCTGGTTCGCCTGGGCGCAGCTCATCGTCGACGCGGTGTTGGGGACGGGTATCAGGGGGAAGCTGAGGGAGCCCCACTCGACCGCGATAGACCTGATGAACTTGGCCCAGGCCCCCAAGATAGCCGTAGACGTGCCCTCGGGCCTGGACCCCGACACGGGCGAGGTGAGGGATAAGGCCGTCAAGGCCTCCGTGACCGTCACCTTCCATAAGGCCAAGAAGGGCCTTCTGCAGCCGCAGGCGGCGGCCTACGTGGGGAAGCTGGTCGTGGAGAGGATAGGCATACCCCCCGAGGCCGAGCTCTACGTGGGCCCGGGCGACTTCAGGCTCTTGAGCTTCGCCAGGAGGGCCGACTCCAAGAAGGGCGACCACGGCCGCGTCTTGATAGTGGGAGGCTCCGCCGAGTACTCGGGGGCGCCCATGTACGTCGCCCTCGCGGCGCTGAGGACGGGGGTCGACTTGGCCATTCTCGTGGAGCCGGAGCCGGCGGCCTCCGCGGCCAAGGCGTATTCGCCCGACTTGATCGCGGTCCCTCTGCCGGGGGACAGGCTGAGGCCTGGCCACGTGGACAAGATACTCGGCCTTGCGCAGAGGGCGGACGTGCTGGCCATAGGGCCCGGCCTGGGGACCGAGCCGGAGACGCAGGAGGCGGTGAGGGCGTTGTTCTCCAGGCTTTCGGGGAAGGTGCCGATGGTGGTCGATGCCGATGCCATAAAGGCTCTCTCCGGCCTCAAGGCCGGCGGCCTCGCCGTATTTACGCCGCATGCCGGCGAGTTCAAGGCGCTGACCGGAGTGGAGCCCCCCGCCGAGCTGGAGGGAAGGATCGAGGTGGTGAGGGAAGAGGCGGCTAAGATAGGCGCCGTGATTTTGCTGAAGGGCAGATACGACGTGGCGAGCGACGGGGCTAGGGTCAAGGTCAACATAACGGGGACCCCCGCCATGACGGTCGGAGGCACGGGCGACGTGCTCACCGGGCTTGTGGCCGGTCTGGCCACCAAGGCCAGAGATCTCCTGACGGCGGCCTCAATAGCGGCGTTCGTGAACGGCCTCGCCGGCGAGGAGGCGGCGAGGGAGCTCGGCTTCCACATAACTGCGTCGGATCTGTTGAGGTACATCCCGACGATTATTCGGAGGTATTCAGACGAGACGATTAAGGGCTGATAGGCGACGGGGTCCCGCGACAGCCTAAACCTCTGTAGGTTAGACGTAAGTTAATTTTTAAAGGGATATAATTCTGCTGCTTTGTGTCGCCTCAGCTACTAGATTATCTACTCGATAAAACAGACGATAAAACAAATAGACAGACCCCTCGGCCTGAGGGGATACATGGCGTATGAGGGGCCACCTCAGAGAGGAGAGGCTGGACAATGGAGCCGTTCTGCTGGTCGATCCCTATCCCTCCGCCCTGGCCGCCGTGGTCGTCGGCATCGGGATAGGGCCTCTCTACGAGCCGGACGATAGGAGCGGTTACTCCCACTTGCTTGAGCACATGCTCTTCAACGTGCCGGATCTCGACGTCGATAGAGCCGTCGAATCTCTTGGGGGAGAGACCAACGCCTATACCCATCGGTCTGCCGTGGTGCTCGCCTTCCAGTCGCTGGCAGACGGGCTGAACGGCCTCATCGAGGTGGTCGTGAGGACGATAGCCAATAGGCGCTACGAGGAGGCCCGCTTCGAGAACGAGAAGAGAGTTGTCTTGTCCGAGTTGAGGATGGCGAGGGAGAACCCCAGCGAGAGGATTGGCGACCTAGGTCTCTACGCGCTCTTCGGCGATGGCGTCTGGGGCAGGCCGATAGGCGGATTGCCCGAGGTGGTGTCGGCGGCCACTCTGGAGGAGTTAATAGACTTCAAGAAGCGGTGGATGACGCCCGACAACATGGTGGTGGCCCTCGTGGGCAACGTGGGGGAGGCCGACGTGGCAAAGGCGAAGGCCGAGCTCTCTCGGCTTGAGGGAACGGCGCCGCGTAGGTCCACGCCCGAGATGACGCGCGGCCCCCTCTTCGCCAAGGAGGTGAACAGGGAGGTTGACGGCGCCTATTACTCGTTTGCGGCCAAGGTGAGCCTGGACGACGCGTACTATAGGTTGAACGCGGCGGCCTTCCATCTGGCCTCCGGCACGAAGTCCCTCCTCTTCGATTCTCTGCGCAGTAAGGGCCTTGCGTATTCCTACTACGTCGACTTCGACAGCGCCGGCCGCGACGGCTTCCTCCAGGTGGTGGTGGAGTCCGCGAGCGATCTGGAGGCCGTGCGCTCCGTGGTGAGAGATCTCCTGTCGAGGGCGTGGACTCCGCCGAGCTATAGGCTTAGATACTTCGCCTATGAGTGGAACAAGAACATGGAGGTTCCCCTAAATAGGGCGTATGCCTACGTTGAGGTCAAGATGAGGGGGCTAGACCCCTTCTCGATAGACAGAGTCGAAAAGGCAGTGGCTGAGGGCTTGTCGGCGTTGCCCCAAGCCGTGGAGTACAGCGCCGAGGCGTTCATACTACCGGAGTAGGCGTCGACAGACGGTTGAACCCCGACTGCCGCCGGCATTACTTCGGCGCGACGAAGTTCCTACCGCCTCTCTTCTCGACGGAGACAAGCCCAGCCCGCTCGAGCCTTCTGACGGATTTGAAGACGGTGATTCTCGGGATGCCGAGAGCCCTCGCCGCTTCGGACCGCCACCCGAGGCACGTACCTCACGGTCACGACCGCCCGGCAGAGGAGCGGCACCTCCAATACAGAGCCGTTGAGCGCTGCCGGCACCGGCGTCCCGTTGTTGAGGACCACAGGCGCCGAGAGAGGGGGAGAAGGCAGAGAATAGACGGCCCACACCAAAGTCTGATTAAGCAACAGCAGAACAGTCCCGTTGACAAATATTAGGATTATCCAGATCACATAAACAAGGGCTTTTGATTACATTAAGATCTCGTCGCTTAGCGGCGCCGTCCGCCGCGCCGTGTCGTCGTCGAGACGTCGACGTTGCCCGAGCGTCGTTACGTCCAGGATGCCGGATTAGTTTTTAAAGTGGAATTGACCATACCTCGTGTCTTGCGAGGAGGAGCCGATCGGCCGCCACCACGCCTTAGTCGGGCCGAGGCTCGTCATAAGGGCTGGAACTGCCAGAAGGCTTGTGGAGGCCCACTACGGGGTGGCGGGCCACGCCACCGTGGAGCTGTGCAAGTGGACCAGGGATGCCCTAGACGGCGAGGGTTCTTGCTACAAGGTTAAGTTCTACAACGCCCCGGCGGGGGGCTCCCATAGGTGCGTCGAGATGAGCCCCGTCGGGATGGTCTGCAGCAATAGGTGTATCTACTGCTGGCGCCCCACCCAGGAGTTCGACGAGTTTATCCCCGAGGAGTGGTGGGTCATGGAGCCGGAGGAGGTGGTCAAGAGCGTGTTGAAGGAGAGGGAGAGGCTCCTCTCGGGCTACTGGGGCCACGAAAAGGCGCGGGAGAGGGTCAAGGAGGCCTTGGCCCCCACCCACTGGGCCATCTCGCTGTCTGGAGAGCCCACCCTCTACCCCAAGCTGCCTCAGCTGGTCAAGCTGATTAGGTCGTTGCCCCACACCAAATCTATCTTCATAGTGACCAACGGACAGCACCCGGAGATGTTGGAGAGGCTGGTCGAGGAGGACGCCTTGCCGACCCAGCTGTACCTATCCATGAATGCGCCCAACAAGGAGCTCTACTACCTCATAAACGTCCCTGTGATGAATAAGGAGGACGCTTGGGAGAGGTGGCTGAGAAGCCTCGACCTGCTCGCCGCGATGCCGACCAGGACCGTCGTCAGAATCACGTTGATAAGAAGCATGAACTACGACGAGAGGTATATACCCCTCTTCGCGCAGTTGGTGAAGAGGGGGCAGCCGCACTTCGTTGAGGTCAAGAGCTACATGCACCTCGGCTATTCGACGCACCGCCTGAGGAGAGAGGACATGCTGGCCCACGAGGAGGTGGTGGAGTGGGCCAAGAGGCTTAGAGACGAGCTGGAGCGCATAGGCGCCAGGTATGCCTATATGGACGACGACGAGAGGAGCCGGATAGCCGTATTGCAGAACCTGGACCGCTACGTAGACCGCTGGATAGTGCCGCCTCAAGCTAGGTGAAAGTTTCGGCAGGCCCAGCTCGGCCAAAGTGAACGAGGCTCTTATATTGCGCCGTCCACGCCTACGTATGCGCGCCATATTGTTCATAGGCAGGGAGCACCCGCTGGCCCGCCGCGCGGAGGCCCTCAAGAGGGCCGGGCTGAGGGTGGCGCTGGTCCCCGGGTCCGACGTCGTCCTGTACACATACGACGAGAGGAGAGGCGGCTCCATAGAGGTTGAGGGGGAGGACGCGCTCGCATATCTGGACGACGTCTACGGCCTCAGGCGCCTCAGCTCCTCCTCGTAGGCCTCTAGGTCCTTAATCAGCCTGTCGAGACTTCTCTCGACGACCCCCAGCGACGGGTCGAACGGCGATTCTATGCCAGGCTCCCAGTCCTCCTCGGGCCAATGGATGAAAACTCTCTTGTGCGCTGTGTTGAGGGCGTAGTTTATCTCGGCGAACATGCCTCTGCTCAAGGTCTTGCCCATGAAGGGCCTGTACGCAACCACGGCGTCGGACTGCTGTATATACCGGTAGTCCTTATACCTGATTATATTGTCCAGATCTCGAAGCACCTCCTCGGCTTGATCTCTCGGAATCTTGACGGGGTATAGATCGGCCTCGTCTCTACAGGCCGGCTCGATGCCCGCCGGCACGTTCCACACGTCCTCAGCCCTCACCTCTACGACGTCGCCCCTGGAGTTGGCCAGCGCAGTCCTCAAGGCCCTCTCGTCGACCATGAGCGGGTCGAAAGCCACGAAGCGGCTGTGCATAGAAACCCTATACCTATCTATCTCCGCCCTGGCCTCTCTCCTATCTCTGACCGCCGTTATGGGGAAAGATAGATATATTTTTAGGGCTCCCTTATCAAATATAAGCCTATAGAAGGTGGAGGCGGGGTGCTTCACGGCTACCACGTAGTTGTCGACGCCCAGCTCCTTCGAGATTATGTCGGCGAGCAGTATCGTGGTGTTGCGCCACGCCACTATGTCTTTAAGCCTGAAGTCCGCCCCAGTCCTCCTTCCCCTCTCCTCCCTCATCTGGACCCTCCGCCACATGACGTGCTCCTCCTCTATGAAGGTCACGACTACGTCAGGCCTCAACTCTCTAAAGGGAGACAGATCGAAGGCGGGGAAGAAACGGCTTCTGTTGAAAAACGGCAGATTCATACCCACGGCCACGTTCTCCGCGCCTTCGTCGTTTATACGCCGCAACAACCTGCCGAAGGCGGATCTCCACTCCTCCTCCTGCCATCTATAGTCGTCGCTAGAGAGGAAAGCCACCCAATCCACACGCGCCTTCAGGAAATCCTCGAGGAAATACACAGCGAGGACCCTTCTGGCCTCTCTATCCTCGAGATCTTCGGGCAACCCCCTAGACCTATAGAAATAATTCGCCACCGCCGACACGGCCTCCCTCATGTTCACCCCTGTAGGCCCTATGAACAGCACCCTCACTAAGAGCCACTGGAACGTCGCTAAAAATATTTACGAGAACCGGCCCTAGGCCCGCGATATAATCCGAGCCGATTCGCTCTTGAGGAGCTCCACGAAGCACAGGGCCTCCTCTTCAGACATATAGGCCGCCCCAAGCCTCTCAGCCAGCTCCCGATTACCGACGACCACCACGATCTTGTCGTCAATAGGGGGAAGGTCCTCCTCAGAGACCACTTCGATGCCAGGCACGTCAAACGCCCTACCCCCCTCCCCCCGCTTTTAACTACGAACAAAATCATAGCCATAAAATACTCTCCAATTTATATCTATTGACCCGATATTTGTGGCGGTACTTAACTTGGTATTTTTATCATTTACATTACCTTCAGCATTACGTGGGGGCGCATTAATAACGGAAGATTAAAATATTGGCTTAAACACATCCAGCGGGCGCCGATATCGCGTCGAGCGCCAGCCCCGACGGCTCTCGACGGAGGCCGCAATATTTTTAATCGATGCGACTCATGCCGGCATGGTTAGGCCATCTCTGCGTTCTAGATCCTTAAGAAGGGTCCAGAGGAGGACGCCGGGAGGACGCACCAAGACCTACTACTATAGGCGTTTTGCGTCGCCGCCCAGGGGCGCGATAACCGGCGAGCCGATACAGGGCGTCGGCAAGATGCCCAAGGGCGCCCGCAGAGGCTTTAGACCCCCGGCGAGGCCCTACGGCGGCTATGTATCCCATAGGGTGCTGGAGCGCGCCCTGCGGCTGGCTATGAGGTCCTAGATGGTCGTCATAGCTATTTCGGGCCAGCCAGGCAGCGGGAAGACCACAGTGGCTAGGGAGGTGGCCAGGGCGTTGGGGCTTAGGCTACGGTCCTCGGGCTCTCTCTTCAGAGAGCTCGCCAAGAAGTACGGAATGGAGCTCATAGAGTTCCACAAATACGCCGAGGCCCACCCCGAGATAGATAGAGAGGTCGATGCGATGGCCCTTGAGGAGGCCAAGATGGGAGACGCAGTGCTGGAAGGCCATCTGACCGCTTGGGTCGTCAGACCCTACGCGGACATCTGCATATATCTGAAGGGGGCGCCTGAGGTCAGGGCGAGGAGGGTCGCCTTGAGGGACGGCCGTACCTTCGAGGAGGCTCTGAGGGAGATCCTCGAACGCGAGGAGCTGAACAAAAGGCGATATAAACAGATCTATAGCATAGATATAGCCGATCTCGCCCCGTTCGATCTGGTGGTGGATACCACATATCTCTCCCAGGCCGACGTGGCTAGGATAACTCTGGACTTCGTGTGCACGGCTCTTTCAGCCAAATTTTCCAGGAATGTATGTGCCTCGGGACGTAAGTAAAAGATATTAACGGCTCGATTCCGCTTTAAATATGAAGTTCTTGTTGCGATGTAAGCCGAACACGATAAAGCCGCCTACAGGGAAGAGGGTTGCCGTAATAGGGGCGGGGCCCGCCGGTCTGGGCGCCGCCGGGCAGATAAGGTGTCTGGGCCATGAGGTGCACGTCTACGACGCGTTGCCGGAGCCCGGAGGTCTCCTCATATTCGGCATACCCGGCTTCCGCGTCTCCAAGGAGGGCGTGCGGGAAGGCGTCGAGGAGCTGAGACAGGTCGGCGTCAAGTTCCACACCTCTACCTTTGTCTATTGCGGAGGGGGGAAGCCCGAGGAGCACGACGCCTTGCTGCTCGTCAAGCAGTTCGCAGACCTCAACGAGATAATCGACAGCCACGACGCCGTTGTCATAGCGACGGGCACCTGGCGGAGCCGCCGCATGGGCGTGCCAGGCGAGGAGCTGCCAGGCGTCTACCAAGCGCTGGACTTCCTCTTCAGGCTTTACTCGCACGAGCTCGGGTATCTCCCCCAGGAGAAGACCTACCCTCTGGGCTCCAAGGTCCTTGTGGTGGGAGGCGGGCTGACCGCTATAGACGCCGCAGTGGAGGCGTTGATGCACGGCGCTAAGAAGGTCGTCGTGTCGTATAGACGTACCATCAAGGAGGCTCCGGCGGGCGAGTCCAACATAAAGAAGGAGCTGGTGGATAGGGGGATCGAGTTCAGGGAGTTGATAAACCCGGTGCGTTTCGAGGGGTCGGGCAAACTTGAGAGGGTGGTGTTCGTCAAGATGAGGCTGGGCGCGCCGGACAGATCGGGTAGGCCGAGGCCGGAGCCGGTGCCGGGCAGCGAGTTCGCCGAGGAGTTCGACACGGTGCTGCTGGCGCTGGGCGAGGAGCCCACGCCGCCGTTTCCCGACGGCTGCGCCGGCATCAAGCTGAACCCCGACGGGACCATAAACGTCGATGAGGCATTTAGGACCACGAGGAGGGGCGTGTTCGCGGCCGGCGACGTGGTGCATGGGCCTTCGCTGATAGGCAAGGCGCTGAGCGCCGGCATGAGGGCCGTGCCGTACCTCGACGATTACCTAAAGGGCGTCCTGGGCTGGCGCTCAGCCTGACAGAGACGGCGCCGCTCTGGGCGGGGAGGGGCGTAATAACCATCTCATTGTGTCGAGGGATATAATTAAATATCTGAAGTATATCGGACCTGATGAAAGTAGCTGTATTAGTAAAGCCCGCGCTCGACACAAGCCAACTTAGAGTCAGGGAGGGGCGGGTCGTGGTCGAGGAGACGCCTCTGAAGATCAACGACGTAGACCGAAACGCCGTCGAGGAGGCCCTCAAGCTTAAGGGCGGCGACAAGGCCTATGCGGTCTCGGTCCTGAAATGGCCCCCTCTGCAGAGGAGGATCCAGGAGGCGGAGAACCTACTGCGCGAGGCGTTGGCCATGGGGCTTGATGAGGCGTATCTGGTGGCCGACGAGGGCCTTCTCGGCGCCGACCAGGCCGCCACAGCTAAGGCCATAGCGGCGGTCGTCAAGAAGGTGGGGGCCGACCTGGTCCTAGCCGCCGAGGCCTCCATAGACAACTACACGGGCGAGGTGCCGCCGCGCGTGGCCGCCGAGCTGGGCTGGCCTCTTCTGACGTACGTGAGGGAGATGAAGATGGGGGGCGGGAAGGTAGTGGCCAAGAGGGATCTGGAGGACTCGGTGGAGGCTGTCGAGGTCCAGCCGCCGGCCGTGATCTCGGTCACCCGCGAGATAAACCAGCCCCGCATACCCACCCTTCTGGCCATTAGAGCCGCGATGAAGAAGCCCGTCAACAAGCTGGGCCTGGCCGAATTGGGGCTTAGGCCTGAGCCGAGAGCAGAGCTGGCGGAGCTTAGGCCGGTCGTGATTCAACGCAAGAAGGTTATAATCAAGGACGGGACGCCGGAGGAGAAGGCGGATAAGCTGCTCCAATATCTAAGGCAGGAGGGAGTGATATGAAGGCGTTGGTCGTATACCCGAATAAAGAGGCGCTGTACGCCGCCTCCACGATCGGCGAGTACGCGGCCCTCGCCGTAGGCGACGCTGAGCTGAAGGCCGCAGAGGGAGCGTCCGTGGTGTATTTAGTCAAGGGCGACCCCAGGGATCTCGGCCTGAGGGCCTCAGCCGTCCTCCAGATCGCGAAGGAATACGACGTAATCGTCATGCCCTCCCACAAGGACTCGAAGACTCTGGGCGGATATGTGGCGCAGAGGCTGGGCGCCCCGTTTGCCACCGACGTGATCTCGATCAAGCCCGAGGGAGGTAAGCTGACCGTCGAGAGGTATGTATTAGGCAACAAGGCCGTGGCCGTCTTGCGGCTGTCCGTCCCCGCCGTCTTGAGCATAGCCCCCGGCAAGTTCATGGGAGAGCCCCCCAGGGCCCAGTCCAAGGTCGTCGAGCTCTCGCCGCAGGCGGCGCAACTCTTCAAGATATCCGGCGTCGAGCCCAAGGCGTCGGGCGGCGTCAAGATAGAGGAGGCCGAGATAATAGTGTCAGCCGGCAGGGGCTTCAAGAAGAAGGAGGATCTGGCGCTGGCGTTCGATCTGGCGAAGGCTTTCGGCGGCCAGGTGGGCTGCTCGAGGCCCATCGCCGCCGACCTCAAATGGCTGTCGGAAGACCACTGGGTAGGTCTATCGGGCCATAAGGTGAGGCCGAAGCTGTACCTAGCCATAGGCATATCGGGCCAGCCTCAACACATAGCGGGGATACTCGACTCGCGCATAATCGCGGCGATAAACAGCGACCCGAGCGCCCCGATATTCCAGTACGCCGACTACGGCGTCGTCGAGGATCTCTACAAGATAGTGCCCATATTGATCAAGAAGGTCAGCGAGCTCAGGAGATAGATCCCTTTTTATACCCGCAGTTATCACAGTGGACTTCCGTGCCCTTCCTGCGCTATACCTTCACTCCTGCCCCAACTGCGGAGGCGCCGTCGAGTCCTACAGACTCGCCGAGGGGCTTCCCTGCTCCGAGTGTCTCCCCAGAGAGACCGCTGGGGGCGATATCAAGAGGATCATAGAGGATCTAAGGCGGAGGAACGCGTTGCGCGAGCTGGCGCCCCTAGCCGACAATTTGAGGAGGTACGAAGAGATCGGAGGCCTTTTCGAGAGGGTGGTGGGCTTCCGCATGTGGGGGGCGCAGAGGCTGTGGGCCCGACGGCTGGCGGCCGGGAAGAGCTTCGCCGTAGTCGCGCCGACCGGCTCGGGCAAGACGACATTCCTCCTGGTGTCGGCGTTGTACATGGCCGGCAGAGGCAAGGCGTTGCTGGTGTTCCCCACATCGGCGCTTGCATATCAGGCCTACAGGAAGCTCCTCGACTACTCCTCCCGCGGCGGCCTCGCCTTGAGGATAGCCACATATAACACCATGCTCAAGCCGCAGGAGAGGGAGGAGGCCCTCAGGAGGATCGAGGCGGGCGATTTCGACATACTGGTCATAACCTCGGCGTTCCTCCCCAAATATTTCGACTTGCTGGCCAGACATAAATTCGCCTTCGTGGCCACAGACGACGTCGATAGCGTGCTGAGAGCCACCAGCAAGAACATAGAGCGGCTCCTCAAGCTCCTGGGCGCCACGGACGAGGTGTTGGGCAAGGCCTTCGAGCTGATAGAGCTGGGCAAGAGGAGGGGCAAGGCCCTGTTGGCTGGCGACGAGAAGGAGGCCGAAAGAGTAGAGCACGAGATCGAGAAGGCCAGGGAGGAGCTGAGAAAGATGAGGGAAGAGCTGAGGCTGGGCGTCTTCATAGCCTCGGGCGCTCTCGCCAAGGCCAGACGCACGGCGCGGTTGCTCTTGTTCAGAGAGATCTTGGGGTTCGACGTGGGGGGGAGGGCCGAGGGCTTGAGGAACGTCTACGACCTCTACGTCAAGATGTCGGAAGACCCCAAGGCGCAGGTGGCGGAGCTCGTCAAGAGGCTGGGAGCCGGGGGCATCATCTACGTGTTGGATAAGGAATTCGGCAAGGAGCTGACCCAGCACCTCCAGGCCTTGGACATCAAAGCCGAGCATTTCTTCAGGCCTAGGAGGAAGGTGCTGGAGGCCTTCGAGCAAGGCCAGCTTTCAGTCCTGGTGGGCCTCGCGTCGTCCAGGTCGGCGCTGGTCAGAGGGATAGATCTGCCCCACGTGATAAGATATGTCGTATTTGTCGGGATACCTAAATTCAAGTTCAGAGTCAAGCTCGACGAGTTCTCCGTGCCGGCCTTCCTGAGCTTTCTCTACAACGTTAGGGCCGTCCTGCCGCAAGATCTGAGGTTCAAGGCCGATAGGCTCATAGCCCGGCTGAGGCGCATAGCGCCGTATTCGGCCAGGCTCGACAAGATATCGAGGGAGGGCGCCTCCAATTCCTTCGAGGAGTACGTCCTAGACGTGGCCAGATCGGCCGTGGAGTTCGCCGCCGATCTACTAAGCCGCAGCGACGTCAGAAAGGCCATAGAAACCTCCACGGAAATAAAGCTGACCTACATAGGAGATCAACTATATATACTTCTGCCAGATGCCACTACATATATACAGGGAAGCGGGAGGACCTCGCGCCTTTATGCCGGAGGCCTCTCGAGAGGTCTCAGCGTGATCTTGGTCGACGACGAGAAGGTGTTGAACGCATTGATTAGGGAGATGGAGCTGAGGTTCGACGATGTGCGGTTCGAGGAGCTCTCGAAGGCCGATCTGGACGGCATATTGAGAGGCATCGACGAGGATAGGGAGAACATAAGGCGCATACTATCGGGGAGGTTGAGGCCCGAGGAGCTCTCGTCGCGGGATCTCATGAGGAGCATCTTGCTGGTCGTCGAGTCGCCGACCAAGGCGAGGACCATCGCCTCGTTTTTCGGGAGGCCCAACATGTTGATAATAGGCGGCATGCCGGCCTACGAGGTATCCACGGGAGACTCCATGCTGACCGTCATAGCCACCATGGGCCATATATTCGAGCTGCCCACGAGCCTCCAGAGGGTAGTGGAAAGCGAGAGGAATAAGGTCTGGAGGCTTGTGAAGCCCGTTGTGGCCGGCCCCTATAGCCCTATGGATTATTCAATTGTCAAGACTGAAGCTGGCTATGTGCCTATATACAACAAGATATATAAATGCCCCGGGGGCTCCTACGTCGACGATTTGGACGTCCCCCGGGACTGCAGGCCCCTCGATATTGTGTCCACGTTGAGGGAGCTCGCGTCCGAGGTCGACGCTGTCTATCTAGGCACGGACCCCGACTCCGAGGGCGAGAAGATAGCCTACGACGTCTACCTCATGTTGAGGCCTTACGTAGGCTTGATCAAGAGGATAGAATTCCACGAGGTTACCAGGAGGGCCATCATGGGCGCTCTGGCGTCGCCGAGGGATATCAACCTCTCGATGGTCGCTGCCCAGATCGTCAGAAGGATAGAGGATAGATGGCTCGGCTTCGGCTTAAGCAGGAAGGTGCAGGAGGCCCACGGCCTTGCCTTCCTCTCGGCCGGCAGAGTGCAGACCCCCGTGCTCGGCTGGATAGTAGAACGTTATGAGAACTCCAAGGCCGAGCGCAAATACGACGTTGTTCTCAAGATAGATAACGGGCAGATCCGGCTGGCTCTCCCCGAGGATGTCTACAGATCGCTTAAGGAAAACGGAAGGGCCATAGTGTCGTTGCTCGAAGAGGGGACGGAGGCTATACAGCCTCCGCCGCCCTACACCACAGACGAGTACATGCGCGATGCCGTGAACAGGTTGGGCCTCAGCGCCGAGGAGGCCATGAACATAGCCCAGGATCTATTCGAGAGCGGCTTCATAACGTACCACCGTACGGACAGCACGAGGATCTCGACGGCGGGCATAGGCGTGGCCAAGGAATATGTGGCCCGGCGCCACGGCGCCGATGCCTTCAAGCCGAGGACTTGGGGCGCCGGCGAGGAGGGGGCCCACGAGGCTATCAGGCCCACCAGGCCTATAGACGCAGAGGAGCTTAGAGGGCTCGTGGCGGCCGGCGTGATACAGCCCACTATAAGGCTCACGAGGAACCACTATGCGGCCTACGACCTAATATTCAGGCGGTTTATGGCGAGCCAGATGCGCGAGGCGGAGGTCGTCGTGGCTAAATACGCGCTTTCGCTCGGCGGCTTCAACGCCGAGGTGAGGCGCGTGGTCGAGGTCAAGAGAGAGGGATTTCTGGCCGAGTACAGATCGGTGGAGGTGGAGCCGCGTCTGCCGGTAGGCGAGGTGAGCGTCGAGATAGCGTACGCCAAGAGGCTCGTGGAGCTCCTCTCGCAGGCGGATGTCCTAAGGATGATGAGAGAGAGAGGGATCGGCAGACCCAGCACCTACGCCAAGATACTCGAGGTGCTGTCGCGCAGAGGCTACGTCGTGGTTAGAGGCCGGAGAAAGTTCATGATACCCACCAAGAGAGGCATAGAGATCTATAGATACCTCAAGGAGAACTACGGCAAATTGGTCAACGAGGAGAGGACCAGGCTGATAGAGAAATATATGGACGACGTGGAGAACGGCAGGAGGAGCCACATGGCTGTCCTAGACGAGCTGTTCACCGAGTTCCTGCAGGAGGTGTTGGCCAAGAAGGGAGATGCGGCGCCTCGGGGCGGGGCCGTGCGGCAGTAGCTTAAAAGGATGTTGATAATACGTGAGCTACATAGAGCTGAGGAGGCTAATAGTCGAGATCCTAGATAGGAAGTTCGCCGACAGGCGACGGGAAGCTACCGGCGGGGATTTGGCCTAGCCTGGCCTGTCTAGGTCGGTGCGCCGTTAGGCTTGCCTCCATCGGGCCACCTTGGCGAGAAGTATCAGCGAGATCGCCGCGTATGCGGACAGCGAGATCCAGGACGCCGTCACCACATGGACGCCGTAGTGGACCAGGCCCAGCGCCGCCTGGCCTATAATCCCCGCCGCGCCTGTCGGCAGAAGTGCGCCGAGGAGCTCGTTGGGCAACACAGTCGCCGGCCAATAGACCGGCGCCATGGCCGATAGTATGGCCGTCAATATGCCCGGCACAGCCCAGGCGTATCTCATCTGGCTGATGGTGGTAGATATGGCGAAGCCCAAGCCCGCCGTGGATATCCACAACAAGACCATGGAGATCCCCAGCAGGACGGCCCCCGTCGCCGTGAAGGCGCCGAGAGCCGCCAGATAGCCCACGTAGAAAGCCACAGCGGGCGCCGCGAATATGAATGAGCTCAACGCGAGGCCGAGCGCGTAGGCGACCGGGCTTACAGGCGCCGCGACCAACATCTGCTGGAATTTTATCTCCAGCCTGTAGAAGGTGGCGTCGCCTATTAGGGATATGCCGTTAGACGCCACCGTCCATATCAAGCCTCCCAGCAGGCCCCACTTAAGGCCGGCCTCGCCCGCATAGACAACCAGAACCACCAAAAAACTTAGGGGGGTCACCGAATTCGCCACGAGCCATATCCAGCTACGCACCAGCGGGACCCAGCCGTTGAGCCAGCCGATCACCAGCATGTCCCTTAGGAGCTTCTTCATGGCTCCGATACGGCGCCCACCCTATACAGCACGTAGTCCTCGAGAGACCTCTGCCTTATGTTCACCTTGGCCCCCGCCTTGACCAGATCGTTGGCTATCTCGCCAGGATCGTCGACGAAATAGATGCCTCTGTCCCCTATGGTCATATGGGGCTTCCTGTCGGCCGGGATCCCGTAGGCCTCTACCACGTATTTGCCCGGCACCTTCTCTATTAGAGCTCCGGGAGGGCCCGCATCGACCACGCTACCCCTGTTTATCAAGACGACGTAGTCGCTCAGCGTCTGGGCCTCCTCCACGTAGTGAGTCGTCAAGAGGACCGTAACTCCGCCCCTCCTCATGGACGACACGGCGTTCCACACAATTCTGCGCGAGAGCACGTCCAAGCCTGTGGTCGGCTCGTCGAGAAACACCACGTCCACATCGGCGGCTAGAACCGCCGCGAGCAACACGCGCCTCTTGGTGCCGCCAGACAGCGTCTGTATCTCCCTCCCCCTCACGTCCGAGAGCTGTAGCTCCGCCAACGCTCCTTCTGTCCTTCGCCGCGCCTCGCGTCTGGAGTAGCCCCTCAGGAGGAGGTAGGCGTATACGAACTCGTAGGGAGTGAGGAACCCTATGGGCGAGCCCTCCTGCGGAACTGCCGCGATCTTGCGCCTTATTTTCTCGGCCTCCTTGACCACGTCGTGGCCCGCGACGTAGGCCCTGCCCCTGGTGGGCAACAGCTCTGTTATCAAGATCCTCACCAAGGTGGTCTTGCCGGCGCCGTTGGGGCCCAGTATGGACACCACGCGTCCGGCATCAATTGCGAAGGTGACGTCCTGTAACGCCCATATTTGGCCGAACCTCTTGCCGAGCCCCTCGGCTACTATCATGGGATCTGCCCGGCAATATCCCTAAATATACATGGCGGGCTGTCCGCCGATTTCTGCAGACACCTCCACCTCGACGCCTCTATAAGTCGACCTGACGACGACCTTTACATAGGCCGGCGACACCGCGTTCCTTATCCTCTCCGCTATATCAACCGCTATCTCCTCGTGCAATATCTCCCTGCCTCGGTAGCTCTCCAGGATCTTTTCGAACTCCTCTATGAGCAAGGCGTGTTCCCTGGGCACGTACTCCACCTCGACTATATACTCGTCGACGGTCTTGCTTATGGGGCAGACGGCCTCGGCCCGCCCTCTTAGCTTGACCCTACTGGGTCTCTTGGAGAGGCGTATCGACACGGAGTAGGCTCAACGCCTCTTGATAAAGCTTCCGGAAGACCGCCGACCGCGGAGGCTCGCGGCTCCGCAGTACTATCCAGGCGTTGACCAACGCGCGGTATTCGAAACTGGTCTTGAGGCGCGCCACGTAGTCGTCGAAACCGTCGAGGGCGGGGAAGCCGGTCGCCTTGAGGAACATATATAGCTCCGCCAGCTCGCCGTCCTCGGCCTTCTTCTTGCCGAAGTTTATCTGTCGATCGGTCACATGCCGCTCGCCCCCTCCCGGCAGGAGCACCTTGCCGTAAGCCGCCTTGAGCCTCCACGTGGCGCTGTCGGTGGAGTCCACCCGCAGGGCCTCGAGGATCGCGGATACGGACGGACTGCCGAGCCCGAGGGCGTGAAGCTTGCCGCCGAACTCGCGCCTGGCGGTGGCTATGAGCCTTAGGGCCGTGGAGCGCGAGCCGCGGGGCACCCCCCGGGAGATCAATATGTAGGGCACGGCGCCTCCTATAGCCACCTCCTCGGCGTCCTCGTAGCGCTTGATCCACTTCAAGAACAGCCCCTCGTCTGGGTAGACGTGGACCACCGGCACTATCTTGGCGTCAGGCAGCTCGGACTTAAGGACCAGCCAATTCCTGTAGGAGGCCTCGGCCTTCCTGTCGGCAACGTCGGGCGGATCGGCGGGGCTTGGCGGTATGTCGAGCGACAGGCAGACGTCGCAGCCGATGTCCCGATAGCGCCTAGCCAACGCGTGAGGCGATATGGAGAGACCTCTCTTCAATATCTGGTATCCTCCCGAGTCGACCCACAGCTCGCCTTCAAACCCCAGCAACTCCCTGGCCCTCTTGTCGGCATCCAGGGCGTTCACCATGACGGCGGCTACGTCGAAGTGGAGCCAGGGCTTCGGCTCCGTCCTGACGGGAGTGCCGAGAACGACCCTCACGGCTAAATTAACTGTAGGGTTTATATAGTAGAGCAGACTGTAAGTTTAAGCTAACTGTTAGGCACAAGCCCGCGCGGGTTTCGTATTACCCCAACAGACGCCAGGGCCGGCGGTCTCTAGGCCGCGTACACCGCCTCCTCAGCTACGTACCTCTTCTGGGCCAAGTCCATCAACCTCCTGGTGAAGAAGATAGAGAACAACACAGCGACTACGCCGAAGATCAGCGAGGCCCATGCGGCCAACGCTATGTTGCCCTCCGCGGTCGACAACGTTATGAGCTTCATCAAGCCGTTGCCGACGGCCAGATCGCGCCCTCCATATATGTCCGGCCAATACTCGCCTATAGCCAAGCCGCCCCAGGCGCTGTTGATGGTGGAGGAGATCCCGGCCACTAGATACGGCATGGTGGCCGGGATCAAGATCAGCCTCAGCCTCTCCCAATACGTCAGGCTTAGATTGTCCATGAGCTCCCAGATCTCGTGGGGCATCGCCTTGAGGCCCATCCAGAAGCTGTAGAAGACGTAGTAAAACGTCGATATGAAGCCCAGAAGTATGACGTATAGCTCGTTAGCGTAGTACCCCAGCGCGCCATACAGCGCCAGGTACGTCGAGGCGAAGATGAGGGGGAAGTACGTGGGGGCTGGATAGGCGGCGTAGATCTGTAACGCGGGCACCACGATGCGCTCGACCCTGTGATGCGCGGCCAGATAGTAGCCGAGGGTGACCGCAAAGGCCGTCGCGCACAACGTTACAGCGAAAACTCTGCCGTAATCCAACGCCAGAGCCGCTAGGATCTGGCCCGTCTGGGCCAGCAGAGCCTGCCATAGAGAGGCGGGCGTCGCCGCAATCGTGACGGCGGCGCCGTAAATCAAGGCGCCAAGCACGGCGAGACCTACGGCGGCGCCCACGACTTTAAGCAGGCGTTCATGGCCCCTCTCCTCCTCGTACCACGTAGGTTCCCGCGCCGCCCTTCTCTGGACGGTCGCAGTTATCCTGGCGATCCTCGCCAGAGGTCCCCCCACGCCTCTCGCCAGCCACGGAGGTATCAGCTTTATCCTCTTTACGGGCATGGAGCTGTCCACCGCATATTTCCCGGCGACATAGTCGGCGAGCTCCCTAAAGCCGTAGACCACTGAGCCCACGGCCAAGGCCAACACGCCCAGCGCGAACAGATAGCGGTGCACGAAGGCCGGGTTCCCCCAGTTCCCCTCGGCGGTCAGTCTCGCTATGACGGAGCCTATCCCGAACACGCCGTACTCCGAGGAACCCACGGAGAAGACCTCGCTGACCGTTATGTAGAAAAACCCGTCGGAGAAGCTGGGCATCAGGTTGGCCGCTATCCGTAGCATTGAGTAGGGAATATAGAGATGCCTCATCTTTCCGAAGAAGCCGAGCCTCACATTCTCGGCGACCTCCACCATCTCCCTCGGGACCGTCTTGAAGGCTTGGTATATACCGATCCATATGTTCCACACAACGGCGGTGAAGACCAGGAAGTCCGCGGCAAGCTCAGCCCCGAGATATCCGCCGATGCCTTCCACGAAGAACGTCAAGACCACTGGGAAGAAGCTGAACACGGGAACCGACTCGAAGACTCCTATCAAGGACGTGTACAAGTTCTCGAAGATTCTGCTCCTGATGGCGATATAGCCCAGGAGCCAGCCGGTGGCTATGGAGGCTCCTATCAGCGCCAGGACTCTGGATGTGGAAACTACGGCCGCGAGGGCTATCTCGAGATAGCCGATCATACGCCGCTCTCCGTGTTCTCCTTAGGCGAGGTTAGGCTGGAGTATAGCATGTCCACATATTTGGTGACTGAGGGGTCTCTGGGGCTTCTGGGACGGGGGAGGTCTATGTTGACGACGTCCACCACGCGGGCGGGGCGGCCGTTCAGCACGTAGACCACGTCGGAGAGCTCGACCACCTCGTAGAGGTTGTGGGAGACCAGAACGACTCCCTTAAGCGGGCTGGACTCGTTGAAGAGTATGCCGTATATCTCACGCCTGAGGTTCTCGGCGGTTAGCTCGTCAAGGTGGCTGAAGGGCTCGTCCATGAGCAGGACGGAGGGCCTGGCGGCCAGAGCTCTGGCTATGGCCACCCTCTGCCTCATGCCGCCCGACATCTCCTTGGGGTAGAAGCTCTCGAAGCCCTTGAGCCCCACCAGCTCAAGGATGCGGCGCGCCTCCTCCTCGGCCTCCCTCCGATCCAGCCTCATGTACTGAAGCCCCAGCATGACGTTCTCGAGAGCGGTCATCCAGGGAAACGTAACGATGGACTGGTGCACCAACATGATCTGGGGGGTCGGCTTCACGACGGGTCTGCCGAAGAGGAGGACGACGCCGGTCAAAGGCTTAAGGAACCCGCCGAGTATCCTCAAAAGCGTGGATTTCCCTATGCCCGACGGCCCCACCACGGCGACGATCTGCCCCTCATCGACAGCGATGTCTACACCCTTAAATACCATCATGTTGCCGTAGCCAAAACTGAGGTCCTTCGCCTCAAGCACATTCCCCTCTCATGGCGCCATCCTTTCCGCCAATTAAAAAGCTTGTAGCCGCGTTATCTGGCGACGGCCCTTCGGCGTCCCCAGGCGCGATGGCCTCCGCGGGAAAAATTAATAAAGAGCCGCCATCTCGAGGGCATGGCGGAGGAGGTAAAGTTTTCGCCCTACGAGGACGCAGTAGCCGCAATAGTGGTCCAGATATTGGGGCGTACGGGGGTAGCCGGCGAGGTGACGCAGGTCAAAGTGAGGGTGCTAGAGGGGCGGGACAAGGGGAGAGTTCTGACTCGCAACGTCAAGGGGCCTGTGAGGCTCGGCGATATCGTGATGCTTAGGGAGACCGAGAGAGAGGCGAGGAAGATCTCGGCGAGATGAAGGTCTACAAGTGCAACTTCTGCGGGGCGCCGGTGTATCCCGGCCTCGGCATAATGTACGTCAAGGCCGACGGCACCGTCTTGAGGTTCTGCAGCCGCAGGTGTTTCGTCAACGCGACTAAGTACGGTAGAAACCCGAGGGATCTAGCTTGGGTTAGAAAGAGGAGGACCCAAAAAGCCAGCTGACCCGATCTAGGGGGTCGAATAGCGCATCGAGGTTTTCGAAAACGCGCTGTAAAATATCGGCACGCTGTAAAATATCGGCAAGCCGAAGGCTATTTCTTGGCGGGGGCTATGGGGCCTAGCCCGTACTTGCTTCTAGCCTCGTTTATCCGCGCCACAAGGCCCTCGAGCTCGCTTGCGGCTTGTCCGGGGTCCATAACAACTGCGGCTGCCGCCGGCACGTTTATGCCCGCAGCCTTGCCGAGCTTCTCCTTGGACGGCACGTAGATATAGGGCACTTTCTTCTCCTCGCAGAGTATCGGCAGGTGCGCCACGACCTCCGGCGGGTCGACGTCCTCGGCTATCAGCACCAGCTTGGCCAGCCCTCTCTCGACCGCTTTCGTCACCTCGTTGGTGCCTTTCTTTATCTTGCCCGTCTGCCTCGCCGTGTTTAATATCTCATACGCCTTCTCGGCCAGCTCGGCGGGTACCTCGAATCTGACGTAGAACGGCTTACCCTGCACCGAGTTCGCGTAAAATGTCTTGGGGTCGACGGTGGTTGCCATGGCCTTGCAAATTAGGTCGGTTATAAATATTTTCGAGCGGGCGGCTACAGAGACGTGGCCAACGGCGCCTGGAGGGCGAAGTTTTTATAAGCAGTTGGGCAGATCGCCAAGTGGATCCCCTAGAGCCTGTGCTGTCCGAGTTCGACGAGTTGCTTGCGAGGATTTCGACTGCCCTCTCGCTTCAGGGAAGGCCGGATGTAGATTTCCCGTCTAAGTTCGCATTTATATCGGCACGTCTGCATAAATTTAAGGCCGATCCGTCCAAGGTAACCGAGATACTCTCGTCCACCTCGTTTAGGTATCTGAGAAACGTCAGGGTGGAGAACCTCTACATAAACGCCGACGTGGATCCGTCGAGGTTGGCCGAGGAGCTCTTCAAGGCCGTTTACGCCATGGGCGATAGGTACGGCTACTCCGACAGGTGCACACACGGCAAATACCTGGTGGAGCACACGTCGGCCAACCCCCTACATCCGCTGCACGTGGGCCATGGGCGCAACGCCGTATTGGGCGACGCCTTGGTTAGACTCCTCCGCTTCTGTGGAGGGGAGGTAGAGGTCCACTTCTACGTGGACGACTGCGGCTCGCAGGTCATGTACTTGGCGCTGGGCTACGAGGCGGCGCGCCGGGAGGTCGACGATCTGATCAAGAGAGGCGTCAAGGCCGATCTGGCCGTTGGCTACGTCTACTCGGTCGCGACGGCGGTAGCAGAGATAAACAGGCTCAAGAAGCTGGCCGAGGGGCAACCCGACGAGAAGAGGCGGGAGATCTTGGCCGAGATAGACGAGTGGCTCGGCGTCATCAAGCGCCATCTCGACATTGAGCCCGACCTAGTCAACGTGCTGACGGAGAGGTTGGGCCGGCGCGACCTCTCCGCAGAGGCGGCGGAGCTGAACAGGCTCTACGAGAGGGGGGACGAAGAGGCCAAGAGGAAGGTGCGGGCTGTGGTTGAGCTCGTGCTGAGAGGCCAGCGCGAGACGTTAAGGCGCCTCGGCATCTCCGTGGACAGCTGGGACTACGAAAGCGAGCTCGCAGTCTGGAGCAACGCGGCGGCTCAGCTAGTCGGGGAGCTGGCCGCGAGATGGCCCGCCTACGTCGAACGCAAGGAGGGGGCCGTGATCTTCAGAGCCGATAGGTTCGCGGAGGACCTCAAGCTACGGGAGGAGCTGGATCTGCCTAAATTCATCCCGCCCGTGACGTTGACGCGTTCGGACGGCACAACGCTCTACGTGACTAGGGACGTGGCGTACGCCCTCTGGCAGAGCCGCCGGCCTGTCGACAAGGTCATCCGCGTCATCTCGTCGGAGCAGACGCACGAGCAGGCGCATGTGAAGATCATACTCTATGCCCTGGGCTACCGCGAGGAGGCGAAGAAGTTGATCCACTACAGCTACGAGATGGTGAACATGCCAGGGATGAAGATGTCGGCGAGGAGGGGACAGTACGTCGCGCTCGACGAGATACTGGACGAAGCGGCCGAGAGATCCGCCGAGATGGTCAAGGAGAAGGACAGGGAGGTCGCCTCAGCCATAGGGGAGAAGGTCGGCGTGGGCGCCATCCGCTTCTTCTATCTGTCTTCATCCCCGCGGAAGCCTGTGGACTTCAAGTGGGACGTCGTCCTCAACATGAGGAGCAACTCGGGGCCATTTCTGCAGTACACCTACGTCAGGGCGTACTCCATATTGGAAAAGGCGGGCTCCGCGCCCAGCTCCCCACCCCAAGTGCCGGCCCAGATGCAGCCGGAGGAGGCAGAGCTGGTGGCCAGACTGGCCATGTGGCCGTGGACGGTGGCCTCAGCCGCCCGCGACTTGAGGCCCGACTATATATCTGAGTACCTCAACTCGCTGGCTGTGCTCTTCAACAGCTACTACGAGAAGTACCCGGTCATAAAGTCGGAGGAGCCCGTGAGGAGCTTCAGGCTGGCGCTGGTAAACGCCGTGAAGACAGTGATGAGAAACGGGCTCAATATTCTGGGCGTGCCGATATTACAGAGGATGTAGCTCCAGCAACTGCGCCACCTTGTCTATACACACGGCGAGATCCCTCGCCAGGAACTCCCTCCCTGATTCCGTCAATACGCTATATACTCGGTCGTTAGTTAGGGCGTAAGCCGCCGCGAGAAACTTCAGAATTACGTACTCTCTGCTCCTCTCCGCAAGCTCGGACGCCTTGGCCCAAGCCTCGTCCCAGTCAGACGAGTTCAAGACCTTGAGGCATAGGAACGCGAGGCCTCTGTAGTCGCCGCTCTCGGCGAGCCTTCGGGCCTCCTCGTACATCAAACCTCCTTGACCTCCTCGTCGACCAAGATGTTCTCCTCCTTGAACCCCATGTCGATAAGCATCCTCCTTATCTTCTGGCGGTGGTCGCCCTGTATTTCGATCCAGCTGTCCCTGATGGTCCCTCCAGCGGCTAGCTTCTTCTTGAGCTCCCTAGCTATATCTTTGATGTCCAGCTGTTTCGCGTCGTCGGAGCTGCCGAAATCCACTATGGTGACCAGGTGGCTCTTTCTCTTCTCGAGCCTTATGTGTATCAGAGCCTTTTCCTTGGTTATAGACTGAATGATTTCGTTCTCCTCGCCGCCGCCCAATAATTGGCTGACTATATCCTCGGCGTCTTTTTGTGGGAACTCTACGCCCATTCTAGTGATTAACGCATTATCTGCTTTTAAATGTTTCGCTGATTTCCCTAAGCCGCGCGTTGCCCAGATCGACGCGTAGCGAGCTCAAGGCGTATACCGTCGAGGGCAGTACGACGAGGGCCTTCGCCTCAAGGGGTCTGTCGACGCACGTGATCGCGTCGGAGTCCGAGAGGACGAGCTCCACGGGCCTCACCCTTATGTGTTGAGGCAGCCTCACGCCGTAGGGCGCCGCATATCTCCTCCTTATGCAACTGAAGAGCCTCCTCCTCCTGGCCAAAATGAAGCCGAATCCCGCCTCCCAGTCGGTCAAGACCACGTACACCTCGCCGGGGCCCTCCCAGCCCACGTCAACCCCCTCCACCACGTACGTCGAGCCGGCGCTTAGAAACGCCGAGAGGGGGCGCGAGAATGCCCACGGGACGTTCTGCAGAGGGACCTCGTACGCATCGTCCTTCTTCACCGCGCCGTACCTCTTGACGAGCTCGTTGTACGACGCATTGAGGAAGTCCGACAGAGACACGTTGCGATCCTATTGGTTAAAAAATATGGTCGGGCGCCGAATGCGCGAAGTTTTAATTAGCCGTCTGTTAAGGCCTCCATGAAGGCGGTGAAGGTGACCTCCACGCCGGTCTCGGCAGGGGATCTAGGCGTGGACAAACTGCCCGAGGTCGCCATAATAGGCGGCAGCGGGCTCTACGATCCCGGAATCTTCGAGTCGCCGATAGAGGTGCAGATGCATACTCCCTACGGCCTTCCCAGCGACAACGTCATTGTGGGGAAGGTGGGCGGCAGATGGGTGGCGTTCCTCCCGAGGCACGGCAGAGGCCACAAGTATCCGCCCCACCGCATACCGTACAGGGCCAACATATACGCGCTCCACGCGCTGGGCGTTAAGCACGTAATAGCCGTCAGCGCCGTGGGGTCCCTCCGGCAGGACTACGCCCCCGGAGATTTCGTGGTGCCCGACCAGTTTGTCGACATGACCAAGAGCCGGGAATACACGTTCTACGACGGGCCGAGGACTTGCCACATCCAGATAGGGCTTGAGCCCTTCACCGAGGAGCTCAGGAAGATCTTGATGGAGACCGCCTCGAAATATAACAAGGTCCATACCGCCGGTTGCTATGTCTGCATCGAGGGGCCTAGGTTCAGCACCAAGGCGGAGTCTAGGATATGGCGCGACGTGTACGGATGCGACATAATCGGCATGACCCTAGTCCCCGAGATAAACCTAGCCAGGGAGCTGGGCATGTGCTACGCGTTGCTGGCGCTCGTGACCGACTACGACATATGGGTCCCCCACCAGCCGGTCACGGCGGAGGCCGTGGAGAAGATGATGTCGGAGAAGATGGATATAGTGAGGCGCGTGGTCGCCGAGGTGGTGCCCAAGATACCCAGCGGCGTCGAGGCCAAGTGCAAGGCCGTCCTCGAAAACGCCTGCGTGTGACCGACTCGGACAGAGGCTCTTCAAACCCGACTGGGAGTTATTATTTATAGCGACGTCATCGGTCGCGTGGAGGACATAGAGTATTGGCTCGAGCCCGATCTGCTCAACGCGGTGAGGTACGACGTGGAGAAGAGCGCGGAGCGGCTTGAGCGGCTGGGCCAGCTTGCGGAGGGCATATCGTCGATTAGGGATAGGGCCAAGATAGGGCAAATACCCAAACCGGCCGACGAGCACTACGTATACGCCGTGGATTCGTCCTACGGAAGCCCCCCTCTGGAGCTGATCGGCGGGGTCTTCACGGTCATAGCCTACGGCTACGTGGGGCGGTCGAGGCAAGGGGTGGACAAGTTCCTGGGCGGCGCCGTCTATTTCGAGGACAAGGACGAGCAAGACCTCTCGCGATACGCGGCGTTGATGGAGCGCCGGCTGGCGGCACGTCTGCTGAGGCGGAGGGCCGAGGGGCTTAAGGATTTCGACGTGCTTCTCCTGGACGGGGAGCTCGCCCTGCATCCGCTTCCCTTCAATCTGGCCGTGCCGGGCGGGAAATACGGGGAGGTCAACAAGGTGGTCGAGTCTCTTCTGGCCGCGGCGGAGAGGGCGGGAGCCACGTTGGTCGGCCTAGCCAAGAGGGTCAGATCGCGCTACCTCTCGTTGCTCTACGGCGGCTGCCTCCCTATGAACGACAGAGCCGCCGCATCGCTCGTGTTGAGGCCCGGCGAGTATCTGGTCCTCGGCAGGCTTAAGGACGTGTTGCCGCGGTGGGCCGAGATACATTACGCCGAATGCGAGGGAGGGCGCTTGAGGGACGAGGTGGTCAGATGCGCCCGGGGGGGCGCCGCGGCTGGGTCCGCCAAGGCGGCGAGGCTCTGCGAGAGGCTGAAGGAGTTCGGCGAGAACTTCGCCTCTGTGCTCTCGTCGAGCGAATACCCGCACTTGCGCCTTCTGGGCGACGTAGCCGTGGCTTACTACATGCCGCCTGGATCCCAGACCGCCGTGAGGGTAGAGGTGCTGGACCTCGGCCCCGATCTGGAGGAGACCTTGGCGTTTCTGGCGGCCACGTCTTCGACCGTTACGGGCTATCCGCAGATACTAGACGAGGTGGACCGCTACGTGAAGGTGACGCCGGAGTTCGTCGAGGCCGTCTTGATGATGTTGATCAAGAGGGCACCCCAGAAAGTGGCCAATATGCTCCTCCCCAACAACCTCCAGAAATTCAGGAGGTTGTTCTGATGCCGATGAGAATCCGCCACATCACGTATTACCCCCGACATTAAATCCGCCTACTTTCAGTTCGCCGGCTGCAACTTCTCGTGCCCTTGGTGCATCAGGAGGTTGACGCCTTGGGACCACCACCTAGACGGCCGGGTCTTGGCCTCGTTGAGGGCGGGCGGCTTCTTGAGCCTCCAAGCCTTTCGGGAGGTCGTGGACGGACTGATCTCAGACGGCATGGAGGAGGCCGGGTTGGGCGGCGAGGAGCCCACGGTGGACGACGCCCCGCCTGCCGTCATACGGCATCTGGCGGACAGAGCTAAGGTAAGGTTGTTGACCAACGCCTACAGGCTGACGGGCGAGCTACTCGAAGAGCTACGTAGATGCGCGGCGTGCGAGGTAGTCGTAAGTATAAAGACGCTAGACGCCGAGAGGCACAGGAGGTATACGGGCAGGCCGCTGGGCCCAGTGTTGCGCAACATCTCGGCGCTTGTGAGCGCAGGCGTCAAGACCTTGTTCGAGACGGTCCTTATACCGGGGCTCAACGGCCCCGAGGACGTGGAGAGGGCGGCGAAATCCCTGAGGGAGAACCTAGGCGGGGCGATCCTCATAGTGGATCCGTTAATACCGATGCCTGGCGCCAGCTGGCGGAGGCCTACCGAGGACGAGCTACGCGACGCGATCGAGAGAGCGAGGAAGTATGTGGATGTGAGGACCCATATAGAGGGTAGGCGGAGCAGGGCGGTGGTCGTCTATCCTTCGCATAATCTTTAAATGTGGGATAATTCTCCCTTCTATGGCCTCGAAGGTTTGGATAGCCGCCGTGGTGGTCGTCGCGATCGTCGCGTGGTTCGCCGGCTACTACTCGAGAGCCCCCGCCGCCCAGACCGCGACCGTCGTGACCACATACTCTGAGACCGCTACGACTACCTACTCGACGACCGTTACGACTACATACCTGACGACGGTCACAACCACGGCCACCGTAGTGGTGCGTTACTACCCTATAACTGTCGTAGATGCGCTAAACAGGACCCTCCAGATTGCGGCAGAACCGGCGAGGGTCGTGTCTCTAGCCCCCAGCATAACCCAGATGCTAGTGGCCCTAGGGCTCTGCAGCAGGATAGTGGGGCTCGACCAGTTCAGCTATCAATTGCTTAAGGAGCTTAACTATACGTCCTGCCTTCCCGCAGATGCGGAGGTGGTCGAGATAAACGCCATGAGCCCCACCGGCTTCAACGGAGACGCCATAATTCTGCTCAAGCCGGATTTAGTTCTGGCCGACAGCGGCATCGAGGCGATGTGGGCCAAGGACATGCAGAAGCTGGGCGTGCCCGTCTACTTCCTCTACGGCACGCGCGCCGCGTCGTTCGCCGACATAGAGAGAGACGTCGAGGCGCTCGGCAAGATATTCGACAGAGCCCGGAGGGCGGCCGCCGTCGTGGGCTGGATGGAGGCGGAGCTGGCTAAGTACCGCACGCCGACGAACGCCACGGTCGCCCAGATCGCTTGGATAAACCCCGACGGGTCTTTCTACGCCGCCGGCAACAACACCTTCATCGCGGCAGAGATCAGGGCCGCAGGCGGCATAAACGCCATAGGCCAAGGCGGCTGGGGTCCCTTCGAGCCGTCGCTCCTCATCGCGGCCAACCCCAGCGTGATCGTGGTTGGCAGCATGGGCTTCAATTGTACCTACGCGTTGCAGACGTTGAAGAATATACCCCACGTGTCGGGCGTCTCGGCGTACAGCAACGGAAGGATATACGCGTTGTCTGGCCTTGCCGAGGATGCGGTGGACCAGCCGTCTCTGATATCGGTTTACGCCGTCGCGATGTTCAACATGGTGATGACGGGGAGGGCGCCCCACTGTCTCGACACGAGGTGGTTCCTGCAACAGTTCCCCAGCCCAATACCGATGGGATGAGCGGCAGAAACCTTGTACTTTTTTCCCTGGCCTCCCTCCCGCCTCTGTTTGTCCTCTTCCTCTCCACCGGCGCCGTCTTCTTGACTCCGGACAAGCTATTCGCAGGAGGGCCCTACTCGGTCATAGTGTACGGGATCAGGCTCCCGGCGGCTATAGCGGCGGCCCTCATAGGGTCCATTCTGGCCGTGTCGGGCGCCGTGATGCAGACGCTCTACAGAAACCCCCTTCTGGATCCCTACATAACCGGCACGGCCTCCGGAGCCGCCTTCGGCGCGCTTCTGGCCTATGCGCTCGCGGCGGCGGGTCTCTCCCCGGCCTACATGTTGTTGTACCAAGTCCCCCTCGCATTTCTATTCGCGACGGCGGCAAGCATCGCCACGCTGGCCGCTGGGAGGGGGCGTGTGTATGCCACAGTCATAGGCGGCGTCGCGGTGTCGTATATATTCTCGGCGGCGACTACGATAGGCCTATCCTATCTCTCCTCGCGGGAGCCGCAGATACCTCCCCTCGCCTTCTGGCTCTTCGGCTACATAGACTATGTCAGCTATAGGGCCGACGCCCTGCTGGCCGTGGTCGCGGCCGGGCTCATCGCCGCGGCCGTCAAGGAGGCCCGGAGGATGGATCTGGTCGCCATAAGCGACGAGCTGGCCCACGTCAGAGGGATCAAGCCGGATAGATATAGGCTGTTCTGGATATCGGCTATCTCGCTGTCCACCGCGCTGATAGTGTCGCAGGTGGGCGTCGTGGGCTTTCTGGGGCTTATGGCGCCCCATATGGCCAGAATGGCGCTGAAGAACGGCTCGGCCGCGGCGGTGGTTCCGGCCAGCGCGGCGCTGGGGGCGCCCGTGCTGTTGGCGTCCGCCGCGTTGGCCCGCGGCCTCCTCGGCTTCTCGGTGCCCGTGACGGCGATAACCTCCATATTCTCGGCGCCCATAATCATCCTCGCGTTGGTCCATGCGGGTAAGAGAATTGACAGTTAGTCTGGGCGGCGTCCCCGTGCTCGTCGACGTCTCCTTCGACATAGTCGACGGCTTGAACCTAGTGCTGGGCCCGAACGGGTCCGGCAAGACCACCCTGCTGAGGACGATAGCCGGCATATACAGGCCGCAGAGAGGCTCCGTGGAGGTAGACGGAGACGTGGGCTACATGCCCGCCGAGTTCTCCGACGCGTATATGACCGTCATGGACGTGCTGCTGGCAGGCGGCGGGAGACCTCCCAGCAGATACCTCGCGTGGCTGGCCGCCGTCGGCCTAGGCGGCTATGAGCGCCGCATATTCTCCGAGCTGAGCACTGGGCAGAAGAGACTCGTGTTGCTCGCCAAGGCGCTCGCCGAGGGCAGGTTAGTCCTGCTCGACGAGCCGACCGCGAACTTGGACCCGGCCCGCAAGGCCGTCATAATGAGGGTTCTGCAGAGGCTGAAGAAGCTCAAGACGTTCATCGTGGCCTCCCACGATTTGGACCTAGTGAACATAGCCGACTCAGTGGTCCTGCTGAGAGGGGGGAGGGCTGTACAGCTCAGGCCCGAGGAGGTGGACGGCGAGGTGCTGTCCGAGACCTACGGGCTCCCGATAGAGGTAGTGCGGTCTGGAGACCACAAGCTGTTCCTGCCCAGATATGATTTTTAAGACGGAACACTGAGGAGGGCATGAACAAGCTGTTCCTGGCGGGGCTCGCCCTGGCGTTGGCCGGTTTCTTCATAGTTGCAGTGGCCCCCTTGTTGCAATACGGCGAAGGCGCCCAGATCGCTACGGCCGGCTGCGTCTTTCTGTTCTTCATACCCATATGTTTCGGCGCCGGGCAACCCCAGCTCGTCAGCTACGCGGTGTTGGCCGCTGCGATGATACTGGCCGTGCTCTTCCTCGTATCGCTGCTCCTACCAATAAAGAAGCAAGTAAAGAGCTAGGACCAGGGCCGTCAGCACGATAGCCAGGATCAACACAGCCTTGGTCGCCCTCTCGCTCGACCCAAAGACTATGGGCACGGGGCCTATTATCACCACGCCTCCCGCCTCCGCCTTCCCCTCGCCCTCCCTCCCCCTCGCAGCCTCGAGGAAGAGCGCGAGGACCATGAGAAATGCGCCGAGGAGGAAGAGGCCGATGCCCAAGGCGATCCAGTCCATCACCGACATATGTCGGCAGGCTCACGTAAATAAAAACCTTAACGCAGACCCGCCATGGCTTGGGACAAGAGCTACGAGGAGATCCTTGCGGCGGTCAACAGAAGGATCTCTGAGGTGGGCATCCTCTCCTTCATAGGCTATAAGCTCGTCGAGCTTGGCGACGGATATGCCAAGGCCGTGTTCCAACACGACAGAAGGTTGGAGAGAGTCGGCGGCATAATACACGGCGGCGTCATCGCGACCGCGCTCGACACCACCATGGGATTTGCCGCAATGGCCTCCGCCAGAGGCGAGAACAACGTCACGCTCGAGCTCAAGATCAACTACCTAGAGCCCCTAGACGGCGGGACCTACGAGGTGTCGGCTAAGGTCTTGAGGCGGGGCCTCCACACCATCGTCGTGGACGGAGAATTGAGGAAAAGGGGCGGAGTCCTGGCCGCCAAGGCGCTAGGCACCTACTTCATAGTGAGGACGTAGGCAACCGAGGAGGCGGCCAGCCGCAACACAGTTGCGGAGATCTCAACGCCGTCAGACTTGGAAGGCCTCTTGGCGCTTGCACGGCGGCCTGCAGGGCGATGAATATCGGCGAGCGTGCCGCCTCCAGCCTCTGGATGGACTCAACGCGGTCGAAGAGGTGGTGCGGCGGCCGGGATTCGAACTCCCGGGGAGCCTCCTCCCGGGATCAACGGCTTTCTTCGCATGTGCGTGGAAGGCCGCCATCCGTAGTCGGGGCCGTGCCCCCTAAACCAGGCTAGACTACCGCCGCCGCGCGATATATAGGACTCGCTTAAAAAGTTTACGCAGATCCACATCGGCGGTTTGAGGAGGGCCTTAGAGACTGGCGGAAGGCTTAGGGCGGCCGGGCCTATGCCGAGCATCGTCGTTTCGGAGCCGCTCATTTCGAGCACATCGACACATGGACCTCTTGAGGCCGGCCGAGGGGACGAACCGTCAGGAGGGCCATAGCGCTGTATCTCGCCGAAAAGGCGAAGAACGGCATACCGAGGCAGAGGGAACTCGCCGAAAAGATCTTGAAGAGACATCCCCCTTTTTCCCTATCCTCCCAATAGCCTCGCCGCCTCCTCGAAGCCGACATCGCTGTGCGCGGAGCGCCTCGCGCCGCGTGAAGCCGATTCCGTATGGGACGCCGCATGGGATCGCCGTCTCTGGCCAACGGCCATGGAACGGGTGAACGGAGACAACCATCTATCGAACGCGTCTTAGCCGGCTATGGAGCTGACATGCCGCACAGCCGACATGCGGAATCGACTACATATGTCCGGTCGGATCGTGCCGAGGATAGTCGGAAAGAACCCATGGAGGCCGCCGCCGGGATTTGAACCCGGGTCAATGGGGCCACAGCCCACCCTTAGGGGGCCTCCCTATCCTAGCCGCTAGACTACGGCGGCTTAGGCCCTACGACGCAACCATATATAAATATTGCCACGCATCCAGGCGCGTAGCCATCATGGCGGCCGGCGCGTCTGCCGTAGGGCGGAGCCAGCCGCCGATATGGAGCTACAGCCCTCGAGGGTCGAGTCATGCGGCTTGGGCTAAGTCCGAGAGACGGCAGGCCGACTCCGCAGGCGCCATGCCGCCGTCCAGAGCGACTAGCGTCTATAGCTAGCGAAAACCTCTAGGGAGGAAGACGGCTTGTCCCCCCGGCTCCTCTCCATCGAGAATGATGGACTCAGATGGCGGGCCCGGCGGGATTTTTTGGCGGCTTCGCCTGAACCCGCGACGTCCGCCGGTTGCACCGACTACGGCTTAGAAGGTTCGGCACAGCGGTCCGCGGGGTTGTATCTTTGAAGCCGTGTGTTTTTATAGTTTTTCTTCGCGACGCTACGGAGCGTTGGTTGGATTGTAATTCTGTATATTATTTGGAGCAGCTGATGGGTCAACGCGTCTTCCTCATTCAGTTATATCGCTTTCAATCATCAATTACAAAAAAGGGCCCCTTCCCCGCGGAGCCGCTCCTCCGCCGCTCTATCCATGCTGAGCTACGGGCCCTCTTTACATTGTATCTTCCCTCTTTTAAAGCTTTTTCCCTATGCGGCTTCTGCGCGCCTCCCCTGGGCCGGATCTCGACGGGGCCGCATCGGCCTTTCTGCCGCCGTCTGCTAGAGGCTTCCATAGCCGCGCCTCTCCGGCCTGCCTGCAACGATTTTATAGACATACCCGAGCATCTCCGTGGGCTGCATCGCGGCGTCTGGCTTAGTCAAAAGCTATGGGGACTTGAGGGCGCTTGACGGAGTGACCTTCGAGGTGCCTTGCGGCGGCGCAACGGCTCTCCTGGGCCCCAACGGGGCCGGCAAGTCCACTACCCTGAAGATCTTGGCCGGGCTCCTCAAGCCGGATGGGGGGTGGGCCTCTGTCGGGGGCCTCGAGGCCGGCTCCGAGGGGGCTAGACGCATATCGGGCTACCTCCCCGAGGACCCCGAGCCATATCTGGCCTTAACGGTGAGGGAGAACTTGGAGTACATGGCCGCCTTGAGGGGCGTGGAGGACTGGAGCTGGGTGGACGAGCTCGTGGACGCGTTGGAGCTTAGGCGTTTCCTTCGCTACAAGGCCTCCTCCATCTCTAGAGGCATCAGGCAGAGGCTTGCCGTGGCCATGGCCCTGGTCCACAAGCCGCGTGTGGCCCTCCTCGACGAGCCGCTCAACTACCTCGACGTGCCTTCCCAAGAGGCCGTCGTCGCTCTGCTCAAGTCCCTGGGGCCCACCGTCCTGGTCTCCACCCATATACTCTCGGTGGCCGAGCGCCTGGCCGACGAGGCGTTGATAATGTCCGGAGGCAAGATAGTCTGGCGGGGCCCCCTGGCGGAGGTCCCCGGCGCGCGGGAGAGAGGTCTCGAGGCCGCTGTGGCCGAGATAATCAAGAGAGGGGCATGAGCCTTCTGGCGCTGGTGGTTAAATCCCGCTTCACCGGCCCCTACGTGATTCTGTTGGGCATCAGCACGGCCTACATCACGCTCCAGGCGCTCCTGATGCCTAAGCTCGATCTGGCCCCGTTCGCCCTGGCGGCCGTCTCGCTCGCTGCGCTTATCACGGCGCTCGCCGTGCTGGGCGGAGGGCCCCTTGTGCTGAGGGCCGACTTGGACTTCCTTCTCCAGACCCCCGTGGATAGGCGGGCCCTCGCGGCCTCCCTCTACGCGGCCCAGCTGCTCCTCTACTGGCCTTTCTTCCTGTACGTCATAAGCATGTCCCTACTGACGCCGTATCTAGGCCTCGCCGAGTCTTTAGCCGCATCGCTGGCGCTCACCGCGCTGGCGGTCTCCGCCTCGATCTCTTTTTACAGGCTCCCCCTAAAGCTCCGGATCCCCGCGGCCGGCGCACTCGGCGTCTGGCTCATCTCGCCGGCGTTGGGCTGGCCCTACGCCCCCACCTCGGCCCTCCTCGGATACCCGGAGGGCCTCGTCCTGGCGGCCACCGCGGCGGCCGCCCTATCCCTCCTCGCCCTTTCGGAGCTGGAGAGGCTGGAGTCCTACGCCGATGTCCGCGGCGGCGCCGAGCTATCCGGAGGCGAGATCTCCTTTAGGGGGAGCGGCCCCATAAGGGCCATATATGTGCTTAAGCTGTACAACGTGAGCGTCGTGGGGCGCGGCGCGTGGGGCGGCGTCCAGTACAGGACGGGGAGAGTGGGCATGGGCAAGCTGGTCCTCGCCGTCTCGGCCGCATCTGCGGCGTATCTCGCGGCCTCTATGGCTTACGGCGGCCCCATCCCGGCGATCGTGGCCGTGTTCGCCGCGTCGGCGGCCTCGGCCTCGCTCATGGGGGCCGGCGCGGTGGCCAACGAGAGGCTCTGGATCTCCGCGGCGTCTCTGGGGCTTCGCTACATGAGGCACATGCTCCTCGCCATTGCGGCGTCCGCGGCGGTTTTCGTGTCGCCTCTAGCCGTCGCCGGAGCGGCCGCGTGGCTTCTCGGCTACCGCTACGGGCTGGGGGTCGCGGTGGCGGCGCTCGGACAGATACCTCCCTTCGCGTCTATCTATGCATATCTATTCTCAATAGTCTCTCCCTACCAGATCAAGGGGGAGCACACCTGGCCTCTGAGGGTAGGGCTGAGGACGTTCGCCCTGAGCCTCTCGGCTTTCTTCTCCTTCGTCGCTGGCGTCGCCGCCATAGCCTCCCCCGCGGCGGGGCTCTATGCGTCCGCCATCCTCTACGCAATCCTCCTGGCGATATCTCTAAGGAGACCCCTCGAGAAGTCGCTGGAAAGCCTAGTCCTCAACGGGTTCGTCTGAAGCAACTTATAAAAAGGCGCACCATCCGGGAAGGCATGAAATATAGACTAATGGACGTTCTGGCGTGTCCCTACGACAAAACCTTTCCGCTACGCCTCGTAGTTCTTAAACGAACCGAACACCCGGAGAGGCAGTATACCTGGCCCAGGAAGCCCTTCTGCGAGGAGTACTGCTCCTACCGCGACCTCAAGATAAAGGAACATCCAAAGCCCGACACACTCCCGTGCGAGGAGTGCCATAGATGGGAGATAGAGACCGGCATCATCTACTGCCCCACCTGCGGCAGGTGGTACCCCATAATCGAGGAGATACCCCGCATGCTCCCCGACGAGCTGAGGAACGAAAAGGACGAGGTAGAGTTCCTAAAGTCCATAAAGGACGAGCTCGAGAAGGCCGCCCCCGAGCTCGCCAAGAAGGTGCTCTACGAGGGCAAGCCGTTTAGGCTAAAACAGTAGTAGCCGGTCGAAGCTGTTGTCGGCAAGTAGTCGATAAGGCAAAGCGGAGAGACTCCACATTAGAGAGGCGAGGTTAAGGACGACGAGCTATACGCCGTGGTCGAGGCCTAGATGGACGGCGCCGTAGAGGAGTATAGAATAACGTTAACCCGCGAGGGGGACGGCGCGAGGCGCCTCCAGTTCTACGTGAGGGGCGAGGGGGGCAGTCGCTAGGGCCGTCAAGCTGGTGGAGGCGTGAGACCGCACAGCCTTGGCAGGTGTTCGCCTGGACTGCGGCGAGATATGGAGAGCTCTACGCGTACATCGCCTCGGCCAACTTGACGCGCGAGGGGGCAGGCGTGTCGATACGTATCAAGGCGAGGGGCTGGATGCAGAGGTGGAGTAAGGCGGAGGCCATAGATCTGGTGGCTAGCCACCTCAGGCGCGGGGAGTGGACGCCCCTGCTAACAATGTGGCTGGGGGATGGGAAGGCCGTACGAAAGAGTATTTTACGCGGCAAATATCATTACTGGCTGAGGCTTAGGAGGGCGGTCGGCGACGCGGTGGTGCCTGTCCTACACGTCTACCGCGACCCCGCCCTCTTCGAGAGGTTCCTGGCGCTGTACCGCGACGCGCATGCCCTGGCCATAGGCGCCGCGGTGCCCTACGTCTTAATCACGCAGGGCGTCCCCCGGGGCTCTCGAGAGCTGGCGCTACGCCTAATACAGAGGGCTAGGGAGGAGTTTAGAGGCCTCATCCACGTGCTGGGGATGGGGGGAACCCTGCCGTGACGCCCATCCTCGCGGCGGTGGGCGTAGACAGCACAGACAGCGCCACGTGGCGCCTCAAGGCGGCGTACGGCAAGGTGCTCCTGCCCGGCGAGGGCGAGCGCCACGTCACAGACCGCAGAGTCAACTTCGGAAAGGCGAAGCCCAAAGACGGCGAGCTGGAGGAGCTGCACAACTTATTGAACGCCCGCGGCTTCCCCCTCCTGGAGGACTTCTTCGAGAGGATAAGGACCAGCTTCGAGTACCGGGCCCTAGTCAACGCCTTCGTCGTCATACACTCCACACAACACGCACCGCGGCCCCCCACCTTCAGAAAGCTCCACGCCCTCGTCGCGCAAGCGGCGTCAAAAATTTAAGCAAGGACTCCCAGTACAAGGTGGCCCTCTCGCAACCAACGGCGCTACACGCGCTGGCCATCTTCCTAGCCTTCCTCCTCTTCTTCCTGCTGTCGCACGAGTCGGGGGAGCTCCTCTACCTCTGGCCCGGCGTCGCCGCGCCCTACCTCCTCGCGGCGTTGAAGAGAGACCGCTACTCGCTGGCGGCGTCGGCCTTGGCCCTCCTCTACCTGGCGCTACACGGCGGGTACAGCGACTTCATGAGCCTCCTGGAGCTGGCCGCCATAGGCATGGCGGCGCTGGAAATCCGCAGGCCGCTCGGCGCCGTGGCCTACGCATACGCCGTCGCCATCACCCTCCTGCCCCACACCGTGTACAGCTACTTTTTCATAATGCTGACCGCGGCGGTAGCCTCCGCGGTGCCTTCCCGATGGCACCTCGGCCTCGCCTTCGCCGCCGTGGACTCCGTGGTTATTCTCGCCGACACCTACCACTTCAGGCTCATGGAGGCCGCGTTGGTTTTAGCCGGCGCCGCCGGGCTAATCGCCGTGCAGAGCCGGCCCGCAAAGCTGGCGTTTCTGCCGCTCCTAGCGCTGGGCGCCGCCGCGGATCAGTTCCTGGTGGGCGGATGGATGGCGCTGAGCTACCCGCCCATACTCCACGCCTACTACGCCATACCTCTCGCCGTACCCATCGCCGCGAAGGCCCTAGCCACCGCCGCGCTCCTCTGGGACGGCAGGAAGAGGATAAACGAGCTGGCGGGGGCCGCCGTTGTGTCGCTGTATCTCTGGCTCGTCCCCAACCCAAGCGGCTACGTCGTCTACTCCCTACACGGCTGGCCGCTGATACCCCTAGCCCCAACCGCGGCCGCCGCGTACGCCCTCCAGCCACACAGAGCACGCGGCTCGTAGGGGCCTGAGGCTCGACGCGGCCCAAATTTATTATCGGGTAATCGACGACCTATGAAGTATAGGTTGATGGACGCCTTGGCCTGCCCCTACGACAAGACGTTTCCCCTCCGCCTCTTGGTGATTAAACGCGCTGAGCATCCAGAGAGGCAGTATATCTGAAGGACGAGCTCGAGAAGGCCGGCCCCCGAGCTCGCCGAGAAGGTGCTCTACGAAGGCAAGCCGTTTAGGTTGAGGCAGTAGCCCCAGCCGCTACCCTGGCGAGACCTGCAGAAGACATTTGCAGCCTAAACGCAATACTGATAGACGGGCGTCGCTGAGTGGCGTATCAATGCGATGTGCAGGCCGGCCTTCTGGATGTATACGCCGCGGCGTTGCCTGAGTCTTCCAGCCGCGGATCAGACGGTCTGCGCCACTACATATAGCCGAGAAAACCATGGCGGGCCCGGTGGGACTCTCGGGGCCATCCCCCTTCGAACCCACGACCTACGGGTTTCCACGGGCGCCTTCGCCCTTAAGAGCCGCGGCGGACGTCGATCCTCCGCCGCTCTACCAGGCTGAGCTACGGGCCCCTTTACATATATTTCTAGTGGTTTTTAAGCTTTTCCCTCTTGCGAGCCTCGATCTGGGCCGTCTTCTCGCCGCCCGTATGGAGGCTAGAACCCCCGCGCAGTAGCGCTGTGTTTGCTAGCTGGCGGATTCCCTCCGCATGTCGGCGCTTTCGCCTAGCCTGAACGGCTCGAAGAGCCGCCCAGAGCCTCTGTAGAACTTGGAGAGCGTCTCGTAATATATCAGCCTAAGCGATTGTATGGCCGTCAGAAACCCCTCGAAGCCGGCTATCAGCAACTGCGCCAGGAAATACAGAGCTACGCCGCCCGGCAACGCCAGAAGGGACAGCGCGGCCGACGTGAATATGCCGTGGGCTATGTAGATTATCGCAAGCCTTGCGAAGCTCAGTATATTGGCCGTAGCCGCTATAAACGCCTCGATTATCGACAACACGACCTCTCCGCCTATCTCGCGGAGATGCGATGCGCCGTATTTCGATGCCAGGGCTGTCAAGCCAGCGGCAAGCCAGATGGGCCCCGCCGCCGCGATGTAGGGATCCGCCAGAGCGTGGAGGGCGTACGCCGCTTGTTCGGCGAGGAGCCTCCCGCGTAGATACACCTCCACGTCTATATACCTCAACAAGTACGCGCCTACCGCCAAGTACGTAATCAACACAGGCACGTGGAGGGCCAGAGCCAGAGGAACATCGCCCGACAAGATCGACTGGAGTGCCTTGAGGAAAAACGCGAAGGCCATCAAGAGGTAGCCGAAGACGAGCGCCGACGCTACGCCCACCATGTAGCCTGCCTCCTGCGCCTGTCCCCATATCTTCAGCCCTAGGAAATCGCCGTAGTAGAGACCGAACGCGATTGTAGATGCCGCCGTGATTAGCCAGATGACAGCCCAGTCCTTTCTGCCCATTTTGAACAGCACAAGCGACATAAGCAACAACAATAGGCCGTAGCCCACGTCGCCGAACATCCAGCCGAAGAATATGGGAAACAAGAGGGCCACGAGCGGCAGAGGCGAGATCTCCCCCGGCCCTGGGACTCCGTACATGTAGAGTATTCTGGCGAATGCTTGTATGGGGTAGGGCCACCTCTCGCTCACAGGCGTTCTCACTAGCTTATAAACGGCGCCAGCCCTATACCCCACGAGCCCTCTCGGCACGTAGACGCCGCCCAACACGCCGGATAGGATCTCGTCGAGCCTCGCCGCGTCCCTCTCCCTCACATAGAGGGCGATCGCGGCTGTACCGGCGTGCTCCTCCCATCTATAATCGCCAAAGGCTGAGTAATTCCTATAAATATTATCCATATTTTTTGCTATATTTTTCAGCAATTCTATCGATGATTTTACATTTTCTATCGATTGACGTAAGAGGATCCTCGAAGTGCCTATATCGAGCAGATATTCCCTAGGCACCTCCACGCCGCCGTAGTCCTCGCGGCCGCCGGCGACAAACGCCAACCTGAAGCCCCCCAGCTCGAGGACTTGATGAGGCTCCTTGATCTCCTCCCGGGGCTCCAACAAAATTCTATAGCCCCGGGGGATTCTCACGACCGAATAGCCCTCCCTCTCCAGCCACTCGAGGAACGAGCACAACATCCCCATGCGTCTCGCCTCCTCCTCTTTAGCCGCTATCTCGGCCGCCATCGACGTGAAGTTCTTGCCGGTATCAAGCCCTTCCGAGTATGCCGACCTTTTATACGTCTCGATCACTTGCTCGGCTACGTTCAAGACCCCTACGACCTCCTCGAGCGAGATGCCTCCCTCTGTCAGACAGCGCATCACGACGCGCTTGGCCACCTCTCTTCCGACTACGTCCTCCGGCTCGTACTCCGCAACGCAACGCCTTAAGGCCTCCAGATATCTTCTGATGATGTCGGCGAGGTGCCCTCCGCGTGGAGGCCGCGGAGTCGCCGAGAGGCCGAATCTGCCCAGAAGGCCTCTGAGCGCCTCTATATCCCTCTCCAGCTCGAGCTGAGGGGGCGGCGCGAAGTATTGAGGCCTCTCCTCGAAGACGGCTATCCCGGCTACGCCCAATCTATATATCGCCTCGATTAAGATCTCCGGAGGGGCGGCGAACCGCACTAATAGGAGCCTCTCGAAGGGCATGTAACATCAAGCAGGCGTAGCGCCTTCTCACGGAGCTCGCGGACGGCGACCTCGGACCTCCGGCCGGGGAGCGCCGCATAGGCCACGGCGCCTCCATCGGCTGACGCCGACCCCCAACCCGCCCGATAAAACGGGCGATATACGCCTAGGTCCCTCCATCGACTGCGTCCGCCGCCTCGGCCCAGTCCGGACAGCCGCATGTCTGTCGCAACCGCCCCGGCGACTCCGCCACGTATCGGGTGATTGCAGATTATGCGGTCATCTCTCTTGGACGCGGCGGAGTCTCCCGGGAACTGCGGGATAGCAGAAATGGGGCGCACGCAGCCATCCTCCGCTAGGCATAGCGCGTCGCGAGGCAATACGCCGAGCGTCCTCAAGAGGATACATGAACACTTCACACATCTACTTGCTCCTTCGTTTTTAGATTTACCCCCCCCCTCCCGTGCAACATTCGCCGTAATGTAACTTGACTGCACCGCCCGCCGGATCGCCGGTAGGCCTTTCTGCTCTTGCTCCTTAAGGCCTTCGTCTATCTGAGCCGATGGCCCCAGAGCTTGCTCCGGGCCGTCCCGGGCGAGATGGCCGCAAGTTCTGTGGTTCGCGGCCTCGCGCGGCGTCTCGGCCCACGGATGGGGGAACTGGAGAGGTAGCCTTTCCTCAAAGACGGCGATGCCGGCGAGCCCCAGCCCGTATATCACGTCGAATAACGCTTTGGGAGGGCCCGTGAATCCGATTAAAATCGGCCTCTCAAAGCGCAAAACACAGTGCCCCTCGTTTTAAACCAGCTCTACTACTTTTCTCAACGCCTTGCGGAACAGTTTGTAAACAGCCACCTTGGATCTGGAGCTGGACCGCGCCAATATCGATATGGAGCTGCCGTTGGCCAGCGCCAACAGGACCTCCCTCTGTTTATAGGTGAGGACCAGGGAGCTACGCTTCACCGGGGTCGCCGATATGACTTGGCCCCTGTGCTCTGCCAACACCCTCCGGGCTCCCCTGGTGTCCGCGATAATTACCTTTATGACGCCGTTGTCTATGGAGGGCGTGCCCCGTATGTAGCTGGACGTCATCAGCCTATAGAACACGCAGTCGTCGCACCTCTTGGAGACCGCCACAGCGCCTCTGGCCGTCAACACTATATGTTGTACCCGGTCGCCTTCTACCCTAAAGCCGAGATGGGCCACGGCGTCGCGGGGCAACGCATTACATGGCCTCAAATACACACGTATGAATTCCATGAAAACACTTCGTTTTTCGTTTTAAAGCATGTAGACAGAGGCCCTCCATGAGAATAGAGCTGGCCGTCGAGCGGAAGGTTAATCCGGTTAACCAGAAGGGATAACGCTCTGCAGATGTGGTGATGCCATGCCCAACGGTAAAAGCATCTGGCCGGCCGTGGTCCTGGCGGCCACGATCCTGGTGTACGTCGCATATGCGCTTATGGCCTACTACACGTTTACCCACATCCCCCCAATACCGGACGAAGTGGTCACGGCCAACGGCGCTGTGTTGTTCACGGGCAACGACGTCGTGATGGGGAAATACTACTTCCAGAAATACGGCCTGATGGACTACGGGTCCGTCTTGGGCATGGGGGCCTACTACGGCATAGACTTCACGTCGTACACCCTCAGAATCCTCGAGGACTCGGCCGCCCACGGCCTGGGCTTCAGCTCAGTCCCCCAGGACAACGCCGCAGCGATGGCGGCCATAAAGGCGCAGTTGACGCCGAAACTCGACGGCAGTAACGTCGTTGTAAGCGACGCCTTCGCGCGCGGCTTCTACGAAGCCGTGGACTACTACGCGCAGATGCTGGGGCCCAACTCGTCCCAGTATAGGCTTAAGCCCAACTTGGTGCTCAACAGATCGGTCGTGAAGGACCTAACCGCGTACTTTACGTGGACCGCCCTAATAGCGTTGGAGAACTGGACCAACGGCTTTCCGTACATGCCGGGCTTGCTGGCCCCGACGAACAACGTGATCTACGCCTCATGGGGCATGATAATCGCGATACTGCTGACGGTGATGCCCATGGCCGCCTACATCGTAGTTAAGTTCCTCGACTACTGGCACGACCCCAGGACTCCGATACAGCTCCCGCAGCCCGACGGGACGCAACGTCTGACCCTCTGGGGCTTCGCCCTCTTCGGATTGGCTCTCGGAGTCCAGGGCCTGCTCGGGGGGTACGTGATGCATCTATACACCGAGCCGTCGCTCTACGGCGTCGATCTGCTGTCCATACTGCCGTACAACGTCGCCCGCGCCCTTCACTACAACCTGGCCGTACTCTGGATAGCCTTGACTTGGCTAACGTTCTCGCTCTTCGTATTCCCCTACTTCGGCGTGAAGCTGACCAAGACGCAGGTGGTGGCAGTGCTGGCGCTCGGCGTGGCCGTAGCCCTCGGCGATCTCTTCGGGATCTGGCTGAGCTACCTCGGCTATATCCCATCGCCTTGGTGGTTCGTAGTAGGTAGCCAGGGCAGAGACGTCATCAACCAGGGGACGCTCTGGCTCCTCCTATTGACCGCGGCGTTGGGCTATTTCTCATATCTGTGGTACAGAGCGTCGAAGTCGGCGGCGGATCCGCTCAAGCCGTTCGCCAAGATATTGTCGATAGCCATAGCGGGCACCGCCGCGGGCACGTTCATCGGCGCGCTTCCCGTGATCGCGCCCTGGCCGAACTTCCAGGTGGATGAATACTTCAGGTGGATGACCATCCACGCGTACGTGGAGGGCTTCTGGCCTCCGATAGTCGTGACCGTAGTCGCCGTGCTGCTGTTCATAGCGGGTCTGGTACCGCAACGGCTCGCGCTGGCTGTCGTCGGCCTAGACGCGACGAGCGAGATCGTAACAGGCATGATAGGCACGGCCCATCACTACTACTTCACCGGCCTCCCGACGTTCTGGATGTACGTAGGCGCCATATTCAGCGTACTTGAGGCCGTACCCCTCGGCTTCATGATCATCTACGCCATAGTGATCTGGAGGAGAGGAGAGGCGAAGACGGAGCTCCAGAAGACGCTGCTCACCTACGCGTTGGTGGCCGGCATCGGAGGGGGCATAGGCGTTGTGGTGTTCGGCGCTGCGTTCATAAACGCCCCGACCCTCAACTACTTCCTGCACGACGCCCAGAGCACCATGGCCCACGCCCATGCGGCCTTCCCGCTGGCCTACGGCGTGCCGAGCATCTTGATGTGGGTAGCGGCCTTCTATCTGTCGGGTAAGTTCAGCGACAGGGATCTGAGGTTCATGAGGTGGGCCGCCGTGATTATCGGCGTCGGCTTCTATCTACAGGTGCTGCTGACGCTGGCGCCGCTGACGGTTCTACAGATGCAACAAGAGCTGTCTCAAGGCTATTGGTTCATCAAGACCCTATATACGCCGTCGGGCGCGCCGGGCTTCTGGCAGGAGCCCGTGGTGATAGACCTGATATGGCTCAGACTGCTGGGAGACCTCGTGGCCGGCGCCGGCTTCGCCATAGTGATATTCATAATGCTCGCCAGGCTCCTGAAGAGGTAGAAACCCCGCAGAGGCCGGGGGTCGACAATTATTTTTATCACCCCAAAGAGGCGGGCTGGTGCGAAGGGCGGCGTACTTATTGATAGGGTTCGTGACCATGTGCTTCAACTCCCTTTATCAATATACCTGGAATCTGCTGGGGCCTCTCCTCGGGCGTGAGTTCGGGCTGGGCCCCGTCCTTGTGGCATCCGGCTTCTCGATCTACGTCGTGGCGTCGACTCTGGCACAGCCCGTAGGAGGCGGGCTGGCCGACGTCAAAGGGCCTAGGGCCGTCGGGGTCGCGTCGGCCCTACTATCGGCGTTGGGCTTCATAGGCGCCGCGATAGCCCCCAATCTGGCGGCTCTGTACGCCGCGTGGGCTCTGGGCAGTATAGGCGAGGGCATCCTGTACGGAGTGGCGTTCAACCTAGCCGTGAAGTGGTACCAGGAAAAGATGGGCCTCGCAACCGGTCTCGTCTCCCTGGGCTTCGGCCTCGGCTCGGCCGTGGCGAACCCCATAATAGCGCTGGCGGGTAGCTTCAGAGAGGTCGCACTGGCGATAGGCGCCGTGGAGCTCGCCGTCCTGCCGGCGTTGATGGCCGTCGCCGATTACCCCCGCGGCCTATCCGGCAAGACGCCCATACAGGCAGCCAGAGACGCCAGGTTCTGGCTGCTCTATGCCTCCTACGCGCTGGGCTCGGTGCCTCTGCTGACGCTGGCCTCGTCGCTCCATCTGGTCAGCTCGGGCGCAGAGCTGGTATTGCTGGCGTCCATATACCCGCTGGCGGTGGGCATCGCGCGGCCCGTCCTCGGCAAGGTGGCGGACGTGTGGGGCGTCCTCAACACGATATACCTAGGGCTCGGCGCGTCCATGCTTGGCATCGCGCTGTTCGCGCTGGGCCTAGACACGGCCGGCACTGTGCTCATAGGGCTCTTCGGCGGCTCCCTCATAGTCCTCTACCTCAACGCGTCGAGCAAGATATTCGGCGCCAGGTTCGCCACGGCCAACAACGGGGTGCTCTACACAGGGAAGGCGGTCGGCGGAGTTCTGGGAAGCCTCGCATTTAGCTACATCTACACGGCCGTCGGGGAAGGCGGCGCCATCGCCTTCGCCTTCACCGCCGCCGCGGCCGCCGCCCTCCTCCTAACCGCACTGAGACTCCACAGCCGCGAAGAAATCAGATAGATTGAGATTGAATAAATAGATAAAACAGCTTGATATCTATATATGTTATTCTTGTAAGACACAGGTATCTTATTAGGACCCAAGGCATCATCCCCATGAGCCAGGAAGGCCCGCTCCCAAGCTCGGAGGTAGCCAAAAAGACAGGAGCCACGATGGCCAAGATAGTGGTGTACGTCGTCGTGTACGTGGTCATATCGGCCGCCGTCCACTACGTCATGTCGACGCTGTTGCCCCAATTCGGCATAGCGGCCGCCAGCTACGAGGGCTACGTCCAGATACTGCTCGCGCTGCTCTTCGGCTACTACATAGTGTCGGGAGTCGCCGAGTTCTTCTACTGGAGCATGAGGGCCAGGTACGACCACTCGGTGGCCGCGTCCGTGCGGAACATAATTAGGATAATAGGCATAGGCGCCATGCTCGCCGCGATTGCAGGCGGAGTAGCCGGCGGGGCGGCCGGCGTCGCCCTCGGCGGCTTCATAGGCCTCGTGGTAGGCTTCGCCTCGCAGCAAGTCCTAGGCCAGGCAGTCGCAGGCCTCTTCCTCCTGATAACAAGGCCCTTCAAGATAAAAGACTCGGTCAACCTGGTCGGCGAAGACGGCGTAGTCGAGGACGTAAGCACTCTATTCACCACGGTGATAAAGAACGACGGCACTAAAGTACTAATACCGAACAACGCTATAATAGGCAACAAAATCTATCTAAAACCTAAACAACAATAATTTTATATTTTTAAACTATATAATATATATCTCGATGAGGCCCAGCGGCCGTGCATGGGCGGGGATAACGGCTGGGCCGCGAGCCGCGACGCCTCTAGACCAGCCGCGCCCTCGTCCCAACCGCGACGTCTCAGGCTGAGGGACGGCCGGATTTGCTTTCTCGGTCGGTGAATTCTTAAGAGACACTAGCGGCTCTGCGCTGTAGACGAAAGGCGGCGTCACGGCGTTGTCACCTTCAGAAGTAGTCCGAGGATTCTAGCGGCTTCTCCTATTACGTCGAAATCATTGTCTCTCGTAGCCAGCTCCTCGCCGCGGTTTATCGCTACGGCCGCCACCAGGAGGTCGGAAAACGCCTGCGGCTTGCCTAGGCCTATCAGTACCAGCTGTAATCTGTGCGCCACTATGCAGTCCTCATAGACGGGGAAGACCACGCCTCCCGAGAAGTGTCTGTTAGATGATCTTGGGGCATTCCGAATGTTACTGCGGTTATGTCTTCTGTAACTGGCTTGCGGGCCCTTACCCTCTCAATTACGGCACTCGTATCTAGTATCACAGCGTCAGCCTCTCCCTTTCCCGTGCCTCGAGGGCCTCCACGTCCACCGCGTCTAAATCCTCGACCAGATCCTCAGGCCTTACGCCGAGCCTCCTCCTAAGTTCCTGCACTGGGACCCCCAGCCTCTTAACAACCTCCTCCACAATTCTCCTAAACTCCTCCTCGTCCACCCATGAGGGGATGCTAACCGTCGCCGTTTTGCCCATAGCTAAATATCTACTTACTAATTTAAAAACCTACTCCGTCTTCGTTAAAAGAGCCACGGGGCCTAGACGTCTGACAGACTGCCCACCGCCGACGCGGCCAACTTGCCGGCTAACAGCGCCCTTCTGGGCTGGGAGGTGTATCTAGACGTGTCGTCGGGTAGGGCTCCCTGGGACGAAGCCGACGACGCGGCGCTTCTCGCCGCCGGCCCGATCGCGACTAGGGTTAAGCCTCTCGCGGCGGCCCTCGCGGGCGACGGGCGGTTATGCTGTTTCTGGGAGAGCCCTTCGACGCGGCTTCTCAACTCGCCGAGGAGCAGCTGGCGTCGCGTATGGGTATTAAGAATTTCGGCTTGTGCCAGCCGCCTGTGGATCTGCTGAAGCGGCCTGTGGCGAGCTTTCCATGGGAGTTTAGAGGGGGTGTCGGATTTAAGCCCTCGTCTCGACCCGCCTCATCGACTGTAGAAAGGCATGTGGACACTTGGATCAGGAAATCCCGTGGTGTGGCGAAGCCTACCTTGACTAGTTATGAAACGCCGGCTTTACAGAGGGCGAGGTTGAGGCAATCATGCGGCGCAACGCCTATTGAAGTGGGGAGTGTGGGGAAGGTTTAAATCTTTCCCCGCGGTTATTGACATGATTTCTCTTTCAAAGCCTTGGGCGGATTTAGAGAAGTACCGGCGAGATCGCCTAAAGGAGGCTTTGTACGAGGCGGAGCTCGCAGAGGAGTTCTTGAAAAACGGCGTTATTCGAAACGCCGCCGGCAAGGCATTTCAAGCAGTCAAGGCCTATTTGGCGGCTGTAGCCGCGGCGCAGAGGGATAAGGTAGTTGCCGCTTTCCCAGGCAGGCGCAGGCTGAGCCCCACTAAAGTCGTGGAGAGAGGGGAGTGGATTATTGCCGTGATGCCGACGTCTAGAATGCGAGAGGTGGCGGCCATAATCGGCGATAGAGAGCTACGGCTAATCGTCGAGCTGGCCTTGAACCTGCACGAGTTCCAATACAACGGCCTCGACGGAGACGCGGAGGTGTCTAGATACGCCAGCGAGGAGGCGGTAAAGAGAGACATAGAAGACGTGGTGGCCTACATCAAAAGAGCGGCGTCTGGCCAACAGTCTTAACGCGGGGCCCCCCAAGGCCCTACCTCCTCCCACGGCGCACCGAGCCAACGGTCTTCAACTCTCTAGCGCCAGATAGCCTTCAAGCGCCGCTCGATAGGCCTCTTCTGCACCTCCTCGGTGCAGTATCTCGACTTGACAATCGGCACCGGAGCCCTCAGGGTGCCGCGTAGAAGCACAGCCTCCGGCTCGGTCACAACCTCCTCAGCCGCGAGAAAATCAATGAAGAGCAAGGAGACGTCGACCATGCGAAGGCTATACCGAGCCAGCGGGCCATCTCCCCGGCTGATATCATGAGGCAAGAGACCACGGCGGCCACGACCCACGCACCCCCCGTCTACGATGGGATGCGCCTTGGCCGCCTCCCGGGACACCTCAAGCCTATCCGCATCAGCCGCTTTCTGTCGACCAGCCCCCCTCCCGACTATGTGGGCCAGCCCCCTCGCCAGCTTCGGCTCGAAAGGCGTGTCATCGATCTTGGCCCGGGCCTCGGCGAGCCTCTCGGAGAGGAGGTCTTGCCGGAAGAGGCGATAGCAAAGCTGAGGGCGTCGAAGAGACCTCGCGTCGGGAAGAGGAGAGGACTATGGGACCTCATCCAGCGGTACCAGCTCCCTTCGGCTCTCGATGAGCCACACCTTGAGCTCCTTGGCCCTCTGGACGGCCGAGGGCTCTGCGACGAGGGAATAGAGAACCGGCACCAACTTGCCGGAGATCTTGTCGGGCCATCTGCGCAATAGCTCCCGCGCCCTCTCGAACGTCCTCTCCACGTCCCTCCGGCCGGCCCTAACCTTCGCCTCGCCGACAGCCGTCAGCGCGCCGGCGTTGCAGTAGATATCGAACTCGTACTCCGTATCTAGGCGCAACCTTTCCGCCGCGCATCTGTAGCCCCTCTGCTCCAGAAGGAACTGAACCATATCGCGGCCGCTATCCTCCACGCTGATGGCTATGGCCTCGACCATGAGCTATCTGACGAGACCTACGCCGCAATATCTCACCACATTTCGCAGAAGCTACGGGCTTCTCCAGCATCTAAACGCTACTAAACGAGACAGGTAACAAAAAGCTACGATGTCCTCTACGTCGTGGCGGAGGGAGGCGGTCCCCCCAAGCCTTCGTTAAAAAGCTCTTCTAATACAGGGGCGTAGGCGCTGGCCTCAATCCTCTCAAGCGGCCATTTTCTGACGACCTCCAGCCTCCAATCGCTATAGCAACGCCTCGTGAGCGGGGAGTAGAAGCCGCAGTCCCTAGGGAGGAACTCGCCGATCACAGGCGGGCCTTCGGCCGCTCTCGCATCCCCTCTATACGGCGCAGTTATTTTGAGGTATCCCACCTCCCCCCTCTCGCCGCCGGTGTGCACAAAGACGCCTTCGTACAGGCCGTCGTCTCCCAGGAAAATCCACCTATCTCTCCAAACCCCCAGGATCAGGTTAAGCGCGTAGTCGACGCCGCGGGAGGACTTCAACAAAAGAAAATCGCCGGAGAAAACCCCAAACTCCTCACCCACGTGAACACCCCCGCCGGGGATGTAGACGGGCTCGAAAAAGCTAGTGTGCGCAACTTTGTACCTCTCAGCGAGCGGGCTGTAGTAGTCGGGAAGTTCTACGGCGTTGATCCAGTGAATGTCAATGTCGCAGGTTTTACCAACTCTACAGTCTCGTGGAGGCTTCAAAGGAATCCGGGGATTTTTAGCAACTCCAACAAGCGGGGTCGCCAGGTAGCCTTCATTTATGGAGTACCAGCCTATATGATCCCACCCAGCACCCTCGAGGTATAGGTATATGGCATTGTCCGCAAATAGAAGCGGCGCGGCGAAGCGCACCTCGCCGCGTCTGCTGAAATAAGCAGGCGGGCGCCATCCGACCAGTAGCAACACATCGTCAAAACTCTCAAGCCGTATCTCGGGAACCCGGTGAAGGCAACCGCCGCGGGCCCCCAGAGGCCAAGACCTCAAGTCCTCGCCCAGCGAGAAGTTGGCATAAGAGGGCCCCTCCACCAGCCTCACGTCTTCTTTGAAGGGGGCCGTGATCTTCAGATACCCCACCTCCCCCCTCTCGCCGCCGGTGTGCACAAAGACGCCTTCGTACAGGCCGTCGTCTCCCAGGAAAATCCACCTATCTCTCCAAACCCCCAGGATCAGGTTAAGCGCGTAGTCGACGCCGCGGG
>Ga0334722_10000361_pt1 | contig 68833 bp, 55 predicted proteins | sample C3_bottom_MG_FD_207210 | JGI IMG/M metagenome (GOLD analysis project Ga0334722, IMG submission 207210) | Sediment microbial communities from Yellowstone Lake, YNP, Wyoming, USA - C3_bottom | ecosystem: Environmental > Aquatic > Freshwater > Lake > Sediment | place: USA: Wyoming | collected... | reverse complement strand
GATCGCCGACCAGGTCTCCCGCGTACCCGGGGGGCAGCGTCGCGCCGAACATGTGGGCTGACCGCTCCCGTTCCGGCGGCACGTCGAATCCGAGCCGTTCCAGGCAGGCCGCAAGGCTCCGATTGGTCGCCGCCAACGTCGCCTCGATGCTCGCGATGCCCCATGCCCGCACCTGTTCGAGTGCGGCGATAGCGCCCGGCAGGAGCGTGGGCGTGCACTTCTCGCCCACGTCGAACCGGCGCGCGCCGGGCATGTACGTGTCGGAGTACTCGACGAGCGCGGCGAAGTTCGCCGCGTTGCTGCGCGCCAGCCATGTCTCCTCGAGCGGACGGGCGCCTCGCCATTGCTCGCTGACGTAGAGCAGCCCCACGCCGTACGGCCACAGGAGCCACTTGTAACCGGCTGCGACGAGGAAGTCCGGTTTGATATCAGCCATGGCCAGCGGGATCGCGCCCAGCGTCTGCGTGGCATCCACGGCCAACGCGGCTCCCGTCTCACGACAGGCGCTGGCAATCGGCCGCACGTCGATGACGGTACCGTTGGTCCAGTGGCACGTCGACACGGCGACGACGCGCACGCGGCGGTCGAGTTTGTCGAGAATCGCCTGCGTCCAGCCTCCCCGTTCGGGAGGGGCCACCGTCACCATCTCGGCGCCGGTCTCCCGAGCCGTTCGCCGCCAGGGCAGCACGTTGCTGGGGAACTCCTCCGCGATGACCAGGATGCGGTCGCCCGGCCCCAGCGTGGGCTCGACGGCCCGGGCCGCCGTGCTCACGCCGTAGCTCGCGGCGGGCACGACGGCGTATCCGTCGGCGTCGCCGCCGAACAGGTTCGACGCCAGCCCGCGAATGGTCTCCGCATCCTCGAAGAAGCTCCCGGGCGTGCGCTGCCACGGCTGCCCCTTGGCGCAGACCCCGGCGAGCAGCCGGTTCCGCGACTCGATCAGCTGGGGCGCGTTGTACGCGCAGTTGAAGTACGCGATCGCATCCGGCACGTCGAACAGCTGGCGCTGTGATGGCAGCATGGACGTGGGCATCCACTCGGCCTCCCGGACCGGGGCGAGCGGGCCGTACGCCAGCCCGCATCGGGCGCGCGACGCGCGCCGTGTGTTGACAGTGTTAACATGCACGCGCCTCGGTCGTCAAGCCCCGACCCGTCAGACCCGCCGCATCGCCTCGACGATCGTCGCGCGAGCGGCGCCACGCGCCGGCAGCAGACCGCCCGCTACTCCCACGACCACCGCCAGCGCCAGCCCGCTCGTCACCGCTCCCGAACCGACGATGAACCGGATGTTCGCCACGCCGACGCTCAACCGCAGGCCGTTCGCCAGGCAACCCGCTGCCGCACCAATGACGCCTCCAGCCACGCTCAGCAGGAGCGATTCGGCGAGAAACGAGACGAGAATCGCGTTCCTGCTGAAGCCCACCGCGCGCAGCGTCCCGATTTCCCTCATGCGTCCGGCCACGGCCGTGTACATGGTGTTCATCCCCCCGAAGACCGCGCCCAGCGTCACGATCAGCGAGACCAGCAGGCCCACCTGCGCCACTACCGAGTACACCTTCGCGGAACTGGCGTAGTAGTCTTGCTCACGCATGGCGGTCACGAGCACACGGCGGTCGGCGTCCAGCAGCGCGATGGTCCGGTCGGCGTCGGCCGTCCGATCGAGTTTGACCGTGTAGCACGAGTACTCGTCGCGTTTCGCGGCCCGCATGAGCTGGTCGAGGTCCGCGAGGATCTCGAACTCGAGATTCGTGCCTCCAGCGTCGAAGATGCCGCCGATCTGCCACGTCTCCCCGAACATCCCGATCCGATCCCCGACCCGGACCCCTCCCAGTTTGCGTTGCGCCCCGCGTCCGACCAGCACGCGGTTGCCGTCGACGCCAGGCGTTCCCTGCACAACCGTCACCGTGTCGGCCACCGCGAAGAAGACCGCACGAACGCCACGGGCGGACATGAACCGGGGCTCGTCGCTCCCCGGTGCCGTGGTCCACGGTTCGATTACCAGTTCAGGCGAAGCCAGGATCCGGTCGCCGGCATTCTTCACACCGGGGACGTACCGGATCACCTCGCCACTGCTCTTCGGGAGCGACGACAGCGACTGGCTGAACGCCCCCTTCTGCAGCACGACGATGTTGTCCGGCGACCCGGTCTTGGCGAAGCTGGCCGCCATGCCCTGCCCGAGACCAACCATCGCGGTGAACACCGCGACGACGGCGGCGACCCCCAGCACCGTCAGGGCCGTCCGCGATCGTCTCTGCAACAGACTCCTAACGGTGTATTTCAACGGGATATTCATGGATACCTCTCCAGTAGGGCGAAACTAGTCCACGAGCCGTAGCGATTCGACGACCCGGAGCCGGGCGGCATTGACGCTCGGCACCACGGCGCCAATCACGCCGATGCCGATCGCAATCCCCATTCCCCCGGCAGCGTAGGCCGGCGGAAGCACGAGCGGGATCATCCCGCCCAGGCTCTTGGCCGATGCCAGGAGCGCCGCGGCTGCCGCCAAGCCGATCGCACCGCCGATCGCGGCGACGAGTGCGGATTCGCCGATCAGAAGCTGCATGATGTGGGACCGGCGCAGGCCGAGGCTGCGCAGGATGCCGACCTCGCGCGTCCGGTCACGCACCGACATCGAAACGCTGTTGGCCGCGCCGAAGATGCTGACGATGATGGTGGCGACGAGCATGACCGCCAGCATTCGCCGGATCTCGGCCAGCGCCATCAACTCCAGTTGCTTCGCCGCCCGCTCCGACTGCGTCGTCGTCGGCTTGGGAAAGGTCGCCAGGGCGCTGTCGATCGATCGCGAAGCCGAGGCAACGGCGCCCGGATCGCTGACGGCAACGATCAGATAGGTGCTCCGGCCTTCGTCCCGCTTGATCTTGGAGAGGTAGTCCTTGTGCAGCAGGACGCCGCCCTCGTAGGTCTTGTCGTCGCTCGAAAAGATGCCGGTGACCTGGATCGTGAGGCGGTCCTCGACAAACGACACCGTCTGCCCGACGTGCCAGCCGTAGTCGGCCGCCAGCCGCCGGCCGACGAGCGCGCCGTCACCGCGGGCCACAAAATCCGCGCCGTTCCCGTCACGGATGACGATGGGCTTGAGCTTGCGAAACGCGTCAAAGTCCACCCCCGAGACGGTCACGAGGTGGTCCTTGCTCTGGTACGAGTAGATGCCACGGAGCACGCCCGTGGCCCCGACCACATTCGGCACGGATGTAATCGTCGAAACGTAGCTGTCGAACACCCGGCTGGTAATGGGACAGGCCAGGCCCTTCTCGTAGACGTTCAGCACGGATTCGCCGGTGGAGTTGAAGAGCGACGCGAACCCCGCTTCGACCGAAAGCAGCGCCGCAATCACGAAGACCGAGAGCCCGATGCCGCCGACGGTCAGGAGGGTGCGGCGCCGGTTTCGGCGGATGCTCTTCAGGATGAGTGGCAGAAATCTCATCTCGGCCTCCGCGTCGAGGTCCCGGCGTCGGCAACCAGCGTACCCTTGTTCAGGCGGACCGTGCGGTTCGCGCGCCCGGCCGCGCTCGGGTCGTGGGTCACCATCAGGATCGTCTTCCGGAACGTCTCGTTCAGCGTGTGCAGCAGGTCCAGCACGTTGCTCGCCGCGACGGCGTCGAGGTTACCGGTCGGTTCGTCGGCAATGATCAGCCTCGGGTCCGTCACCAGCGCCCGCGCCACCGAGGTGCGCTGCTCCTCGCCGCCGCTCATCTGGCGGGGGTAATGATGGGCTCGATGCGTGAGCCCGACGACCTCCAGGGCCGTCAACGCCCGTCGGCGCCGCTCCTGTTTCGCCATGTCCAGCAGCAGGAGCGGCAGTTCCACGTTCTCCACGGCTGTCAGCACGGGCAGCAGGTTGTACTGCTGAAAGACGAATCCCACGTTCGCCGTCCGCCACGCCGCCAGCGCGGCATCATCGAGTTGCGACACGTCGGCGCCGTCCATCAGCACGCGGCCCGAGGTGGGGCTGTCGATGCCGCCGATGATGTTGAGCAGCGTGGTCTTGCCGGAACCCGAAGGGCCCATCAGCGCCACGTAGTCGCCGGCGTCGACGTCGAGATTGATATCCGTCAGCACCCGGACGTCCTGTTCTCCCCTGGCATAGGTCTTGGAGACCTGTTCTACGCTGAGCAGACTGTCCATTCCATTTCCTCCTGACATGCACCGGTGGCCCGCCGCCGGTCTCGCCGGACAAGGCCACGTCTACTTGATCGTGATCGCGCTCCCGTCGGCGAGCGCCTGAAGTCCGAAGACGATGACGCGATCGCCATCCGAGAGCCCGCGGGTGACGCGCACCATCCCGCCGTCACGGCGGCCGAGTTCGACCGAGCGGCGCGACGCCCGCGCGTCGACGGCGACGAACACCCACCGCGCGCCGTCCTGTTCGCTCACCGCGGCCGCAGGAATCCAGAGGCCGTCCCGCGCGCCCCGGACGTCGGGCTGGGCGAGAAACGTCAGCTTGACGCTGGTGTCGTAGGGCAACACGCGGCCGGCCTTTTCGATCGTCACCTTCACCTCGACGGTGTTCTTGTTCCGGTCGGCCCGCGGAGACACACGCGTCACCAATCCGCTGAACACCTCTCCCGGGTAGGCGTTGGGGGTAATCTCGACGGCTTGAGCGAGCGTGATCTTGGCGATATCCGTCTCGTTGACGTCGGCAGAGGCCTCCTGTCGTCCTCGCTCAGCCAGCGAGACGATCGGCGAACCGACGGCCACCGTCTCGTAGGCCTCGATGTGCGCGACATCCGGCGAGACGAAATCGCCAACATTTCTGAACTTCCTGAGGACCCGGCCTGCCACCGGCGCCATCACCCGCGCATAGCTCAACCGGTTGCTGGCAGTCTGCCAACGGGCCCGTGCGGCGGCCAACGCCGCTTTCGCCCCGCGGATTTCCTCCAACCGCGGACCAGCCTCGAGGGCGGCCAGCGTCTGCCGTGTCGCGTCCAGGTTCTTGGCACTGATACGTGCCTCGGTCTGCGCTTGGTCGAGCGTCTGCGCCGACACGATGCCCGCGTCGAACAGTTTCTGCGTGCGTTCGACTTCGCGTGCCGCGCGCGCCGTGGCCAGCGCGGACGCCTCGACCTTGTCGCGGCCCTCGGCAATGGCTTCGACGCGCGATCCGACCTGGAGCGTTGCGAGGTTGGCCTCGGCCAGATCGACGCCGGCCCTTGCTTCGTCTGACTCCTGCGCGAGGTCGCGACTGTCGAGCAACGCAATCAGGTCGCCTGCCTGAACTTCGTCGCCTTCCCTGATGGCGAGTTCGGCGATCCGGCCCGAGACCTTGGGCGCCACGTAGACGACCGTCGGGTCTTTCACGTACCCGCCGGCGGTGAGGACCGGGGCGGGCGAACCCGGCGCCGCCCCACCCACGACCGTCACGACGTCAACAACGCGCGGGCTGGCCCTGATTAGGTAGAACCCTGAACCGATGGCGGCCGGAACGAGGACGGCGGCGATGGCCAACAGGATCGCCCTGCCTCCTGGGGTGGTCCCCGGGCGGCGGGCAGGCCGGTTCGGCGGCCGATCGCGATTGATCCGGAGTTCATCGAGCAGTTGATTCATAGCGCCTCCCGGGAAGACTGACGACTGACGTCATATGTCGAGTGGTTTAAACTGTTTTACCATTACGCGCAAAAAAAGAGCACCCCGCTAGCGGGCCTCGCGCCCCGCACTCCCGCAGCAGCTGTCGAGGGCGTCCGCCAGCACCCGAAGCGTGTCCGCGACGCCGTTTCTGCAGAGGGTGTAGAAGATCTCCTGCCCTGCCCGTTCGGTCTCCACGAGGCCGTACGTCTTCAGGACCTTCAGATGATGGGAAATCGCGGGACGACTGATCTTGAACTGCTTCGCAATATCTCCCACGCACATCCGGCCGCGCTCGCCGATCAGGAACATGATCCGGAGCCGCGTGGGCTCAATCGCCGCCAGCACGCCCTCGACGGCTTTCTCAGACACGTTGGCCACGCAAGAGCAATGAGTCGACGATCGCGTGGCTGGCGTCATATGGTTAATCCGTAACTACCTGTTTACTAATATACAGCCCGCGGCGGAGATGTCAAGCCCTCCCCCTCTCGAGGTGGAGTATTACCGTGACCCAGACCGAGGCCGTGGCGGCCGGGGCTCGAGCCCCTGCCACACGACGTCCACCATGGCAAGCAGGTGCGCCCGCTGCAGATGCGGGCCCCGTCCGAGGAGTGTGGCGTGCAGCGCCCAGTCGTGCGCCAGCGTGGTCAGCAGTCCTGCCGCGGGCATGAATGGCGTATTGGCAATTTGATTCCGGCCGTGCAACCGGCGGAGGCGATCCCCGAACTCGTGGGTCAGGTCCTGGACGGCGGTCATCGCCTTGGAGCCGGCGATCAGCGCCGGATCGAACGCCGGGTGCATCATGATTTGCGTCCAGGCAGGCACGCACTCCGTGAAGTAGTCGACCATTCGCTCGACGACGCCGCGGATATACCGGCGGGCATCCCCGCGAGGATCCTCCGGCCCCAGCAACGCCGCCACATTCGGTCCGTTCTGGAGCATGGCCGCGAAGAACAGTGCGTCTTTGGTCTTGAAGCGCTGATAGAGAATCGCTTCCGACACGCCGGCCTCCCCGGCAATCTCCCGGGTCGATGCGGCGTGGCTCTTCTCCAGGAATACCCGCCGCGCCGCGGCGAGCACGTCTTCATCGGAAATCGTCTTGTGGCGTCCCATGGTCTCTTTCCCCGGCCATTGCACCCGGTCCACCGGTCGCCGGGCGGCCGCGCGGCACAGACTGATAAGCGTGCGCATGCTTATTATAACGCCGTCGCCGGCAGGATCTCGCACAACGCGTTCCTGCCCCATCGGCGTCGAGGGAAGTGCCGCGTGGGGGCTGGCGCCTACTTGCTTCCCTCGGCCATCCCCGCGGCAAACCGCGTCCACGGCTGGCTGGGCATGTCGCGGAGCAGGCCCTTCATCCAGCCGAACTCCGCATGCTTCGCCAGGTGCGCGTCGGCCTTGAAGTCGCCCGTGCAGGGCCGCCCCATCGCCGCCCACATCTCGAGCTTGCCGATCATCGTCGAGTCCATCACCTTCGCCTGCACCGTGCCGCCCGGGAAGTACGCCGCCCACGTCCACTCGGGCACGCCGCGAGGCGAGTCTTCCACCGCGCCGCACAGCGACCGCTCCGTCGGCCCGTCCTTCTTCAGGATCACGTCGTACTTGTCGCCTTCGAACGCTTTGCCCACCTCCGCGTCGATCGTGCCTTTGTGCGTCGCCATCAACTGCTCCCAGCGCGCGTGCCGCGCGTTGGGCGAACTCGCCTTGTTGGCCACGTCGAACGTCGTCTCTTCCTTGGTCAGCGTGGGCTTGTTCGGGAAGTTCGCACCCACGAAGTAGCCGTTCTTCGTCTTGTCCACGGTCCAAGTCTTGAGGCCGAGCTCGAACAACGCGATCTCACCGGTCTTGTTGTCGCCGAGCAGCCAGTCGTTGGCGTAGCCGCCGTTGTTCCGATCGACCATCGTCTTCACGTAGTCATCGATGGACTCGGCGTACTGGAGCGCCTTGCGCGAACGATAGAAATACGGCGTGCCCTTCGGGTCAAACCCCTCGAACCCGGTGATCGTGGTTTCCGTAACCGCGATGCCGGCGTCGTTGACACCGAAGTCGTCGGCGCTGGTGATCACGCCGGGCAGGCCGTCCATCAGGATCCGGTGCCCCTTTGCCGGCTTGATGTCGAAGATGATGCTCCAGCGTTCGCCGACGATGTAGTTGGTCCAGGCGTTGTGGCCGATGACGATCTTCCGGTCCTTCGTCCAGTCGCCGGTCGCCACGAACGCGCTGCAGTTGCCGGGGGCCTTCGTCTGGGGCTCCTTGCCCTTCTGCCTGTCGAGCCACGGCACGTAGTAGTCCGGGAGTTCCTCGATCCCGTTCAGGGCGACGACGTCCCACCGGTCTGCCTTCACGCCCTTGGCCGTGAGGCCGGCGACAATGCCGTCGATCTCGGCGCGGTACTCCTCGTCGACGCCCGGCCACAGGATCTTCTCGGCGGCCTCGCGGTAGAACGCCCAGTCGCGCTTCGACGTCTTCTCGAGGAACGGCGCCGCCACGCGCAGCAGGTCCTCGATTTCCGCCGAGAGCTGGTAGCCGTGCTGAAAGCCGACCTGCTGGGGCGTGCCTTCGAGGTGGACGAACGTCCAGCCGTTGCGATCGAAGCGGTAACTGCCCTTCAGCAGGTCCGCCTGCCGTGGCTCGCCGGGCTTCGCCCCGGCTGGGCCCATCTCGGCCTGTGTCGAGGCGGCCGGCGCCTGTTTGCTGGCGCTGCAACCAACAGTCACCAGTCCGACCACCGTCACCACTGCCCCGACGTATCGCAGTCGCATGTTGGGCCCCCAGTCGCAATCGAGATCGCGCGTATTGTGCTCCCGCGGACAGTTCCTCTGCAAACCGGGCTCGACACGCTCCGTCGGTTGGACCGCCGCCTTGGTGCGGCGTGCTCGCACGGTCTGCTCCGGAGTCCGCCCGCGGGACCGCTGGGCGCCGGTCTGCGAGGGTTCGCGGACTCACGGAGCGGCCCCTCGAACCGAGCCGTTTCTCGACACCGACAAACGTGTCGTCCCGTCGGACTTCCGCGGGGCGGTCGATACAAGCGCCCCATGCGTCATCGAAGCCCACCCGCGACGACACGTTTGACCGCCCTTCGACGTAGCTCAGGGCGCCCCGAGCAAAGTCGAGGGCGGCGAGTGTGAGCGGGGACGCGGAGCCAGGCGCGAGGCCGAGGGGCATGCCCGCCGTCGCCCTTCCGCCTTTGCCCTTCCGCTGTAGCCGATCCACGTGCCGGTGAGGTACTCTATTGGTTTCCGGACACTGCTATGGCGACTAACTTCGACGAACTGGAACAACAGGCGCTGGCCGCGCTCGGGCTCGCCGGTGATTCCGCGGCCCTCGATGGCTGGAAGACGGCGCACCTCGGCAAGAGCGCGCCCCTCGTGGAGGCGCTCGGCACCGTGGGCACGCTGCCGAAAGAAGATCGGAAGGCCTTCGGTCAGCGGGGCAACCAGGCGAAACAGGCCCTGGAACGCGCCTTCGAGGACGCCACTGCGCGGATTCGCGCGGCCGAGCTCGAGCGCGCGATCACGGCCGGCGCCCTCGACGTGACGCTGCCCGGGCGCCCGCAGACCCGCGGCCGCCTGCACCCGTCGGTGCAGACCCTCCGCCGCATCTACGCCATCTTCGCGGAGATGGGCTTCCAGGTGTACCGGTCCCGCGATGTCGAGACCGACGAATACAACTTCGGCCTGCTGAACATTCCGCCGCATCACCCGGCGCGCGACATGTGGGACACGTTCTACACGACCAATCCCAACGTGATCCTCCGGACGCACACGTCGCCCGGCCAGATTCACGTGATGCGCGAGCGGGCGCCCGAGCCGATCCGCGTGATCCTGCCGGGCATGTGCTACCGGTACGAACAGATCACCGCGCGCAGCGAGATCCAGTTCTACCAGGTCGAGGGCCTCGCGATCGGCCGCCACATCACGATGGCCGACCTGAAGGGCACCCTCACGGCGTTCGCCCACGCGCTGTTCGGGCCGCAGGTCCGCACGCGCTTCCGGTCGGATCACTTCCCGTTCACCGAGCCTTCGGCCGAAATGGACGTCGAGTGCTTCGTCTGCGACGGCCGGGGCTGCCCGGTGTGCAAGCACAGCGGCTGGCTGGAGATCCTCGGCTGCGGCATGGTGCACCCGGTGGTGCTCGAAAACGGCGGCTACGACCCGCGCGAGTTCTCGGGCTTCGCGTTCGGGATGGGCCCACAGCGGATCACGATGCTGATGTACAAGATCGAGGACATCCGGTACTTCTTCGCGAACGACCTCCGTTTCCTCGAACAGTTTTAGGTGGTTCCGTTCCGGAGCCTGCCCGAGGCGGATGACGCCGACCGCGCAAACGGGATCCGGAACGGCCTTCGGAAGGCACGATCATGCGAGTTCCCTTGAGTTGGTTGCGCGACTACGTCGCGATTGCAGACAGTCCCGAAGCGCTGGCCTCGCGCCTGACGTTTGCCGGCCTGGAGGTCGAGGAGATCGAGTACGTCGGCATGGCGCCCGCCACGCAGCCGATCGACGGCCTGCCTGCGACCGGCCGCACGGGCCCGAGGGCCACCGGCATTGCCTGGAACCCGGCCACCATCGTCACGGCGCAGGTGCTGGAGGTGATGCCGCACCCGAACGCGGATCGCCTGACGCTGTTGCGCCTCGATGACGGCACGGGCGCCGAGCACATCGTGCTGACGGGCGCGCCCAACATCTTTCACCTGAAGGGCACCGGCCCGCTGCCGACGCCGATCAAGGTGGTGTGGGCCCGCGAGGGCGCGATGATCTACGACGGCCACAAGCCGGGCCGCGAGCTCACCACGCTGAAGAAGGCGAAGATCCGCGGGATTGAATCCAAGTCGATGGTGTGCTCCGAGAAGGAACTCGGCATCTCGGACGAGCATGACGGCATCATCCTGCTCGACGATGACGCGCCGGTGGGCATCCCGGCGGTGGACTTCATCGGCGACGTGGTGTTCACGGTGAAGATCAACCCGAACATGGCGCGCAACGCGTGCGTGCTCGGCATCGCCCGCGAGATTGCCGCATTGACGGGTGTGCCGCTGAAGGCGCCCGCCGCCACGCGGCAGGCCACCGGTCCTTCGATCGAGGGCCGCGTGGGCATCGAGATCCGCGACGCCGCGCTCAACCCGCGGTTCGTGCTCGGGCTGATCGAGGGCGTCTCGATCAGGACGAGCCCGTACCAGGTGCAACGCCGGCTCCGGCTGGTGGGGACGCGTCCCATCAACAACATCGTGGACGCCACCAACTACGCCATGTTCGAGCTGGGCGAGCCGCTGCACGCGTTCGACTGGAACGTGCTCCAGCAGCGGGCCGGCGGCACGCGCCCGACGATCGTCACGCGCCGGGCGTCTGCCGGCGAGACCGTGAAGACGCTCGACGGCGTCGATCGGACGCTGAACGCGGACACGGTCCTCGTCTGCGACGAGGCGGGGCCGCTGTCGCTGGCCGGCGTCATGGGCGGCGCGGAGTCCGAAGTGTCGCCCGCGAGCACGAACATCCTGCTCGAAGGCGCCGCGTGGGACTTCATCAACATCCGGAAGACGGTGAAGGCGCAGAGCCTGCCGTCCGAAGCGTCGTACCGGTTCTCGCGCGGCGTGCACCCGGCCCTGGCCGAGCGCGCCGTCGTGCGAACGCTGGGCCTGATGCAGCAGTGGGCTGGCGGAACGATTGCCGCGGGCCTGGTCGACACGTACCCCGGCCGGCAGGCGCCGCCGACGGTCGAGATCACCACGGACTACGTGGAGCGCCAACTGGGCGTAAGGCTCGAGGCGTCCGAGATCGTGCGCATTCTCACGGCGCTCGAGTTCTCGTGCGACGTCGCGGGGTCGGCGGTCCGCGCCACGGCGCCCGAACATCGGCTCGACATCGGGACCGGCGTCGTCGGTCAGGCGGACGTGCTCGAGGAGTTGGCGCGCATCTACGGCTACGAGCGCATCCCGAATACGATGCTGGGCGAGGTCGTGCCGTCGCCCCGACCCAACCACGCGATGATGGTCGAGGAGCAGGTCCGCGACGTCCTGGCGAGCCTGGGGCTCCAGGAAATCGTGACGTACAGCCTGACGTCGCCGCAACGCGAGGCGAAGCTCCAGTCCCAACCGGCGGGTGACGCCGAACCCGCGTACGTCCGGCTGGCGAATCCGATCGTCATCGATCGGGTGGTGATGCGCCGCACGTTGCTCGCGGGCGCGCTCGAAACGGCCGGCGCCAACCTGCGTCACACCGACGCCCTGGCCTTCTTCGAACTCGGGCCGGTGTACCTGCCGAAGGGCGGCCAGGTGCTGCCCGACGAACCCCAGCGCCTGGCGCTACTGGTCGCCGGGCCTCGCGCCGCGGCAGGCTGGCAGCCGGCTGACCGGGAGCCGGTGGACTTCTTCGACTTGAAGGGGCGGATCGAATCGCTGCTGGACGCGTTGCACCTGTCGAACGTGTCGGTGGAACCGGGCGTGCACCCGTCGCTGTTGCAGGGCCGGACCGCGCAGCTCCTGGTGGACGGCCAGCCGGCCGGGGTGTTCGGCGAAGTGCACCCCGCGGTGGCTGAGCGGTTCGACCTGAAGGGCGTGCGCGTCCTGGCGGCAGAACTGGATCTCTCCGTGCTCACCGCGGCGGTGAAGCCGCGCCATGTCATCCGCGGGGTGCCGACCTTCCCTCCCGTTCGCGAGGACATCGCGGTCATCGTCGACGAGCACACACCCGCGGCGACGGTGACGGAGGTCGTCCGGCGCGCCGGCGGCACGCTGCTCCACCGGGTGGCGCTGTTCGACGTCTTCCGGGGCGAGCAGATTGGCGCCGGCAAGAAGAGCCTGGCGCTCGGCCTGACGTACCAGGCACCGGACCGGACGCTGACGGACACCGATGCCACGAAGATCCGCGAACGCATCGTCCGGACGTTGACAGACGAACTCGGCGCGACACTGCGGGGCTGAAGCCTGAGACACAAGGCTAAAGCCTTGTGCCACGTACGGGCGTCGGCTCGCCAGTGGCACAGGGCTTCAGCCCTGTGTTCTTCCTGTTGACACATGTACGAACCGCGTGGCGGCGGACGTGGCTATTGCTGCGGCAGGAACGGGGCTACAGGGCACCGGGCCGGAACGCTGACGGTGCGGGGCCGGCCTTGGCGGGCTCCGCCTTCGGCGGCTCGGGCGTGAAGTCCTCGCCGGGGTTGATGAACCGGTCGCGCTCGAACTTGTACTGCTTGTCGTACAACTGGCGGTAGCGTCCGTTCATCGCCAGCAACTCGCCATGGGTGCCCCGCTCGACGATTTCGCCGCCCTCGAGCACCAGGATCTGGTCCGCGCTCTGGATGGTCGAGAGCCGGTGCGCGATCACGAACGTCGTCCGGCCCTTGCGCAATCGCGCCAGGCCATCCTGGATCATCGCCTCGCTCTCGCTGTCGAGACTGGACGTCGCCTCGTCGAGAATCAGGATGCGCGGCTCCGCCAGCAGCGCGCGCGCGATCGCGACGCGCTGCCGCTGCCCGCCCGACAACCGGACACCGCGCTCTCCCACCACCGTGTCGTACTTCTCCGGGAACCCTTGCACGAACTCCTCGCAGTGCGCGACCCGCGCGGCCGCTTCAATGTCGCCTCGTGACGCGTGGGGCCGGGCGTACGCGATGTTCTCCGCCACCGTACCGTCGAACAGGAAGTTGTCCTGCAGCACGATGCCCAGGTGGGTGCGGTAGTCGTGGAGCTTGACGCGCTCGAGGTCGTGCCCATCCACGAGGACGCGCCCCGCCTTCGGGCGGATGAACGTCATGATGAGCGAGATCAGCGTGCTCTTGCCCGACCCGCTCGACCCCACCAGCGCGGTCGTCGTGCCGGCAACCGCATGGAACGAAATGGCTTTCAGCACGGGCACACCGGCCGTGTACTCAAAGTCCACGCCCTCGAACCGGACGTCGCCCGACAGATCCGCCATCGACTCGCGGGACAGATCTTCCTGGTCCTCGGTCGCCATCCGGCGGATCTCCCGGATACGATCCAGGCCGGCAAAGGCCTCGCTCAACTGCGTGCCGATGGACGCGATCTGCACCAGGGGAGCCACCGTGAGCCCGGTAAAGAACAGGTACATCACGAAGTCGCCGAGCGTCATCGTGCCGTCCACCATCGCCCGGCCGCCGATCGTCAGCATGACGACGCCGATGACGCCGACGATGACGGTCGAGCCGGCCGTCACCGTCGAGACGCCCGTGATCGATTTCGCCACGTTCCGGAACAGCCGGTGCGCGCCCTTGGCAAAGACCAGCTCCTCGCGCTTCTCGGCCGTGTAGGCCTTGACCACGCGCACGCCGCCCAGCGACTGGTTCAGCCGGCCCGTGACCTCGGCGTTGATCTGGCCGCGTTCGCGAAACAGGGGACGCAGCCGTACGAACGCGACGGCCATCAGGGCCCCGAACCCCAGGAGCACGACGAGCGTCACGGTCGTCAGGTGCCAGTTCAGATAGAAGAGCACGCCAAGCGCCATGGCGGCCGTGACGAACCCGCCCGTCAACTCCACGAGCCCCGTGCCGATCAGGTTCCGGAGGCCTTCGGCGTCCGTCATGATGCGGGAGATCAACTGGCCGCTTTGCGTGGTGTCGAAATACCCGACCGGCAGGCGCATGATGTGCTCGTGCACGCGCTTCCGCATGTCGGTGATGGCGCGCTGGGCGGCCACGCTGAGCACTTGCGACAGTGTGAACGACGTGGCGGCCTGGATCGCGGTGGCGCTGCCGGCCGCCAGGGCCAGCCAGGGCAGCAGGTCCACGCGGTGCTTCCCCACCACGTCGTCGACGAGGTACTTCGACGTCGCCGGCAGGACGAGCCCCACCACGCGGTTGATCAGCATGAGGACGAGCCCGAGGGCCAGGCGCCACCGGTGCGCCCACACCAGCACACGCGCTTCTTCCCACACGTCGGAGAAGCGCACCTTCTTCTTGGTTGCCATTGGATCTAGTCTATCCTGCTGGTGATGCGCCGCATCATCCACGTGGACATGGACGCGTTCTACGCGTCCGTCGAACAGCGCGATCGCCCGGAGTTGCGCGGCCGCCCCGTCGTGGTGGGTGGCCGGCCCGAGTCGCGCGGCGTTGTTGCCGCCGCCAGCTACGAGGCGCGGGCGTTCGGGGTCCGATCGGCGATGGCGATGGCGAAGGCCGTTCGCCAGTGCCCGGACCTGGTGATCGTACGCCCCGACTTCAGCAAGTACAGCCGCGCTTCGTCACTCGTGTTCGAGCTGTTCCGATCGGTCACGCCCCTCGTCGAGCCGCTCTCGCTCGACGAGGCGTATCTCGACGTCACCGAGAATGCCTGGGGGGAACCCCTCGCCGTCACCGTGGCCCGCCGGCTCAAGGACGAGATCCGCGCCGTAACGGGCCTCACCGCGTCCGCGGGCGTGGCGCCGAACAAGTTCCTGGCGAAGATCGCCTCCGGCTGGCAGAAGCCCGATGGCCTGACGGTGGTCGCGCCGGAGCGCATCGAGGCGTTCCTGCACGGCCTCCCTATCGATGCCCTGTGGGGCGTGGGCCCCGTCACGGCCCGCAAGCTCCGCGCGCTGGGCCTTGAACGGGTCATCGACGTCCGCAACGCCGACATCGAGCAGCTGCGCTCGGCGGTAGGCAGCGCGGCCGAGTGGCTGCGCCAGCTCTCGTATGGCATCGACGACCGGCCGGTTGAACCGCACCGCGATCGGAAGTCCGTCGGGACCGAGAACACGTTCGCGCAGGACCTCACCGATCTCGCACGGATGCGCGAGGAAGTGGACGGCATGGCGCGAGAGAACGCCGGGTGGCTTGGGCGGAAGGGCCTGTTCGCCCGCACCGTCACGCTGAAGGTGCGCTACGGCGACTTCACGACGATCACGCGCAGCGATACCGGCGAACCGGCGACGCGGGATGAAGATCAACTTGCGGAGCGGGCCACCCGGCTGCTGGACAAGACAGACGCGGCAACCCGACCCGTGCGCCTGCTGGGGGTGAGCCTGCACGGTCTCACCGACACGCCTCTGGCGCCGGCCCCGCCGTCGCCGCAGCCCCAATTGCCGTTCGACGAAACCCAGGACTGAAGTCCTGGGCCACGACGACCTCTCCGGCGTCAGCGACAACCAGACCGTCCGTGGCACAGGGCTTTCCGCCTTCGCGCGAAGCGCGACGGCGAGACCACGCGGACGCCCGAAGAGCAAACGGGCAGCCCTGTGTGACGACTACCTCGGGACGCGGACGCGCAGGGCGGCGGGACGGACGCGGATGCGAATCTCGCTTGCGGGCTCAAGCGGCTCGCCATCGAGATGCAGGGGTGCCGGCGGCGTGGCCGTCAGCGTCACGGCGGCAACCTGGCGCATGACGGTGCCGCCGATCTTCGCGACGGACCGGTTGTAGAGACGCAGCAGCGACGGGATGATCACCGACGGCGGCCGCGCATCGATGAGGACGAAGTCGAGGCGACCGTCATCGACAACGGCACACGGAGCAATCTGCGCGCCGTTGCCCCACTGGCGCGTGTTGGCGATCGAGATGAACAACGCCGCGCCGTCGCGCGCCAGCCCTGCGTCCGCGCTGCCGACCACGTAGCGCGACGGCGCGTAGCGGAAGATCTCGCGGAGGATCGTGCTGAGATAGGCCCAGAACCCGCGCGTGTGGCCGGTCTGGTGGGCAAAGACGTGCGCCACGTGGGCATCGAACCCGATCCCGGCCACGTTGAAGAACAGCCGGCCATTCAGCTCGCCGGCGTCAATCGTCCGGACGGCCCCGGACACGGCCGCGGCCAGCGCGTCCTCCCGGCGTTTCGGCAATCCGAGTTCCCGGGCAAGCCCGTTGCCCGAACCGACCGGCACGATGCCGAGCGGGATCCCCGTGCCCACGAGTTCGGACGCCACGCCGTTGACGGTGCCGTCGCCGCCCCACGCCACGACCAGGTCTGCCCCGCGTGCCACCGCGGCGCGGGCGAGCCGCTGGGCATCGCCGGGTCCGGCAATCACGTCAACGCTGCCGTCGAGCCCTCTCGCGGCCATCCACGACTGCGTCCACGCAACGAGCGTGTCGGGCCGTTCGCGCCGGCCGACGGGGCCGGCCCCGGGATTGATGATTACGCTAATCGACACTGACGTCACTCCGCATCCGGCCTCTGCGGTCCGGTTTGATAAGATCGCCCTGACATTATGCACCGGTCAATCCGCCACGCTGGCGCGTTCGTTGCCGCCGTGCTGCTCGCCTGGCCGGTCTGCACCGCCACGGAGACCCAGCGCGCCCGGGCCGTCTGGCTGTGGGACGCGAGGCCCGCGCTGTCGGACGCGTCGGCCCGGTCTGCCATGTTCGACTTCCTGGGCCGGGAGCGCGTCGCGCTCATCTGGGCCCAGGTGGACGTCCAGGAGCGGGACGTCACGCGCGCGCCAGCGTGGCGGACGTTCATCGCCGAAGGCGCCGAGCGCGGGATTCGAGTCGAGGCCCTCGCGGGGGACCCAGCGTGGGCGCTGCAGGACGCCGAACCCAAGGGCGTGCTCGAGGCCGTGCTCGCGTACAACGTCGCGGCGGCGGCGAAGGAGCGGTTCAGTGGCATCCACTTCGACATCGAACCGCATCAGTTGTGGTCCTGGCGATCGGCGAAGAACCGCAAGCAGGCACTCCGCAAGTATCTCGACCTTTTGGCCTGGTGCAAGGAGCGGATGGCGTACGAGTTCCCGGGCATGGTACTCGGGGCCGACATTCCGTTCTGGTGGCAGGCCAAGGACGCCCGGTCGAACAAGGCCATCGGCGACGTGGAGTTCAACGGCGTGACCAAGGCCGCCAGTTTCCACGTCATCGACGTCCTCGACAATGTCGGGATCATGAGTTACCGGAACCGTGCGGACGGCCCGAACGGGATGGTGGCAATCAGCCAGGACGTGCTGAACTACGCGGACCGCGCCACACATGCCGCGTTGTGGATGGGTGTCGAAACGTCGCGCGACAAACCCGGAACGGTCTGGTTCGCGCTGGGTCTCCCGTCTGCGGCGGCAGCCGCCCTCCTCGACAGCGCCACCGACATCAGCGAGGGCCGGCGCTACAAGGGTTACCGTGTCAGCGTGTTCGATGATGGCACGCGGACGCACGTGGGGCTGAGCGTGCCGGACGCCGAGCGGGACAGCCCGTCCCCGGCACTGACGTCGGCCATGGCGTCGCTGGCCAGGACGTTCGGAATGCCGGCCGCTCCGCCTGGAACGAAAGACAACCCGGACCAGATTCACGCGGCCCTGGTCACTCGGATGGGCCGCGACCCGGAATGGCAGGATCCGCGTTCGAAGCCGATCGTCGACCCCGGCACGGGCACGGCGTTCCCCGGGCTCCTGGCGCGCAGCGTGATGCCGGCGTCGCTCACCTTCGAGGGCTCGTCCGCCGATGCCTTCCGCCGCGAAACCGGAGCCGCGGAACAAGCCTTCGCGACGCACGCGAGTTTCCGCGGCCTCGCCATTCATCACTTCGACAGCTTCCGCGCCCTCGTGGGGCGCCAGGCCCCTACGCTGCCATTCCCGCGGCCGTTCGGCAACTGACGGCGGGCCCTCGCGCCGCTCGCCGGCGGCTCGCTCACTCGGTGACCGGAATGCGCGCGAACTGCGCCAGGCGCAGGATGGCCGCGCGAATCGCCTTCATGCCGGATGCCCGCCTCTCATCCGTCAGCTGCCGACGCTGGCCGCCCGGCGTCGCACCCACGTCGTAGGCGAACTCCACGTACGCCGTGGCATCCGCGATGTACAGCGATCGCCCGTCGCCCGACAGCGCCGCGTAGACGGGCCCGTAGCTGGACGAGATGACGTATTGATCCCGCAGGTACGGCTTGACCTCGTCGAGCCGCTCCGTAAACAGGGGCCGGCCGAACAACGGGTCGTTCGTCGTGGGACGCCTCCCGAGCAGGTAGTAGAGCGACGGCGTCAGGTCCATGTTGAACGCCACCAGGTCCGGGTTCACGGCGTAGCCGGCCATCCACAACGGCACGTGCACGATCATCGGGATCTGCAGCACCTCGGGGAACAACGTGTAGGCATGTCCCCACCGGCCGTCTTCGCCCATCGACTCGCCGTGGTCGGCGGTCAGGATGACGATGCTGTCGTCGTAGATGCCCGCGGACTTGAGCGTCTCGACGAACGCCGCGAAACAGGCGTCCGACCGGTGCACGCGCGACGCGTACGCCGCATAGAACCCCGGGTACGACTCGCCGGCCGGCACGCTGCCGCCTTCGCGCGTGATCGCCGCGATGTGCACGTTTTGCGGCTGCGTGTACGCGAACATCGGCCGGACGTCCGACGGATCCCGGGAACGCACGCGCCCGCCCAGCTCGTCGAGGGTGCGGCACACGTCGTACATCGCCGCGTTCCGCCCCTGATCGAGTTCGGTCAGGCCGGGCCACGGACCGTCGATGGCGTGGAGGATATTGTCGACGCCCACGAAGGCGTTGTACCCGGCCGCCTGGACGAGCTTCTGCAGCGAGTTCATTCGCGCGATGCCGGGCGGGTACTGCTGGTGCGGCATCATCGTGCCCGTCCAGATCGACGGCTCGGCCAGCCCGGTCGCCCCGTAGTGCGTGAACGCGTGGCGAAAGACCGTGCTCTCCTTCGCGAACCGATCGATGCCCGGCGTGAAGGACACCTTCGGGTTGTACGGGGAGAGGTAATCAGGCCGCAGGCTGTCGATGACCACGAAGAAGATGTGCGGCTTGCGCACGGCGAACGAACCCGGTTCAGGAGCCAGATGGACGTCCGGCGGATCGATCACGACACGGCGCGGAATGTTCGACTGGTTCTGCAACAGCGCGAAGAAGCCGCTCATGTCCACGGCGGGAGCCGGGGGCCGTTCGCCCAGCAGGTCGTAGACGAGCCGGAACGACACGTCGTACGCCGCGTAGCGGTTCGCCGCCGCCGCGCGCGCCTCGGGCGGCATTCCGAGCCACCGCTGCCCCACCGGCTCCATTCCCCCGAACCGAATCGCCAGCACACCGATGGCCGGGGCCAGCAGCACGGCGACCGCCCGGATCGGCAGCGGCCGTTTGCCACGCCGCAGCAGGCCCGCCATCAGGGCGAACCCCAGGGCCCACATGGTCAGGACGACCAGCTTCTGAAAGAGAAAGTTCCAGTCCATCACGGCCGCCGCGCCCGCGAGCCACGCCGTGAGACCTGCCCAGCCCACGAGGCCGATCCCGCGGATCCACCCGGGTGCTCCGCGCAGCACGTCCAGCGGGCGCAGGGCGAGTTCAATGCCCGACTCGACCGGCACAGACGGATCGGCCAGGCGAACGGCCCAGCCGGCACCGGTCAGCGCGGCTGCCGCGCCGAGTGCCAGCGCCAGCCACCAACTGGCCGGCTCGGTAAACGAGATCGACGCAAAGATGAACTGGCGAATCACGGTCGCCGTCGCCAATCCGCCCGCGGCCGTGACGAGCACGAACTCCGCGAGGGCCGGACGCTTGAACAGCAGCGCCACGCCACGGATGGAACACAGCACGCCGAAGACCGCCAGGAAGAACACGACGTGCAGCAGCGCGCTCCAGGCATACACGCCCGCCGACGCCGCCGCGATCGCTATTCCACGCGTGCGAATCGGCTGCGCGAGGATGTAGACGACCGTGACGGCCAGGGCCGTCAGCACGCTCGCGCGGAACAACCGCGCGTCCTCGGACATATCCGCGGACGTCCAGCGCAGGCGCCGCCCGGCCGCGGCGAAATCGATCAGCGCGAGCCATGCCAGCGGCAGGAGCCAGACGAACGTCCACTTGAGGACCCACGGTTCGTTGCGGAGATTGACGAGAAGCGGCTGAGCCAGGAGCCACGCCCCGGCGGCTGCGGCCGCCAGGCCGAAGCCCGCCACCACGACGCGGCGGCCCGGGCGATAGTCCCCCATGATCGTCCAGGCGCCGCACAGCATGGCGAACAGGTACAACCATGGATGCATCTCGGCAAACGGCTGGGTCCAGCCAACGACCTGGAACTCGATCACCTGCTGATAGGTGAACGGAATGTAGGCGACCAGGCAGTACGCGGTGCTGATCAGGCAGAACGCCGCGACCGCCGCGCGGGCGGCCACAAAGCCGGCAGCCGCGATGCCCTTCACCGGCCGCTCCTGAGGGAGTCCCGGATCGCCGCCGCATCGGCGTTCCCCGGCTCCAGTTCGAGCGCCCGCTCACACTGCCGCAACGCGGCGTCGCGATGTCCATCCTGGCGATCGAGGACCGCCATCACGACGTGGAGATCCACGTAGCGATCATTGGCCGCCAGTGCCGGGGTGATCACGCGGCGGGCGGCGGCGAAGTCGCCGCGCCGAATCTGGGCCTGGGCCAGGAACAGGGCGAGGTCGGCATCGGCAGGCATGAGTTGGTGACAGCGCTCATAGGCCTTGAACGCCTCGTCGGGCTTGCCCTGTGCCTCGTACGCCCGCGGCAGACCCGGACAGGCCTCCTCCGGCGTGGGTGACACCGACAGGTAGTGTTCCCACCGGTCCGCCGCGTCGGTCCACCGGTCCAGCTTCTCGTACGACTGCGCGAGCAGATTGAGGACGACCACGCTGTCCGGCGTCCGCGCCTCCAGCGCTTCGAGCGCCACGGCGGCCTCGGCAAACCGGCCGCGCTTGAACGCCTCGTCGGCACGGCTCGACAACTCGCGTGCCTGGACGAGCCCGGAGGAGATGGGCAGGCTGCGCGAGGCCAGAGCAGTTCTCGGCGGGCTGACGACGGCGCTCCAGTAGCAGATGGCGAGTGACGCCAGCGGAAAGGCGACGCGCACAGCGCGGGGAATCATCGCGCCTCAGAACCGGAAGTCGAGGGTCGCCGTCGCGGTGTACTGCTTCAGATCCGCCGGGTTCACGCGCTGCTGGTTCTCCCACGCGGCACGGAGGTTGACGCCGACGTGCCGTCCCAACAGGAACACGAGGTCTGCCGACACGCCATCCGCGTTGAGCACCAGCACGTCGTTGATGGTCTGCATCTTCTCCTTGGCGGCGCCGTGGTGATATCGCAGGCCCATATAGTCCTTGTCGGTGAAGTACCGCCGGACGGCAACGTGGTACGACGCGTTGGTGCCGACCACGTTCGGCGTGATGAACACCTGCCCGATCAGCAGCCAGCTCCCGAGGTACTTCGAGAGCGACACGATGTAGATGTTCACCGGGGCGGTGAAGCCCAGGCGCGTCAGGCCGAACGATGCTTCGACGCCCCCGCCAAGGCTCTGGTACAGGTGGGCGCCGGCCCGGTACGCCGGGTAGAGGCTCTGGGTCTCCGCACCCGCCACGTCGATATACATGTAGGTGCCGCGCCGCAGCGTGGGGTAGAGCTCGAGTTCATACTGCCGATCGCGCCGGTCGTACCGATCGGCCTGCCAGGTCGTAAACGTGACGGACCCGAAGCTGGCCTGCCGCTTGATGAAGATCTGCTGTTCCCGCCACGGTGTCCGGCCGTCGCTGAACCAGTCGGCGGTGTAACCGTACCCGACCGCCCAGAGCGTGGCGTTGTCCTGCAGCACGCGCTTGAGGTTCTGCGCCTCCGGATTGCCGATGTCCACGACCAGCACCTGTTCGACCGTGTCCCTGGCCTCGCGCACGCGCCCGAGTGCCGACTCGGCGCGCGCCTTCACCAGCAGCATGCCCACGTCGTCGGCGTTGCGGCGCAGCACCGAGTTCGCCAGCGACAGCGCCATGTCCGCGTGTCCGTCCCAGAGTTCGATGTTCGCCAGGGCGCCGACGGCATCGTAGTAGCCGGGATTGGTCTCGAGCACGCGGCGCAGCTCCGCGCGCGCCTCCGGGTAGCGGCCGTCCCACGAGAGGAAGATCCCCAGCAGCGTCCGCGCATCGACGTCGTCGGGCTTCGCCGTGAGATGCTCTTCGAGGAAGGCCACGGCCTGCGGGCGGTCACCTGTCGAGGCGAGCCGGCGGGCCTTCGTCAGGGTGTCTTCCTGCTGGGGCGGCGGGACCGGCGCCAGCGTTGCCTGGGCCGCCGACTGGGCCCACGCGGGGCTGCCGACGGCGCACAGACAGACCCACGCCCACATGAGCGCCGCCACCCTCGCGGCGCGCCCGGCACACCGCGTGCCAGTCATCGTCGAGATCGTTGCGGCCGCGTGAGTCATCCCGGTGTAGGATTTCACGTTAGAGCCTGTTAGCAAACAAAGTATTTAACGCGTTGTTTGCATACAGTCTCTTATGGCGGGTCCATAGCGTCAACTGTTGCCCCTTGTTCGTTTTCAGCGTCTTAGCACGAGTCCCGCAACCACCTGCCAGGAGTTTGCATGAAGCCGATCGCCCGATTGCTCGCCGTGATGCTCGTGGTGGCCACGGCCGCCGCCATTGTCGCCCAGGAACGCGAAGACCGTTCGCTCCTCTCGCCGGATCGCATGAGATCCATCGTCAACGAGTCGTCCGGCGAGCGGGCGCTCCACCACGTGCTGGAGATGGTGCCCTATCCGCGGGTCCGCCCCCGGAGCGAGTACCTCGGGCACTTCCGCGAATCGGAGGTGGTCCAGAAGTTCGCCCAGGAGTACGGGTTCAGCAACGTCGAGATCGAGTCGTTCCCGTCGCCGGGCACGTCGTACCAGGCGTCGCAGGGCGAACTGTGGATGGTGGAACCGGCGCTGGACAAGATCTACGACATCTACGACACGGCGGTCTCGCTCGCGGCCAACAGCGACTCCGGCGACGTGACGGCCGAGCTGGTGGACGTCGGCGCGGGGGCTCGCCCGGAGGACTACGCGGGCAAGGACGTGACGGGCAAGATCGTACTGGGCTCGGCCGGCGCCAGCGCGCTGCAGCGGCTCGGCGTATTCGAGCGAGGCGCGATCGGCGTCGTCAGCTACAACGACCTGCGCTCCGACGACCTGCCCGATCAGCTGATGTCGCAGAGCATCTCGACGGCCGCGCCGCAGGGCAAGAAGCCCGGCTTCGGCTGGTCGGTGTCGCCCCGGGTCGGCCGTGACCTGGCCGCGCGCGTGGCCCGCGGCGAGAAGGTGAAGCTGCGCTCGGTCGTGAAGGCCGAGACGTTCCCCGGCGAAATGGAACTGGTGCACGCCGTGATCCCGGGCGACGGCTCGACGGCGCAGACCATCGCGGTGTCGGCCCACCTGTACGAGGGCTACATCAAGCAGGGCGCCAACGACGACAACTCCGGCTGCGCCCTCATCCTCGAGATGGGCCGCACGTATCTCCGCCTCGTGGCCGAGGGCACGCTGCCGAAGCCGAAGCGGGCGATTCACTTCCTGTTCGTGCCAGAGATCAGCGGCACCACGGCGTGGCTGCGGGCCCACGACGACATTCGCAAGACCATCGTCGCCGACCTCAACTTCGACATGGAGGGCCTCATGTTGAAGCTGAGCGGCAGCGCGTGGGTGATGCACCGGACGCCGGACAGCTTCCCGACGTTCCTGAACGACGTCGGCGCCAACGTCCTCGAGTACGTGGCCGAGACGAACCGGGAGCGCGTCCGCTACCGCTCGGTGGCCTACGGCTTCACGGCGCCGGTGGTGGCGCAGAGCGGCACGCGCGATCCGTTCGTCGTGATCGTCGACAAGCACTACGGCGCCAGCGATCACGTGGTGTACCTCAACAACGGCATCCCGGCGCTGATGTTCATCACGTGGCCGGATCACTACTACCACTCGTCGCAGGACACGCCCGAGAAGCTGGATCCCACGCAGTTCAAGCGCGCGGCCGTCGTCGGCACGGCGTGCATGAGCCTGCTGGCCTCCGCCGGCGACGAGGACGCCTTGAAGATCGTCGGCGAATCGCTGGCGCGCGGCAGCGAACGCATGGGGGAGGCGCAGCGCAAGGGCCTGAGCTACCTGGCCGACCTGCCGTTCGGCCTGTCGCTGCCCGATGCCCTGAAGGAAGCCCGCACCGCCATCCGGCACCAGGCTGGAGTCGAGAAGGGCGTCGTCCGGTCGGCTTCCGTTCTGTTCGGTGACCCGGCTGCCGGCGAGAAGCGGCTCGTGCCGTTCGACGCGCTGGTGGACCAGCGGGCGGCCGCGCTGCAGAACGAGGTCACGGCGTACTTCAAGCTGCGCGCCGAGCAGCTCAAGCAGCCGGCGACCGAACCGGCCGCCACCGATCTCGAGAAGTTGGCGGCCCGCACGGTCGTGGAGACCGTGCCCGCTCCGGCTGGTGCCGCAGGCGGGTTCGGCGGAGGCGGCGGCCGCGGCGGCGCGGCGATGGCCAGCCTTCCGGCCGCGGATCGGGCGGCCGTCCAGGCCGCGCGCGCCAAGATCCCCGGCCACGTGACGTCCGAGTTGTCGATCGTCCTGCGGCAGCAGAAGACCGTGGCGGAGATCCGGGACTTCATCTCCGGCGAGTTCGAGCCCGTTTCGCTGACGGATGTGTTCGACTATCTCAAAGCCACCGAGAAGATGGGCCAGATCAAGCTCGTCGAGAAACCCGATACCGCGGCAAAGACCAGGACCGCGCCCGCGAAGAAGCACTGACATGGACACGCATCACCACGCGCACGCCACGTACTACACCTATGTCGATACCCCGGTGGGCACCTTGCTGCTCGCCGGGTGCCGCGATCACGGGTTGCGATACGTCAGCTTTCAGTGCGGCAAGGGCGCCAAAGCCCCGGAGTCCCACTGGCTGCAGAGCAACACGCCGTTCCGCGACGTCATCAAGCAGCTGAAGGAGTACTTCCGTGGCACGCGCACGGAGTTCGATCTCCCGTTGCATCCCAAGGGCACGCCGTTCCAGTTGAAGGTGTGGCGGGCCCTGGCGGAGATCCCGTACGGCGCCACGCGTTCTTACGCGCAAATCGCCAAGCGGGTCGGCCGGCCCAGGGCCGTTCGCGCGGTCGGCCTCGCCAACGGCCGCAATCCCCTGCCGATCGTGCTGCCCTGCCACCGGGTCATCGGCACGTCGGGCCACCTGGTCGGTTACGGCGGCGGGATGCCGGTGAAGCGGGCGCTGCTGGAGCTTGAAGGCGTGGCGCTCGAGGGCGACCACCTGGCGGCGCCGCCGCCCCGCCGGAAGGCGCGATGACACGACGGCTCGCGATCCTGATCGCGCTGGCGATCGCCCTGCCGACAGCCACGGGTTGTCGCCGCGTGCCGGCCGACCTGCAGCCGGCCGCGGCCGCGGCCGCCCTGCGGGGTGAACCGGCGTTTACGACGCGCCAGAACTCGGCGGTGGGACGGCAACTGGTCGAGGTGCGGATCGTCCGCCGCATCGGGCGTTCGTCATCCGAGGTGGAGTTCACGTGGCGCGACACCGTCCCGCCCGAGGGCCAGGCCGAGGCGCCGCTCCGGACGTCGATGGCGCTGTTCCGGCTCCAGGAGAACGGCGAGTGGCGTCTGGCGACGCTGTTCAGGGTAGACTGAGTGGACCCGCGCCGTCAGGCGCATGCATGTTGAGGAGAACCCAGATGGACAGCCCGCGGAAGTACGACGTCCAGCAGTTCAAGGACCTGATTCGCGATATTCCGTTTGCGATGTTCACGACGGTGGTCGCCGACGGAACGCTGCGGAGCCGGCCCATGGTGGCGACCAGCGAATCGTTCGACGGCACCCTGTGGTTCTTCAGCCGGACCAGCTCGCCACTGGCCCAGGAAATCGCCGCCAAGGCCGAGGTGAACGTCACGTACGTCTCGGCCCCGGAGGATCGTTTCGTGTCGGTCTCCGGCAAGGCGGAAGTCGTCCAGGACGCCGGGCGGGCGGCTCAGATGTGGGACCCGTCGTACGGCGTGTGGTTCGCGGGCGGCCCGGCCGACCCCGAACTCTCACTGATCAAGATCACCGTGGCCAAGGTGGAGCACTGGGATCGCAAGCTCGGCCGGATGCAGCAGCTCTAGGCCACGCCGCGGACTATTCGTAGCGCAGCGCGTCGACGGGGTCGAGTCCCGCGGCGCGCCGCGCAGGCAGATAGCCCGCCACGACGCCCGTCAGGATCGACGAGATCAGTCCGCCAGCTACCGCCCAGCCGGGCGGGACCGCGGGGAACGCCGGCTTCCACAGTGCCAGCAGCAGCCCGATCGCGGTCGACACGCCGACGCCCACCACACCCCCCAGCCCCGACAGCAGCGCGGCCTCCAGCAGGAATTGCCGCCGCACGTCGCGTCGACGCGCGCCGAGCGCGATGCGCGTGCCGATCTCGCGCGTGCGCTCCGTGACGCTGATGATCATGACGTTGGCAATCCCAATCCCGCCGATGATCAGGCTCACCCCGGCCAGGGCGATCGTGGCCAGCCCGATTTGCGCGCCAATCTGATCGAAGTTCTGGATGATCTGTTCGGCCGTCGACAGGTTGAAGTCGTCGGGATCCGCCGGGCCCAGCCGCCGCAGCCGCCGCAGCAGGAACTGCATCTCGTCCTTGGCGAGGGCCAGCTGGCCCGGCTTCGCCCGGGCATACAGGACCGTCAATTTCGCGTCCGGGAAGCGGCGGGCCACCGTCCCGGCCGGAATCGAGATCACGTTGTCGTTCCGGTTCTCGCCGAAGAAGTTGCCCCGCCGTGGCGCGCACTCCCCCACCACGTGATACGTGTCGCCACCCACCGTCATCGTCTTGCCCACGGAGCTGCCGGCGCCGAAGAGCGCCCTGGCGACGTTCGATCCGATCACGGCCACGCGGGCACCCGACCCGTTCTCCACCTCCGTAAACGGGCGACCGGCACGAAACTCCGTCCCTGTGATGTCGAAGTAGCTCGGCGACGCGCCCTCCAGCAAGACAGTATCGCTGTCGCTGCCCCCGGCCCGGGCCACCAGCGCGCGACCGTTCACGATGGGCGGGACGATCACTTCCACCGCCACGTCACGGATGGCCGTGCTGTGGGCGGTGATGTAGGCGGCGAACCACGGCGCGAGCGGCTTGCGCTGGGCGTCGTTGTCGGAACCCGGCGTGTACGGATCGCCTTGCCGGTGGAACGCGAACACGTTCTCCGTGCCCAGCTCGCGGAACAGTCCCGCGACGCCATTCCTGACGCCCACCAGGACCGTCGCCACGAGGACGACGGTGATGATGCCGATGACGACGCCGACGATCGCCAGGGTCGAACGCAGCTTCTGGCTGCGCAGGGACTCCAGGGCCAACGCTGCCGCCTCGGCCACGCCGACGCGCCAGCGCGCCCCGGCGCGCCGCACCGACGAATGCGAGAGCCTGTCAGCCACCAACTTCTCCCCGCCTCCAGGAATCGGATCCCGTCCCACGGGGCTGAAGCCCCATGCCACATTCAGTCACTTCGCGGACCTGGGCCACGGACTGAACGCCTTTCGCCTGCCGCCTATCGCCTGGGCCCTACTCCGTCCTCACCGCATTGATGATGTCGATGCGCGTGGCGCGGCGCGCCGGGTAGTAGCCCGCCAGCAGCCCGCTGACGGCAGAAGCCAGCACCGCCAAGCCCAGCGTGGACGGCTTCACCGCCACCGCGATCACCAGGGACCCCGACAGCAAGGCCAGCGCCCCGGCCGTCATCACGGTGCCCAGGACGCCGCCGGCCAGCGACACCAGGGTCGACTCCGCGACGACCTCGGCCATGATCCGGCTCCGGGGCGCGCCGACGGCCCGGCGCACGCCAATCTCGCGCGTCTTCTGCGTCACCGACACGAGGGTCGTATTCGTCACCACGACGATGGCCGCGAGTAACGCCATGAACGAGATCGGTCCGGCGGCCGCCCCGACGCGCTGGGAGAGATTCAGAACGAATCCGCGCGCCGACTCCGGCGACAGCATGTCGAAGTTGTCCGCGACGCCGGGCTGGAGCTGGCGCCGTGCCCGCAGCCCAACTCGGGCGGCGCCCTCGGCCACATCGGTCCGGCGGACGTCGCGGGCCCGGGCAAAGATGTTCAGGCTCGGCGGCGCCCCGAAGACGCGCTCGAATGTCGTGATGGGAATCCAGACGAACCGGTCCAGCGTGGTCCCGCCGGCGGACCCCTGGCGCAACTGCACGCCAACCACCTCGAAACGCCGGCCGCCTACCCGGATGGCCGACCCGAGGGGCTCACCAGCCGGGAACAACGTGTCGGCCACGTCCGCCCCGATGATCGCCACCTGGGCCCCGCGCAGTTCGTCATCTCGTTGAAGGAACCGGCCACGCGCGATGGCGAGGTCGCGCAGCTCCGCCAGCGTCGAGGTGGTGCCGCTGATCGCCGCGTTCTCGAACTCGTTGGCGCCGCCGGTGACGTTGCCCACGCGCTGCACGGTGGAGGCGTACAGCACGTCGGTGCCGGCGTACTGCTCGAGAAACCGGAGATCACTTCGGCCGATCGCCGGGTTGCGCTGTTGCTTCAGCGCGAGCTCGCGGCGGTTCGTCTGGCCCGCTGTCGCCACCTGGGCCAGCAGAAAGGTGTCGCTGCCGAACGCCCGGGCGCTCGTCGTGCGGGCGTACTGCGCCAGGCCGTCGAGCGCCGTCACGACGATCACGATGGTCGCGACGGCCACGGCAATCGCGATCGCGCCGAGGCTCGCGCGCAGGGGCTGGCTCAGCAGGGATCGCGCGCCCTGCCGGACGGCTTCACCGATCCACGAGAAGTTTGCCGAATCGCGCCGCATAGCTCGCCCTTCAGTCTATCCGGGCAGGTCATGCGGACCCAACCCGCGTGATAAAGTGGAAAACATGAGGCGTCGTACGCTGATGTGGGGCGGGGCCGTCCTCCTCCTGCTGGTCGCCGCCGCGCTGGTCGCGGCGCGGATGAATGGATCGGGCACGGCGGTCGACCTCGGAACGGTCGCCCGGACGCCGGTATTCCGCTCGTTCGTGACGGCGTCCGGCCAGATTGTGGCGCAGCGGTACGCCGACATCGGCGCCAGCTCGATGGGCCGCCTGACGGAACTCCGCGTCAAGGAAGGCGACGCGGTCAGGCGGGGCCAGGTGCTCGCGCGCATCGACCGCGTGCAGGCCACGGCCGGCGCGACGGCGTCCGCCGCGCGGGTCACCGGCGCCGAGGCGGACGTGCGCGCGGCGATCCAGCAGTTGAAAGCCGCCGAGTCGGACGTCGCCGCCGCCGCGGCCCGGGCAAAGCAGGCGCAGCAAACGCTCCAGCGCACCGTGGACCTCCGGCGCGATGGCCTGGTCCCCGCCGCGCAGCTCGACGCCGACAAGGCGGCAGCCGACGCGGCCGATGCCCAGGTGGCCGGTGCGAAAGCCTTGCTCGAGCGGCTGCGCAGCGTCCGCGATTCCGCCGAGCGACGGCTCGCGGAATCGCGCGCCGATCTCTCGCGCGCCACCGACGTCCTCGCGAAGACCGATATCGTGTCGCCGATCGACGGCGTGATCACGCGCCTGCCGGTCCAGGAAGGCGAGATGGTGGTGATCGGCATTCAGAATGCGCCCGGCACGATCCTGATGACCGTGTCGGACCTCGGCGCCATCGATGCCGAGGTCAGGGTGGCGGAAGCCGACGTGCTCCGCGTGCAGGTGGGACAATCCGCCACGGTCAGGCTCGAAGCGCTGCCGGGCACGACGTTCGCCGGCAAGGTGGTGGAGATCGGCGCCAGCGCCCTGCCCGTGACTGGCACCGGCGCCGCCGCGCGCGAGTTCAAGGTCAAGGTGAGGCTCGACAGCCCCGGCCGCCAGCTGCGGCCGGGCCTGACCTGCGACACGGAGATCCTGACCGCGGAGCGGCGGGGCGTCTTGACCGTCCCGCTGCAGGCCGTCGTCATCCGCCCGTCCGCCGAGAACCCGGGTCGGACCGGCGTGTTCGTGCCGGAGGGCCGAGTGGCCCGCTTCAGGCCCGTCAAGACCGGGCTGATCGGTGGCCTCGACATCGAGGTGTCCGGGCTGACCGAAGGTTCGTCCCTCGTGATTGGTCCGTTCCAGGCCCTCCGCGATCTGCAGGATGGCCAGAGCGTCAGGCCGCAGAACAGCCGATGATTCCCAAGCCCGCCCACACGGTCAAGACGGCGTGTCCGCTGGACTGTCCGGACTCGTGCAGCGTCACCGCCACGGTCGAGGAAGGACGCGTCACCAAGCTCGACGGCAATCACGATCACCCGGTGACGGGCGGCTTCATCTGCGCGAAGGTCCGACATTTCACGGAACGCCTCTACGGGCCCGACCGGCTCCTCCAACCCGGCATCCGAAACGGCGCCAAGGGTTCCGGCTCGTTTCGCTGGGTGGATTGGGACGAGGCGCTCGAACGCATCGTGACGGCCATGCAGGAGGCCCGCGATCGATTTGGCGGCGCATCCGTCCTCCCGTTCTGCTACGGCGGATCCAACGGACTGCTGACGCAGGACACCGCCGACGCCAGGCTGTTCCGGCGATTCGGGGCGTCCCGGCTGGCCCGCACCCTGTGCGCCGCGCCGACGGGCGCGGTGAACCAGGCGCTGTACGGCAAGATGCCATCGGTCACCTACGCGGACTACGCGCATGCCGGCCTCATCGTCATCTGGGGATTCAATCCTTCTGTGTCCGGCATCCACCTGGTCCCGTACATCAAGGCGGCACGGGACCGCGGTGCGCGCGTGGTCGTCATCGATCCCCGCCACACGCAACTGGCCCGCACGGCCGACTTGCATCTCCCGGTCCGGCCGGGGACCGATGTGGTGGTGGCGCTGGCCCTCCATCGCTACCTGTTCGAGGGGGGGCTCGCCAGCCACTCCTTCCTGGATGCGCACACCACCGGCGCGGAGAAACTGCGGGAGCGCGCGGCCCCGTGGACGCTTCAACGCGCGGCGGACCTGGCTGGCATCGCGGCCAACGACCTGCGCCGTTTCGCCGCGATGTACGCCGAGTCGTCGCCCGCCGTCATCCGCTGCGGGTGGGGACTCGAACGCAATCGCAACGGCGGCAGCGCGGCGGCGGCCATCCTGGCGCTCCCCGCCGTCGCCGGAAAATTCGGTGTGCGCGGCGGCGGCTACTCGATGAGCAATTCCAGCTCCTGGGGACTCACCAAGACCTGGATTGGCGCTGACGAGCCGGCGACGCGCGTGGTGAACATGAATCACCTCGGCCGGATGCTGACGGAGCCGCAGGCCCCGCCCGTCAAGGTGCTCTTCGTCTACAACTGCAACCCGATGGCGACGGTGCCCGACCAGAACCGCGTGCGGAGCGGCCTGTTGCGCGAGGACCTCACGACCATCGTGTTCGACCAGGTACTGACGGACTCGGCGCGGTACGCCGACATCGTGCTGCCGGCCACGACGTTTCTCGAGTCCTACGACATTGCGCGCGCCTACGGACCGCTCAACATCCAGATGGTGCACCCGGTGGTGGACGCCATTGGCGAGGCGCGGCCCAACATCCAGGTGTTCGCCGAGCTCGAACAGCGACTCGGACTGGCGCAGGACGGCGACCCGGTGGACGACCTGGAGATGATGATCAAGGTGCTGGGTGACTTGCCGCCGGCCATCGGCGATGCGCTGCGAGACCAGGAACGCCCCGTGCCGTCGTTTGGCGAGGCACCCGTCCAGTTCGTCGACGTGTTCCCGCGCACGGAAGATGGCAAGGTCCACCTGTTTCCCGAGGACCTCGATCGCGAGGCGCCGGAGGGGCTGTACGCGTACCGGGACGATCCGGCGACGCCGGAATACCCGCTGACGCTGATCTCACCGGCCAGCGATCGGACGATCTCGTCGACGCTCGGGGAGTTGCGGACCAAGCCGGCCGTGCTCAAGCTCCACCCGGAAGACGCACGGACGCGAGGCCTCCAGGAAGGCGACCGCGTCCGCGTCTTCAACACCCTCGGCGAGGTGCGGTGCCTGGTGGACGTCGGCCCCGTGGTCCGCCAGGGCACGGCCAGCTTGAGCAAGGGGCTCTGGTGCCGGAACACGGACAACGGTTCGACGGCGAACGCACTGGCTCCGGACGCCTTGTCGGACATCGGCGCCGGTGCGTGTTTCAACGACGCGCGGGTGCAGGTGGAACGCATCAGGGACGAGGATGGACCCGTGCGCGTCGGGTCCCCATCGGATTGGGTGCATTAGACAACAGCGGGACACACGTCGTGGGGGCGTGTGGGACAGGCCCGGACAGGGCGGAGGATGGGATATGAGCCGGATGGTCACGTGCGTGAAGCTCGGAAAAGAACTCCCGGGACTCGAGAGGCCGCCGTGGCCCGGCGAGCTTGGTCAGCGCATCTTCGAAAACGTGTCAGCTGAAGCCTGGAAGATGTGGGAAGAACGGATGCGGATGATCCTGAACGAGTACCGGCTGCTGCCCTTCCAGAAGGAAGCGCAGGACCTGATGGCGAAGCAGATGGACGAGTTCTTCTTCGGTGCCGGGGGCGCGGCACCGGCCGAGTACAAGCCGGAACATTAGGCGTTAGGCGTTAGGCGATAGGCGATAGGCGATAGGCGTTAGGGAAGCACAGTACGCGGCACAGGGCTTCCCCGTTCGCGGTGGCTTCGGCGGACCCGCCGGAACCTTGGTGGAGGCGATCAGCCCTCTGTGCGGGAACATCGAAGATCGCGGGGCAGGCGTTACTTCAGCGCCTGCCCTTTCGTTTCGGGAATCCAGATCCAGCAGATCGCGGCACCGACAAACGCCACGGCGGCCACCGCAAACGCCGCGCCAAACCCCTGCTGCGCCGCCAGCCGGCCCACCACGAACGGCGCCACCGCGCTCGCCAGGCGACCGATGTTGTAAGTGAATCCCTGCGCCGTGGCCCGGATCTCAGTCGGATAGATCTCGGCCGTGACCGCGCCGAACCCCGTGAAGTAGCCCGTCGCGAAGAAGGCGGTGAACGGCCCGAGGACCAACAGCGCCACCGGGTTCTTCGTGGTCGCATAACCGAGCAGGAGGACCGCCGCGGTGAGAACGTAGGTGACATACGTCCGCTTGCGGCCGACCACATCGCTGATGAACCCAAACGACACGTAGCCGAACCACATCCCCACCTGCATCGCAATCACGAACGCGGACATCACGCGGGTCGTCAGGCCGATCCCGCCGTCGGCTTCCGGCAGCGACAGGTAGGCCGGAATCCACTGGTTGAATCCCCACCACGCGAACATGGTGCAGGCGTTCATGAGCGTGACGGGGACCGTGAGCCGCAAGAGCGACCCCGTGAAGATATCGCGGATGCCGCTCTGCCGGGCGGTGCCCGGCGTGCGCCGCTCCTTCCAGAGCGAGGGCTCCTCCACCCGTTTCTGCACCCAGACCGTGAGGAGGGCCGGCAGGACGCCGACGAAGAACACGGCGCGCCATCCGTAAAGGGGCATGACGATCGCGACGACCACAGCCGCAGCGCCGTAGCCAATGGCCCACGCGCTCTGCATGAAGCCAAGCGCCTTTCCCCGATACTCGGCCGGCCATGTCTCTGACACCAGCGCCGCGCCACTCGCCCACTCACCGCCCATCCCCAGGCCCAGGCACACCCGGAACACGGCCAGTTGCATCACCGTCTGCGCAAATCCGCAGGCCGCGGTGAAACACGAGTAGATGAGAATGCTCGCGATGAGCGCGCGTGTCCTGCCGAAGCGATCGGCGACGACACCGAAGATCAAGCCGCCGACGGCGGACGCCACCAGCGTCACGGAACCGAGCAAGCCTGCCGTGTCCTTGCTGATGCCGAGGTCCTTGATGAGGGCCGCCAGCACCAGGGCGTAGAGCATGACGTCGAAGCTGTCGAGCATCCAGCCGAGACCGCCCGCCACCAGCGCGCGCCGTCCTTCCGGCGTTCCCGCGCGCCACCAGCCGAACCAGCCGCCTGCGTCAACGTGCGTCGTCATGTCGCTCCTTCCGGCTCGTGAGGTCGATCGCATCTGCCAGGTCGGTCCATGCGGACGCCGCCAGTGGCGCCCCGGAATCCTCGTCGAAGACCTGGTCCGGCACACCCGCTGTGCGGCCCGGGCCGGCTGACCCGATCGCGTCCAGCACCTCCTGCTCCGTTCGAAGCAGCCGATGGGCGTCGTCGAGTGACACCACCTGGAAGCGCGCCCGGTCGCCGGGCACCGCCTGGGCGAGTCTCGCGAGGTCGACCGATATCACCGTGGCGATCTTGGTGTAGCCGCCGGTTGTGCCCCGGTCGGCCATCAGCACGATGGGCATGCCATCGCCGCTCACCTGGATGCTCCCCAGTGTCGTTCCGTCCGAGACAATATCGGCCGATTCCCGATGCGACAACGCGGGCCCTTGAAACCGGCACCCGATCCGATCGGACTGCGCGGTCATCGTGTAGACGGCCGTCTGGAACGTCTGCAGGGCGGCGTCGGTAAACGCATCGTCCTGGGGCCCGAGCACGACGCGCACGATGTGGTCGTGTGTGTAGACCGGAATCGACTGGCGCGGCACGCCTCGGCGCGGCGGCAGCGGTGGACTTGGCTTGTGGCACAGGGCTTCAGCGAAGTGTGTGCGAAGCTCGCCGATCGGCAGCACGTCTCCCGCGCGCAGCGCTCGTCCTTCGAACCCGCCGAGCGCGGCCCGCGTCGACGTCGAGCGGCTGCCGAGGACGACGGGCACATCGATCCCGCCGTCGATGGCCACGTACGCCCGCATGCCGCTCCGGAGACCCGCAAACGACAGCACGGCCCCTGCCGAAACCGCCACGCTCACCCACATCCGGATCGGTCGCCCGTCGAGCTGCGGCGCCATGTCCGCGCCCGTGACGGCCAGGACGGCATCCGCGGAGACGCGCAGTTCAGGCCCGGTCATCGTGATCTCGAGGGCCGCAGCGCTGTCCGGGTTGCCGGCGAGCCGATTGGCGGCGCGCAGCGCGAACGGATCCATCGCGCCCGATACGGCGACGCCGAATCGCTGGTAACTCACCCGGCCCAGGTCCTGGACCGTGGTGAACATGCCGCCGTCGAGGATCTCAAGCCGGCGCATGCTGCCTGGCCTCGGCTTCGGTCATCGGGACGAAGCGGATGCGGTCACCGGCTTCGAACAACACGGGCGGATCGTGGGTCGCGTCAAAGATCCGGAGGGGCGTCCAGCCAATCAGCCGCCATCCTCCGGGTGAGTCGGTGGGATAGATCCCCGTCTGCTCGAGCGCGATGCCGACGGTTCCGGCCGGCACCTTCGTCCGGGGGCTGGGCAGGCGCGGCACCGCAATCCGCGGCGAGAGGCCACCCAGGTACGGGAACCCGGCCATGAACCCCATCATGTACACGAGGTAGTCGCGGCCGTGGTGAATCTCGATCACCTCGCGCGGCGACAGGCCGGTCTCGACGGCGACGGCATCCAGGTCAGGACCGAAACGGCCGCCATAGACCGTGGGCACCTCGATCAGGCGGGAGGGCGGAAGCGCCACGTCGTCCAGGTGCCGGTCCGCCTCGAGGATGGCCTCCTGCAACGCCGCCGGCGTCGTGACGGTCGGGTCGTAGTGCACCATGGCAGACGCGTAGGTGGGCACCAGCTCGACCACGCCGGCAACGGCTCGCGCCGCGAGTGCGCTCGTGAGCGCCCGCACGCGCCGGTTTGTGGCTTCGTCGATCGCCCGGCCGTATTCGACGACCAGTGCGCGGTCGCCCGCGATGAGGATCCGGGGCGCGACGTCCATCGGTCAGGCCGCCGCTCCGCGTCCCATCGGCGCCAGTTCCACGCCTGCCGCCACAAAGGCGGCGCGAAGGCCGGCCGCCAGCTGCACGGAACCTGGCGTGTCGCCGTGGAGGCAAATCGTATCGGCGGGGAGCGAAATGGTCTGGCCGGTAATCGCCGTCACTTCCCCGTCGACCACCAGGCGGAGGCTGCGGGCGATGACGTCGTTCTGATCATGGATCACGGCGCCGGGTGTCGAACGAGGCACCAGCGTGCCGCTGGCGTTGACGGCGCGATCCGCAAATACCTCGCGCGCGACGTGCAGTCCCATCTCCTCGGCAATCCTCACCCACCGCGACCCAGCCAGCACGACCAGCCGAAGGCCCGGGTCAACGTCGAGCACGGCCTGGCAAATCGCCCGCGCCAGCGCGTCATCCTCCACCGCCATGTTGTAGAGCGCGCCGTGCGGCTTCACGTGCTGCAGTCGCTTGTGCCGGGTGAAGGCCGTCAGGGCTCCAATCTGGTAGACGAGGTCGTCGCGAATCTCCTCCGGAGACGCCGCCATGTTCCGGCGTCCGAATCCCCGAAGGTCCGGGAATCCGGGATGCGCGCCGACGCCGACGCCATGCTCTTCGGCCAGTGCCACTGTCCGTCGCATCCACGCCGGGTCGCCGGCGTGAAACCCGCACGCGATGTTCGCCGACGTGATCGACCGGATGATCTGGTCGTCGAGCCCCAGCGTGTATGCGCCGTAGCTCTCGCCCATGTCGCAGTTGAAATCGATGCGCCGCCGCGCCGCGGTGGACGTCATAGCGGTTCAAGGCTAGTGACGCGTCGGACCGAAGTCAAGACGGCTGTGGTAGGATGCCGACGCCAAGCGTCCACAACCACCGCCGAAGAAGGAGTTCGCCCATGCGTCGAGTATTCCTGTCTCTCGTCTGCATTGCCGTCGTATTGGCTGCCACGCCGGCCTCGGCGCAGCAGGACGAGCCCAACTCGAAAGACCACCCGATGGTGTCGAGGTTCCCGGGCTACTACATCGGCGGCTACGACGCCCAGGATTTCGGCGCCTTCGAATTCCGGATGGGCGATGACGCAACCAAGCGCGTCGAAGGACGGTACTGGAAGATCGATTACCAGTTGAAGGAGAACGGGAAGAAGGGTGGCCCGATTGAGATCGGACGCAACTACGTCAACCTGTTCACCAAGCGCGGGGGCGTGAAGATCAGTGACAACGTGACGTCGGGTGGCGGCACGATGGTGGTGCGGATGCCGGCCGAGGGCAAGAACATCTGGCTGCAGGTCGAGATCACGGACAATGGCGAGCTCTACTCGCTCATCGTCGTCGAAGAAGCCGCCATGGAGCAGAAGGTCGAGTTCTCTACCATGGAACTGGCCAAGGCCCTGAACGACAAAGGATCGGTGGCCATCCACGGCATCCTCTTCGACACGGGCAAGGCGACGATCAGGCCGGAGTCGGCCACGGCGATCGCGCCGATCGGCGAACTCCTGAAGACCTCGCCGGTCCTGAAGCTCGAAATCCAGGGGCACACCGATAACGTCGGCGCGGCGGCAGCCAACCTGAAACTGTCGCAGGATCGGGCGGCGGCCGTGAAGGCCTACATCGTGAGCACATTCGGCATCGCAGCCGAGCGGCTGACCACAGCGGGGCTCGGCGACACGAAGCCCGTGGGCGACAACACGACCGACGCGGGACGCGCGTCGAACCGGCGGGTGGAACTCGTCAAGAAGTAGGCGGAGGCCCCCATGGACCGACGGTACCTCGTCGCGGCGGCGTTGTTCTCCGTATTGGCGGCCAGACCGCTCTTTGCCCAGGAGTGCCAGAACTGCAAGACCCGGAAGATCATCAGATACGACATCGAAGTTCTGATTCCCAGGCCCACGACCGACGCAGCCATCCTCAAGTGGTGGAACTACTTCGACACGAAGGACGGGGTTACACAGTACTTTCCCAGCCTAGACCCGACGCGCGACTGTCTCTTTGTGCTCGACGGGGGGTTCCTGACCAAAGGCGAGAATCCGGAACGGAGACTCGCAACGGGAAAGGAGCATCCGAATATGCCCCCGCCGGGACCGGCGCCGGGAGGCGCCGACTATCTCCTCTACGGCACGATTAGCGGCGTCGGGGCGCCGACCCTGATGCTCAAGCTGGAAACGGCCAGTACGCGCGAACTCGTGAAGTCCGCCGTGATCGACCTGCCCGCCGGCTTCGAGCCCTACCAGGCCGGGCGAACAGTCGCGGAGTCCCTGGGCCCGATCTATACGCGCATCATGGAATTCGAGAGGAAGAAACGCGACCAGGGAGAACCGTACGCCATCTGGCCACGGATCACGTTGACGCCCGCACGCGCGAAACTCAACGTGAACGAGAAGACGACGATCGACGTGGTCCTGAAGGACTGCGACGGTGTGCCGCTGGCGAACCGGAAGGTCGTACTGGCGGCCACCTCGGGCACCCTCGACAGGGATTCGGTGACCACCGATGCGCAGGGCAAGGCATCGCTGGGATTCACCGCGGGAGCCCAACCCGCCACGGCGACCATTACCGCAGACGTCGTGTTTACCTTGCCGGCTGGCGGCACGGCTTCAGCCGACGGCATCCCAGCCAGAATCGTAGTGGTCCAGCCGTTCACGCTTCCCGAGACCTTTGCCGTGAACTTTAACGAGAAACTCCACAGCAAGGACATGCGCCGGCAGTTCGAGAGCAACGTGACGGTCATTTACGTGAGAGCCGATCGGTCGCTGTCTCAGGCGTACTCGAACATCGAGAACACGCTGGCAGCAGCGGGCAAGGTCGACTACATCGTGGAGGCCGTGTCCGGAACCGGCAGGGGCTGGAACTCGTGGGACAGGGTATGGGTGCCGGGGCGGGTCAGCCAAGAGGAAACCGTGGGCAAACCGCAGGCCACGCTCGAGCGGACCGCGAACGGGATGATTCTCAGGCTCAACGGGTTCCAGGAAGTGTGGAACGCCGAGGAACCGGAGTACATGAACGGCTGGGTGTTCGACACGCTCGACCTGTGCACCATTGGATTCACTCAGGCGGAATCGAACCGGCTTGATGCGGCAGCGAGGGAGAAGGTCGTCCGCGTACCACAGGACTTGCGCCCGACCAACGATCCCGATGGCGAAGGCGAACTCGTCCTGACGTTCAAGGGCGCTGAGAAGGCGTCGGTCGATATCAAGATGCGGCTGCTCATGAAGGACAAGAAGTAGCGGCGGACGGCTGCGACCCTCAGAGAGCACGGCGGGCGGCGGCAGCGGTTGACGCCGGGCGCATCCCCCGGGACAACCGCGTGTCACTTCACATTCGACAGGAGCCCGACCGTGATCACTGTGCGACGTGCTGCCCGGTTTCTGATTGCCGCTTGCGTGCTGCTGCCGGTCGCGGTCGGAGTGACGTGGCTCCGGCCGGTCCAAGCTTCCGCGGGTTCCTCACAACTGCGCATGGCGGCGCCGTTCGACCTGACGCTCGGTGCGGTGCGCGACACGAACGGCGATGGGCTGGCCGATAGCGTGGTCGCACGCGTCATCGTGCCGGCCGCGCCGGCCGCCGAGGAAGTCGAGGCCGCCACGAACATCGCCGGCCGGCTCGGCTTCGAGACAACGGCCCTGACACTCCCCCTGGTGATGACGGACGCCGAGGTCGAGAAACCCGCCGACGTGCAATTGCCAATCCTGATCGGGCGCGACAACCGCTTCGTGAAGGCCCTGATTGAACGCGGTGCCATCGACGTGAAGGCGCTGAAGCCTGGACAAGGGCTGCTGGCCCTGGTCGCGTCGCCAATGGGCGGACCGGACGGCTTCGTGGCGGTCGGCGGCGACGCGGCCGGCACGCTCGTGGCGGCCATCCAACTCGCGGCACGGCTGCCCAGGTTGTGGAGCATGTCGGGCATCACGATCACGGGCATCGAGGAGCAGGCCACGAAGTACCTCGCGGGTCGGGGTCTGGCGCCGTCGCGCATGGCGGTGAGCTCCATCCTGGTGGACAGCGACCGGCGAGGCATTGCCAATGTCGAACTGGTGGCGGACGTCGACGGTCACGTCGGGGTCCAGGTGATCAAGGTCATGGGAGAGCTCGACTACGCGCATCGCTGCGGGCAGTTGCTCAACGTCCTCAACTTCGCTGAAGCCGCCACGACCACGATCGTGGTGAGAGCGGGGGGGAACGCGATCGGTCACGCCGACGTTCGCCGGTCGGGCCTGAACTCGCGGACGCTGACGCCTCCCATCGAGCCCGAAGAATTCATGCCCGACACCAGCATCCTCGGGCGCGCGACCGCAGCGGGACCGCCGGCGGGAGCGGCGGGTGCGGCGGCGGCGGCCGGGGGCGGAGGACGGGGAGCCGCCCCAGCGACCGGCGCGGCTGCGGCCGGAGCGGGCGCCACCGGAGGCGCCGCTGGAGCCGACACCGCGACTGGCGGCAGCGGCGCCGGATCGGGTGCCGCCGCTTACCCGGCCGCCCAGACGTCCGGGGCGGCCGCCATGGGTGGCGACGGTGCCGGGCCTGGCGCTTCGACGGCCGCCGCTGTCACTGCCAAGGCGTTCGACCTCTCGAACACGTTTTCGATCGACGGCTGGTACGGGGACGCGTACGTCGACCTGATTCCGGACCGCACCGAGACCACGATGATCCTGGGCGAGCCTTCGGAATCGCTGGGCGCGGCGCACATTGCCGCGCGGCTCGGCCTCGGCTCGACCGGCATCAGCCTGCCCATCACGCGTCCGCACGACAAGGTCAAGGAACCGGCGCGCGAGCCGAGCCCGATCCTCATTGGCCGCACGAACGCGCACGTGCAGCAGCTTCTCAAGATCGGCAAGACGCGTCTGGATGACTTGAAGCCCGGCGAAGGCGAGATTCAGATCGTCCCGCGGGCATTTGGCGTGGCCACCGCCACCGTGGTGGCCGGGGCGGATGCCGCCGGCACCAGTGCGGCCAGCCTCTACCTGGCGAGACGCCTGCCCTACGTCTGGGACATCCAGCGCGGCGGCGTCTCGTATGACGATGTCCTCCGGCAGGCGTCGCGGTTCCTCGCCGCGCAAAGCAGCGCCGGCCAGGCGGCGCAGGCCATGACCGAACTCAAGGCCGTGCTCGACGAACTGAAAGAGAAGAAGATCGAGTCCGTGGACGCGAAGATCTATCTCGAGAAGGGCGACACGGCCTTCGCCGATCACGTCGCCGCGCAGATCCAGAACACGATCAAGGACGCCAAGGTGTCCGCCACCAGCCGCGGCATCACCGACGCCGTGCCGGTATTCGAGGACACGCTCGAGATTCCGTGGGAGGTCGACGAGTTCTGGTCGAAGTTCAAGGCCGACGTCCTGCCGAAGGTGCAGGCCGGATCCGTTGTCGACGTGGAAACCCGGTTGAGCGAACCGCCCGACGTCCGGAAGTCCGTGGCCGACCAGGCGCGCGCCGCGCTGATGAAGGCCGGCGCGAAGGACGCCCGCGTCCGCGTCCTCTCCGCGTACAAGCAGGGCTACTCGTGGCTCACCGAGCAGGTCCTGCCCGACCTCAAGGGCAAGGGCGTGCGAACCCTCCACGTGAAGGCGCTCGCGCACAAGCCCGACCTGGCGAAGAAGTACAAGTTCTACATGGTCCCCAGCCGATGGCTGCAGGAGTTGTTTCCCGTCGACGAGATCTTCGAGCGCGACCTCGGCGTGCCGAAGGCGGCGTTCACGCTCGAGCTCGTCGATGAGGCCAAGGACACGTACGACGTCGATGCCCGGGATGGCGCGGGTCGGTCGATCTATCACGCGACGTTCAGCCCGAAGGTGGTCGACCGCGAATACCTCGACGCGTTCCCGGGATGGGCGAAGGTGGAGGTCACCACGGGATGGCTGTCGGCGAAGGTCGACGGGCAGTCGGTGGCCGACGTCCGCATCCAGACGGACCCCGAGCGCTTCTGGGACTACTACCAGTCGCGGGTGCTGCCGCGCATCAACACGCACGTGATGCGCGTCACGGGCGGCCGGCCGACGCCGGACAAACAACCGTTCTTCCGGGACCTCGACGTCGAGGTCTGGATGAGCGAACCGGACTACCGCATCGGCATCGACGAGGAGCAGATCTCGTCCATCGAGGCGCTGCACGAGGATCTCTACTTCGTCACGCTGGACTACTTCGCCGCCCTGGGCCGCACGCTGGCCCGCGCCCGGGTCGGCGCGCCAGGCAAGATTCTCCCGATCGTTCATCCGCCCACGCCCGGCGTCGCCGGCAAGGCGAAGTTCGTCTACGCCGCGAATGCCGCCACCGGGGCCAAGCTCGAGATCACGTACAGGGAGAAGGGATCGGACAAGTCGATGACCGTGACGCGGCCATTGACGCGAATCGACACCACCGCACCGCAGGCGATGCGGGCGGTCGTATCGGCCGCGGCCGTCAGCGAGATTGAACTCCAGACCGAGGCGGCCAGCGACCGGGAGGCCGGCCGCGCAGCCGACGCGCTCGACAATCTCGCGCGCCTGCATGCCGCCGGGCTCTACCGCGAAGACCTGTCGTTCGATTACGTGGATCGGCTCGCCGTGGCCATCGGCCTGCGCGATGCCCGCACCCGGCGCGTCCTGCGCAACTCCGGCGAGACCGCTCCCAGCAACGTCTGGACCGCCGCGGACAAGCCCGCGCTGCCACTGGTGAAATGGGATCACGTCATCTCGCCCGCCGAAACCGAGGCGATTGTCCGCACGCTCACCGCGTTCCCGCAGGTGAAGGCGTATCGCGTGGGCACATCGTATCGCGGGCGCAACCTGCCGGTGATGGAGATCACCGATCCGACGCCGAGCGAACTGGTGTCGGTGGCGAAGCTCACGGCCTACAAGCCGACGATCTTCCTGATGGGCCGGCAGCACGCCAACGAGGTGTCGTCCACCAGCCACATGCTGCGGCTGGCGGAACTGCTCGTGACCGACCAGGCGTACACGGCCATCCTGAAGAAGGTCAACGTGATCATGGACCCCATGATGAACCCCGACGGGGCCCAGATCGCGTACGACCTCCAGAAGCTCACGCCGACGCACATGCTGCACGCGGGACGCTACAGCGCGCTGGGCATGGATGTGTCGTCGCGGCAGAACAACCTGTTGCCCGAGGCCGAGGTCGAGGGCCGCGTCTGGCGGGAATGGCTGCCCGACATCTACTTGAACCCGCACGGCTACCCGTCGCACGAGTGGGTCCAGCAGTTCTCCGGGTACGTCTCGCCGCAGTTCCGGGCGTACTGGACGTCACGCGGCTGGTACACGATGATCAGCGGCCTGCGTGACCCCCGCTACCCCGACCATATCGACGCCACCGCGGCCCTGCGCGAGGCGGTGGTGCGGGAGATCAACAAGAACGCCGACGTCCGCGCCATGGACCTCCGGGCGCAGGCGCGCTACCTGAAGTGGGCGGCCGGCTTCGGCACGCACGTCTACAACATCGAGATCTACAAGGACACCACGATCTTCTTCTCGGACCCGGAATCCGGCGAGCCGCGCGGCAGCAAGCGCGCCGCGACGTCCTCGGGGCAGCCTGTCAGCGCGCGCCGGGCAACGATGGGGAGCTTTCCGCAAGTCACGTTCAACAGCGGGATGACCGAGGCGCCGGACGAAACCGCCCAGGGCCCGTGGCTGAACCTGGTCACCAAGGCCGGGTTCTCGTTCCTGATGGCGCACGTCGACTACCTGCGCTACGGCCACTATGCAATCGAGCGGATTGAGGAGAACGGCCAGCGGGATGGGAGCGTGCTGACGCGGCTGCGCGTGCGTCCGGTCAACCCGCCTGGCGCGCTCAGCGCGCCCAGTACGACAGCGCGAGGATCGACGCCAGCGAGGTGACGGCGATCGCGCCCAGGCCGATGCCGGCGACGCGCCGGAACGGCATCCGGGACAGCCCGACTGCAAAGCCGAGCTTGAGCAGCATGTTCGACAGGATCCCGACGGCCACGGCCAGCGCCGAGGTCGTCGCGGCACCCGGCGCCGAGTGCGTCGCCATCGACATCAGGAGGGCATCAACGTCGGCGAACCCCAGCAGCGCGCCCGACACGATGACGCCCAGGTCGCCCCAGGTGGCCCGCACCGCCTCGACGACGAACAGCACCACCTGAAAGACGACAGCCATCTGCAGCGCCGACGAGAACTGCAGCGGGTTGCGGTGGGTCTGGAGTTCCGGGCGCTCCTCGTGCGGCCGCCGCCAGGCGATGACCACCGCGACGAGCCCCACGAGGAAGGGCGCCGCGATGTAGGGAATGAGCGCCAACGTGAGCGAAATCGACAGCACGGATGTCACCGCCAGGATGCGGGCGAACATGACGGTCGACGCGCCGATCACGCCGTAGCCGAGCGGTGCGCCAACGCTTTCATCCTCCACGCGGCTCGCGCGGGCAAATGTCAGCGAGACGTTGGTCGATGAGATGATGCCGCCGAGCAACCCGGCGATGAAGTAGCCCTGCGTCGCGCCCACCAGCATCCGCGCCACGTAGCCCACGAAACTGAGGCCCGAGAAGAACAGCACCAGCATCCACAGTTCACGGGGCCGGATGCCGCCGAACGGACCGTATGGGCCCTCGGGCAGCAGCGGCAGGATCACGACGGCCATCACCGTGAACCGGATCGCCGCCCGCATGGCCAGCTCGTCCATGCGCTCCACGAACTCATGGAGCCGCGACTTCTCGGCCAGGACGAGCACCGTGACGGCAATGATCGCACCCGCGAGCCGCGCGTGGCCGGCTCCCGCCATGGCGCCCGCCGTCAGCGTCACCAGGGCCGCGGCCTCCGTGGTGCCGTCCACGTCCTGCTCACGCGATGCCGCCGCGTAGGCCAGCAGCACGAACCCCACGCCGGCCGCCAGCAGCACGATCGAGATGCCGACGAGACCGGTGGCGTAAAACCAGCCCGCTCCGCCGCCGAGTCCACCCAGGAGCGTGAACGTGCGAATGCCAGCGAAATGGGGCTTGGCGCTCTTCTCGTGGCCGGATCGCTCCCGCTCCGCCCCGACGGCCGCCCCGCCGAGGGCCGCGAGAATCAGCCCGAGTTCCCGGATCGCGGCGTCATCCATGCGCGCCCGCCACGGGAATCGCGCCGCCGGCACGGACCGCTTTGAGCGAGCCCGCCAGCACCGCCCACAGCGCGTACGCCAGGCGAGGGCGATCGTGCCGCGCGATGTCGCGGCGCCAGAACGCGCCGCTGACCAGTCGGCAGTGCGCCGGCAAGTCACCCAGTTCGAGCGGGCGTTTGTGTTCTGCGTCGTAGCGCGCCAGGACGTCGGCGGGCGGCCGTCCCTCGTTGAAGAGCACGACGTCCACCGGCCGCCTGATGAAGCCTTCGATACGCCGGACGGCGTCGGCCGCGGTGAACCCGCTCATCCCTCGGCCCTCGGTCAGCAGGTTGGCCACCAGCACCACCGGCCCCGGCACGTTCTGGATGGCGTCCGCCATGCCTCCCACGGCCAGGACCGGGAGCAGGCTCGTGTAGAAACTGCCGGGCCCGATGACAATCGCGTCGAGATCCCGCACCGCTTGAGCGACCTGGCAATGGATGGCGACGGCCGGTTCCAGCCAGATGGTCTCGATGACGTGGCCGGCGGTCTGCCGCGCGTCGATCTGGTTTTCGCCCTTGATGACCTGGCCGTCGGCGTACCTCGCGCACAGCGAGGCCTGGTCGATACTGACGGGCCACACGCGGCCGCGGCACCCGAGCAGCGACCGAAGGCCTTCCACCGCCGCCATGAAGTTGCCGCTGTAGCGCTCCATCATCGAGAGCAGCAGGTTGCCGCCGGTGTGCCCGCCAAGCCGGGAATCCTCCAGCGTGGGCAGGCGTGACAGGAGTACGCGCCGGGCTTCCTTCTCGTTGCGCGCCAGGGTGAGCGCGCACTTCAGGATGTCACCGGGCGGCAGCACGCCGAGCTCGTCTCTGAGCTGGCCCGAACTGCCGCCGCTGTCGAACATCGTGACGACCGCGTTCAGGTCGACCCAGGGATTCCGCTTGAGTCCGCCCAGCACGCTGGGCAGGCCGGTCCCCCCGCCGAAACACCCGACTTTCAACATCCGCAGGCGCATCGCGGCAGATTCTATCAGCGTCGCCCCGGAAAGCTGAAACCCGGAGCGGGGGGAGGCACGTAGGACCACATAGGCGTTCGGCGATAGGCGATCGGCGTTGGGCGTTGGGAGTTAGGGCATTCAGCGTGATCCTGTCTTTCCCCTACCGCCGATCGCCTGTCGCCGAACGCCTTGTAACCGCAGGTACAATAGACACCATGGCAGACACCGTCTTCGACGATACAGCCGTTCAGCCGCTCTTGCTCGACCTGCAGCGCATCTTCGGCGCGCGCGTGCAGTGTGTCGCCGTCTACGGCGGCAATGGCGACGCGGAATCGCTGACCGGCGGGGCCGGGGGCGAGGACCACAGCCACGTGCACACCGTGGCCGTCGTCGAGTCGTTGACGCCGGGCGATCTTCGAGAATGCGCCCACCAGGCGGCAAGCTGGAACAAGAAGAACCTCGCGACCCCGCTGCTGTTGACGCGGTCTGAGCTGGACCGTTCACTCGATGCCTTTCCACTCGAACTCAGCGAGATCATCACCCACCATCGCCTCGTGCTCGGCACCGACGCGTTCGCCGGTCTGGAGGTCGCCCCACCCGACGTCCGCCGGGCGTGCGAGGTGCAGGCCCGCAGCCATCTGCTCCACTTGAGGGAGGGCTTCATCGAAGCGCGCGGAGAGTCTCGCGCCCTTGCCGCCATCATCCAGCAGTCCGCCCGCCCGCTCCGGCTGCTCCTGGCAAACCTCGGGCGCCTGGCCGGGGCGGAGGCGGGCGCAGTCCCGCTCGACAGCCATGTGCTGCAGCAAGTCCTCGCCGCCGGGGGCCGCAGCGGCATTGGACGCACCGAAGCGGAGGAGCTGTACCCGGCGTATATCGAGGCGGTTGAGCGCATCGTCCAGCACATCGATGGATGGAAGGCCTGAGGTGCGGCGCCTTGTGATCGGTCGGCCGGTGCCTGGGAGCGCCAGGCTCCAGCCTGGCAGGCACGGACGCAGTCTGATGTGGGTGGTCCTGCTGATCGCGTGGCTGTGGTCGCCGGCCGGACTCGGCGCCCAGGCTCCCCCTCCTGCACTGACGGGTCCCATCAACGACTATGCGAACGTCATCGACGCGCAGAATCGCGCCACGCTCGAGCGCGCGATCCGCAGCCTGATGGGCGCGACGGGCGACGTCGTCATCGTCGCCACGGTCGCGACGGTGGAGCCCTATGCCGATGCGAAGGAATTGGCCGTCGCGATGTTTGAGAACCGCGGCAAGGGCATCGGCGAGAAGCGCAAGGATAACGGCCTGCTCGTGCTGCTGGCGCTGAAGGAGCGCCAGGTCCGGGTTGAAGTCGGCTACGGTCTCGAGTCCGTGGTGACTGACGGCTACGCGGGCACGGTCAGCCGCCAATTGATGGCGCCGGCGTTCAAGCGCGGCGACTACGGCGGCGGCCTCCGCGCGGGCGTCATGGAGATCATCGGCCACATTGCCGAGGCGAGAGGCGTGACGCTGGACGGATCCGTCTCGCGGCGGCAGTCGCGGCCCGCATCTCGCGGGTCCAGCCATCCGATCCTGCTGATCCTGGTGTTTCTCGTCTTCATGGCGCTGAAGGTAATTGGGGGGCTATCCGGCGCGCTCTCGAGCCGCACGCGCCGCGGTGGCTGGAGCGGATGGGGCGGAGGCGGGTTCGGCGGGTTCGGCGGGGGCGGCTTTGGCGGTGGGGGCGGCTTTGGCGGGTTCGGCGGCGGGGGCAGCGGTGGTGGCGGCGGCGGCGCCAGCTGGTAAGCGTCGCAGACGCGCGCGAGACAGCATAGAATCAACGCACCTTTGGAGAGCGAGAACACGACTATGAAGCGACTGATCATCAACAGCGTGATTGTCCTGGCAGCCTTGACGTTGTCGGGATGCTCCTACAATACGTTCGTGAGCCAGGAAGAGGCGATCAAGGCCCAGTGGTCGCAGGTCGAGAACCAATTGCAGCGTCGCAACGACCTGATCCCGAACCTGGTGAGCACTGTGAAGGGCTACGCCAGCCACGAGAGCGAGGTGTTCGAGTCGGTGGCCGCCTCGCGCGCCAAACTGGCCGGCGCCACCACACCGGAAGCCAAGATTGCGGCGGCCAACGAGCAGACATCCGCGCTGGCCCGCCTGCTGATGGTCGTGGAGAACTACCCGCAGTTGAAGGCCAACGAACAGTTCAACCGGCTGTCGGACGAGCTGGCCGGCACCGAAAACCGGATCGCCGTCGAGCGCAAGCGCTACAACGATACGGTGCGGGAGTACAACACGAAGCGCCGCTCGTTCCCGGCGAATATCACCGCGTCGATCTTCAAGTTCAAGGAATACCCGTACTTCGAGGCGCCGGCCGAAGCGAAGAAGGTCCCCACGGTCAACTTCGACAAGAAATAGGGACGCCGGTTTGACGATACGCGCCTGGCCCGGCCGTCCGCACCCGCTCGGGGCGACGTGGGACGGCCTGGGCGTCAACTTTGCGTTGTTCTCGGAGAACGCCACCGCGGTCGATCTCTGCCTGTTCAATAAGGCGACCGACGCGCGCGAGTCCGCCCGGGTGACGTTGCCCGAGCGGACGGACCACGTCTGGCACGGCTACTTTCCCGACCTGCGACCGGGGCAGTTGTACGGTTATCGCGTGCATGGGCCGTACGACGCACGCGCCGGTCACCGCTTCAATCCGGCCAAGCTCCTGCTCGACCCGTACGCCAAGGCCATCGGCCGCGGCCTCACGTGGGACGATGCGATCTTCGGCTACAAGCGTGGTACGGAACCGCAGGAGTTCGTCGCGGACGATCGCGACGATGCGGCGATGGCGCCGCTTGGTGCGGTGATCGACCCGGCGTTCACGTGGGGCGACGATCGACCGCCCCGAACGTCGTGGCATAACACGGTCATCTACGAACTCCACGTCAAGGGCTTCACCGTCCAGAACCCGCAGGTGCCGGAAGCGCTTCGGGGGACGTATCTCGGCCTGTCGTCCGATTCCGCCCTCCAGTATCTGAAGGAACTGGGCGTCACGGCCGTCGAACTGCTACCAGTCCACCAGCACGCCATCGATCGCTTCCTCGTGACCCACGGACTGACCAACTACTGGGGCTACAACTCGCTCGCCTATTTCGCGCCCGACGTCCGCTTTGCGACGACGAAGAGCCGGATGGCGGCCGTGCGCGAGTTCAAGATGATGGTGCGCGCACTGCACGAGGCCGGCCTCGAGGTGATCCTGGACGTCGTGTACAACCACACGGCCGAGGGCGATTACCTGGGCCCGACGCTCTCGATGCGCGGCATCGACAACGCGTCGTACTACCGCCTGATGCCGGGGCGCCCCGAGCGCTACGAAGACTTCACCGGGTGCGGCAACACGTTGAACATGCGCCATCCGCGCGTGCTGCAGCTGATCATGGACAGCCTGCGGTACTGGGTGGTGGACATGCACGTGGATGGCTTCCGGTTCGACCTCGCGAGCGCGCTGGCGCGGGAGTTGTTCGAGGTGGACAAGCTGGGGTCGTTCTTCGACATCATCCAGCAGGACCCGGTGCTCTCCCAGGTGAAGCTCATCGCCGAGCCCTGGGACCTCGGCGCGGGCGGCTACCAGGTGGGCAACTTCCCTCCGGGCTGGACCGAGTGGAACGGCCGCTATCGCGACCTCGTGCGGCGCTACTGGCGCGGCAACGGCGGGCAGGTGTCCGAACTGGCGAGCCGCCTGGCGGGCAGCAGCGATCTGTACGCGCAGGGCGGGCGCCGGCCGTATGCCAGCATCAACTTCGTGACGGCCCACGACGGCTTCACGATGGCCGACCTCGTCACGTACGAGCAGAAGCACAACGACGCCAACGGCGAACAGAACCGGGATGGCGAGTCCAACAATCTCAGCTGGAACTGCGGCGTCGAAGGCCCCAGCGACGATCCGGCGGTCGTGGCGCTGCGCGCGCGGCAGGTGCGAAACCTGCTGACGACGTTGTTGCTGTCACAGGGCGTGCCGATGCTGGTGGCCGGCGACGAAATCGGCCGTTCGCAGCGCGGCAACAACAACGCCTACTGCCAGGACACTGCGACGAGCTGGGTGAACTGGGACTTGAAGAGGCCCCATCACGAGCTGCTGGCGTTCGTCCGCGAGTTGATTCGCTTCCGGTCGATTCACCCGGTTCTCCATCGGCGCACGTTCTTCCAGGGTCGCGACTCCAACGGCCACCGGACCGCGGACATCCTCTGGGTCGATCCGGGCGGCCACGAAATGACGGACGCCCAGTGGAACGCGCCCCATGCGCAGACGCTCGGTGCGGTGCTGGCCGGAGACGCCATCGACGAGACGGACGACCGCGGCGAGCCCATCCGCGACGACACGCTGCTGATCCTGATGAATGCCGACGAGGCGCCGATTCGCTTCGTCCTCCCGGCCGCCGGTCCGGGCCGGACGTGGAAGCCGGAGTTCGACACGTACGGCGTCGTCCCGAGGCTGGTCTCCGAAGCTGGCCGGCTGGTCTATCCCCTCGGCGCCCGCTCGATGGCCGTCCTCAAGCGCGCCTAGCCGCTGACACCGTCAGTACGTGGCCCAGGGCTCGTATCGTACGGGGCCCAGGGCTCGTATCGTACGTGGCCCAGGGCTCGTATCGTACATGGCCCAGGGCTCGTATCGTACGTGGCCCAGGGCTCGTATCGTACGTGGCCCAGGGCTCGTATCGTACGTGGCCCAGGGCTCGTATCGTACGTGGCCCAGGGCTTTAGCCCTGGGTACTGAGGTCTGCGACAATTTCGTCCAACCGGTAGACGGCCGACCCAGCAAATGGATATTCGCCAAGCCGCATGGCCAGTCCGGCCCGAACTGGATTCGCCAGGATGTACCTGCAAAGCGTTCGAGTGTCCTCGCCCTCCCGGAGCACTCGCTCGAAGTACCCGTCCTGCCAGAGTGTCTGCCCGGTGCGCTGACGATACCAATACCCGGACTGTTGTTTGAACCGAGCGACGAATGGTGAGAGCACGGCCCCATCGTGCTGTCCCTGGACGAGCAGGTGCACATGATCGGGCATGAAGCAGTACGCAATAACTGCAAACCCGAAGGCCTCCGCGCATTGCAGCAATTGCGGAATTACGACCCTTACGACCTCGGGAATGGCCAATGACGGATGGCGATGGTGAGTGCAGAAACGAAGGGAATACCGATATCGGCCCGTATAGCTGAAGCCCCGCAGCCGAGTTGGACGGTGACCCCACATGCGGCGACATCTGCACGCGGCATGCCAGTTACGCAGGGCTGAAGCCGTCGTGTACACAAGGCTAAAGCCTTGTGCCACAGTCGCTCTCCGTACGTGGCCCAGGACTTTAGTCCTGGGTACCTCCTGCACGCGGGGCTGAGGCCGTCGTGTACACAAGGCTAAAGCCTTGTGCCACAGTCGCTCTCCGTACGTGGCCCAGGACTTTAGTCCTGGGTACCTCCTGCACGCGGGGCTGAGGCCGTCGTGTACACAAGGCTAAAGCCTTGTGCCACGTACCAGAGGGGCGGCCTCTAGACGATTCGGAGCTCGCGCGGGCCGCCCTGCTTGAGAATGTCCGCCTTTGCGAAATAGCGTCTCAGCCACCAGCGGTATCCCAGATGAGCCGCCGCGACCAGCGCAATCCAGAAGACGATGTCGCCTCCTGGCGGCAAAGGCCATGCCGAGACATATCGAATCCACACTGGCATGAGCCCGACCGCGATGTACGCAGGGATGGTGACGAGCAACGTCGATGGCCGTACGCGCGCCGGGTTGTCGTTCGACCTCCGGTACCGCAGCACTTCCGCCAGAGGGGGGAGCGCGAGTACGCCGATGAAGCCACAGACGGCCGTCCGTGCCTGCGACATGGTGACCGCGACGTTCGCGCGCGCCGCGACGGCCACTCCCATCGCCAACAGCACTATGAATGCCACCACCCACCCGAGGCTCTCGACCAGCGTGAGCCCAAACGCCACGCGGGCCTTTTCGTCCCGGGACAACGGATACGCCGATCGCAGCAGTCGCGGGATTGGGGCGAACATGGGACTCATCAAGAACGGCGTGAGCATGGTCCACCACGTCCAGGTCATTGACATCCCACGGCCCGCTTCTATCGAAAAGACCGCTCGAATCGCCGCGCCGGCGAATGAGCCAATTGAGCCTAGCTGCTCGGTGTTTGTCCAGAAGATGGCTGTTCCGGATATGCCGACGAAGACCACAAACACAACGGTCAGGACGACGCTGCGCAGCACCAGTTCTACACCAGCGAAAGCTACGTCATCAGCGGTAGGGTGAACGCCACGGGCTTGCTCAAGGACCATCTGGGTCATTGGAAACCAAGAGCGGCCCTTCTCAAGGGAAGCCGCCACAACGTAGGAGAAGAACGACGCCCGATAGCCGGTCGTGGAATAGGTCGAAAAGTCGGTTCGTTCCGCAACCGCGTCCGACCTGGCCGGAACCGCTCCATCTATGGGATGCGACTTGCCCGCGTGCGTCGACAACAATCGCATTCTGAGGGCCGCGGGTCCGCAAATCCCTGCCGACGAGGCCACGGCGGCGCACACAGCCAGTGCCGCCGCCACCACGGGATGCATACGGACGAATGATCCGACGGGTCCGGACAGGACGATCGAGGCGCCACCGGCGAGCACAATCGCTACGCCACCTCCCCCGGGCATCGTGAGCCCACCGGCGCCAATGCACCACATGGCCATCGCCACGCTGTACAACACCACCGGGTTGTGCCCCGACTCCGGCCGCCAGAAGATGAGCACTACTGCCCCGCTGACCAGGGCGCCCGCGACGAGGAATCCCGACAACAGACGCGAACGAAGTGCCGGCAGCGCCACGGCGAAGGTCGACCAATACAGCGACCACATCGCCCAGGCTACCGGCCACACCGCCCAGGCCGGAAACAGCAGCGCAGCTAGCACAACCCGGTCGGGCGGAGGCAGGCCGGGGAGTTCGAGCCCCGCCAAAGATGTATAGGCCCCGAGAGCACCCGTACACCACAGGAGGGTCACCCATGTTGACTTGCCCATCAAGCCGAGGAACGCTCTCGCGCGGTTCATTGGACGTTTCTCTTCAACAGGTACGGGAACATCCCGCCAAGATTCAGCGGCGTCGCAGTCACGGTGACGTGGTGTGCGGACTCAAATGACATCCGCTCGGCCTCCGAAGCGCGCACGACCAATCGCGCCATGGGTGATGACACGTCCTGATGCAGGACGAATGCTTCAGGGAACCGAGCCGGCAGCCCGCCGTTCCTGGCCACGATCTGCCACTCCGCGTACTCGCCCTTGAGGTCGTCGAGCGCAGCATCCGCCACGACGGTCCCGCCATCGAGACACACAACCCAGTCGACAATGCGCTCCACGTCGTTCAACACATGGCTGGACATGACGACGGTGGCGCCGTCTTCGGCCACCAGGTCGAGCAAGAACCGGAGAAACTGCTCGCGCACGATGGGATCGAGATGCGAGAGCGGCTCATCGAGCGCGATGAACTTCGGGTGGTGGCAGATCGAAAGCACGATCGCCAGCTTCTGCAGGTCGCCCGCTGAGAGTGCGCTCACCTTCACTTGGCGCGCGAGCTCCAATTGCCCGCACAGGGCGCGTTCCCGCTCGCGATCCCACCGCGGATAGAACGACGCGACGTAGTCGAGTTGCTGCGTCACGGTCATCCAATGGAGCAGCACGGGGTTGTCGGGCACGTAACCGATCTGCTCGAGTTCCGTGCGCCCGAGCATGTGGGTGGCGCGCCCAAGCGTCCGGGCGATCCCTTCGGTGGGCAGCAAGAGCCCGACCATGAGTCCAATCAGCGTCGTCTTGCCACTGCCATTTCGCCCGACCAGGCCAACGATCGAGGGGTTTCGGAGAGACAATGACACCCGCGAAAGGGCCAGTGTTCCACCGAACCACTTCCACAAGTCTTGGGTTTCGAAGATCGGGTCCATGGTCCTATCCTTCCGGGTCGTCGATCAGGCGGCGCAGAAGCGCCGCCGCGTCCTTGCTGTTGACGCCGAGTTGGAGTGCCGCGGTGGCGGCAGGCTGGAGCGCGCCGCGCAGCTGGTCCATGCGGCTGGTTTGGGCCTTCTTGCGATCCAGTATGGCGATGACGGACGGCAACCCGGGACGGCGCTCGAGGACGCCCTCCTCTTCAAGCAGCGCGTACGCCTTGCTGACGGTCATGAAGTTGACGCCGAGATCGGACGCCAAGGCCCGCGTGGAGGGCACTTCGTCGCCGCCCGCCAGCAGTCCGCTGGCGACATGAAAGCGGATTTGTTCGACGATTTGTCGAAAGACGGGAACGCCGGAGTGAGGATCGACCCGCAGCAGCACGTGGATTGGCGCCTCCGCTCGACCGCGACGGCTCCTATCCTACGAGCGCAGACTGTATTAGTCAACTAATATAGTTATCCAGGGACGCGCGCGTGCTGAATGTCTGGCCCTGGACCCGGACGTCCAATCAGAACGGAACGAGGCCCCGAGATCAGCGGGCGTCGGCGAAGGCCGCACAGATCCGGAGGCGAGGAATCCGCGCGAAGTGGCGCACGTTGCCAGTCACAAGTTCCAGCCCGTGATAGACGGCGGTCGCTGCGATTTGCAGGTCCGCGTCTGCCAGGCGTTCACCCCGGCGCACAAGCGTGGCGTCGATTTCGCCATAGACCCGTGCGATCGCCACGTCGTATGGCAGCACGGTCACGGCCGCCAACACCTTCGTCTCGATGTTCTCCAGGTGCCTTGCGGACTCGGCCGTGCGGAACGCGCCTTTGTAGAGTTCCCCGATCGAGACCGCGCTGGCGAATTGATCGGCACGCGGAACCGTCCCGAGCCACGAGATGAAGGACGGCAGCGGGCGGCGCCGCAGCGGCTCGGATAGCGCGTCGGTATCGAAGAGGTACGCCACGCCGTCAGCCGCGCCTCGGCAGCCGCCTGGGCCGGCTTCGTCGCCCCGCTCTCACCGCCTCGACTAGGTCGTCAGAACCTGCCCACCCGCCGGCCAGACTCGCCAACCCGCCCTGCGGGCCGGCCGCCTTCAAACGCGCAAGCGCTTCGTAGTCCTCCACCGGGACAATCGCGGCCACCTTCTTGCCGTGTCGCGTCACGACCACGCTGGCACCGTGTTCGACCCGGCGCAGACTGTCGGCGAAGGATGCCTTCGCTTCGGCGACGGCCAGCACGCGCGGCAATGCCCAGTCAGGATACTTCATTGGACCATTATGACCTTTGTGACCTGACTATGCCAACCTCACGCTATCCGCTGACGGCATTGCCGGAGGGGGCTTCAATGAACTACTTGAAGCCCGTGCCACCTGGAGCACTCAGTAGACAAACGGGATCAGCTTGCGAACGCGGAGGCGGTAGGCGGCGTAGCCGGGGAAGCGCTCGACCAGCCACTGTTCTTCCCGGCGGGCCTTGATGTCGAGGAAGACGCCCCCCAGGACCACATAGAGAATGGTCAGCCAGCCGCGGCCGACCAGCGCCCAACCCAGCCCCCCCAGCAACACGCCGAAGTAGATGGGGTGCCGGACCATGCGATAGATCCCCGACTCTTTCAACTCGGCCTGGGCGTTGGGGTGCGGCAGCGGCGTCAGTCCGGCGCCAAGCGATCGCATCGCGATGAACGACACGCAGCCTCCGGTGACCATCAGCGCGACGCCAGCGACGTCCACCAGTATGCCCGACAGAAACGTCCACGGCGGCCAGCCGCCGACAGTTCTCGGGCCCGCGATGATGAGCGTCAGCAGCACGATCTGCCCGGCGACATACCACTCGCCTCGTGCGCCGCGCCACCAGGGTTGATTGCTCATGACTGATCTCCCAATCGCGATGGGTTGGCGAGGGGCAATGCCGTCCAGGTCGGTGTCAGGACGCGCTCTGGCAATCGACCAGAATGCGGGACACGACGTCGCCAACCGCGTGCTGCACCGCCGGCGACAGCGCCACGCCATCTCCGTACGTTTGGCCCTCGATCCCGTAGACGATCATCCGAGTCGGCAACATGCCGAGCAGCTTGCCCAGTGCGATGCCCTCGCCGAGGCCGATCTGGTGGGACGTGCCTCGGAAGATCCCGGCAGTCGGGAGCGAGTCCGCCGACACAGCGTCCACCTGATACCGGTGGATCGTGCCGGCGGGCTCGCCCGAGGAGACCGCATCGATGGCAATCACGAGGTCGGCGCCGCTCCACGCGGCAATCAGATCGGTGCCTTCGCCACCCCGCTCGAGGACGGCGACGCCCTCTGGCACCTGCGATCGGAGCGCACGTGCGACGGCAATGCCTACGCCATCGTCGTGGCGGAACTCGTTGCCGATGCCGATGATCATCACCGTCGGTGTCACGCTGCCTCTTCCCTCACACAGGGCTGAAGCCCCGTGCCACGTTCACTCTCCGAGCGCCGCCCTGTGCCACGGTCGCTCTCTGTACGTGGCCCGGGACTTTAGTCCTGGGCACGTTCGTCGCACGGGGCTGAAGCCCCGTGGCTACAGACTGAGATCCAAATCCGCCGCGAGCAACTGCGGGTCCTCGGTTCGCCGGAACGTGATCCCGAGCTTGCCGCACATGATCTGCATCTCGACGTTCTCGGCCAGCACGTCCGCCCGCAGCCGCGACAGGCCTTCGGCTTTCGCCACCTCGATCAGCCGCCCCATCAGCTCGCGGCCCAGCCGCTGCCGCTGATAGCGATCGACCACGAGCGCGGAGAACTCGCCCTCGTTCCGGCCGTGCACCTTGTGCAGCCGCGCCACGCCGATGATCTCGCGCTGCCCCGTCTCCGGGTCGCGGCGCTCCGCCACCAGTGCCATCTCGCGGTCGTAGTCGATGAAACAGATCCGCGTCAGCCGTTCGTGCGTCACGCGGCTGCCGAACTTCAGTTGCTGGAAGTACCGCAGGTAGACGCTGCGATCCGACAGCTCCTTGTGGAACGCCACCATCAGCGGCTCGTCCTCGGGCCGGATCGGCCGGATCGTGACGATCTCGCCGGACTTGAGCGTGGCTGCGCGGACATACCTCCGCGGATACGGACGGATCGCCAGGCGATGCGCGGTGATCGGCGTGACACTCGCCTCGTGCAGAACCGCGCGCGCGTCGAGCGCGACGAACCCCTCCGGCGACACCCGCAGCGGGTTGATCTCGATCTCCTTGATGTAGCGCTGCTCCACGACGAGCTGGCTGAACCGCACCAGCAACTGCTCGAGCGCGCCGAGGTCGATCGGTTTCGGCCCGCGCACCCCTTTGAGGGCCTGATAGATGCGCGTCCGCTCCAGCATCCGCCGCGCGAGCGTGGTTGTCAGCGGCGGCAGCGCGAGCGCGCGGTCCTTGATCACCTCGACCAGTTGTCCGCCGGCGCCCACGAGCAGGACCGGGCCGAACTGCGGGTCCAGGCTGCAGCCGAGGATCAGTTCGTAGCCGCCGGCAGGCACCATCGGCTGAACGGTGACGCCCAGGAAATGCTGCGGTCCGGCCGACGCGGCCACCGACTGCTGAATCGCCGCCCACGCGGCGCGCACGGCATCGGCATTCGCGAGGTTCAACTGCACCCCGCCCACGTCGGACTTGTGCGTAATCGTCTCGGACGCCAGTTTCAGGACCACCGGGTACCCGAGCCCGTCGGCGTGCCCCACCGCCTCGTCGACGGTGGCTGCCACCTTCGTCGGCACCACCGGCAGGCCGTAGGCCGCCAGCAGATGCTTCGCCTCGTGCTCGGCCAGCAGCGTCCGTCCGGTCTCGTGCACGTGCGCGATGATGCGTTCCGCGGCGGCGCGGTCCGGCGTGCCGGGATCGTCTTCCGGCAGCGCCGGTGTCTCGTAGATGCCGCGGAGGTTGTCGCTGTACCTCCACATGTACGAGAACGTCTTGGCGGCCGTGTCCGGGTACGGGAATGTCGGGATGCCGGCCTTGTTGAGGATCGACACCCCGGGCGCCACGTCGTCGCCGCCCATCCAACTGGCCAGCACCGGCTTCGTGCACTGGCGCGCGCTCTGCTTGAGCGCTTCGGCGGTCTCGGTCGGATCGGTGATCGCCTGCGGCGTGAGGATGACGAGCATCCCGTCGGCATTGGGATCCCTGGCGGCGATGTCGAGCACCCTCCCGTACCGTTCGGCGTCGGCATCCCCGAGAATGTCGATCGGGTTGTTGTGGCTCCAGTGGCCCGGCAGCAGCGTGTTCAGCGCGGCGAGGCTCTCGTCCGACAGCGGCGTCAGTTCTCCACCGTGGCTCATGAGCGAGTCGCACGCCAGGACGCCGGGGCCGCCGGCATTCGTCACGATCGTCAGGCGCGGCCCTTTCGGACGCGGCTGTTTCGCGAGCACCTCGGCCATGTAGAACAGCTCGGAAATCGTCTTCACGCGCAGCACGCCGCACCGGCGGAACGCCGCGTCGAGCACCTCGTCGCTCCCGGTCAGCGCGCCGGTGTGCGACGCCGCCGCCCGGGCCGCCGCCTGCGTCTTGCCCGACTTGATGACGATGATGGGCTTGGTCAACGCCACTTCGCGCGCCGCGGAGATGAAGGACCGCGGGTCGCCAATCGACTCCATGTAGAGCACGATGCTCTTGGTGCGCGAGTCCTGGCCGAGGTAGCTGATCAGGTCGCCCCAGTCCACGTCCACCATCGACCCGATGGACACGAACGCGCTGAAGCCCACCGACATCTTGTGGCTCCAGTCGAGGACGGCCGTGCACAGCGCGCCGCTCTGGCTGATGAACCCCACGCTGCCGGCGCGTGCCATGCTGGTGGCAAAGGTGGCGTTGAGGCCGGAATTCGGGCTCATCACGCCCAGGCAATTCGGCCCGATCACGCGCATGCCGCCTTTCGCGGCCTCTGCAAGGACCTGCTGCTCCAGCTCGACGCCTGCCTGACCAATCTCCTTGAACCCGGCCGAGATGACGATGGCGCACTTGACGCCGGCCGCCACGCCTTCGCGAATGACGTTCGGCGTCGCGGGCGCGGGCGTCACGACGACCGCGAGGTCGATGGGTTCGGGCACATCCTTCAGCGTCGGGTAGGTCTTGATGCCGAGGATGTTCGGATGGTTGGGATTGACCGGAAAGACGGTGCCGCCAAACGGGTTGGTGATCAGGTTCCAGAGCAGCGTCCGCCCGACGCTGCCGGCCTTGTCGGTGGCGCCGACCACGGCCACGGTCCGCGGCGAAAAGAAGCTGGCGAGCGCGGGTCGGTCGATGCCCATCACGTTCGACGGCGGCTTGAACGGCGGCTTCAGGAACGCATCGTCCCGGTCCAGGGGCATGTGGCGGCTCTCTTCCTCAGGTGCGTTCGATCGTCAGCTTCAGGAAATGCGTCGCGCACGAGATGCAGGGATCGAAGTTCCGAATCACCTGCTCGCACTGCCACGTCAGTTTATCAACCGGGGTATTGATCCGCGGCGTCACGTATTCGCGGAGGTCGGCTTCCATCATCTTCAGATTCTGGGAGGTCGGCGGCACGATCTTGGCGTCCAGCACGAGCCCCCGCGGGTTGATGCGGTACCGATGGAACAGGATACCCCGGGGCGCCTCGGTGCAGGCATACCCGACGCCTGGCGTCGGCCGGAACTCGGCCAGCGCTGACGCCGGCTGCTCGTACTGGTCGATGATGCGGAGCGCCTCGTCGCACGCGTAGACGGTTTCCACCGCGCGGACGATGATGCTCTTGAACGGATTGTGCACTGCCGTGCCGAGCCCGGCCGCCCGCGCCGCCTGCTGGGCAACTGGCGACAACCGGTCGAAGTTCAGGTTGTAGCGGGCCAGCGGCCCCACCAGGTACGACCCCTTCCCGGTATGGACCGAGTGCAAGGCATTCGAGTGCGCCACGTGCTGCTCCTCGAAGTGCTGATCGTATTCCCGGACGGCGATATCGAGGCCCGTGTTGGACACGAGCCGGCCCTCGTTCATCGGGTAGTCCGTCTCGTGCCGCAGCGAGACGTACTCGTAGTCGCGTTCGAAGTCTGGGAACGGCAGGCCGGCGGCAAACGTCACGGCCTCCAGGGCCGCGTCGCGCGCCCACTTCAGCCGCTCGGCGATCGGGGCCAGTTCGGCCTTCGTCGGCATCTTGTAGAAGCCGCCCACGCGGACGCTGATCGGGTGGATCTCGCGGCCGCCGATCACGATCATCAGGTCGTTGCCGACCTTCTTCAGCTGCAAGGCCTTCTGCACCACGGGCGCGTGGTCCTTGGCCATCGCGATGGCGTCCTGGTACCCCAGGAAGTCTGGCGCGTGCAGGAAGAACACGTGCAGCGCATGACTTTCGATCCACTCGCCGCAATACAGGAGTCGCCGCAGCAGCCGAACCTCCTCCGAGATGTGTACGCCAAACGCCATCTCGATGGCGTGCGCCGCGCTCATCTGGTAGGCCACCGGGCAGATGCCGCAGATGCGGGCCACGATGTCCACCACCTCGTCGTACGAGCGCCCGCGCAGGAACGCCTCGAAGAAGCGCGGCGGCTCGAACACGGTGAACTTGACGTCCGTCACCCGGTCGTCCTTCACCTTGACCGTGAGGCCGCCCTCGCCCTCGACCCGGGCGAGCATGTCGACTTTGATCGTCTTACTTCTCATTGGCCTCACTCTCCTTGCGGAACGACTCGGCATAGGCGTTGAAGCCGCGGAACGTCCGGACGAGCTGTTCACTGGTCACCCACTGCGCCCGCCAGGTTTCGGCGAGCGAGGAGGTGTTGGCGGATTCCTTGGGGCCGTAACATCCGAAGCAGCCGCGGTGGAAGGTCGGGCACAGGGCGTTGCAGCCGGCCTGGGTCACCGGGCCGAGGCACGTGGGGCCGAACGTCACCAGCCCGCACGTATTGCCGCGCAGCTTGCACTCGACGCACACGCTGTAGTTCGGGATGTTGGGTTTGCGGCCGTTCAGGAAGGCGCTCAGCAACTCGATGAGCTGCGCCTTGTTGATCGGGCACCCGCGGAGCTCGTAGTCGACGAACACGTGGTCGCGGATGGCCGTGGACTTGTTCAGGGTCTCGATGTACGACGGATTGGCATAGACAATCGAGATGAAGTCCTTCACGTCCTTGAAGTTGCGCAGCGCCTGGATGCCCCCAGCCGTGGCGCACGCGCCGATCGTCACCAGCACCTGGGAGATGCGGCGGATCTTGTGAATGCGCTCGGCATCATGCGGCGTCGTGATGGACCCCTCGACGAGCGAGATGTCGTACGGGCCCTTCTCGATCTTCCGGGAGGCCTCGGGGAAGTTCGCGATCTCGACCGCGCCGGCCACCGCGAGCAGCTCGTCCTCGCAGTCGAGCAGCGAGAGCTGGCACCCGTCGCACGAGGCGAACTTCCAGACAGCCAGCCTGGGCTTGGATTTGCCTGCCATGTCAGATCTCCCGCTGGGACAGCAGTCCCCGGATGGCGTCGTAGCGGAACACCGGGCCGTCCTTGCAGATGAACGTGGACGCGCACTGGCAGTGCCCGCACAGGCCGATGCCGCACTTCATGTTGCGTTCCATCGAGAGGTAGATGTTCTCGCTCTCGACACCGCGCTTGTCGAGCTCCATCGCGGTGAACCGCATCATCACCTCCGGGCCGCAGATCATCGCCAGGGCCCTCGTGCGGTCGAACGGCGCCTTCTGGATCAGCTTGGTCACCACCCCGACGTTGCCGTGCCAGCCTTCCGTGGCGCGGTCGACGGTGACGTACACCTCGATGTCGAGGCGCGCCCGCCAGGCTTCCACTTCCTTCCGGAACAGAATGTCGGCGGGCGTCCGGGTCCCGTACAGGATGACCACCTTGCCGAAGCGATCGCGCTCGGCGAGGAGCCGGTAGATCGTGGGCCGGAGCGGGGCCAGGCCGATGCCGCCGGCGACGACGAGCACGTCACGGCCGATCGCCTGCTCCACCGGCCAGCCGACCCCGTACGGCCCGCGCACGCCGATGATGTCGCCCTTCTTCAGCGCGCGCATCGCCCGCGTCACCGCGCCGACCGCGCGCGTGGTGTGGACGAGCGTGTCCGGGCGGCCCGGATCGCCGCTGATCGAGATGGGCACTTCGCCCACGCCCCGCACGTAGAGCATGTTGAACTGGCCCGCGGCAAAACGGAACGACTGCTCGCGCGCGGTGGCTCCGAGCTCGAGCGTGAACGTGTCGTCCGTCTCGCGCCGGACCTGCTGAATCTTGAACAGGTCGGGAACCATGGATGCCCCCTACGCCCGCACGCCGTAAACGTCCAGCAGCTGCCAGCGCGTGGCATCCAGCCGCTGCTCGATGATCCTCGCGAACCGCTTCATCAGCTCGTAGCCGAGCTCGTGGTCGTTCTCGCACTTCGTCCGCATGCAGCGCGCGTCGAGCGCAATGGCCCGCGTGGGCTCGGTGGCGCGCGCGTCGAACCGCCAGTGGTACGGCGGGATCAGCCACGACCAGCCCAGGACCTCGCCCTCGCCATACGTGTCGATGGCCACCGCCCCGCGCTGCGGCGCGAACAGTTCCACCGCCACCTTGCCGTCGCGCAGGATGTAGAAGTGATTGGCCTCCTCACCCTGCTTGAACACGAAGGCACCGGCGTCGAACCGCACGTTGGACGCGCAGCCGACCAGCAATTCGAGGTGTTCCTGCTTGAGGCCCTTGAGGAACGGGTGCTCCGCCAGGATGGGTTCCAGTGTTTGCATGATCGTCTCCCTACACCGTTTCCACGGGCGTCTCGACGGCGCTGCCGGCCACCGCCCGCACTTCCTCGGTCACATCGATGCCCACCGGGCACCAGGTAATACAGCGGCCGCAGCCCACGCACCCGTAGGTGCCGAACTGCTCCTTCCACGTCCCGAACTTGTGCATGAGCCATTGCCGGTAGCGGGCGTACGGCGACGGCCGCACACTGCCGCCGTGGATGTACGAGAAGTCGAGCGTGAAGCACGAGTCCCACTTCCGCACACGCGAGGCATGCGCGCCCGTCAGGTCCGTCTCGTCCTCGATCGTCGCGCAGAAGCACGTCGGGCAGACCAGGGTGCAGTTCGCGCACGTCAGGCAGCGCCTGGCGACGGCCTCCCACCGCGGGTGGTCCACGCACACGGCCATCCGCGCGGACAGGCCGTCGATGTTCACGGTGCGGCCCATCTCACGCGCGGCCTGTTCGACAACCTCGTTCGCGCACGCCAGCTGCTCGGGCGTCGCGGGCGTGGTTGTCAGCCTCGCCAGCAGCGTGCGGCCGCGCTCGGATCCCGCTTCCGCCACGAAGTAGTGCACATCCCCGCGAACCACCTCCGTCAACGCCACGTCGAAGCCGGACTCCACCTTCGGGCCGGTGCCCATGGAGGCGCAGAAGCAGGTCGAGGCCGCCATCCCGCAGTTCACGGCCACCACGAGACTCCGCTCGCGCAGCTGCTTGTAGAGCGGGTCAACGTGCGCCCCGCCCATCAGGACCGTGTCCAGGATTCGGGCTGCGGCGATTTCGCACGCACGCACGCCGATGAACGCCATCGGGGACGGCATCTCGACTTCGGGCACCAGCGTGAATCCGGCATTCGTCTTCTCGGCGCGCCACAGCCGGGTCACCGGGGGATAGAGAAAACGCTTCAGGCTGTGCGCCCCCACGGTGAATCCGAACCAGGCCTGGTCCTCGCGCGGCATGAGCCGGTAGAGGCCGGGTTGCTGCCGCTCGGTCTGGCCGGCGGGCAACTGATCGGTGGACGCCAGGTCGTCGTAGACGATGGCACCGTTGCCAACGACGGGGCCGATCACGCGGTAGCCGTCCGCCCGCAGCACATCGATCATCTGCTGCAGCACGGGCGGCGCCAGCGTCACCCGCTGTCGGCTCGTGGACGTGTGGTCGCTCATGGTGATGTGACCTGGGACTTCGGGAACAGAAACCAAAGGGGCACAACGTGAGGGGCGGCCTGGCGCGGACGGGCGAGGGCGAGGAGCGCCGATTTCTCGGCAGGAGTGTCCGCGGGAGCGAGTCTCCAAGAAAATACAGCAAGCCGGCTGCCACGTGCAAGTCGAGCCGGACGTCTCGTATTGTCACCGACTTACCGGGATACGCCAATTTGCGGCCTGGCCTCGCCGCCGGATACCCGGCGTCCGGGACCAATCCCGGGGCTCACGCTCGCTGATTGGCTTCTCCCCGGGCACGCGGGCTGAAGCCCGCGCGCGGCATCCCCGGCGCGTCATCGATGCGACGGAGCGCCGGGCATAGCTGCGAAACGCGCCAGCTTGGGTAGAATTGAACGGTGAACCGCGAGTACTCCCGTTGACCTACCGATCTCTTGGTGCCTGGGCGACGGCCGGCGCGGCCCTGTGGTGTTCGCTCGGTGTCCTCGACGTGACCGACAGTCCGGCCGGCATCACGCGCCTCGCCATGCTGCCCGGCCTCACCCAGCTTGCGGGAAGTGTGGCGCTCGCCCTGCTGCTGGGCCTGGTGATCGGTCTCCCGCGATCGACGGCGGCCACGGCCAGCGACGACACGGTATTGCCACTCTACGGGCTCGCCGCGCTGATCCTGCCCTACCTGCCGTGGCTGCCGGACTTCATGCCGGTGCTGTGGGTCTTCGCCGGCCCCGGAAAGTACCTGTTATGGGCGATCGTCGTGGCACAGGTGATTTGGTCCGCGCTCGGCGTGGGTTCGGGCCGCCGCGTGGCCGCATCGCTGCAACACTCAGCCGGCTGGCGCGCGTTTGGGCTCGTGGGCGTCGTCAGTCTCGTGCTGGTGGCTGGCGCGTCGCGGGCGGTATTGCCGTCGGGACTGTTCCCCGGCGTCGAAGAAGCGCACTACCTCGTCACTGCCCAGCGCCTGTCGACACACCACGACCTCGACACCTCCGCCAGCTACCGGTCACGTGAGTACGCGGCGTTTACTCCCCGTGAGCTCAAACCGCGACTGGTCGGGCGCGGAGACGTTCCGGCCGGCCAGACGGCGATGCCCCTGGGCGTTCCGGTCCTGGTGAGCCCGGCGTTCGGTGCCGCCGGCTATCCCGGATCCGTACTGCTGCTGAACCTGATTGCCGCGCTGGCGTCGGCGACCTTGTGGTTGTGGATTCGGCGCGTCTCGGGTTCGGTGTCGGCGGCCACCTTCGGCTGGGCCGCCACGGCGCTGACGCTGCCAGCGGTCGTGCTCGGCGGGACGGTGTCGCCCGACACGCCGGCGGCGCTCCTGCTGCTGGCGGCCGCTGGCGCGCTGTGGCCCGGTGCGATCGACCAGCCCGGCGCGCACGCGCGTCCGGCGGAATCGAGCCCGCTCGGCGCGCTGCGGATCGGGGCGGTGGCCGCGGCGCTGCCCTGGTTCCATCCCGTCTACCTCGGCGCCGCCGTCGTGCTGGCAGGGCTCGGGCTGTGGCGGATTGCCCGCCAGGCGTTCCGTGAAGTCTCGGTCCGCACGTGGTACGCCTTGGCGCTTCTGGCGCTGCCATTGGCCGTTAGCGTCGCGGCCTGGGCCGCCACTTACGGTCGGGTGGGTGCCGCGGCCTGGTTCTGGCTGCCGATCGCCGACACGCCGGCTGCGGTGCCACTCCCCCTCCTCGGTCGTCACCTGCTGACCTTGGTGGCCGACCAGGAATACGGCGTGCTCGCCACCGCACCCGCGCTGGCGATCGCGGTCATCGGTCTGTGGACGATGTGGAGACGGGGCGGCACATCACGATCGACAGCCATCGAACTCGCGTTGCTCGTGGCAGCGGTTGCGGTGCCGGCGGCCCTCTATCACGCCGCAGAAGGCGGTCCGGGATTCCCGGGCCAGTACGTGATACCCGCCGTGCTGCTGGCCGCGCTGCCGATCGCGTTCGAGTACCGGCGAGCCGGCCAGTACCCCGAGCGGCGCGCCATTTACCGCCTGCTCCTGCTGATGGGGCTGGGGGCCACGGTGGCCGCGATCGCCGTCAAGGGCGGCGCGCTGCTGGACTTCCAGCGCGATGGCATTTCGCCGCTGATCGCCTGGCTGTCTCCCGATTGGCCCCTGTCGTCATACGCGCCGGAGTTTCTCACGCAGCCCGCGTGGACCGGCCTGTTGGAGACTCTCGTGTGGCTGGCGGCGGTGGCGGGATGCACGAGCCTCGTCTCGTGGTTCGCCGGGCGATCGGGCACGATGGCCGGCACGTCGCGAATCGGCCGCGGTCTGGCGTTTACGCGCGCCAGCGTCGGCGCCCTGCTCGCCATCCTGCTCGCGACGGGACTGGTCCGGGTCCTGCTGGGTTCGTCGTTCAAGCCAGGCCTGGAACCGCGCGATCGTGGCCGGATCGAGATGCTCGACAGGTTCGATCCGTACGCCCGGCCGTTCGCCGTCAGGTTCGATCCCTGGACGCGGCTGGAAGCCGGCACGGTGCCGCAGTTGTTCGAACTGTCGGCGCGACCGGTGGCCGGTTCGGCGGCTGACGCCGCCGACACGCCGTTCAACGCGCAGTTCGCGCTGCCGGCCGGCCGATACCGGGTGCAGTTGATGGCCCGCGCCGCGGCGTCCGACGCCGACCTGCTGTCCGGCCGGCTCGGATTGCAGGCCGGCACGTGGGGCGGATCGATGATCGAATGGGAGGTGGAAGGCGCGGACTCGCGCCAATGGACGAACTCATTCGACCTGCCGGCGGACATGGGTCTGGTGACCTTCGCCGCGCACGGCTCGCTCGGACGGCAGGTCAAGGAACTCCGCGTGATTCCGTATCGCGTGGTGCCGTTTCTCGATCGCATTGCCGCCGACGACGTGCGTGCGGCCGCCACGTACGATCGCCTGCTGTTCCTGTTTCAAGACACCAACGGCTACCCGGACCGGGACGGCTTTTGGATCCGCGGCGGTTCACCGGCCCGAGTCTCGGTGGTCTCGCGCACCGGGCGGCTGATTACGGAGTTGCGCCTGGTGCTCAGGAGCCGCTTCGCCAACCGCGTCCGGATCGAGATGCCGGACCGCGTGTGGACGGAGGACCTCGGCGCCGATGAAGAACGCGAAATCTCCGTGAAGCCCACGTCGCTGGACGGCACGGTCCGGATGGTGCTGACGGCCGAACACGGTTTCTATCCGATTGACACCGACCGCGGCAGCACCGATCGCCGGTACCTGGGCTGCTTCGTGCGAATCCTCGAGTAACCGCCAGGTCCGGCGCCCCCACACTGTAAAGGAGTGCACGATGGCAATGAAGGACGCGCTGCTTCCCGAGTTCGATCACGAGATGGCGGTCGCGCGAAAAGTGATCGACCGCGTGGCCGACGACAAGTTCGCGTGGCAGCCCCACGAGAAGTCGATGTCGCTGGGCCGGCTCGCCACGCACCTGGCAGAAATCCCCCAGTGGGCAAAGACGATCCTCTCCGAGCCCGAGCTCAACATGATTAGCGGCCAGCACAAGCCGAACACCAGGGCCAACAAGGCCGAGGTGCTGGCGGTGTTCGACGCGAACATCACGATGGCCCGCGACCTGATGGCGGGCATGTCCGATGCCCAGCTGATGAGCACGTGGGCGTTCAAGCAGGACGGGAAGGAACTCTTCTCGATGCCGCGCGTCGCCGCGTGGCGCGGCTGGGTGATGAATCACCTGATCCATCACCGCGGCCAGTTGAGCGTGTACCTCCGCCAGACCGGCTCGAAGGTGCCTTCGATCTACGGGCCGAGCGCGGACGAGAACTAGGCGATAGGCGATAGGCGCGAGGGAAGGCAGCGTGACAACTGCACTGCCCCTAACGCCAATCGCCTGACGCCCAGCGCCTATTTGACGGGCGGGTACGGCACGCCGAGCTGCGCCAGGTACGTCTTGTATTTCGCCGGGTCGAAGTAGAGCTTCCGCATCTTCTCCCGGTACTCCGCCATGATCTTCTGGTTCAGGAAGGTCGCGGGCTTGTCCTGCGGGCGCAGCAGCGGCGTGTACTTCTGGTCCTTGGTCTGGATCGTGTTGTAGTACTCCCACGCCTGCTGCACCAGCGCCGGCTTCAACAGCAGGTCCAGCATCGTCAAGGCATGCACCTTGGCGCCGGTCGTGCAGCCCTTGTGCGCCACCGGCGTGGCCATGGCGATGCCCGCCGACCAGTTGTGCGCGGTCGTGCCGGGGATGTTGGCCGGATAGCGCAGCGTGATGGTCGGTACGGCCCACGACACGTCGCCAATGTCGTCGGACCCGCCACCGCGCTTGTCCTCCTAGCGCACAGGTTCGCCCAGCTTCCCCACTTCGGTGCCGAGGCCCCGCTCCGCTTGCTTCAGCTCCCGCTGCACAGCCTTGGCGAAGGACTGGTCGGCCTCGTCCCACTTCGGCATACCCACCTTCTGGATATTGGCGTACGTCGCCTCGGCCACGGGCTTGTTGAAGTGCTGCGGCCAGGCGGCGCCCAGCACGCGCGACGTGACAGTGGTGTCGGTCATCATCGCGGCCGCGTCGGCCATCTTGTTACCGATGTCCCACATCTGCATGATGTGGGGATAGTCAGTTTCGCGGAAGTAGTACCAGACCGAGGCCGTCCCCGGCACGACGTTGGGCTGATCGCCGCCGTCGGTGATCACGTAGTGCGAACGCTGCTGGATGCGCAGGTGTTCCCGCCGGAAGTTCCAGCCGACGTCCATCAACTCGACCGCATCGAGCGCGCTCCGGCCCTGCCAGGGCGCGCCTGCACTGTGCGCCGTCTGACCCTTGAACTGGTATTCGACGGACACCAGCCCGTTGCCGGCATCCGACCCCCACGAGACGGCCATACCGTTGGACACGTGCGAAAACAGTACGACGTCGACGTCCTTGAAGACGCCGTCGCGCACGTAGAACGCCTTGGCCGCCACGAGCTCCTCCGCGACCCCGGGCCACACCCTGATCGTGCCGGCCAGCTTCTCGCGCTCCATGATCTTCTTCACGGCGAGCGCGGCCGTGATGTTCATCGGCACGCCGGAGTTGTGGCCTTCGCCGTGGCCGGGCGCGCCTTCGACCAGCGGTTCGCGGCGCGGCACGCCGGGCTTCTGGCTCGTCTGCGGCAGGCTGTCGATGTCCGACCCGAGCGCGATGACGGGCTTGCCGCTGCCCCAGCTGGCCATCCATGCCGTGGGGATG